>OHRY01000021.1_pt1 | contig 212832 bp, 184 predicted proteins | sample 1578631 | NCBI WGS metagenome assembly OHRY01 (sample SAMEA3879570, study PRJEB24766) | human gut metagenome | biome: human-associated habitat; feature: feces | place: USA | collected 1985/1987
TAGCAAAAAGATGCTGCCGCATCTATGATTTTCTAATCATTGATGCGACAGCCCCATAGAAAAACGCTCTGCGGGGATCGCACTGCGGCGAAAAGGACTCCTTTTACTCTTTCTCTCTTTTTCCCTCATGCACCACCCAGAGCATCCCTCCGTATGCTGCACAGATCACGCCTCCCTTTGCCGCCAGCTGCACGAACCCGTTCATCTCCGAGGCTTTCATCCAGGCAGTCACAGGCTCCAGAGCATACAAAATTCCCACCGCCACGGCCAGGCACAGGCAGGGCTTTACAATCATCTCACCGGCTCTCATGGGAACTTTCACCTCGCCGTTCAGGCACACAATGTGCAGAAGGGCCAGCAGAAGCTCGCTGAGCAGGAGCCCATAGAAGTAAGCTCTCATTCCCATATGGGGAATCCCAAACACCACAAAGGACAGATTGAGAAGCATGGAAACTGCGTTGTGAACGAAGACGGAGGAGGTTTTTCCGAGGCCGTTTAAGATACTGCCCATGGTGGTGGAGATGTACATGAACGGGCAGAGCCATGCCAGAATGCGGATATAGTCTCCGGCAGCGGTGTTCTGGAACACGGTCATTCCAAGCTCCGGCCCGAAGAGGACAAAAAGTCCTACACAGAGAATTCCCATGTACAGGCTGTAGCGCAGAGCCATGTAGATTGTTTTTTCAATCCGGGCCGTGTTTTCCTGAGCCTGGGCTTCGGCTACAGTGGGGAGCAGGACGACGGAAAGAGAGTTGGTGATGGCAGAGGGAAAATAGATAAAGGGGAGAGCCATTCCTGTCAGAACGCCGTACATACTCAGGGCATCTGAGTGGTTCAGCCCAAATTCAATCAGTCTGTTTGGGACAAAGATTGCTTCCAGGCTCTGAAGGCAGTTTAAAATCAGCCGGTTTCCCATGAGAGGCACTGCCATGGCCATGAGGGGGACCGCTGTGGCGAGAAAACCGGCTGAGGGGACAAAAGAGGAAGATTCGCTTTTATGGCGCCTTCTCTTTGCATGTTTCTGAGCCTGCGGCCGTCTGCCGTTATTCCTGTCTTTCACTGCATAAACCAGATAGCTGTACACAGCCGATCCAGCTTCGCCGATAAACATGCCCCAGACTGCCACAGACACCGTTACAGGCTCTCCGTTTGCCGTCAGGACCTGTACCATCAGAAAGACGGCGCTCATGCGGATGACCTGCTCGAACATCTGGGAGAGTGCCGGAACGGCAGTGCGCTTCATACCATAATAGTAGCCGCAGATGCAGGCGTGGATGGAGGAAAAGGGAATGGACAGGGCCATGACCGGCAAAAGCGGCTCGCAGGCCGGCTCTAAGAGGACAAAGCGGGCGATAAACGGAGCGAACTGCCAGATAAGTCCCGCAAGAAGCCCTGATAAAGACAGGGAAATGATAAGTCCTGTCCGGAGAGAAGCCTTTCCGGAGCCGGCATCCCTGGCCACCAGACGGGAGATTGAGGTCTGGATAGCCCCGCAGCACAGGGCAAATGCAACCGAATGGACAGGAAATACCATCTGATAAATGCCGAGTCCCTCGGCCCCTACGGCCCGTGAGAGAAAGATCCGGTAGAAAAAGCCGAGAATCCGGCTTAAAAAGCCGGCAGCCGTCAGCAGGAGAGTGCCGGCAATCAGTGGATTTTTTTTCATAAAAGCTCCGAACCTGGGGAATTAATAGTATTATATTTTTATAAACAAGAATTATTACTACTTGTGTTTCGCAAAATTTCCTTTATAATAGTAAACGTAGATGAAGCTTTTACCTTTATTCCTACAAAATAAGACGAAAGGCGGATTTAAAATGAAACAGTTGATTTATCTCGACAATGCGGCCACCACAAAGACCAGGCCGGAGGTAGTGGAGGCTATGCTTCCCTATTTTACAGAGCAGTATGGAAATCCATCCTCTGTCTATGATTTTTCCTCGGGCCCTAAGAAGGCGATTGCCCACGCAAGGGAGACTATCGCGAAGGCTCTGGGCGCAAAGACGAACGAGATTTATTTTACAGCAGGGGGAACCGAGTCCGACAACTGGGCGTTAGTGGCTACGGCCGAGGCCTACCGGGCGAAGGGAAACCACATTATTACTTCAAAGATTGAGCATCACGCCATTCTCCACACCTGTGAGTACCTGGAAAAGCGCGGCTTTGAGGTGACATACCTGGACGTGGATGAGAATGGCGTTGTAAAGTTAGAGGAGCTTAAAAAGGCAATTCGGCCGGAAACTATTTTAATCTCCATCATGTTTGCGAACAATGAGATCGGAACCATTGAGCCTGTCCGCCAGATAGGCGCCATTGCCAAGGAACACGGAATTCTGTTCCACACAGATGCTGTCCAGGCTTTCGGCCATGTTCCGATTGATGTGGACGAGTGCGGCATAGATATGCTGAGCGCCAGCGGACACAAATTTAACGGGCCGAAGGGAATCGGATTTTTATATATCAGAACCGGCGTGAAATCGCGCTCTTTCATTCACGGAGGAGCACAGGAGAGAAAGCGCCGCGGAGGCACAGAGAACACACCCGGAATTGTGGGACTGGGAAAGGCCTGCGAGCTTGCCATGGCTTCCATGGAAGAGCGCACCAAAAAGGAGAAGGAGATGAGGGACTACCTGATCGCCAGAGTGATGAAGGAAATCCCCTACACAAGGCTTAACGGGCATCCCACAGAGCGCCTCTCCAACAATGCGAATTTTGCCTTCCAGTTTATTGAGGGAGAATCTCTTCTGATTATGCTGGATATGGATGGGATCTGCGGCTCCAGCGGCTCCGCCTGCACCTCAGGCTCCCTGGATCCGTCTCACGTGCTTCTCGCCATCGGCCTGCCTCACGAGATTGCCCACGGCTCTCTGAGGCTCACCTTAAACGACGAGATCACAAAGGACCAGATTGACTATACCGTGGAGAGCATCAAAAAGATTGTGGAGAGACTGCGCTCCATGTCCCCGCTCTACGAGGACTTTGTCAAGCATCAGAGATAGCGGCGGGAGAAACAGGCAGCCGGGAAACCGGCCTGTCAGGCACGGTCTGGCCAAGCTGCTTTGGCCTTAGAAAAATTTCAGCCTGCTGCAGCACAGCCTGACAGAGAAGGACGGCAGACTGCAGCAGAAACGTGAATTTATGCAGAAACACGAAAACAGTATGACAGAAAAGACAGGAGAAATACTATGTATTCAGAGAAAGTTATGGACCACTTTCAGAATCCCAGAAATGTGGGAGAGATAGAGAACCCCAGCGGAATGGGAACCGTTGGAAACGCCAAGTGCGGAGATATTATGAGAATTTACCTGGACATTGACGAGAACCAGATTATCCGGGATGTGAAGTTTAAGACCTTCGGCTGCGGAGCAGCCGTTGCCACCAGCAGTATGGCCACAGAGCTTGTGAAGGGCAAGAGTATTAAAGAGGCCATGCAGGTGACAAACAAGGCCGTTATGGAGGCGCTTGACGGGCTTCCGCCGGTGAAGGTTCACTGCTCCCTGCTGGCAGAGGAGGCTATTCACGCTGCACTCTGGGACTATGCTGAGAAGAACGGAATCAAGATCGAAGGCCTTGAGAAGCCAAAGTCTGATATCGGTGAAGAAGAAGAGGAAGAAGAGTACTAATCACCATGGAGAAAAAGAAGGTAGTGGTAGGCATGTCAGGAGGAGTTGACTCCTCCGTGGCTGCCTGGCTTTTGAAAAAACAGGGGTATGACGTGATCGGCGTGACCATGCAGATCTGGCAGGATGAGGAGCCGGAAGCTGTGGAAGAGAATGGCGGCTGCTGCGGACTCAGCGCGGTGGACGACGCCAGAAGGGTGGCGGAGGATCTCGCCATCCCCTATTATGTGATGAACTTTAAAAAAGAGTTCAGGGAGAACGTCATGGATTACTTTGTGGCTGAGTACTTAAGAGGCCGCACTCCAAATCCCTGCATTGCCTGCAACCGGTTTGTGAAATGGGAGTCCCTCTTAAAACGGAGTCTGGAAATAGGAGCGGACTACATTGCCACAGGCCACTATGCCAGGATTGAGAAGCTGCCAAATGGCCGCTATGCCCTGAAAAAATCTGCCACAGCAGCCAAGGATCAGACCTACGCCCTCTATAATCTCACTCAGGAGCAGCTCGCCCACACACTCATGCCTGTGGGCGAGTACACGAAGGACGAGATTCGGAAGATGGCGCAGGAGCTGAACCTGAGAGTGGCCCACAAACCCGACAGCCAGGAGATCTGTTTTATCCCTGACAATGATTATGCCAAATTTATCAGGGAGGACATAGGAAAGGAGCTTCCGGAAGGAAATTTTGTGGATCTGCAGGGAAATGTTTTAGGACGTCACAAAGGGATCACTCACTACACGGTGGGCCAGAGAAAGGGCTTAAACCTTTCCATGGGCCATCCTGTTTTCGTGGTCGAAATCCGTCCGGAGACCAACGAGGTGGTGATCGGGGAGAACAGTGATGTATTTTCCAGAACGCTGCGGTTTAACCGGATCAACTGGATGGCAGTGGACGGGCTTCACGGAGAGGAGCACCGCTTCATCGCCAAAATCCGTTATGGCCACAGGGGAGCACCCTGCACAGTGAGGGAAATAGGCAGTGACCTGGCGGAATGTGTATTTGACGAGCCTCAGAGAGCCATCACGCCGGGACAGGCCGTTGTGCTGTACGACGGGGAATATGTGGCTGGAGGAGGTACCATCCTATGATTCAGAATCAGAGTGAAAAGCAGAGAGGAAGATCCCGCCGCAATGTAAAAAATGCAGAGAGGAAAAAAGGAGGCGCCAGATTCCCTGTACAGAAGCTGGAAGCCCTCCGCAGCCTTATTTCTGACAGGAAGTCAGGACTGGGAAGCAGGCCTTCAAAGAGTCTGAGCCTTGGCCGGCCGGCCGCTGCAGGGCGGACGGCGAACCAGGGGCGTAAGGTTAAAATTATGCAGGGGGCAAGGCCCGGACGAGGCAAAAGACCCAAAAGAGATTTGGCATATGGCCTGGCAGCAGCAGCTCTGCTTGCTGTCTGTCTCTGCGCCGGAGGGTTTTATTTGGGAGAGGGCTTCAGGATTTTTTCAGATAAAACGGAGGTACTGAAGGAGGCACAGGCAGAGACTACTGCAGAACTTATGGCAGCCGAGGCTGCAGAAGGGCAGGAAAAAGAAGGAGAGAAGCAGGAGCTTTATCTGAGCGACGCAGTTGCGGGCGGAGCCGGCAGCCAGGCAGAGGGTCAGGCTGTTTCCGGGGACGGAGAGCCGCAGATTGATCAGCTGGACAGCGCCCTGACTACCTCCAATGGTTTTGCGGATACAGAGGATCTGGTGACCGTTCAGGAAAACGGAGTTAATCTGAGGGCGGAAAGCCAGACGGGAAGCCGTATCATTGCGCAGCTTCAGGCAGGAGAGGTGCTTGAAAGGACCGGAAAAAATGAAGAGTGGAGCCGTGTACTCTATGACGGAAGGACCTGCTATGTGGCGTCCCAGTATGTGAAGGTTCAGGAGCCGGAAAAAATCGTACAGGAGCCTGTGCCGGAGGCTGATGCGCCGCAGGGAAGAGCTGTGCCGGCCGACGCGGCAGTTATGGCGGCCTCTGACGGGACGGTGATCCCAGTCTCCAATGGGCGGATTGTTGTGCTGGACGCAGGCCATCAGGGAAAGGAAAATACCTCAAAGGAGCCGGCAGGGCCGGATTCTTTCTCCCAGAGGCAGAAAATGCCGGCCGGAGCTGTGGGAAATTCTCTGGGACTCAGAGAGTGTGATGTGACGCTGTCGATCGCCAGGAAGGCGAAGCAGATTCTCACAGAGAGAGGTTATACAGTCATTATGACCAGAGAGAGCAATGACATCAACCTGAGCTGCGCGGAGAGGGCGGAGATAGCCAACCGAAGCGGTGCAGGAGCCCTTGTCCACATCCATACTCACAGCCAGGAGAGTACATCCGTATCAGGTATCCTTGCCACCTGTCAGTCATCGGGAAATCCCTACAACAGCGGCATATACGGCAGAAGCTACGCTCTTTCCAGAAGCATCTCGGGCAGCGTCAGCCAGGCTACAGGAGCCAGAAACCGCGGTGTACAGCAGACAGATACACTCAGCGAAATAAACTGGAGCCAGGTTCCGGTTACGGTTCTGGAGGTTGGATTTCTGAGCAACCAGCAGGAGGAGCTGCTTTTATCTCAGGAGGAGTATCAGGACAGAATCGCTCTGGGAATTGCCGACGGCCTTGATCAGTTTTTCAGCTCCGGAGAGTAGAGGAGACAGAAGAAAAAGGCAAAAAAGCTGTAAAACCAGGTGACAAACCGGGAAAAATTTTGTATAATACAAAAGATGCCGCTGGAAGGCCAGCGGTACAGACTGGAGATGTAGCGAAGAGGCCGTAACGCGGCGCACTCGAAATGCGTTTGTCGGTTCATCCCGGCACGTGGGTTCGAATCCCACCGTCTCCGCTTGAAACCCTTGATTTTTCAGGGGTTTTTCTTGTATTATAGGAAATTCCTCCGAATTTCCTATAATACAAAAAGCCCTGCCGGGCGGGATGCGCACGCCGCGCAGAGGAAAAGGCTGCTTAAAGCAGCCGCGTGGTTCTATTATTGTATTCCCAATAAGCAGAACTGGCGGCGGGAAGAGAGAACCGGGAGAAAAGAAAATACCGCAGCCAGAACCAGGCTGCATGCAGGCCCGGTGCTGGCTGCGGTATTCTGAGCGGAAACAGTTCAAAACGGGAAGCTGTTTCTCACCTGTCTTTTATTTATTTTCCAGGTTGTAGAGCAGGGAGATGTCTGTCAGCTCTCTCTCTAAGGTATCCTCAGTCGGGTGTGCGTGTGCATCCTCTTCCTTTTTTGTATCTGTATTAAAGCTGTAAAGAGAAGCAGCTACGTTTACCTCGTGAACTAAATCCTTTTTCTCATTGTTGGACATGATAATCATCCTTTCGCTTTTAATATTATGCTGTTTTTGCAGAGGGAACCCCCTCGGCTTTTCTAAGTTTTATCAAAGGCACGTTCCCTTTGATTGCCCTCAGTATAGCACCCTAAAATAAATTGTCAATAACGGAAATCGTATTTTTTGTACCTTTTCAAAAACAATTTTACGTCTATAAACAGGGGATAATACGATGTTTCATCGGGGGTTTATGAGCTCCGTCAAAAGGACGAAATGAGGCTGAAAAAAGAAAAGAAATTTGTGAGAGAAGACGATTTGACATTTTTGAGCAGATAAACGGAATTTGATCAAAAGATAAGAACGGCTGAAGAATAGAATATCCAGAAAATGGGGCATATAGTAAAATAAAATTAAGAGGAAGCGGGAAGGAGCAGCTCCACAGATTCTTTACAATCGAAAGTGCCTGTACTATAATGAAATTTTAAGATAAGAGTATCCGCACAGCCAGAAGCAGGCGGAGAGAAGGGAAGAACGATGACATGAAGAAAACTCGTATCTGGCACATAGTCCTTGTATGCTATGTGCTGTTTATATATTCCAATTCCATGACCCCGGCTGCTATTTCATCTCAGGAGAGCGGTTTTGTCCTGGAACTGGTTCACGGCCTGCTGGACAGTGCGGGGATCAGCGCTTTGTGGCTGACAGACCATATTATCAGAAAATGTGCTCATTTCTGTGAGTACACACTCCTGGGAGTTCTATTGACACAGAGTCTGAATCAGGTGCAGGGCTTTGGAAGATGCCGGGTTCTGCTTCAGCTTTTCCTCAGCGTCTTTCTGCCGTTTGTGGACGAGACAATCCAGCTTTTCACACCGGGGCGCTCCGGGCAGATCAGCGATGTGTGGCTGGATATGAGCGGTGTGCTGTTTGGAACTGCCGCCGCCGTCTGCTTTTTCAGGGCAGCGGCATATCTCATGAAAAAGGGAGAAAGAGAAGGCTGAGGATAATTTGGAAAATACAGGGAAACATAACAACAGGCGTCAGGCAGCCTTAAAAGAGGGCTCCGGCGCAGGCAGGGAGAAACGGCAGTGTACAGAAATATAAAAATCGTTCTTCAGTATGACGGAAGCCGATATGACGGCTGGCAGAAGCAGGGCAATACAAAAAATACCATCCAGGGAAAGCTGGAAGCAGTTCTGGAGAAACTGGCAGGCGAACCTGTGGAGATTCACGGTTCAGGGCGCACAGACGCAGGCGTTCATGCTCTGGGACAGGTAGCCAACTTCCGGTTAGAGGAACGCTGTCTGGAAGAACTTGTGGATAAAACACCGGAAAAGAAAGAAAATGGAGGAAAAGCATCAAGCGTATCCGCCGCAGTGATGGACTATCTGAACCGTTATCTGCCGGAGGATATTGCAGTCATCAGTGCCATGGAGGTTCCGGAGCGGTTTCACAGCCGCCTGAACGCAGTGGAAAAGACGTATCTCTACCAGATCGAAACGGCCAGCCGGAAAAATGTGTTTGAGAGAAAGTATATCTATGGCCTGGGAGAGGAGCTTGATCTTTTGGCAATGAAAGAGGCAGCGAAGCTCCTTCTGGGAAGCCATGATTTCAGGGCGTTCAGTTCGGCAAAGAGGATGAAGAAGTCCACAGTCCGGGAACTTCGAAAAATCGAGATTCACAGGGACGGAAGCCGTGTGCTTCTGGAGTTTACGGGAAACGGCTTTCTCTATAATATGGTGAGGATTCTGACGGGAACGCTGATAGAGATCGGACTTCACAGGAGAACTGTCGATTCCGTGAGGAAGGCGCTTGAATCGCAAGACAGGGAAAACGCCGGTTTTACGGCTCCGGCGGAGGGACTGCTGTTAAAAAGCGTGAGATATGATGAAAAAAGTTTACAGCTCATGCAATAATAAACGGTTCTGGTGCATTAAACTAATAGAAAGGAAACAAAATCCATGTTTTTGATGGGGATGTTTGCCGCCCTGGAGGGGCCTGACGATTATGGGAGGCTGAGTGACGAGAAGCTTCTTTTAAAGATTGCCGGAGGCGATCAGGAGGCATTCCGCCAGTTATATCAGAATACGGATAAGTCCATGTACAGCTTTATTCTTTCTGTTGTGAGAAATCCTCAGGACGCGGAGGAGATCATGCAGGAAGCCTATCTGAAGGTGTGGACCTCAGCGGGCAGTTACCAGTCCCAGGGAAAACCCCTGGCCTGGATGTTTACGATAGCCAGGAATCTCTGCTATATGAGATTCAGGGATCAGAAGCATGAGTCGGACATGGGGCTTTCTGATCTTTCTGAGATGGAGACAGGAGAATTCTGTCCTCAGATAGAAGATGCCGCCGATAAGCTGGTGCTCTACGGGGCCCTGAAAATCCTGAAGGAAGAGGAGCGGCAGATTGTACTGCTACATACGACAGCAGGATTGAAGCACAGGGAGATCGCGGCAGATTTGGGTATACCGTTAGCCACTGTGCTGTCAAAGTACAGCCGCGCCATGAAGAAATTGAAAAATTATTTGAGAGAGGAGGGATAACATTGGCCGATGCACATGAAAAATGGAATAATGATGAGATTGCCAGCCATTTGAAATCGGCGGTGGAAGCCCTGACTCCCAATGTATTAGACAGGATCGATCTGGACACCCCGCAGCTTCGGTATATAGAGCAGCCAAAACGTCTGAAGGTATACAGGAAGATGAGAAGAGCGGTTACGGCGGCTGCAGCCTGTCTCTGTGTGGCAGCCCTGTACGGCGGTGTGATGCATTATCAGAATACACGGGTGGATTCGGTTATCGGGCTGGATGTAAATCCAAGCATTGAAATTTCAGTAAACCGTAAGGACAAGATACTCGAGACAGAGGCACTGAATGAGGATGCCGTCACAGTTCTGGCGGACATGGACTTGGAAGGGGTTGACCTGAATATAGGAGTCAATGCCATTATCGGTTCGATGGTTCGATGCGGCTACCTGGACGAGCTGGACAACGCGATTCTGGTTACCGTTACCAATGAGGATACGGAGAAGGCCTCCGTGCTCAGGAAGGATGTGGTGACTGACATTGAGACCTCCCTGGAGGCCCATAAGGTCAATGCGGTGGTCTATGATCAGCAGGCGACGGATACCCAGGAGATTGGCGAGATTGCAGATCAGTACAATATTTCCTATGGAAAGGCATGCTTCCTGTATGAGCTGGTAGAAGAAAACGGATTGTCTGAAGCGGAGCTGGAGGCTTTTGCAGGAATGACCATGGAGGAGATTGCCAGGGAAATTGCGGAGCGTTCCTATCAGATAGGCGGCACTGCAGAAACGGAGGAAGCATCTTCACAGAACACAACCTCTGCAGCCGAGACAGAAACTTCACAGATACAGACAGAAAGCTCTGAGGAGAGTCAGAGTACAGAGAGTGTGAGCACCTCTCAGCCAACTGCGACGGCTCCCCCTGTCTCTACAGCCGGAACTCCTGAAACAGAGGAGCAGGAGGAAGAGGCAGAAAGCGGAAAGAAGGCCAGAATCGACTATGTAGATTACTACGAGGGCATTTTAGATGTGACCTTTAAAGAACGGGTGAGATGGAAAAATCCGACTATTTCTGTGCAGGACTCAAACGGCGGAAGCTATTCAGCCAAGATCACAGATACGGGTCCTGACTCCTGCGCCATCGAGATAGAAGGCCTGGAAGGAGGAGAATCCTATGTCTTTATCTTAAGCGGCGTAAAGCCCAGAGAGGGAGGCTCCTACGGAACGGTGAAGGGCTATTTTGATACTCCTGACATCAGCGACGGCGCCATGGGCAATGGAGACGAAGAAAGCCCGGATGACCCGGACGAAGATGACGGAGATACAGAGGAGGAGACTGAGGAGAGCGAAGGAGAGCAGGGCAGCCAGGAAAACGAAGGATCAAAGGGTGAAAGCCAGGAGGGCACAGAAACCTCGGATGCAGCCGCAGCAGAACTGCCTGCGCTGACTGAGCCTGCAGAATCCAGGTCTGTTCCGCCTAAGGAGCAGGGAACGGAAATACAGGTCTGATGTTAAGTGTGCGTGTGACTTTTCGGACAGTGCGAAAGAGGCGAGCGGCATGCCAGTCACTCTGCCCGCCCCAAGCGGAGAGTGGAGACCGGGTGAGGAGACAGAATACTGCATGGACAAAAGCGGGCGGGACGGAAGCTGTTGATAAAGACACAGAAAACAGACAGAGATTAAAACAAACGGAATTTTAATAAAAGAAAACCAGACAAAGCGAATCTGCACAGAAAAGAGGAGAGAAATCTTTGGGAGGCAGATCCGCTTTGTCTGTTTTACGAAACGGCGTTTCCCGTTTGCCACGCAGCTGTTTTTATGATATAATAGCGAGAAAAATGCATGCCATGCTTGCATGAGCATGCATTTGACTAACGTCCCGATGGGACCCGAAGGGAGCCAAAACACCACTGCGGCGAGTACGCATCCCCCGGAGAGAGTAGCATATCCAGAGGATATGGCATTATGTTTGGGCTGGCAGTGATGCCTGCATTCCCGGATCATGCTGGAGCTGAAGCACCGACATGCCATCGGGAAGGGAAACTAACTAAAGGCAGGAGGAATGATCATGAAATTTGCATATCCGGCAATTTTTATTCTGGATGAGAATGGAAGATATAAAGTTGTATTCCCTGATTTGGAGGGGTGTGCGGCTGAGGGAGATAACTTTGAAGAGGCCCTTGAGAGAGCCAAGGAGGCTGAGGAGGCATGGATTCGCGTGGAGCTGGAGGACAGCTGGGAGCTTCCTGGAATCAGCCATGAGGCAGATTTGGAACTTCCGGAGGGCGGTTTTATCAACACAGTGGCTGTCCGCATTAAGCTGGTAGATGACTATGATTGATGCTGAAGAAAAAACTGATTTGGCAGAAAAATAAAAAAAATTAAAAAAACTATTGACGGACACGAAACCATATAGTATAATGACATTCGTTGTTGGGGTATCGCCAAATGGTAAGGCAACGGACTCTGACTCCGTCATTTCAAGGTTCGAATCCTTGTACCCCAGTTATAAACTGGAGAGAGCATCAGTTATCTGCGAGAGCAGAAGCTGGTGCTTTTTTTGCAGAATTTTTCTGTTTTCAGAAAAAGACGTGTTACATAGACTTACGTTCTGTTTGCCTCCTCTGCTTAGAATTCTCTGACATTTATGCAAAACACTCTCACATTCCCCGAAAAGAGGCGGTACCTATTGTGAACTTTTCACAGAAATATTCGGCACTTTCGAAGCAACATGGGATTCGTAATGATTTTATATGGAATTGGGAGAAAAGAGAGTGTAATATTTGGCAAATTGAACAGTTTTTTTCCGACTTATTACAACATATACAAAAAATAAGGCTTTTTTTGGCAGTTGAGACGATAGTTCAGCGTGGATGTTTCAAGGTATAATGACTGCAAAGCGGTCATTATACCTGCGCATGCCGGTTTCAGCATGCACTGCTGAAAGCCGGGCGCTAAGTTCCGCCGGAGGCTGCCGTATCCGGAGGATATGGTATAATGACTGCAAAGCGGTCATTATACCTGCGCCGAGCCGCCGGCGCCCGAAGGGAGCCAAAACACTCCTGCGGCGAGTGCGCATCCCTCGGAGAGATGGCATATCCAAAGAATATGGTACAATGACTGCAAAGGCTGGCGATGAAATTTGTCTGGTTCCGTATCAAGATATGATACATATAAACGAAAGGGTTATCTAGGAGGAGAAGAAATGGCTGGATTGTCACTGAAGAACATCACAAAATACTATCAGAACGGACATGTAGTTGTAAAGGATTTCAATCTTGAGATAGAAGATCATGATTTTGTTGTGCTTGTGGGGCCGGAAGGCTGCGGACGATCCACTGTGCTGCGTATGATAGCAGGACTGGAGGATATTTCTTCGGGGGAGCTTCTGATAGACGGACAGAGGGCAAATGAGGCAGGACCCAGAGAGCGGGAGATTGCCATGATTTTTCAAAACTGTACTCTCTATCCCCAGATGTCTGTCTATGAAAATATGGCTTTCGGACTTAAACTGAAACATCTTCCGCAGAAGGAGATTGACTGCCTGGTGAGAGAGACAGCAGAGATTCTGGATCTGGCAGAGGTGCTTGACTGTATGCCGGAAAAGCTGACAGAGGCCCAGAGACAGCTGGTGGCAGTGGGGCGTGCCATTGCCAGGAGGCCCGGAATTTTTCTGATGGACAAACCCTTTTCCAGTCGGGATGAAAAGACCAGGGAGGATATGCAGAACGAGCTGCTGAAGCTGTATGAGAGAATGCAGACCACGGCGATCTATGCGACAGGCGATCCCATGGAGGCTCTCAAGATGGGAAAAACGGTCGTTGTAATGAAGGATGGCACCATTCAGCAGGCAGATTCGCCGAGAAATATCTACTGCTGTCCGGTCAACCGCTTTGTGGCGGAATTTGTGGGTAATCCTGGCATGAACATGATGGATGGCACTGCAGTCAGCGAAGGCCCTCAGGTATATGTGGAATTAGAGAAAGGCCGCATCCTGCTTCCAAAGGAGCTGGGAAGAAAGATAAAGGAGCTGGGGTACGACGGAAAGGAAATCACCGTAGGAATCCGTCCGGAGGATGCCTGTCTCGGGGCAGACCGGGAGCATCCTGAGAATGAGGTGTTCACGGTTCCGGCAGAGGCGTGTGAACTGTCCGGGGACGGGAAGCTGCTGTCCATGAACAGGGAGGAGGGGGCCTTTGTGCTCCGCCTTGCAGAGCCTCTGGGAGAACTTTCGAAGGAAACAGTATCCTTCCATGTGAAAAAGGAGAATATGTGTGTGTTTGACAAGGAGAGCGGACGCAATATCCTCAGATAGCTTTCAGATAAGCATTCAGATGGTCTTCAGAGCGGAGGTCTTAAGACCTTTGTCTGCAGCTTAAAAAGTTTCCCGATTGGCAGGCTGTTTTCGCACAGTCTGCCTTTTTTGCGCTGCAGGAAAGACCTTGCTGCCTTGGCAGTGACTGGGAATTTTTAACAGCTTCCTGTCGGAATCGAATCAGAATCGAAAAAAATTTGCGTTTTTTTGTGAAGAATTAATAATTACTCTTTCATTTTTCGGCGTTTTGCATTAATATAGTAATCAGGGAAAATTTTTGAAAAGGAGAGAAGGCTATGATATCAAATCAGATACTCCAGACAAATATTGAGGGGTTAAAAGGGATTACAAGAGTTGATCTGTGTATCTGCGATACAGAGGGAAAGATTCTGGCCTCCACTTTTTCCGGTGCGGAAGAGTACGAAAATGCAATTCTGGCATTTGTGGAGTCACCGGCTGACAGCCAGGTGCTTCAGGGGCATCAGTTCTTTAAGGTATTCGATGAGCATCAGCTGGAGTACGTTCTGCTGGCAAGAGGCGGAAGCGATGATGTATATATGGTTGGCAAGATGGCGGCGTTTCAGATACAGAACCTGTTGGTTGCCTATAAGGAGAGGTTTGACAAGGACAACTTTATCAAGAATCTTCTGCTCGACAACCTGCTTTTAGTAGATATATACAACCGCGCAAAGAAGCTCCACATTGAGACCAATGTGAAGCGTGTGGTATTCATTATCGAGACACAGATGGAGAAGGACGGAAACGCCCTGGAAACTGTGAGAAGCCTGTTTTCCACAAAGACGAAGGACTTCATTACGGCAGTAGACGAGAAAAATATTATTCTTGTCAAGGAGGTAAAGCCGGGTGAGACCTACAGCGATCTGGAAAAGACGGCGAACATGATCCTCGACATGCTGAACACGGAGGCTCTGTCGAAGGTCAATGTGGCATTCGGAACCATTGTCAATGAGATCAAGGATGTATCCCGCTCCTACAAGGAGGCCAGGATGGCCCTGGATGTGGGAAAGATTTTCTACAGCACAAAGAACGTAGTGGCCTACAGCAACCTGGGAATCGGACGTCTGATCTACCAGCTTCCGCTGCCCCTGTGCCGTATGTTTATCAAGGAAATCTTCGATGGAAAGTCACCGGATGACTTTGACGAGGAGACTCTGACCACGATCAACAAGTTCTTTGAGAACAGTTTAAACGTATCAGAAACGTCCAGACAGCTCTATATTCACAGAAACACTCTGGTTTACCGCCTGGATAAGCTTCAGAAGAGCACAGGCCTCGATCTGCGTGTGTTTGAGGACGCGATTACCTTTAAGATTGCACTTATGGTTGTAAAATATATGAAGTATATGGAAAATCTTGACTATTAATCCCGATGGCAGGGCGATAAATTTTCTGGCGGCTTGCAGCCGATTCGGAGAAAAGCGGGGAGCGCTGTCCGGGGAAGGTTTTGAGGAATACTGTCCGGGAAGTTTTGGGGAATGCTGCCCGGGAAAGCTTTAAGAAATCAGAACTGGTGTGCACGGCTGAAAATAGTGAGTGCCTGCGGCGGTACTGTTCAGGACCGCCGGGCCAGTGTGAAAAGAAATATAAGCAGAAAGCGGACTGCTGCAATATGTGGGGGAGCAATTGTGCAGAAATGGGGCCCATGTGTTGCAGCAGTTTACATAATCTGAGGAGAAGAGCATGATAGAGATCATCAATCTCAATAAGACATATGACAATAAGAATAAGGCTCTGAAAAATATTAACATACGCATCGAGGAGGGAGAGTTTGTTTTTATCATGGGGCGCAGCGGTTCCGGCAAATCTACCCTGATGAAGATTCTTTTAAAGGAAGTGGAGCCAACATCCGGAAAGGTTATTGTAAATGATATGGAGCTGGGAAAGATGCCCCGGCGCTATGTGCCGAAATACAGAAAAATGCTGGGAGTCGTGTTTCAGGATTTTCGTCTGCTGAAAGACATGACCGTATACGAGAATGTGGCCTTTGCCCAGCGGGTTCTCGGAATGCCCACGAGGAAGATAAAGGAAAATGTTCCCGCCATCCTGCGGCAGGTGGGACTTTCCTCAAAATATAAGTCCTATCCGAACCAGCTCTCAGGAGGAGAACAGCAGAGAGTGGCCATCGCAAGGGCGCTGATCAACAATCCGGCGGTTCTTCTGGCCGATGAGCCCACAGGAAACCTGGACGCTCATAATTCCATGGAGATCATGGGACTTCTGGAGCAGATCAACCGGCGGGGGACTACGGTGGTGGTCGTTACCCACAGCCATGAGATTGTGGAAAAAATGGGAAAACGGGTGATTACCATTGACAGAGGCTGTGTCGTCAGTGATGAGGTTATGGAGCCGTGGGATTACGGGGAGCTGCAGGTGGAAGAGATTCATTCCAGGCGGGGACCTGTCGTAAAAGAGTCGGAGAGCACAAAAAGAGCAGTCAGGGATGAAAGAGAAAAGTATGAGAGAAGTGTCCGCAGTCAGGCAGAGAGCCGGAGCGGCCGCGGCTTGGGCCGTGAGGAATATGGATCTGGCGCAAAGAGTTATGGAGGAGCCATGGAAGTGCCTGTGGACAGCCAGTCTGCGGACAAAACTGTATCCTTCAGCCAGGTAAGAGAGCAGAGAGGACGGGACAGAGGAAGAGGAAAACAGATATGAGAGTAGGCACATTTTGGTACTGCCTGAAGGAAGGCATAAAAAATATAGGAAAAAATATTTGGTTTTCGCTGGCCTCTGTGGCTGTTGTATCCGCCTGTATCTTTTTGTTCTGCATTTTTTTCTCCCTTGTGGCGAATGTGCGCTACATGGTGAAAAATGTGGAAACTACGGTGGGAATCACAGTTTTCTTTGATGAAAACCTGACACAGGAGGAGATTCAGGCTATTGGAGCTGAGATAGTAAAACAGCCGAATGTGAAGGAATGCGTCTACACCTCGCCGGAGGAGGCCTGGGAATCGTTTAAGGCGGACTATTTTGCGGGTATGGAGGATTTGGCAGAGGGGTTTGAACAGGATAATCCCCTGGCAGACTCTGCTTCTTATGAAATTTTCCTGACGGATCTGACGAGCCAGGAACATATGGTGTCGTGGCTTCAGTCCCTTGACGGAGTGCGGAGAGTCAACTACTCCAAGGATGTAGCTGCAGGGATGACGGATTTTAACAAAATACTGGGGCTTGTGTCCCTCGGGATCATTATTCTTCTGCTGGCCGTGTCTATTTTCCTGATCAGCAATACCATCAGGACAGCGGCTGCCTTCAGGAAGAATGAGAACAGAATTATGAGGCTGATCGGCGCCACAAATTTTATGATCCGATCCCCGTTCGTGGTGGAGGGAATTATTATCGGTCTGGTGGGAGCTGCCATTCCTCTGGGGCTGATCTATATGGTTTACAGACAGGTGATATCCTATCTGGGAGAGCATTTTGAGATGCTTTCCAATATTGTTGTGTTCATTCCGCTCCACGTTATTTTCCCGTATATGGTGGGAGTGGCCATGTTGCTGGGAGTAGGGATTGGCTTTGTGGGAAGCTTTTTTACAATCCGCAGGCACCTTAAGGTTTAGGAGATGAGGCACATGGGAAAACGCAGTATAAAAACTGGATTGATTGCGCTGGCTGCGGTTCTGGCCGTTATACCGGTTCAGGCGGCGGGAAAGGGTGATATTGACAGTGCAAAGGACAAAATATCTTCTCTGGAGGAGGAGAAGAAAAAGACGGAGGAAACGATACAGGAGCTGGAGAAGCTGAAGGCAGATACGGAGAGTTATGTGAAGGAGCTGGACGGGGAACTGGCCCGGTTAGATGACGAGCTCTCTTCCCTGGACAGCCGGATTACAGACAAGGAAGCCGACATTGAGGAGACGAAGGCTCAGCTTGAGGAGGCTAAAAAGACGGAGGAAGAGCAGTATGCCTCCATGAAGCTGAGGATAAAATATATGTATGAAAAAGGGGATACGAGCTATCTCGATCTGCTTTTGGAATCCGGTTCCATGTCTGAGATGCTGAACAGGGCAGAGTATATCCAGCAGATTTCATCCTATGACAGAAAAAAGCTCACCGAATACGGAGAGATAAAGGAGAAGATAGCTGACGATGAAGAGAAGCTGGAAGCAGAACATGAAGAGCTTCTGACCCTGCAGGAGCAGACAAAGGCCAAGCAGGACTCTGTGGAGAAACTGGTGGGAGAAAAGTCGAGGGAGCTGCAGAAATACCAGAATCAGATTGCAGCCAATGAATCGCAGCTTGCCTCCTATCAGGAAGATATAGAGGCCCAGGAAAACAGAATTCAGCAGATAGAGGCAGAGCTGAAACGCCAGGAAGAGGAGGCAAGGAAGAAGGCCCAGGAGAAGGGAGAGGAGTATAAAACGGTAAGTATTGGGAATATTAGCTTTATATGGCCGTGCCCTTCCAGCAGCCGTATCACCTCCGGGTTTGGCGGGAGAAGCTCACCGACGGAGGGAGCTTCCAGCAATCACAAGGGAATCGATATAGGGGCATCGTCGGGAAGTGATATTGTCGCAGCCGCCGACGGAACAGTCACTATCTCTACATACAGCTACTCGGCCGGAAACTACATTATGATAAACCATGGAGGCGGGGTATCCACTGTATACATGCACTGTTCCAAGCTTCTGGTATCTGTGGGTGAGACAGTTAAGAAGGGGCAGGTTATAGCCAAGGTTGGCTCTACCGGATATTCAACGGGGCCGCACCTTCATTTCGGAGTCAGAGTGAATGGGGCATACGTCAACCCTTCACAGTATGTGAGCCCATAGAAGGCTGAAGTGAAAACTGACATAAAATACCGCATAATAGAGAGTTTGGCTCCATTTTCTGCTAAGAGGCAGAGAGCGGATTTGCTCTGCGGCTGGTGAGGAGGCTAATTATGGACAATAAAAATAAATTTTGGAAGGGTGTTATGGTGGGCGTGTTCGCCACAGCATTTGTCTGCCTGGTGACGGTGGGGGCTTCCATTGGAATCTATATGTTCGGACGTCAGATTCTGCTGAGAGCAGGAAGCGGCCAGGGCGGCTCCGGGCAGGAGGCAAGCTCGGACGAAGCAGCTTCCCTTGATATGAACCAGGTCACCGGGAAACTGGGAGTCATTCTGGATTTGATTAATGAGGTCTACCTGTTTGACACGGATCCGGCCATTGAGGAGGCGGGAATCTACAAGGGGCTTATGTACAGCCTGGGAGATCTCTACGCCGACTACTATACCCCGGAGGAGATGACCGCCATGATGGAGGAAACAAACGGGGAATACTGCGGAATCGGTGCCATGATCTCCCAGGACAGGATGACAAATGTTTCCACAATTATTAAGGTTTACAAGGATTCGCCGGCTGAGGAGGGAGGACTTCTTCCGGGCGATATTCTCTACAAGGTAGACGGGCTTGATGTGAGCGGCATGGATCTCGACACCGTTGTCAGCCAGTATGTGAGGGGAGAAGAGAATACTTCTGTAACGCTCACGGTTTACCGCGACGGGGAAGAAGTAGAGGTTACCATGAACCGCCGTAAGCTGGAGGTTCAGACAGTAGAGTACCAGATGATGGACGATGGTAAGACAGGATACCTGCTGGTGACAGAATTTGACACTGTGACGGCAGAGCAGTTTAAGTCCGGAATCGACGGGCTTCTCAGCCAGGGAATGGAACAGCTTATTCTGGATTTCAGAAATAATCCGGGAGGTGAGCTGAACGCCGCTGTGTCCATGGTTGACTACCTGCTCCCGGACGGACAGACAATTGTTTCCATTGCAGATCGAAATGGAGTGGGGGAAACCTACACATCAGAGGATGGACATGAGCTGGATATTCCCACAGCAATTCTCGTAAACGGAAATTCCGCCAGCGCTTCCGAGGTATTTACAGGAGCCATGAAGGATCATGACAGGGCAACGATCGTCGGAACTACCACATTCGGAAAGGGAATTGTGCAGTCTCTGTACACTCTGCAGGACGGAAGCGGAGTCAAGCTCACAACGGAGCATTACTATACGCCGGACGGAACAGATCTCCACGGAACGGGAATAGAGCCGGATGTGACGGTGGAGCTGAACGAAGATCTGGCGACGATGATAGAAATACCCAAGGATCAGGACAATCAGCTCACCGCTGCTCTCAATGTGCTGAATGGGGAAGAGGCCAATACCCAGGAAGACAGTACTGAGGCAGGAGATGAGGCAGCCTGATAAGAGAACCTGAAATAAAAAATACGTCTTGCTGAAGAGTTTTTCTCTAATGCAAGGCGTATTTTTTGTGCAGTTTTTCAGCAGGCGGTTTCAGAAGCCCCAGAAAAGTACCCTGGCGAGACAGAATTTGAATATCCTGAATGTATTTTATCGCTTTCTGCTATGCTCCAAAGGCTGTCTCCCGGAAACAAAGAGTTTAAACAGCAAATAAAGGGTGTGGATAGAAAACAAAGAGTTTGGATAGCAAATGAAGGGTGTGAATAGAAAATAGAGAGTTTGAATAGAAAATGAAGGATGTGAATAGAAAATAGAGAGTTTGAATAGGAAATAGAAAGTTTGAACAGAAAATAGCGAGATGAATAAAAAGACAGAAATAAAAATATAAGGCTGCGATAAAAACTAAAAAAACAAATGAAATATTGAAATACACTGATTTAATTGGTAGAATAAAAGATAACAGGAAGTTCACTGGTTCAAAAGAGAAAGGAAAGGGTATGGGTATGGAAGAAATGAAAAAGTCAAAACAGGTTCGATTATTGTGCTTGTCCTCAGCATTATCACCATTGTTGTGATGCTTATAGGCATGGCTGCCGTCGGTCTGGTCGTAAGCGGTATGGCAGGAGCAGCGGGGGCAAGCGGAGCGGTAGTTGGCGGGGTGATGGCTGCGGCCACGGTTATTGCTCTGGTGATGAACGGAGGGATTCAATTCCTGTTTAGTCTTCTGATTCTGATCAAGAGCAAAAATCAGGAAAAAGCGGGTCTGTGCTTTGGATTTGGGATTGTGATCCTGATCATTTCCGGCTTCTGGTGCCTGACCAGCCTTACATCCTTTAATTTTATGACAGTAGTAATGGCCGGAGAGGTAATTGCCGCTGTGTTTATCATTGTCAATGCCAATAAGGCCAGGAAGGAACTGGCCGTGCAGAGAGGGGACAGCGGAACAGAGGATGATGGAGCGGAGAAGATGGACAGCTAATAATGAACAGCTAAAAACGAACAGATGAAAACGAACAGATGAAAACAGATTATCACCCCCTGGCAGGTCTGCATTTCTGCGCCCTGTCAGGGGGTGTTTTATGCCAGATATGCCGGACAGAACAAAAGCAGAGCAGAAGCTCCAGCCAGAAGCTCAGGCCGAAATGTTCAAGACGGCTGGGCAGTGCTGCATGGGCATACGGAAGCTATACCATCGCTTTCAGCTCCCGGACAAACTCCTGGGCAGCTTCCCGGGGAGTTGCCCAGGATGTGACAAAACGGATGGCCGTATGCGTGTCATCTGTCTTTTTCTCTGCGTTGGCTCCGTACAGTCTCATCAGCTTTTCAGCCAGGCTGTCATCGACGATGGGGAAGAGCTGGTTTGAGGCAGAAGAAGATAAGAAGGGAATCTGGCAGTCCTCAAATCCCTTTCTCATGATTTGTGCAAGTTCATTGGCTTGGGCAGCCATTTCATAGAAAAGTCCGTCTGTAAAGAGTGTTTCAAACTGGATTCCCAAAAGCCATCCCTTTGCCAGCATAGCGCCGTTCTGCTTGATCATATAGCGAAAATCTTTCTTGATGGAATCGTTGCGGATGACAAGGGCCTCGCCAAACAGGGCGCCGTTTTTCGTTCCTCCGATATAGAAGGCATCTGTCAGGTCAGCCAGATCCGCCATGGTCAGATCATTGATGGGACTCGTGAGGGCGGAGCCGAGTCTTGCGCCGTCGAGGAAGAGATAGAGTCCTTTTAAACGGCAGAGACGGCTGAGTTCTTCCAGCTCTTTTTTTGTATACTGTGTTCCCAGCTCTGTGGTATTGGAGATGTAGACCATTTTCGGCTGAACCATGTGCTCATCCCTGTGGGCGGAGAGCACCTTTTCAACGGCGCTGGCTGTCAGTTTTCCGTCCTCACCCGGAACAGTAATCACCTTGTGGCCGGAGGCCTCAACAGCTCCTGTTTCATGGACATTGATGTGACCGGTGGAGACGGCGATCACAGCCTGGTATGGCCGGAGAGCCGCGTCGATGACAATCCGGTTGGTCTGTGTCCCGCCCACAAGGAAGTGGATATCCAGATCCGTTCGTATGGTTGGATGACTGTCTGCGCCAGAGGCTATGTGACTGCACTCGCGGCAGATCAGCTCTGCCGCCTTCTGGCAGTGTTCATCCATCCCATAACCGGTGTGCTGAGTAAGGTTTGTATTCATGAGAGCTTCCAGAATCCGTGGATGGGCCCCTTCGCTGTAGTCGTTTGTAAATCTGTGATGCTGCATGGTTCAATCCTCCTGTTTTGTAAGTGATGTGCAGAGCAGACGCGTTTCTGCATACCGGCCGCCCTCGCAGCCGGCTCTGGGACGGGCTTCTGTTCTGGCTTTAAATTTGTCTGATTTGTTTCTATTTTGATGGACTGGCAGGGAGTTGTCAAGGAAAATGAGAAGAAGGGAAGAGGGCATTCTCACCGTTATGCCCTTTACGCTGCTTCTATTTGGAATATTGGATGGTTTTAGTCTGGAGGCAGCCTTTCTGCTCCTGTGTTCTCTGAATTATTTCAGAGATTATTTTTATCGGCTTCTTGAATTTTTCGTCCAAAGTGAGGAAGCAGATGGAAGAAAGGATAAAAGAGCGGATAAAAAGAGGGTGAAGGCTTTGGAGCGATAGGAGAAATTTTGGTGTTATAAGGCTGGAAAATCAACTGCGGGAAAGGCAAAAATTAGCCCTGCATAGTCAAAATCCCTGAGCGCAGGGAAAGGTATACCCTCAGGACATCCTGGAATCCAAATTCCTTCGGGGCTGGCGCGCTCTGTACGAAAAAGTACAGCAAAAAAGAACAGATGTTCTGTTTGCTGGCTATACTTTTTTTACTATTCATGCTATAATTTGTCTGACTGGCAGAAAAGTAGGTATGCTTAAAGGGAGCATTAACTATTGCCGATCTGGCAGCGAAGAGCCGAGGTTCTGAGGCTTACAGAATCTGCGAAGTGAATTCTGTGATGTTTGATGCTGTTTATGCACCAGAATCATGTACTATATGACTGTATGGGCGGATAAAACAGGTGGCTTAGGTAAAACAGGTGACCTTCATTCGCAAAGATACATACAAGGAAGAAAGAAGTAAACGAGACATTATAGCAGAGAGAGAGCTTTGTGCCTGCTTCAAGTATTCCCCGAAATTTTATCATTGCTGGCAAAGGCAAGGGAGAAACTTGTCAATATACTGGAAGAATCAGAAAATGATGGTATGTCTTTATGAAGAGTAGCAGCGAGACAGATGACAGCTCCTCAAGAGATTAGGACACTGATGACGAAAAGCGATATAAGAAGAACCTATAAAATTTGAATGGGGTATATAAAGTGGAGAACAATAAAAAGGAAATTATTTTATATCACGGAAGTCCGAACAAAGAGGTTGTTCCTACATACGGATTGGGAAACGATAAGCACGATTACGGCAGAGGATTTTATCTGACGGAAAGCCCGGCATTGGCATCCGAGTGGTCTGTCTGCAATCCGGTAGAAAAGAATGGTTGGGTGCATAAATTCATATTAGACACCAGTGATTTAAAAATACTGGATTTTGAAAAACGTGATATTTTGTCATGGTTGGCGGAACTAATGAAGCATCGCGATGCTGATACGGGACGAAGATACAAAGTGCTGGCACCGAGGTTTATTGAAAAGTACCAGATCTCTACAGAGGACTATGATGTAATTAAGGGATGGCGTGCAAATGCATCTTATTTTTATATTGCAAAATGTTTTGTCAGAGATGAAGTGGATATCAGTATTCTTCCAGATTTATTAAAACTGGGTGATCTGGGGATTCAGTATTGCTTAAAATCAGAAAAAGCGTTTCAGGCCTTAAAAGAAGAGCATTCGGCTTTGAAGGAGGTTGAATTTTCAAAAGCAAATCCTCAATATATTCAGCGTGACAGAACGGTGAGAGAGGCCATGTATGCTTTGATTAATTCCGATGAAAATAAGATAGACAAGGTATTCAGCAAATTGATATAAGAGGTAGAAAATGGACGTGTTCAGCAAAAGTTATTTAGAAGAAGTAGTTGAAAACCAGGGAAAGCTGTTTGAATATGCACAGGATAATTACCCGGAGATGGACATCGAAAATTTTATTGAAACATATATGAAAAGTCATACCCGGGCAATGATTGATAAAGGACAGGCTTATGTATGTACCATGGATGCGGAATCGCTGTTTCATTATTTTCTTTCAAATGATCACTATGAAATCAAAAGAGGAGAGTCTAACGGCGGATTTGCACCTAACTGGATCGGGCAGTTCTATGCGCTGTTTCAATGGACTTACCAGCTTACCAGTAAAGATGTAGTGGAGTTAATTCCGGTTCATTTTATGTTTGAAGGTTATCCAGGACTGCATGATCTTGATCTTCAGACAGCCGTCTACAAAGTTGGAAATCAATGCGGTTTGAAAGAGCCAAAAGAGGACAGATGATTTTGGGAGGGAAAACCATTGATATGCTTTCATAATCCGGAAGAACAAAACGGGTATTTGAGTAATTGGTACCGTTCCGCGTTTACGGTTGATGAAATCACTTTTTCATCAATGGAACAGTATATGATGTTTAAAAAGGCAATTCTGTTTCAGGATCAGAGGACAGCGGAAAAGATTTTGGAGACGGGTGATGTGGCCGAGATAAAGGTTTTGGGCAGAATGGTGCAGCATTTTGATGAAAAAATCTGGAGGGAGAAGAGAGAAGCAATCGTCCATAAAGGGGTACTCCAGAAATTTCTTCAAAATCCTGAACTGGCTGAAAAACTTCTGGAGACAGGAGAACAGATGATTGCAGAATGTGCAGTAAAAGACCGAATCTGGGGGATTGGTCTTTCTATGGGGGATGAGAAGCGATTTTGTGTGGATCAATGGAAAGGACAAAATCTTTTGGGGAAGATTTTGATGCAGGTGAGGGCAGAAATACTTTTATTGAGGGATTAACGTGAAATATTATTTTGAAGAATGCAAGATGCATATAAGGTTATATGAAGTAGTTGAATTAATAATTATTGTTGCAGTTACTATATGTTTATTGGATGTTTTGAATGTACCAAGTAAATTAATAGCAATATGTCCTTCTGAACTGAGAATATATTTGCAGATAGGCATTATCATGTTGATTTCTTGTCAGTTACAGCGTACATATTTTTGGGATTTGCATAAGATGCCATGTATTAATGCATTTGATAGTATGATTATAATTGCATTGGGTACAGATATTATTTATCTGTTATTTTTAAAGTTTTTTATAGGGGAAGAAGGATATAAACTAATTGGCAGTTTAATTGGTATTGCTTTTTTGGTGATTCTTGTTATTTATCGCAGTTATAAATGCCATCGCCCAGAAAAAGTTAAAGATGGAATGGTTTATGATCTAAAAGATATATATGATAACAATATTAAATCAGGAACTAATCGTCCGATTATAGTAAAAGAAAAAGACGTCGAATATGATTTATTGGGACGCACAGCAGTTATCAATCAGGTCTATACGTCAATTATTGCATCTGGCTCAGAAAATCAGTCTTATGTTATTAGCTTGGAAGGAGATTGGGGAAGTGGAAAAACTACAATTATTAATAATATAAAGCGTATTATAAAAGAAAATATGCAAGGAAAAATTGTAGTTAATGATTTTGACCCATGGTTATTTGGAACGCAGGAAGCTTTATTGTCAGCGATGTACGATATTATTTTAAAGAGTACAGGTATTCGGTACAGTATGTCTAAACGCAGACATTTTCAAGATTCTGTTAGTGAGATTGCTGTTAATGTACCAAAGATTGGAGGAATGCTTCAAGGAATACTAAAAGAGAAAAAGGACTCGTATGAGTTGGTTCAAGAGATTAAGAAACAAATCACATCACTTTTAAGTAAATCGGAAAAAACATTTGTGTTTTTTATTGATAATGTGGATAGAGCGGAAGCTGATAATATTGTTTTCCTATTTAAACTTATCGGCACATTGTTTAATTTTCCTCATGTAGTTTACGTGTTGTCTTATGAACGAGACCGCATAAATACAATCTTGGAAAGTACGCAAAAAATAGATGCTAGATATTTGGAGAAGATAGTACATCAGGAAATAAAAGTGCCTGCAATATCTAAAGAGCGTCTGCAAGAAGTTTATGGAAAATGTATTTTGAATATTTTGAATGGATATGGGATTGAATATGAAGAAATAACAGAATATAAAAAGATTTTTCAATTAATTTGTTCTGAAGTGAAAGAGTTAAGAAAATTTAAAAGGATGATCAATTCTGCTTTTTCCATTAGTTTTATAGAAGATAAATTGCTTAGTAAAAAAGATTTATTAACTATAGAAGTGATCAGATTCTTAAATTTTGAATTGTATGAGGAAATAAAAAATCATAGTATATTTTTTATTTCACATGATAAAAGAGTATATATGGATTTATATGAAACTTCTTTTCGAAAAAAGGAATTTAATGAAAAGGGAAAGGAGTATTTTGATTCACTATTCGATAAATACCCAAACTACTTGCAAACTTTAGCATCTATTTTTCCTTATGTGAATAGGTATGTGAATCATCAGGAATTGGAATATGAATACGTATATAGAGATTCAGAATATGAAAATATAACAAAGAAAGCTTCTATATGTAGTGCCAAATATTTTGATTTATATTTTAGTTATGGTAGCAATGAATATTTAGTAATTAAAGAAAGTGTTGAAAAAACGATTAAAGAAATTAAGAGCCAGAATAAAAGCGAATCCATAGGACTTATTATACATAATATATTTTTATCTACATCTTCAGATAAGCATAGGGAATGGATTGAACGTTTTCAGAACTATGTAGATGATATTCCTGAAAATTTGAGAATAGCGGTGGCAAAAGGATTGTTTGATAAATTGGACGATATTGATGAATCACTTCAATTTTTGGCTTTAAGTGCTCAGGATAGAGCAGTAATTGTGATTACAGTACTATTAGAAAAAGCTGCATTTGAAGATGTTAAAAAGTTCGCAGAAGAAATATCTCTGGAATATCAAAAATTATCGGTTATACGGAAGATTCTTCACTGGATTGAGAAATTAAAAGAGCAAAATTATAATAATACAGATGTAGAAAAAATAAAACAAGAGATAAAAAATACTTATGTAACGATGTGTTATGATATATTGAATGGACCAATAAATCTATATTCAGATATTTATTATCGTTTAAAAAATATTTGGGGATTATTGCAATTCTGTAAAGAAACTACAGAAATGTTAGAGGCTTTTAAAGAATATATGCATAATAGAGTTTTAGAAAATAATATATATCGTATTTTGGGGGACGGAATAGTAAAATCTATAGGAAGAGAGTATGGTTATAGAATTAGTGCTGAAACGATAAAAAATCTTTGTTTAAAAGAATGTGATATAGATGAAGCAATACAACGAAATCCTCCGCAATCGGACAGCGAAAAATTTGTTTTAAAAGTATATAATAAATGTAAATCAGGCGAAAAAGATGATTGGGGAGAGTGTGAAATAATTGTACCATATGAAATGAAACTAGTACTTTAGCCTGTTTTTAGATATATTTTATCATGAAAAAAGAAGGGAAAGATATGGACCATTTCGAATTAGTATCAGAATATGCCCCTACCGGCGATCAGCCCCAGGCCATCGCCCAGTTAGTGAAGGGGTTTCAGGAAGGAAATCAATTTGAAACGCTGCTGGGAGTCACCGGTTCCGGAAAAACTTTTACCATGGCCAATGTGATCCAGGCGTTAAACAAGCCCACGCTGATCATTGCCCATAATAAGACATTGGCAGCTCAGCTTTACAGTGAATTTAAGGAATTTTTTCCAAATAACGCAGTGGAGTATTTTGTCTCCTACTACGACTACTACCAGCCCGAAGCTTACGTCCCGTCCACGGACACCTATATTGAAAAGGACTCATCCATCAATGACGAGATCGATAAGCTTCGCCACTCGGCTACCGCAGCCCTCTCCGAGAGAAGCGATGTCATTATCGTGGCTTCTGTCTCCTGCATTTACGGTCTGGGAAGCCCTATCGACTATAAGGAGATGGTGATCTCCCTGCGCCCCGGCATGATCAAGGACAGGGATGAGGTGATACACAAGCTCATCGACATCCAGTACACGAGAAACGACATGGATTTCAAGCGCGGTTCTTTCCGTGTCCGCGGCGATGTGCTGGAAATCTATCCCGCCTATTCCGGCGGCGATGCCTACCGGATAGAATTCTTCGGGGATGAGGTGGACCGGATTACAGAGATCGATACCCTGACCGGGGAGATCAAGGCGCAGCTGGGACATGTGGCTATTTTCCCCGCGTCCCACTATGTCATTCCAAAAGAGAAGATGGAGCTGGCAGCTAAAAACATTCTGGAAGAGCTCAAGGAGCAGGTGGCCTGGTTCAAGAGCGAGGACAAGCTCCTTGAGGCGCAGCGCATCTTGGAGAGAACCAACTTCGATGTGGAGATGATGCGGGAAACAGGATTCTGCTCGGGAATTGAAAACTACTCCCGCCACCTGACGGGCTCTGCGCCGGGGGAGCCGCCCTGCACCCTCATCGACTATTTCCCGGAGGATTTCCTTATTATAATAGACGAGTCCCATATTACCCTGCCCCAGATCAGGGGAATGTACGCCGGCGACCGATCCAGAAAAAAGACCCTGGTGGAGTACGGCTTTCGCCTCCCGTCAGCTCTCGATAACCGTCCTCTGAATTTTGAGGAGTTCGAGTCGAAAATCGATCAGATGCTCTTTGTCTCTGCCACTCCTTCTGACTATGAGGAGGCCCACGAAATGCTCCGGGCAGAGCAGATCATCCGTCCCACCGGCCTTCTAGATCCGCCCATTGATGTGCGCCCGGTGGAGGGGCAGATTGATGATCTGGTCAGCGAGGTCAATCGGGAAATCGAGAAGAAGGGAAAGGTGCTCATCACCACTCTGACGAAGCGGATGGCTGAGGATCTGACGGATTATATGAGGGATGCCGGCATCCGCGTGAAATATCTGCACTCCGATATTGACACGCTGGAAAGGGCAGAGATCATCCGTGATATGCGCCTTGACGTATTCGACGTTCTGGTGGGCATCAACCTTCTGAGAGAGGGACTGGATATTCCCGAGATCTCCCTGGTGGCGATTCTCGATGCAGACAAGGAAGGCTTCCTGCGCTCAGAGACCTCTCTGATCCAGACTGTGGGAAGGGCAGCGCGAAATTCCGAGGGTCACGTAATCATGTATGCCGACACGATCACAGATTCTATGCGTGTCGCCATCGAAGAGACGAAGAGGAGGAGGCAGATCCAGCAGGCCTATAATGAGGAGCACCACATTACGCCGACGACGATCAAAAAGGCAGTGCGGGATCTGATCAGCATTTCCCAGGCGGCAGAGGGTGTGACCAACGAGGTGACAAAGGATCCGGAATCCATGGATGAGAAGGAGCTTAAGAAGCTGGTGAAGGAGCTGACAAAGAAGATGCACCAGGCAGCCGCAGAGCTGAACTTTGAGGAGGCGGCCATCCTCCGTGACCGGATGGTGGAGATCAAAAAAATGCTCCTTCAGCTGGAAGAAGATTAGGAAAGACAGTGGAGAGGCATGGCAGATACCAGACATTGACAATGAATGCGTATTCTATTAGAATAAACGTGCAGTTCAGAATGAGGAGGAGACAGCCTGGAAGGCTGCCTCTGGAAATTAATGTCTGGACGAGGACGGAGAGAGATATGAAACTACATGAAGGAATAAAAGGAGAGAGCTACCTTGTCAGAGAGGTGATGGTAGCCGACCGTCTGACCAGGCGTCTGGAAGCCCTTGGCGTCAATGAAAAGACAAAAATTACCATTATGAATAAAAAAAAGAGCGGAACCCTGATTGTGAAGGTGAGAGGCACCCGGCTGGCTCTCGGGCGCGGCATTGCAGAGGGAATTGAAATCCAGCCCTTGGACGGAAGGGAGGGAACGGCACAGTGAGCGGACAGAATCAGGAGAAACAGATAACCGTTGGCTTTGTGGGAAATCCAAACTGCGGAAAGACCACACTGTTCAACGCATTTACAGGAGCAAAGCTCAAGGTGGCCAACTGGCCAGGCGTGACAGTCGAGCGGGTGGAAGGGGAGACAAGCTACAAGGGGCGCCCCATCCGGGTCATCGACCTGCCGGGAATCTACAGCCTGACCTCCTATACCATCGAGGAGCGGGTCACGAGAAAATGCATTGAGGAGAATGAGGTGGATGTCATCATCAATGTTGTGGACGCCTCATCTCTGGAGAGAAATCTCTATCTGACCCTGCAGCTTCTGGAGCTTAAAAAGCCGGTCATCCTGGCCTTAAACATGATGGATATTGTGGAGGAGAGGGGAATGGAGATCGATCTCCACCGCCTTCCCGAGATGCTTGGCGGCATCCCGTGTATCCCTGTATCGGCCAGAAAAAGAACAGGTCTTGATGTGCTGATGCATGCAGTGGTTCACCACTACGAGGAGGAGCCCCATGGCATTGTCGTCCGCTATCAGGAGCCTATTGAGAGGCTTATCGAAAAGACGGAGGTGGTCCTGAGAGCCAGGTTCGGCGAGATGGAAAACCTTCGCTGGCATGCGATAAAAATGCTGGAATACGATGAAACCGTGTGTCAGGAGCACCCGGTGGATCTGAGCAATATTATCGACAGAAGCTACGAAAAGGACATTATCAATGAGAAATATGACTACATAGAGGAGATTATCTCCGAGTGCCTGGTCAACAAGGAGAGCAAGTCAGAGCGAACCGATCAGATTGACCGGCTTCTGACCCATCCGGTTCTGGGAATTCCGGTTTTCCTCGGAATTATGGCGCTGGTATTTTTCTTTACCTTTACCGTAGGCGATTTTCTGAAAGGCTATTTTGAGGCAGGGCTGGACTGGTTCTCTGCCTCCGCTCAGGCGTTTTTGACGAGTATTCACGTGGCCGGCTGGATGGAGTCCTTGATTGTCGATGGTATTATTGCGGGAGTAGGCGGTATTTTGACCTTCCTCCCCAACATTTTCATCCTGTTTCTTGCGCTGGCCTTTTTGGAGGACAGCGGCTACATGTCCCGTGTGGCCTACGTTATGAACGAAACCATGGGAATGGTGGGCCTGTCGGGAAAGGCCTTTCTCCCCATGCTTCTGGGATTTGGATGTACGGTTCCGGCGATTATGGCGACCAGGGCACTGGAAAGCCAGAAGGACAGGCGGCGCACCATTCTTGTGACCCCCTTTATGTCCTGCTCCGCCAGACTTCCGATTTACGTTCTGTTTGCAGAACTGTTCTTCCCGGATCATGCCCTTCTGGTAGCTTATTCCCTCTACCTGATCGGCCTTGCAGTGGCGATTCTGGTGGCATTTATCGTATACCGTTCCTCAAAGGAGGAGTATGAGAATATACTCCTGATTGAGCTTCCGGAGTACAAGACGCCCAATGGGCGTACGGTGGCGATCTATGTCTGGGACAAGGTGAAGGATTACCTGACAAAGGCGGGAACCACCATTTTTGTGGCTTCCATCATTCTCTGGTTTATCTTAAATCTGGGGCCGTCTGGTCTGGTGACAGATGTATCGGACAGCTTTGCCGCAATGATTGGCCATTATATTTCCTTCCTCTTAGTTCCGGCAGGACTTGGAAGCTGGCAGATTGTCGTTGCCCTCATCTCAGGGATCTCGGCAAAGGAGGTTGTGGTTTCCAGCTTTTCCGTGCTCTACGGAATCGGAAACATCAACTCGGCAGGAGGCATGGCACAGCTTGGCACAGCGCTGTCGGCCTCTGGCTTCGGACCGGTCAATGCTTATGCGCTGATGATTTTCTGTCTGCTCTATACCCCATGCGCGGCCACGATTGCCACGATCAAGCGGGAAACCCATTCCTGGAAGTGGACCTGCGGCATGATGGCATTCCAGCTGATCGTGGCCTGGGTAGCTGCCGTGGCGGTCTACCAGGTGGGAAGCCGGCTTTTCTGACAGGACAGAAATCAGAGAGCGATGCTGAAACAGTTCTGCAGAGCGGATGAAAGATATTCCCCGCAATCCGAAATTTGCGGCCTGGAGGAGTTAAAGGAGTACGACGAATGAAAGACAGAGTGCTGGTAGATATGGCGGCGCTGGCAGGTGAGATTATGCTGGTCAGCGGAGCGGAAATTTACCGGGTGGAAGATACAATTATCCGTATTCTCCGATATTCGGGAGCAGCGGAGACAGAGGTGGTTGTAATGGCCACCGGTATTTTCATTACTTTAGCGTCCGCTGAGGGGGAACCTCTCAGCGTGGTGCGCAGAGTCAGGAAGCGGGCGACGAATATGAACCGTGTTTACCGGGTAAACGATGTATCGAGAAGGTTCTGCAGGGGAACGCTTTCCCTGGAGGATTCTGGAAAACAGCTGAGGGAGATTGCAGGGGAAATCCAATATGGCAGAAAGCTGCGCATCCTCGGCTATACGCTCACGCCGGCCGCCTTCGCCATCATGTTCGGCGGCGGCTGGCTGGAGGTTCTGGCAGCCGGGGCCTTCGGAATGGTGATGGCTCTCCTTGAGATTCTGATTGGACGGGTGCGGCTGAATGATTTCTGTTCCAGCGCCTCGGAGGCTTTTATCGCGGCGTTTCTCTCCCTGGCTGTCCAGGCTGCTTTTCTGCCCTCTCTCAATATCGATGCAGTGATTATCAGCGACCTGATGCCGCTTGTGCCGGGGGTAACCTTTACCTCGGCTATCAGAGATACTTTAAATGGAGATTACACATCTGGAATAGCGAGGATCCTTGAAGCCATTGTGGTTGCCCTGGCGGTGGCTTCCGGCACAGGAGCGGCCATGATGCTTGGCGGAATGTTGGGAGGTGCGGTGTAATGGCGGCTCAGGCAGTAGCTTCGTTTATCGCGATTGTGGGTTTTGGAATTCTTTTGGAAGTGCCGACGAGGCATGTGATCCATGCAGGGATTGCAGGTGCTGTCTGCTGGCTTTCCTATCTTCTGGTGCAGGAGATGGGCTATTCCCTTATTGCTGCGGCATTCTGGTCAAGCATACTGGTGGCTTTGCTGAGCCATATTTTTGCCAGGGTGTTTAAGGCGCCTGTTACAGTGTTCCTTGTATCGGGAATTCTCCCGACTGTACCGGGGGCTTCCATTTACCGCTGTGTCTATTACATGATACAGGGGGATCCGGCTCTGTCCAATTCCTATTTCATAGAAACTCTTCAGATTTCAGGTGCAATGGCTATGGCGATTTTTATTGTGGATTCCATTTTCCGTCTGATGCAGAAACAGTAAGGGGCAGGGAAATCCGATCACAGGAGGCCTGATAATAATAGACATGATCAGACAGCTGCTCTTCGGCAGAAACCTCAAGCCGGTTGATCTCGCAGATCATCTGATTAATTTCTTCAACTGTGAGGCTCTTGTTCACAGGGCTTAAGAGGACTTCGTGGATGCTTGATGGGAGGATGAACAGATCATCCCCTGTAAGCGCTGCGAAGTCTTTTAATATGTCCGGATAAAACATACAGGCAGCGCCGTAAAGTCCTGCTGAATTTGTCAGAATATAGAGGTTTACAGGCGAAGCCTCCTCAAAAAGACAGGTGAGCGCTTCCTTGTCGAGAACCTGTGTGAGAGTATTTTTGGGAACAGAGAAGAGAAAATTTTCGATGGGCTCGATTTTGGCAGGAAGGAGGCGGGGAGTGTTTTGTTCTGCCAGGCGATAAAGCTCTCTGGAGTCCGTGCCCCACAGGCTTGCATGTTCGTTGCGGATCAGAACGGTCATCTGTCCGTCCTCCTTCTGTTCCAGGATCAGATAAAAAATCAGAGCCAGATCCAGAAAACGGATATGTGGTACAGAAGAGAGAAGAGCTTCATTCTTCCGGCTGGAAACGAGACGGAAAGCTACTTTTTCTGACACCTGTGAGAAATCGTAAATCCATGTGTCAAGCTCTGGGCTAAAGGCTCTCCTGTCTGCAGATGCCTCCAGAATCGAAGAGGCTATCTCAGAGACAGGGGTGCCCTTCAGAGCTTCCTCATAGTAGGACTCAAGATAGACTGCCGGGGCAAAGGGGGAATCCTTTTCCCGGATGCACAGTCCGTCCATCTCGATTCCGTTGTTTTTCAGGACTTTCTGGATACTGACGGACACTTCCGGGCCGGCCTGTGCCTTCACAGCTAAAAGAATTGCAGATAGAAAATTTTCGTATGTCATAGAATCTCTCCTTCAGATTAAGAAAATGTGTAAAAGTGGAAAAATTTCAGGGATAATCAGAAAAGGCGCAGGCGCCGTTCAGAATTATCAATGAGATTAAAAGAAATTAAAAGAAATCAAAAAGTTTAAGAATGTTAAGAGCAGCTTCAGAGGCGAAGGCTTACAGCCAGACGGGAGCAAACAGATAGGAAGATATCTCAGGCTGCCGGTCAGAGCAGAAAAATAGAGTGCGTAAGAGCTGAAACCGGTACAGAAGGCAGATGGAAATAAGCTGCAGACTAGAAAACAGAACTTAAACGATAGAGAAAAACAGAAGAGAAACAGAATCTGGAAAGATGGAAATATTATACCGAAACAGAGAGAAAATTACAAGGACTTTTCAGAAGAATTGCAGAAGATTTCCTAAAAGAATGAAAAATCTGCCCTTGAGTAGGAGCATAAGTAAGAGCAGGATTGGGGGGACCGCCGGTGCCGGTGCCGGAGCCGGAAGAAAGCAGACCGTCCCCTGAAAGAGGAACAAAAAAGACTGAAATTAAATATATAATACAAAAAATATCTATAAATATTAAAATATAAACATTGATAACAAAATAAAATGGGATAAAGTCCTGTATAAAATAAATAACAATAAAAAACAACAAAAAAGTATTGACAAAATCAATTTTAATGTATATAATAAAGACAACAAAACAAAAGAACTTAACCACTAATCCAAAGGAATTTTCCAAAAGGAAAAAGTCCAAAGGAAATCTCAGATAAGGAGGTACAGACCACCAGGAGAATCAATTTAGTCTGATACATTTCAAATAAATGAATCAGACAGAGGAACCCCCTAAAACCTTTATAGAAGAGGAGGCCGAAAAAATATCTATTAAAATTCGAAAGAGTCGGCTTAGTAATATGACGAGAAAGTATTATTAGGAAGAACGGTTCGCAGCGAAATAGGTAAAGGAGTGAACGAAAAAGATTCGGCAGAGAAAAATAAAGGAAAGGGGAAAAGAAAACTTCATATAGATAAACTAATGAAACGAGGTACAAACCCATGGATGAGATAGTTTAAAGCGGGTATTGATGAATAAAATAACATCAATACCCGCTTTTTCTGCGGTAAAATCCTGGCTCGGCTGAAGGAGCAGGTGACCGGTTTAAATTCCCTGCAGCTCAAACGGCGGCGTATACTCTTCCTTTGCGCTGCTTTTTTCCTGCATAAAACCGCTGTCAAGCCCGAGAGCTATGGCATGGTCGACTACTTTCTCATATTCATAGGTGGTGATGCGGCGGTTTATTTCAGGATAGTCCTGGCTTTTATAGAAGGGGGTGTACTGGCTCATCAGGCTGATGAGGAACTGTTCTCTGGGAAGAGACCGGCTGATCCAGTCCAGCAGCCGTATAGAATCTTCCTTCTGGCCGGGCAGAACCATATGGCGGATAATGGTGCCTCTTTTCATCAGGCGGCAGGTCTGCTGGCCGTCGGAAAAATCCTCGAAGACAAGAGGGCCGGTCTGACGGATCATGAGTTTGACAGCCTCAGATGCAGCCTCAAAATAGTCAGGGGCCGCAGAGTAGCGCCGGGAAAGGGAGCTGTCCATGTATTTCAGATCCGGCAGCCAGATGTCTATATACGGCTCAAGGGTGCGGATGGTTTCCAGACTTTCATATCCGCCGCAGTTGTAGACGACCGGGATGGTGAGCCGCCCTTTGACGCGGTCAAGGGCCTGTATGACAGAGGGCACATACTGAGTGGCTGTGACCAGGTTGATATTGTGCGCGCCCTGCTCCTGCAGTTCCAGAAAGATATCGGCAAGACGGGAGAGGCTGATTTCCCGCCCAAATCCCTCACTGCTGATTTTATAATTCTGACAGAAACAGCAGCGCAGAGTACACCCGGAGAAAAAGACGGTGCCGCTTCCGTTTATGCCGCTGATGCAGGGCTCTTCCCACTGGTGCAGAGCAGCCCGGGCTGCTTTTGCGACAGGGCCGCAGCCACAGAAGCCAGATTCCCTGTACCTGTCGACGCCGCAGCTGCGAGGACAGAGGCGGCAGGACTTGTAGGCGTCCATAAAGGATAAACTGTTATAATCTGAAGTTATATCTGATGTCTGATAATTCATATCTCCCCCGATTGACATGGCTGACAGAAGCCTTTAAAATAATTTAACATATCAGTCTGCCGCAGGGCAGTTTTCTGTGACTGCTGCCGGCCCGGAAAACTCCTCTGCAGACAGATTCGACAATAAGTATAGCAGGAGCAGGGGAAAAATGGCAAGAAAAAAACAGACGGACAGCCCTTTTATGCAGGCATTTCCCAAAACAGTACCCGTGATGGTAGGCTATCTGTTTTTAGGGATCGCTTATGGAATTCTGATGAGTGTGAATGGTTTTGGCGCCATATGGGCTGTGCTGATGAGCATTATCGTGTATGCCGGAAGTCTGCAGTACGTGGGCATTAATCTTCTGACAGCAGCCGTGAGCCCGGCAGCTGCTTTTCTGATGGCTCTGATGATCAATGCACGCCATCTTTTCTATGGAATTTCCATGTTGGGAAAATATTCCGAAATGGGAAAATGGAAGCCCTATCTGATTTTCGGACTGTCAGACGAAACCTTTTCCGTCGTCTGCGCTGAGCCCCGGCCTGAAAACCAGACAGAGAAGAGAAAATTTTTCTGGATCACATTTCTTGACCAGTGCTACTGGGTGGCAGGAACCCTTTTAGGCTCTGCTGCCGGAGAAGTGATTTCTTTCAATACGGAAGGGCTGGATTTTGCCCTGACTGCGCTTTTTGTAGTAATTTTTACAGAACAGTGGCTGTCGGCTGACAGTCACGTTCCGGCGCTGACGGGAGTGATCTGTTCTGTCGTCAGTCTGGCCCTGTTCGGAGCAGACCGGTTTATCATTCCGGCTATGCTCCTGATCCTGGCTGCGGTCTCGGCCGGTTACAGGAAGAATGCGCCGGAATTAAAGGGAAAAGGGATGACAAAAGAGAAGGGAGAAGAGTTTAATGGACAATAGATATATGCTTATGATTCTGGCAGCCCTGACAGCGGGGACGGTGATAACCAGGTTTCTGCCCTTTCTTCTGTTTCCCCAGGGCAGGAAAATGCCCAGATACGTGGAGTATCTGGGCGGGACGCTTCCCTATGCCACCATGGGGCTTTTAGTTGTCTACTGCCTGAAGGGAGTGGATATCCTTCAGGCTCCCTTTGGGATTCTGGAGATTTTGTCCTGCGCAGCTGTGGCGCTGCTCCATGTGCTGAAAAGAAATTCTCTTTTGAGCATCGGGGCGGGGACTGTGCTCTATATGGTTCTGGTGCAGGCCGTATTTTAGGCGGGCACCTGGAACAGGGAACAGAAGGCAGAGCAGAGTCCTTCTCTGACCGGACATAAACTGATCAGCCAGAGGGAAATTAGTCCCCGCATACTGCGACTTAAGGGGTGTCCGTGGCGGAAGGAATTTTGGGAAGCATGTGGTGAATATCATCATATGCTTCCCTTTCTGCTTCCGACTGGGGAAGGGAGGGAATCAGTCCGGTGCAGTCCGTGGCGGAGCAGGTATCCAGATCCGATATATCTGAAAAGCGGGGAGGATTCCTGTCCATAGCCCGCAGCTCTTTTTCATACCGTCTCCGCAGTTCATCCGCGGTCATTTTCCGGATGGGAGGATTTTTTTCCGGATGCATCCTCTCCCCGTTTCTGCTGTAATTGCTGTCATCACTTTCATGGATAGATTTCATATGATCACCTCATCCTATAATGTGTTCCGCAGATGAAAAAATATGCGCTTGCGTTTACGCATCCTGCAGAGCAGTTCTGACAGCATTCCAGGCTGTGACAAGGCGGTCGAGAGACCAGGCGGCATTGGCAGGGCTTGTGGAAGGAAGGCAGAGGGCAGGTCTGCCGGTATCGTTCAGACAGTATTTGTCGTAGAGCCTGCCGGCGGTTCTGCCGTTTGTAAAAATCTGGCACACAGGGGCGGCGCAAAGGATGCGGTTCAGGTTATTTGGAACTGCATTCCGGATGGAACTGTCGCTGGACCCCGTTATCTCGCAGCTTTCTATGACGTCCCACAAAGCGATATGGTTTCTCAGCAGAAATTCCTTTTTTTCAGCAATGTCTGACGGAAGCGGCTGGCCGGTTACGGCTGCCAGTACACGCCAGAAACGATTCTGGGGATGGCCGTAAAAAAACTGGCTTTCCCTGGATTTGACGGAGGGAAAGGAACCCAGAATCAAAATTTTGGAATGGCTGTCAAAAACAGGGGGAATCGTGTGTATTTCTCTTGACATAAGTGCTCTCCTTCGCAGATTTTTTCAAGCGTACCACAAAAAAGCCGGGTGCGCAACCCGCCCCAGGGGGAGAAGGGACGGCTGATCTTTATAACATTTTAATATTTTCAGTTCTTGATTTATGGGGAGATGGACACTATAATGGTATAGAATAGGTGGAGCATAATCTATTCAGAATGGAGAACTTACATTTATGGATAACAACAGTAAGAATGGCAACAATCAGAAAGAGCCGAAGAGAGGGAACATTACGGTTTTTGTCATTACCATGATCTTTACATTAATCTGTGTCATGGGCATGAACTCACTGCTGAACCGGACGAATACGGAAAAGCTGCCGTACAGCGAGTTTAACGACATGCTGGAAAATGGTGAGGTAGAATCGGTAGTCATTAACGGAAATAAGATTACGATTATTCCAAATGAGAAATCTGACAAGTACACAGCCAGCAGAGATAGATGGGGAAACCTGATTGGAAAGGAGTATTATACAGTACCGATCTACGATCCGGATCTGTTGAATAAGCTGGAACAGGCGGGAGTGGAGAGATACGAGGAGGCTGAAGCTGATGCCAGCGCCCAGGTTATGGCTTTCCTCATGAGCTGGATTCTGCCGGTTGCGCTACTGTTCCTGCTTTTTAACTTTATGATGAAAAGGATGGGCGGCGGAAACGGAATCATGGGTGTTGGAAAGAGCAACGCCAAGGTCTATGTCCAGAAGGAAACAGGCATTACCTTCAAGGACGTGGCAGGTGAGGACGAGGCCAAGGAGTCGCTGAAGGAGATTGTGGATTTTCTTCACAACCCCGGAAAGTACACGAAGATTGGCGCAAAGCTGCCCAAGGGCGCGCTGCTGGTAGGCCCTCCGGGAACCGGAAAGACACTGCTTGCCAAGGCTGTGGCAGGAGAGGCGAAGGTGCCGTTCTTCTCCCTGTCTGGTTCTGACTTTGTGGAGATGTTTGTGGGCGTGGGAGCCTCCCGTGTCCGCGACCTGTTTAAGCAGGCTCAGGAGTCTGCGCCGTGTATTATTTTCATTGACGAGGTGGACGCCATCGGAAAAAGCCGTGATTCCCGTCTGGGAGGGAATGATGAGAGGGAGCAGACCTTAAACCAGCTTCTCTCGGAGATGGATGGTTTTGATTCCTCCAAGGGACTTCTCGTTATGGCTGCCACTAACCGTCCGGAGATTCTGGATCCGGCTCTTCTGCGCCCCGGCCGTTTTGACAGACGGGTGATTGTAGATAAACCGGACTTAAAGGGAAGAATCAATATTTTAAAGGTTCACTCAAAGGATGTAAAGCTGGATGAAACCGTAAACTTTGAGGAGATTGCGCTGGCTACCTCCGGCGCCGTAGGCGCGGATCTGGCCAATATGATGAATGAGGCCGCCATCACAGCCGTCAAGCACGGCCGCAGTGCCGTTTCACAGAAGGATCTGTTTGAGGCGGTGGAGGTTGTTCTGGTAGGAAAAGAGAAAAAGGACAGGATTCTCAGCAAAGAGGAGCGCAGGATTGTATCCTACCACGAGGTAGGCCATGCGCTGGTAAATGCCCTTCAGAAGGATGCAGAGCCGGTTCAGAAGATTACCATTGTTCCGAGAACGATGGGTGCTCTGGGCTATGTGATGCAGGTTCCTGAGGAGGAAAAATACTTAAATACAAAGAAAGAAATCCATGCCATGCTGGTAGGCTTTCTGGCCGGCCGCGCGGCAGAGGAGATTGTCTTTGACACGGTAACCACAGGAGCAGCCAACGATATTGAACAGGCCACAAGAATTGCCAGAGCTATGGTGACCCAGTACGGAATGTCTGATAAGTTCGGACTGATGGGGCTTGCCACCAGAGAGGATCAGTACCTGAGCGGACGAACCGTGTTAAACTGCAGCGACGAGACAGCGGCAGACATTGACAAAGAGGTCATGATGATTCTCAAGGAGGCTTACGACGAGGCGAAGCAGATGCTGTCAGAGAACAGGGATGCTCTTGACGCCATAGCGGCCTTCCTGATTGAGAAGGAAACGATTACCGGCAAGGAGTTTATGAAGATCCTTCGCGAGATCAAGGGGCTGCCTGAGCCGGAGGAGGGCAGCAGGGAAAGTCGTCTGGAGGAAAAGAAAGAATCGCCAGACAGAGGCGCCCTGCAGGAGACTGAAAGCTCCGCTGCTGAGGCGGCGGAAGAATCTGAGGCTGACTGTTTGCCCTCCGGTGCACCGGCAGATTCAGACACAGGGGACAGCGGGAATGTGACTGTGAAAGAAAGCGGAGCGGATAAAAAAACGGACTCTGAAGAATAGGAACACCCTAAGAAACTGAGAAAATAAATGGAAAAGCAGGCCGCTTCGGCGGCAGCAAAAAACGCCTGTGCAGATGGAAAGTATACATGAATGTGTCTTTCTCCTCTGCACAGGCGTTTTTTAACAGTTTTTCCGGGGCCGTTTCTGCGGCTCCCGGAACGTCTAGTGGTAGAGCTTTTTATGCTCGTAAACGGGTTCACAGGTCAGCTCCACGCCGAGCTTTTTGAACACCTTAATGTCCACATCGGAGAGCATAACAGAGGTGTGAACCTGGCAGCCCTTCAGCTTTGGAAGCTGCTTCATAGCCTTCTGTGCAACCTCGTCGGAGGCTGCGCAGGCGGAGAGAGCGATGAGGATTTCATCCGTATGGAGGCGAGGATTGACACCGCCCAGGTAATCCACCTTCAGCTTCTGGATTGGCTCAATAGAGGCCGGGGAGATCAGATGGCGCTCATGGGGAATTCCTCCCAGAACCTTTACTGCGTTGAGCAGGAGGGCGGCGGATGCACCCAGCAGGTTGCTGGTCTTTCCTGTGACGATAGTTCCGTCCGGCAGTTCAAGAGCAGCAGCCGGAGCACCTTCTTTTTCAGCCAGCTCATTGGCGGCAGGAACGACGGCTCTCATGTCTGTGGAAATTTTGGCCTGTTTCATCAGGAGCTCAATCTTGTAAACCTCGTTTTTAGCGCCTGGCTGCTCCTTGACTACACGGCTTAATGCCTGATAATAGCGGCGGATAATCTCCTGTCTGGAGGCCTCACAGCAGGCTTCGTCATCACAGATGCAGTTGCCGGCCATGTTTACGCCCATATCGGTGGGAGACTTGTAGGGGCAGCTTCCGTAAATGCCCTCGAAGATAGCATTGAGAACAGGGAAAATTTCAATATCCCGGTTGTAGTTGACAGTAGTTACGCCGTATGCCTCCAAGTGGAAGGGATCGATCATATTTACATCATTCAGATCCGCCGTGGCCGCCTCATAGGCCAGGTTGACCGGATGCTTGAGCGGAATATTCCAGATAGGGAAGGTTTCAAACTTGGCGTAGCCGGCCTTGATCCCTCTCTTATTTTCGTGGTAGAGCTGGGACAGGCAGGTAGCCATCTTTCCGCTGCCGGGGCCTGGAGCAGTCACGATCACCAGCGGCTTTGTAGTTTCAATGTACTCATTCTTTCCATATCCCTCGTCGCTGACGATAAGGGATACATTGGATGGATACCCCTCAATGATATAGTGGCGGTAAACCTTGATTCCGAGATTCTCCAGCTTCTTTTTAAAGAGATCAGCGCTGGACTGTCCTGAATAGTGAGTAATCACAACGCTTCCCACGTAAAGACCCTTATCCGTGTAGGTCTGAATCAGGCGGAGAACATCCACGTCATAGGTAATTCCGAGATCGGAACGGACTTTGTTTTTCTCAATGTCTGCCGCGTTGATGGCGATGACGATTTCAGCCTGATCTGCAAGCTGAAGAAGCATGCGCAGCTTACTGTCAGGTGCAAAGCCCGGGAGCACCCTTGAAGCATGGTAGTCGTCAAACAGCTTCCCGCCGAATTCCAGATAAAGCTTGTCACCGAACTGTCCGATTCTCTCGCGGATGTGATCGGACTGCATTTTCAGATACTTGTCATTATCGAATCCTGTTCTCATATTTTACCGTCCTTATCTAATCTGTAAATTTTGTACCACTGTAAATTTTCCTATCTATTATGCTACAAAAAATGGATTTTGAGTAGAGGGAAAATCAATTTTTTTGGAAAAACTTTCTCTGAGGCGGTGAAACGGAGGATGCAGAAGGGTCAGGAGAGAAAATCAGAGCTGCTATTTTTCTGCAGGTGAAGAGGGATTTTGACTGGCACAGGTGGGTGGAAAATGATATAATAGCCAGGATAAGAAGGGATAAAAGAAAAGAGAAAAGTTATGTTTGAAAATAGAGGAAAGAAGAGAGCGCTGCTTGCTGCGCTTTTGCTTGCCGCAGCTTTGCCTCTGGCAGGCTGCACAAGATATACGCCTCCGGAAATGGAGAGCGGGGAGGCTGTACCGGAGAGCGGGAGGGCTGTCCAGGAAACAGCGGAAACTGATGAAGGCCAAGCGGCGGCCGAAGGAACAGCTTCCGGTAAATCGGGAGAAGATGAGAGCACTGTGAGGGCAGAGGCTGCCGGGCCTGTGATTGAAATTTACGACGATGCCTGGAGCACAGACAGCCCCAGGGAACCCGTAAAAGTAAAAGGGATCTATATCTCGGCTTATGCAGCGGGAAGCAGGGAGAGGATGGCCCGGATTATCGAGGAGATCGACAGGACAGAGCTGAACGCTGTGGTGATTGATTTTAAGGATGACAACGGAAATATCACGGCAGAGGTGGAAAGCCCGATGCTTCAGGAGCTGGGGGTCTGCAGGCCCTATATCAGTGATCTGCCCGGACTCCTTTCGGAGCTCAGGGAACATGGCATTTACACCATTGCCAGAGTAGTCTCTCTTCGGGATCCGAAGATGGGTGAGACAAGGCCCCAGTGGTGTTTTCAGTCAGAGAGCGGAGAGGTTCTGAGAGACAGTGATAAAATGGCCTGGCTGGATCCGTACAATGAGGAGGTACGGGAGTACCTGGCGGAAGTCGGAAGGCAGGCGGCGCTGGCAGGATTTGACGAGGTGCAGTTTGATTATATCCGTTTTTCTACAAATAACAGTCTGCAGAAGGCAGCTGCGAAAGCAGCGGGAGAAAGCTCAAAAACAGACATTATCACGGAGCTTGCAGGATATATATATGATGAGCTGAGCAGTGAGGGAGTGTATGTGTCGGCGGATGTATTTGGAGCGATTATCTCCAGCAGCGGCGATGCCCAGGCAGTGGGACAGGACTATGCCGCTCTGGCCTCCAGCCTGGACTATATCTGTCCTATGATTTATCCGTCCCACTATGGAGATGGAAATTTTGGACTGGACCATCCGGATCTGCATCCCTATGAAACGATTATGGGGGCCCTGGCAGACTCAAAGACGGCTCTTGACACGGCAGGAGCTGAAACGACACAGAAAACGGCGGTGGTGCGGCCGTGGCTTCAGGATTTTACGGCTTCCTGGCTGAAAAATCACATTGCCTACGGCGGCGAGGAGATCCGAAGCCAGATCCAGGCGGTTTATGATGCAGGCTATGAGGAATGGATCCTGTGGAGCGCATCGAACAAATACCATTACGGCGCATTGGAATCAGAGGAAGAGCAGCAGAATTAAAGGACGGAGGCAGATATGATGGACAGAATCCCAAAACCGGGAGAATTTTACCGGCATTTTAAAAATAACATGTATCAGGTACTGGCAGTTGCAGAACACTCAGAAACAGGGGAGCAGCTTGTGATCTACCAGGCACTTTACGGTACGTTTGGAATCTATGCCCGCCCCCTGAGCAGCTTTGTGAGCCCGGTGGACAGAGAAAAATACCCCGATGCGGCCCAGCACTACCGCTTTGAGCGGGTAGAGCTCAGAAAACCGGGAGCAGTCACAGCTGCCGCCTCACCTGCTTCTCAGCCGGCGCCGTCCGGACAGGAGGAAAAGGCGGGAGAAGGGCCAGGCGCAGACAGCCGGTCAGAAAAGCTGCAGGGCCTGCAGGAACCGGGAAGAGGCAGCCAGAACGGGGAGGCGCAGCCCGGGGAGGCGCAGCCCGGGGAGGAAACAGGGGAGAAGCACTCAGAAGCTCCGTCAGAGGAGGAGCGCTCCCGCATTTATGAGAGGGCAGCCTATGAGAGGGAGACTTATGGGAGAGACAGCGGTCTTGCAGGACGGGGGATTGTATCGTCCCAGAGAGCCGGAGGCTACGGCTTTTCTCCGATTGAGCCGGTTCCGGATCAGCCAAATCCCTTTCTGATTGAATTTCTCGATGCCGAGGACATAGAGGATCAGCTGGCCATACTCCGCAAGATGGAGGGCTGTGTGGGAAAGAGGGAGCTGGACAGCATCTGCGTGTACCTGGATATCAGCACCCGCTATGGCAGCCTTGAGGAGCAGACAGAGGGAATCCGAAAGTACCTGAAAATGCAGCTGAAGTATGACGCATCACGGCTGCGCAGGGGTTATCAGGAGCCGATGGGGAGAGGCCGGGACTAGGACAGACCGGGTGAGGCAGCGAACCGGGGACAGGGCAGACAAGATGAAAAAAGCGTGAGAACAGCAGAAGGTGGAGAATCAGCCCAATGTTTAATATAGAAGAGGAACTGAAGAAGCTCCCGGCCCAGCCGGGGGTTTACATTATGCACGACGACAAGGATGAGATAATCTATGTGGGAAAGGCCATCAGCCTGAAAAACAGGGTGCGCCAGTATTTCCAGAGCAGCAGGAACAAGACGGCGAAGATTGAAAAGATGGTTTCCCGGATCGCCAGATTTGAGTACATCCTGACGGACTCGGAGCTGGAGGCTCTTGTGCTGGAATGCAATCTGATCAAGGAGCACAGGCCGAAATACAATACCATGCTCAAGGACGACAAGACGTATCCTTACATTAAAGTGACGGTCTCCGAGGCTTTTCCCAGAATCCTGTTTTCCAGGACAATGAAAAAGGATAAAAACAAGTATTTCGGCCCCTTTACCAGCTCCGGAGCAGTGAAGGATATGATTGACCTGCTCCATAAGATTTACCGGATCAGAACGTGTTCCAGAAACCTGCCGAGGGACATCGGAAAGGACAGGCCCTGTCTTTACTACCATATCAGGCAGTGCGACGGGCCCTGCCAGGGATATATCTCACAGGAGGATTACCAGAAGCAGATTAAAGAGGTTCTGGATTTCCTGAGCGGAAAATACGATCCGGTGACAAAGCTCCTGACAGACAGGATGTACGCGGCCTCAGAGGAGATGGAGTTTGAGAAGGCGGCGGAATACAGGGACCTGTTAAAGAGTGTGCGCCAGATTGCCCAGAAGCAGAAGATCACGAGCCAGAGCATGGATGACCGTGATATTATCGCTATGGCCAAGGATGAGCGGGATGTGGTGGTACAGGTATTCTTTGTCAGGGACGGAAGACTGATCGGCAGAGAGCATTTCCATGTGGAGGCTGGGACGGCGGAGACAAACAGCCAGATTTTAAACGGCTTTGTCAAGCAGTTCTATGCGGGGACGCCCTTCATCCCCCACGAGATCTGGTGCCAGGAGGAGCTGGAGGACGCAGAGGTAATATCCAGCTTTTTAAGCGGCAGAAGAGGGCAGAAGGTGAAAATCCTCGTTCCCAAGAAGGGGGAGAAGGAGAAGCTGGTAGAGCTTGCCAAGAAGAACGCCAAGATGGTGCTTGACCAGGACAAGGAGAAAATCAAGAGGGAGGAGCTGCGCACGACAGGCGCCATGAACCAGATAGGAGGACTTATCGGGCTTTCCAGGGTGAGGCGGATTGAGGCCTATGATATTTCCAATATCAGCGGCTTTGAGTCAGTAGGCTCTATGATTGTCTATGAGGATGGAAGGCCAAAGAGGAACGACTACAGAAAATTCCGCATAAAGACGGTCCAGGGACCCAACGACTACGCATCCATGAGGGAGGTTCTCACCAGGAGATTTTCCCACGGGCTTGCGGAGCGGGAGGAGATCCTGGAGGGAGGCGGGGATCTCTCCATGGGAAGCTTTACCCGTTTTCCGGACCTGATTATGATGGACGGCGGCAGAGGCCAGGTCAATATTGCCCTGGAGGTGCTTGAAGAGCTTGGAATCGCCATCCCCGTCTGCGGAATGGTGAAGGATGACAGCCACAGAACCAGGGGGCTTTACTACAACAACGAGGAGGTTCCCATTGACAGGTATTCAGAAGGGTTTAAGCTCATCACAAGGATTCAGGATGAAGCCCACCGGTTTGCCATAGAATATCACAGAAGCCTCAGGGGAAAGACGCAGGTGCGCTCGGTGCTGGATGACATCAGGGGGATTGGCCCTGCCAGGAGGAAGGCGCTTATGCGCTATTTTAAGACCATCGAGGCGGTCAGAGAGGCAGGCGTGGAGGAGCTTCTTGAGGTCCCTCAGATGAATCAGGCAGCGGCGGAGGCCGTTTACAGCTTCTTTCACAGTCAGGGGTGACAAATAGCAAAAAAGATGGTACGATCAGAAAATATGAAGACACAGGACGCGGAAGGAACGAACAGAGGGAAAAACCGCGGGAAACGTGAAAAAAGAAAACGCAGAAAAGGAGAAACATGCCATGTATGGAGTAACGATCAAAGAGCTGATTGAGAAGATGGATCTGAAAAATATGACGCCAGAGCTGGATACGGAGAAAACAGTGCTGGTTCACCCGGATGTAAACCGTCCGGCTCTGCAGCTTACCGGCTTTTTCGATCACTTTGACAAGGAGAGGGTTCAGATCATCGGGTATGTGGAGCAGGCCTATCTGGATACGCTCACCAGCGAAAGACGGCGTCAGGTCTACGACAAGCTGATTTCCAGCAAGATTCCGTGTCTGCTTTACAGCCGCGGGATGCAGCCGGACGAGTGCGTGCTGGAGCTGTGCAATTATTACGGAGTTCCCTGCATGGTGTCTAAAAAGCCTACGTCCAATCTGATGGCAGAGGTGATCCGCTGGCTGAATGTAAAGCTGGCCCCTATGATCAGCATTCACGGTGTTCTGGTCGATGTGTTCGGCGAGGGCGTGCTGATTATGGGAGAGAGCGGAATCGGAAAAAGCGAGGCTGCCCTGGAGCTGATTAAGAGGGGACACAGGCTGGTCAGCGACGATGTGGTAGAGCTCAGGAGAGTCAGTGACGACACTCTGATCGGCTCCGCACCTGATATTACCCGCCATTTTATCGAGCTTCGGGGAATCGGGATCATCGATGTGAAGACGCTGTTCGGTGTGGAGAGCGTGAAGGATACCCAGTCCATCGACATGGTAATCAAGCTGGAAGAGTGGGATAAGGACAGAGAGTACGATCGCTTGGGAATGGAAGATCAGTATATCGAGTTTTTGGGAAATAAGGTAGTGTGCCACTCCATTCCCATCCGTCCAGGCAGAAACCTGGCGATTATTGTAGAATCCGCCGCCGTCAATTACAGACAGAAGAAAATGGGCTACAATGCGGCAAAGGAGCTCTACAACCGTGTTCAGGCCAATCTGGCTGTAAAAAACGATTAAGGGACTGAGAACAGTTTTTTGCCGGAAGAACGCTCCGCCTGCAGAAAGGCGCACTTGGCCTGCTCAGGACGGGAGCGGTGGAAAAATGGAAAGGATAAAGACAGCTTATGCGTGATTTTTATGAGAGTCTCTGTGAGGCAGCAGGGAGAGAGGCCGTAAGGGCAGAAGAGCCCATGGCTGCCCACACGACCTTCCGGACAGGAGGAAAGGCCGCATTTTTTGCGGCTGTGCAGAATGAGGCTGCGCTGCGGCGTGTGACGCTTCTGTGCAGGGAGCGGGGGGTACCATTTTATCTTCTGGGAAACGGAAGCAACCTTCTGGTGGGCAGCAGGGGCTATGACGGGGTGATGATTAAGCTGGAGGGAGAATTCCTTGGCTGCAGCCTGGAAAAAGAGAGGGATGCCGTCTGCGAAAAGGACGGAAATAAAGGCCAGGCAGCAGGAGAGAGGCTTCCCCTCCGGACTGCGGAGGACGGCAGCGTGACTGTCTGCGCCGGAGCCGGGATTCTTCTCTCCCGAATCGGACGTCTGGCTATGGAAAGCGGGCTTACAGGCTTTGAGTTCGCAGCGGGAATCCCCGGAACCCTGGGAGGGGCCGTGGTGATGAACGCCGGGGCCTACGGCGGCGAGATGAAGGACATTCTGAGCTCTGTACGGGTGATGGAGAGGGAGGGGCAGATCCGCGAGCTTCCTGCACAAGAGCTTGCCCTGTCCTACCGCCACAGCTGTGTTCCGGAGAGGGGACTGACCGTCCTCTCTGCAAGGCTGACTCTCAGAAAAGGGGAGGAAGGAAGGATACGGGCCAGGATGGAAGAGCTTTCCGCAGCCAGGCGGGAAAAGCAGCCCCTTGAATACCCCAGCGCGGGAAGCACATTTAAAAGGCCGGAGGGCTATTTTGCAGGAAAGCTCATCCAGGATGCAGGGCTTAAGGGGTACTCTGTGGGAGGAGCCCAGGTTTCTGAAAAGCATGCCGGCTTTGTCATCAACAGAAATCAGGCCACACCGGAGGATATAAGAGCACTGATAGAGGAAGTACAGAAGAGAGTATGGGAGACGTCAGGCGTTTGCCTTGAGCCTGAGGTAAAGTTTCTGGGCTTTGAAAATGAAAACAGACAGCAGGAGCTTTTCAGGGGCAGGCAGGAGGCAGACGGTGCAGAGAAGGAGTAGATTATGCGTCTTGTCATCGTAACGGGAATGAGCGGAGCCGGAAAGACGGCAGCCCTTAAAATGCTTGAGGATATGGGATTTTACTGTGTGGATAACCTTCCGATCCAGCTGGTGGGAAAGTTTGCGGAGCTGATAAGCGCCGGAAGAGGAGAACACAGCCGGGCGGCCCTGGGAATTGACATCAGAAGCGGGGAATCTCTGGAAGAGCTGGGAGCCGTTTTGAAGGAATGGGATCAGAAGGGATTTTCCTATGAAATCCTGTTTCTGGACGCCAGCGACGAGGTTCTCATCAAGCGGTATAAGGAAACCAGGAGAAGCCATCCCCTGGCAGGCCTGGAGCGGATTGACCGGGGGATTGAGAGGGAGCGAAGGAGGGTGGCTTTCCTGAAAAAGAAGGCCGACTATATCCTGGATACCAGTATGCTCCTGACTAAGGAGCTTCGGATGGAGCTGGAAAAAATCTTTGTGTCCAATGAGGATTACAGGAGTCTGTTTGTGACCGTGCTCAGCTTTGGCTTTAAGTACGGCATACCGGTGGATGCGGATCTGGTGTTTGATGTGCGCTTTCTGCCCAACCCCTACTATGTGGATGAGCTGAAAAATCACACGGGCAATGAGGCGAAGGTACAGGAGTTTGTCATGGGCGGAGGGCTTGCAGAGGAATTCCTGAAAAAGCTCTACGATATGGTTGTCTTTCTCCTTCCCCACTATGTGGAGGAGGGAAAGAACCAGCTTGTCATCGCGGTGGGATGTACCGGAGGAAAGCACCGCTCTGTCACCATCGCCAATCAGCTCTATGAGAGGCTTTCCTCTGAGGAGGATATAGGTCTTAAAATTGAGCACAGAGATATTGAGAAGGACAGCAGGAGAAAGCAGGAGGGTTAGATTTGTCTTTTTCTTCACATGTGAAAGAGGAGCTGTCTAGGCAGGTGAGCCCTGCCAGACACTGCCAGATAGCGGAGACAGCGGCTATTCTGAGCCTGTGCGGGAAGGTTCATATTACGGAGGACAACAGCTACACCATACGGATCCATACGGAAAATGTGGCTGTTGCAAGAAAATACTTTACTTTACTGAAAAAAGCATTTAATATTAGAGCGGATGTGGCAATCCGCAGGAATGCATTTTTGAAAAAAAACAGAACGTATACAGTGGCAGTCAGGAAAAATGAGGATGCGGTGAGAGTGCTGCAGGCGGCCCGGCTTCTCTGCGAGGACGGGGACGTGTATGAGAACATGTCTGTTGTCAAAAACCTGATCATCCAGAATTCCTGCTGTCGGAGAGCCTTTATCCGGGGGGCCTTTCTAGCCGCTGGATCTATCAGTGATCCGGAAAAATTTTATCATTTTGAGATTGTCTGCGCGTCCATGGAGAAGGCGGAGCAGCTGAAGGAAATCATAGCGACTTTTTCCATTGAGGCAAAAATAGTTGTCAGGAAGAAGTATTATGTGGTATATATTAAAGAGGGCAGTCAGATCGTGGAGATCCTCAGTGTCATGGAGGCTCCTGTAGCTCTGATGGAGCTTGAGAACATCAGAATTCTCAAGGAGATGAGAAACAGTGTGAACCGCCAGGTCAACTGTGAAACTGCCAATATTAATAAGACAGTGTCCGCTGCCGTCAAGCAGCTGGAAGATATTGAGTATATCAGGGACACAGTCGGACTGGACTATCTGCCTGAATCACTAGCTGAGATCGCCCAGGCGAGATTGGAACGGCCAGATGCAACTTTGAAGGAACTTGGAGAAGCCCTCAGTCCGCCAGTGGGAAAATCAGGAGTCAACCACCGGCTGAGAAAGGTCAGCGCCATTGCTGAAAACCTGCGGGGGCAGAGAGAACAGCAGTAGGGAATTGTTCCTTAAAAGAATGAGGAGGAAAGTTATGAGAAGTAAGGAAATCACTATCGAACTGGCATCAGGTCTGGAGGCGCGCCCGGTTGCCATGCTGGTACAGGTGGCGAGTCAGTATGAAAGCCGTATTTATATGGAATACGCAAATAAAAAGGTAAATGCCAAGAGCATTATGGGAATGATGTCCCTTGTACTTCCGGTAGGCGAAAAGGTGACTGTCACAGCAGACGGAAGCGATGAGGAGCTGGCGATCGAAAATATCGAGAGATACCTGTCTGCACAGTAGGAAGCTGTATGTCCGGCTGCTGTGGAAAGACAAGATATAGATGGACACGGAGGGAGCAGGTCAGCTGTTTCCCTCTTTTTTTGTCTGTTTTTGCCCGGACGGGAAGCAGACGGAAGGCAGAGAAGCTGCCCCACAGAGGGCACCGCAATTTTGCAGGCCGGGGGAGGATAGAGGTCGCCAAAAGAGGATTTTTGTGATACACTATCGTCATGGGACATGGAAAACCCAAATCAGAACCAAGGTATCGTTCAAAAGATAGATTCAAGAGATAGATTTATAGAAGAAACAGAAGAAAGAGATAAAAGAGAGAATAGAAGAAAAGGAGAATACATGGCTTTTACACATCTTCATGTGCATACAGAATACAGCCTGCTGGACGCGTCGTCCAAGATAAAGGAACTGGTGGCGAGGGCGAAGGAGCTGGGCATGGACAGTCTGGCAATCACCGATCACGGCGTCATGTACGGAGTGATTGACTTTTACCGCGCCGCCAGGGAAGCCGGAATTAAGCCTGTTCTGGGCTGCGAGATCTACGTCGCCCCGGGCTCCAGGTTCGACCGGGAGATCGGCGCGGGAGAAGATAAGTACTATCATCTGATTCTGCTTGCAGAGAACAATGAGGGATATCAGAACCTGATGAAAATTGTGTCCACGGGCTTTGTGGAGGGATTCTACTACAAGCCCAGGGTGGACTTTGAGACTCTGGAAAGGTACAGCAGGGGACTTATCTGCCTTTCTGCGTGTCTGGCAGGTGAGGTGCAGAGAAATCTGGCCCGCGGCATGTACGAGGAGGGAAAAAAGGCGGCTCTCAGGTACCAGAGCATTTTCGGGGAGGGAAACTTCTTCCTGGAGCTTCAGGATCACGGAATCCCCCTGCAGAAAACCGTAAACCAGGGACTTCTGCGCATGAGTCAGGACACGGGCATCCCTCTCGTGGCCACCAATGACTGCCACTATATCTACAGGGAGGACGAGAAATCTCATGACATTCTGCTCTGCATCCAGACGGGGAAAAAGGTGGCAGACGAGAACCGGATGCGCTATGAGGGAGGCCAGTATTATCTCAAGTCCGAGGAGGAGATGAAGAGTATCTTCCCCTATGCCCTGGAAGCCCTTGAGAACACCCATAAAATTGCAGAGCGCTGCAATGTGGAGATTGAATTCGGCGTCACGAAGATCCCCCAGTTCGACGTGCCGGGAGGAAAGACCTCCTGGGAATACTTAAATGAGCTGTGCGAGGAGGGATTCCGGACACGGTACCCGGACGACGACGGCACTCTGAGAAAGAGGCTTGACTATGAGCTGTCCGTAATTCAGTCCATGGGGTATGTGGACTATTTCCTCATTGTCTGGGACTTCATTCACTTTGCCCGCTCCCACGACATTATGGTGGGGCCGGGGCGGGGCTCTGCGGCTGGAAGCATTGTGTCCTACTGCCTCAGGATTACAGACATTGATCCCATCCGCTACAACCTGCTTTTTGAGCGCTTTCTGAACCCGGAGAGGGTGTCTATGCCGGATATTGATATAGACTTCTGCTTTGAAAGGCGCCAGGAGGTCATCGACTATGTGGTTCAGAAGTACGGCAGGGACCGGGTGGTTCAGATTGTCACCTTCGGTACCCTGGCAGCCAAGGGTGTGGTCAGGGACGTGGGAAGAGTGCTCGACATGCCCTATGCAAAGTGCGACGCAGTGGCCAAGATGATACCGGGCGATCTGGGCATGACCCTTGACAAGGCTTTAAAGACACCGGAGCTTCGGGAGGCCTATGACAGCGATCCGGAGATCAAGTATCTGATCGACATGAGCCGAAGGCTCGAGGGACTTCCCAGACATACGTCCATGCATGCGGCCGGCGTCGTGATCAGCCGGAATAAGGTAGATGAGTACGTGCCTCTCTCCAGGGCTGCAGACGGCTCCATCACCACCCAGTTTACCATGACTACCCTGGAGGAGCTGGGGCTTTTAAAGATGGACTTTCTGGGGCTTCGCACCCTCACGGTGATTCAGAATGCCGTGCGCCAGGCGGAAAAGACACACCATATTAAAATCGACTTAAACAAGATTGACTATAATGACAAGGCGGTGCTGGAATCTCTGGGAACGGGGAAGAATGACGGCGTGTTCCAGCTGGAGAGCAGCGGAATGAAGAGCTTCATGAAGGAGCTGAAGCCGGAGAATCTGGAGGACATTATCGCCGGAATCTCCCTGTACCGCCCGGGTCCTATGGATTTTATCCCCAAGTATCTGAAGGGAAAGAACGACAGGGCCTCCATCACCTACGACTGCCCTCAGCTGGAGCCTATTTTGAGCCCCACCTACGGCTGTATCGTCTATCAGGAGCAGGTAATGCAGATCGTGCGGGATCTGGCCGGCTACACCCTGGGACGAAGCGACCTGGTACGCCGTGCCATGTCAAAGAAGAAGGCGGCTGTTATGGAAAAGGAGCGTCAGAATTTCGTCTACGGAAATCCGGAGGAGGGAGTGAAGGGCTGCATCGCAAACGGAATTGATGAAAAGACGGCCAACACCATCTACGACGAGATGATCGACTTTGCAAAATACGCCTTCAACAAGTCCCACGCCGCGGCCTATGCGGTGGTTTCTTACCAGACAGCGTATCTGAAGTATTACTATCCGGTGGAGTTTATGGCGGCCCTTATGACATCCGTGAAGGATAATGTGTCCAAGGTTTCCGAGTATATTCTCACCTGCCGCCAGATGGGGATGAAAATCATGCCCCCCGACATCAATGAGGGAGAGGGAGGCTTCTCCGTATCAAACGGCGCTATCCGCTACGGCCTGTCGGCGCTCAAGAGCATCGGGCAGACTGTGGTGGATGAGATTGTAAAAGAGAGAACAGAGAGAGGACCCTTTGTATCCCTGGCAGACTTTATTGACCGGATGAGCAATAAGGAGGTAAATAAGAGGACCATCGAGAGCTTTATCAAATCGGGAGCCCTCGACAGTCTTCCCGGCACAAGAAAACAGAAATTCCTGGTGTCGGCCGCCCTTCTGGAGCAGAAAAACAAAGAAAAGAAAAATTCCATGGAGGGGCAGATGTCTCTGTTCGACTTTGTGGAGGAGGAAGAGAAGGAGCAGTTCCAGATTACATTTCCGGATGTGGGAGAGTACACCAAGGAGGAGCTTCTGGCCTTTGAGAAAGAGATGCTGGGCGTGTACGTCAGCGGTCATCCCCTGGAGGAGTATATGGACCTCTGGAAAAAGAACGTCACCGCCGTCTCCTCGGACTTTATCGTAGACGAGGAGGAGGGACATGCCAAGGTGAGAGACGGCTCCTATGTGACAATCGGAGGCATGATTACGGAAAAAACGGTCAAAACTACCAGACAGAATAAGATGATGGCTTTTATCACCGTGGAGGATCTGGCGGGAACCGTGGAGGTGCTGATCTTTCCGAAGGATTATGAGAAAAAGAGGGATCTCCTGATTGTGGATGAAAAGGTATTTGTCCAGGGAAGAGTTTCCATCGGAGACGATCCGGTGGGAAAGGTGATTTGTGAAAGAATTATCCCATTTTCCATGGTGCCCAAGGAAATCTGGCTGAAATATCCAAACAAGGAGGCCTATTTCGGGGCGGAGCAGGAGCTTCTCGAAATGCTCCGGCTCAGCGAGGGTCATGACCAGGTTGTGATTTATCTCGAGGCAGAGCGGGCGAAAAAGGTGCTTCCGGCCAACTGGAATGTGAGCGCCGACGAAACCCTGCTCAGAAACCTTTCTGCAAAACTTGGTGAAAAAAATATCAGAGTCGTGGAAAAAACTATTGAAAAGATAGGGAAAATGAATTAGAATGGACACGATAAAATACAGAAACATTTGTGTTTTGATAGATGTAGCAAATGGAGGTAGAGGAAGATGGCAAAAGAAGTTAAGACAATCGGCGTTCTCACCAGCGGCGGCGACGCACCGGGAATGAATGCGGCAATCCGCGCGGTAGTCAGAACAGCAATCAACAAGGGGCTGAAGGTAAAGGGTATTATGAGGGGATACGCCGGACTTCTCCAGGAGGAGATTGTGGATATGAACGGACTCAGCGTTGCCGATATTATCGGTCGCGGAGGCACAGTGCTGTACACAGCCAGATGCCCTGAGTTTACCACTGCTGAGGGCCAGCAGAAGGGCGCGGAGATCTGCCGCAAGCACGGCATCGACGGCCTTGTGGTAATCGGAGGAGACGGTTCCTTTAAGGGAGCCGGAAAGCTGTCTGCCCTGGGCATCAACACAGTGGGCCTTCCGGGAACCATTGATCTGGATATTGCCTGCACGGACTATACCATCGGCTTTGACACCGCAGTGAATACGGCCATGGATGCAATCGACCGCGTGCGCGATACATCCACATCCCATGAGCGCTGCAGCATCATCGAGGTAATGGGCCGCAACGCCGGATACATCGCCCTCTGGTGCGGTCTTGCAAACGGAGCGGAGGACATTCTGCTTCCGGAGAGATATGACGGCAATGAGCAGGAGCTTATCAGCCGCATTATCGAGAACCGCAAGCGCGGCAAGAAGCATCACATTATCATCAATGCCGAGGGAATCGGACACTCTGCTTCCATGGCGAGAAGAATTGAGGCTGCCACAGGAATCGAGACAAGGGCTACCATCCTTGGCTACATGCAGAGGGGCGGAGCGCCTACCTGCAAGGACAGAGTATACGCATCCATCATGGGCGCCAAGGCTGTGGAGCTTCTGTGCGCCGGAAAGAGCAACCGGGTAGTGGCATATAAGAACGGAGAGTATGTGGACTATGACATTCAGGAGGCTCTGAACATGAACAAGGATATTTCCGAGGAGCAGTACAATATCAGCAAGATGCTGGTTCGCTAAAGGCAGGCAGAAAGCCGCCCTTCGGAAAGAGAAAAGATGACAGTTCAGAAAGAGACATCAGGACGTGGAGAGACGTCCTGGTGTCTTTTTGTACGGACAGGAGAGGCGAAGACATATAAGAGGCTTCGGAGCCCCAAAGCGGCGGACCGGAGCAGATAAGGCAAAAGAAGAGAAAGGGGATGACAGAGGAAGATGGAAGAAACTATGGTGCTCTGCGGAGCCAACTCCTATGTGGAAAAATACTATTTTAACGAAAAATTCAAGGGCCTTCCTGAAGCAGTGAAGGAGGAGCTTCAGATTATGTGCGTCATGTTTACGGAGGATGTGGGAGGCGTGCTGACACTGGAATTTACGCCGGAGGGAGAGCTCCAGTTTAAGGTGGCATCTGCTGATACGGACTATCTGTTTGACGAGATCGGAAGCGCGCTGAAAATCAAGCAGTATCAGAGGGAAAAGAGAGAGCTGCTGGAATCACTGGAACTCTACTACCGTGTATTCATCCGCGAGGACGAGGAGAAAATTGCAAAGCTTCTGAAGAAGGCTGAGGAGATGGAGGCGGCAGAGAAGGCCGGAAAGGAAGGAATAGAGGAGCCGGAGACCAGAAAGGAGAAGGCCGGGCTTCAGGAAGAGAGGACGCAGGAGAGCGGGAAAGGGCAGGACAGATGAAGCTGAAAATCGGAAATGTGGAGCTTGACAGCCCGGTGGCCCTGGCGCCCATGGCGGGAGTGACGGATCTGCCCTTTCGCATCCTTTGCAGAGAGCAGGGATGCGGTCTGATGTGCACGGAGATGGTCAGCGCCAAGGCTCTTCTCTACAAGAACAGAAATACGAAGCCCCTTCTGGAGACGAAGCCGGAGGAACGGCCTGTGGCAGTCCAGCTTTTTGGCTCTGATCCGGAGATCATGAGTGAGATGGCCTTGATGCTGGAGGAAGGGCCTTATGATATCATTGACGTCAATATGGGCTGCCCGGTTCCGAAGATTGTGAACAACGGGGAGGGCTCAGCCCTGATGAAAAATCCCAAGCTGGCAGGAGAGATCCTCTCGGCCATGACGAGAAAGCTGAAGAAGCCTGTGACAGTCAAGTTCCGAAAAGGGTTTAACGATGAGAGCGTCAATGCCGTGGAGTTTGCAAAGATGGCGGAGCAGAGCGGAGCGGCGGCTGTGGCAGTCCATGGGAGAACCAGGGAACAGTTTTATTCCGGAAAGGCTGACTGGGACATTATCCGGCAGGTGAAGGAGGCAGTGAGTATTCCGGTCATCGGAAACGGGGATATTTTCACACCCCAGGATGCCGGGAGAATGATGGAGGAAACCGGCTGCGACGGGGTGATGGTGGCCAGAGGAGCCAAGGGAAATCCGTGGATTTTCAGCAGGATTGACCATTATCTGAAAACAGGGGAGGTGCTGCCAATGCAGGGGCCGGAGGAAGTGAAGCAGATGATCCTGCGCCATGCAGAGCTGCTTGTCGCATTCAAGGGCGAGTATACGGCCATGCGGGAGATGAGAAAGCATGTATCCTGGTACACGGCCGGATACCCCCATTCGGCAGCCCTCCGAAATGAAATCAACCTGGTGGAAACCATGGAGGAGCTTACGGAGCTGGTGCTGGAGCGGATGTAGAAAATGCAGAGAACGGAGGCGGCGCGTCAAGCCCTCTTTCGGTACTTTTATGACACCCCGAAAACCCTGTAAATATGAGCGTTCAGGGGGATCTATTCTTGACATCGCCGGTCAATTCAGTTATAATATTGCGTTGCAGAATAAAGAATAGAGAAAAAGAGAAAAACAGGTGCCAAAGTAAGGTGCGGCACAGGAATAGAAGGGATGATTTCCCTATAAAATGTATCCGAAAGGAAGGAAAGTATCATGGCAGATAAGAAACACATTCTCACTTACACAGGCTTAAAGCAGTACGAGGACGAGCTGCAGGATTTAAAGGTGAACAAGCGCCAGGAGATCGCCCAGAAAATCAAGGAAGCGAGAGAGCAGGGCGACCTGTCTGAGAACGCAGAGTACGACGCTGCTAAGGATGAGCAGAGAGATATTGAGGCAAGGATTGAGCAGCTGGAAAAGCTCTTAAAAAATGCGGAGGTTGTTGTTGAGGAGGAGATTGACCTTGAGAAGATCAACATCGGCTGCCGCGTAAAGCTCCTCGATGTGGAGGAGGATGAGGAGATGGAGTTCAAGATTGTGGGCTCCACAGAGGCAAACAGCCTTCAGAACAAGATTTCCAACGAGTCGCCGGTGGGCCATGCGCTGCTTGGCAAGAAGGTGGGCGACGTAGTGGATGTGGAGACACAGGCAGGAATGATCCAGTACAAGGTGCTGGAGATCCAGAGAGTATCATAAATAACCGCACAAAGGAGTGAAGACAGTGGCAGAGCAGCAGAACAACAGAGAAGAGCAGGAGTTAAACCATTTATTAAAGGTGCGCCGTGAGAAGCTTTCCGAGCTTTGCGAGAGCGGCAGGGATCCGTTCCAGATCACGAAGTACGATGTGACAGCGCACAGCATGGAAGTAAAGGAAAACTACGAGGAGATGGAGGGCAAAGAGGTATCCCTGGCAGGACGAATGATGTCCAAGCGTGTCATGGGAAAGGCGTCCTTCTGCAACCTCCAGGATTTGCAGGGAAATATCCAGTCTTACGTTGCAAGGGATGATATCGGCGAGGAGGCCTACAAGGATTTCAAGAAGCTGGATATCGGCGATATTATCGGTATCCGCGGAGTGGTGTTCAAGACTAAGACAGGTGAAATTTCCATCCATGCAAAAAGTGTTGAGCTGCTCTCCAAGAGCCTTCAGATCCTTCCGGAGAAGTTCCACGGCCTGACCAACACAGACATGCGCTATCGTCAGAGATATGTGGATCTGATCATGAATCCGGAGGTAAAGGATACCTTTATCAAACGCTCCCAGATTGTAAAGGAGATCAGGAATTTCCTGGACGGCAGGAACTTCATGGAGGTGGAGACACCGGTTCTCGTAGCCAATGCAGGCGGCGCCAACGCAAGACCGTTCCAGACTCATTTCAACGCTCTGGACGAGGATGTGAATTTAAGAATTTCCCTTGAGCTCTACTTAAAGAGACTGATCGTCGGAGGAATGGAGCGCGTTTACGAGATCGGACGTGTATTCAGAAACGAGGGAACAGATACAAAGCACAATCCGGAGTTTACCCTTCTGGAGGTTTACCAGGCATTCACCAACTATGAGGGAATGATGGAGCTGACAGAGACCATGTTCCGTGAGGTAGCCAGAAAGGTGCTGGGAACCCTTCAGGTAGAGTACGACGGTGAGATCATCGATCTGGAGAAGCCCTTTGCCCGTATCACCATGATCGATGCCGTGAAGCAGTACAGCGGCGTGGATTTCAGGGAGATCCATACAGACGAGGAGGCAAAGGCAGCTGCCAGGGAGCATAACATCCAGTTTGAGGCCCGCCACAAGAAGGGCGACATCCTGAACCTGTTCTTTGAGGAGTACGTGGAGGATAAGCTGGTTCAGCCTACCTTCGTCACCGATCACCCGGTAGATATTTCCCCGCTTTCCAAGAGAAAGCCTCAGGATCCGGAGTATACAGAGCGCTTTGAGCTCTACATTACCCGCAGGGAGTTTGCAAACGCTTACTCTGAGTTAAATGATCCCATTGACCAGAGAGAGAGATTTTTAGCCCAGGAGGCTTTAAAGGCAGCAGGAGACGACGAGGCCTGCTCCATGGACGAGGACTTTATCAACGCCCTGATGATCGGCATGCCGCCGACAGGAGGCCTTGGAATCGGCATCGATCGGTTCGTTATGCTGCTGACCAACTCCTACGCTATCAGAGATGTGCTGCTGTTCCCGACAATGAAGTCACTGGATGCAAAGAAAGGCGAGGGCAGGACAGTGCAGGCGGCAGAAGCCCAGGCACCTTCCGCATTTGCCGGCGTATCTGCAGCTCAGCCGCAGCTTGACCTTTCCAAGGTTAAGATTGAGCCGTTATTTGAGGATTTCGTGGACTTTGAGACCTTCGCAAAGTCTGATTTCAGGGTAGTGAAGATTGAGGCCTGCGAGGCAGTTCCCAAGTCAAAGAAGCTCCTGAAGTTCACTCTGAATGACGGAACAGAGCGCAGACGCACAATCTTAAGCGGAATTCATGAGTACTATGAGCCGGAGGAGCTGGTTGGAAAGACCTGCGTGGCCATCACCAACCTGCCTGCCAGAAAGATGATGGGCATTGACTCCGAGGGAATGCTGATTTCCGCTGTGTATGAGTATGACGGACATGAGGGACTGAATCTTCTGATGCTGGACGACGTGATTCCGGCAGGTGCGAAGCTGTACTAAAGCGGCTGAAAACAATCGTTTTCGTTCCCAAATATAACTGTGCTATAAGGGTACGATAAATTTAAGCGGTCAGAGAACACTAATCAGAGATTTTAAATTAGATACAGAATAATATCAAACTGTATTAAGGACGGAATAGGACACTTTTCTAAAAAACGTTAGAGAGGTGTCCTTTTTCATTTATCATTATCAATTAAAGGAAAGCAGGCGCTGAGCCAAAGGTGCACTTTCCGGTTCATATAGATGAGTTCCTGTAATATGTGAAGTTTTCCGGAAAGATAAAACTGCCAGCAGGAAAGGCCTGCTGACAGTGAAAGAAAACGATATGGTAATGGTGTTTTAAATCTATTCACCCAAAGATATTTCGATGTAAGCGCCGTCGCCGTAGGGATCGGCCAGGACTAAGGTTTTGCTGCCGGAAGCAAAGAAATAGGATTTTTCATAGGTTTCTGTCGGTTCGCCGAACAACTGAGTCAGTGTTTTTGCGTATTCTTTGATATCAGACTGTCCTAAGCTGATAACTGCCTGTTCCAGAATATTGGAACCTTCCTGATATAAGTTGAAGGTCAGGGAGACGTTTGCATTTTCCCCCAGGATCGAGAGTGCGTAGGTACGATCCAGAATAAGTCCTGCTTCGTTCCTCACTTCCTCTCCCTGACCCAGGAGTGCAGTTACTTCAGAGTCCGATTTTCCCACCATATCCGTCAGGCTCTTCAAATCCACGTTGGATTGAGAAACTGTCTTACTTTCTGTCTGAGCAGCCGCTGTAGCTGCTGCGGCTGTGGTCTGCACAACAGCCTTCGTGGCTGCAGCAGTAGTCTGCTGGACTGCCTTTGCAGCTGCCGAAGCGGTTGTTTCGGGGCTTACCTCTGAAGCTGTCTGCGCGGCTGTTTCCTGAACCGCCTCCATAGCTGCCTCGCTGCTTGTTTCTTCAACCGCAGCGGTTTCTGCAAATGCAGCAGTTGTTTCCTGTGGGCTGCTGCTGCAGCCGGATAAAGCCAGAAGGCAGAGAGAGAGTACTAAATAATTGCGTAATTTCATATATCCTCCTATGTAATAGATTTGCACATACCTGTTATGGTATGGTGTGCTTTTATTAATTCCGCACCTGGGTATTAATTTCTTGATAAGCTACATATAGCTGAATATTCTTTTGACCTGGTGATATGGTCATTCGATTGGTTCCTTATAGCCTCCTTCCGTTGATAAATTGTCTTGCAGGAACTGTACCGATACGCAAAAACCGGCTGTCTTCAATATCCTGTTAAAGACGGAAATCCTGAAAAAGCAAAACATTTTGTTGATTGTCGAATACTTCGTGTAATGTGATTACTGATTCTCTATCTGCAAATGCTTAACAGGTTTCGACAGTATATCATAGGGCTATTAAAAAGAAAAGACAACATGCTCGGTTTTAAGAATTCTTAAGAAATATCTTAATTTTGCTTTAGAATATTCAGGATGCATAATGGCTATAGTCTACTAACCTATTTACTTCATTTATGCTAAGACGCCTGAGAATACTTCGTCATGCTTTTCCGGGAAATCTGTTCTTGTCTCCCGATTTACCCATGCCGTCCAGAATGGGAATGAGGGACTCTCATCCCTCTGTCAAATTGTATTCTACTTTTTGGCATAATTCGAGGGTATTCTTCCCGGAGAATAAGCCGTTTGGCTGCAATTGTTTGGGAGAGTTGCAACCTCGCTTTCTGCAGTTGAATTGCGCATGGCTTTTAAGTATAATGAAATCAGAAAATTGGTATGGGGAGAGATATATATGCATGAACTTTGTGGTACAAACTGCTGCAGCAGGTGCAGCCGCCGGGAGGAATGCGGCAGCTGTCAGAATGTAAAGGGGCATCCTTTTGGCGGAAATTGTATTGTCGCCGAATGTATCGAGCAAGGCGGAAAAGATGAATTTCTGCGTTTCAAGGAGAACCTGATTTCAGAGATTAACGGGCTTGGAATCAAAGGGGTTGAGGTAAACGACCTCAATCTGTTAAACGGATTCTTTGTGAATCTGGAATATCCTCTTGCAAACGGGAAAACAGTAAAATTGCTGAAAGATAACAACGTTTATTTAGGAAATCAAATTGAAATATCCGGCAAGGAAAGGTGTTATGGAGTTGTTGCCGATAGAAATTACATTCTTGTGTGCGAATATGGCTGCAACGGAGCAGAGCCGGAGATTATTTTATATAAAAAGCGTGAAAGCAGAATTTGTTAAGAATTATACAAAACTAGCGAAATCTTTTGTAAGGATCGATATAAAAAATACCATTTTATGGGAGGGAGGCCGTCATTGGCTGAACAGATTCTCCCTCCGGTTACGGCAGCTTAAAAAGTATTTCCAGATGAGGACCTTTAGCTTCCCTGCCATCCCCGAAAGAGAGCTCCAGTTCCTTCCATCTTTCAAACAAAGCGTCATGAAGCCCCAACAGTTAGCAGCAGTCTGGCAACCGGCAATGCAGCAGTTTAAACTGTCTTCAGGGAGGAAAACAGGCTATGAAATTCCTTCCGCTCCTCTTTCCTGCAGACCAGATAATAGGTCACAGCCGCCTCCGGATCCGAGATAGGCACATGAATGCGGTTTGTATCGGCCTCGATATACTTTTCTGCCAGGTCGGAGGTGAAGGCAGGCAGGGAGGAAGCTTTGAGCAGTTCGCTGAAATTAAAGCGGTCATCCTGAGTCAGAAAACGTGAGTCCGGCATCTTTTCTGTCCGCACGAAATTCCAGAAACCAATGTCTGACATTAAAAGCATATTTTCTCCGTTCATTTCCGCAAACGACAGACCCTTTCTCCTTCCGAAACGGTGGCCTCTGGGCAGGGCAAACATCAGGGATTCCCTGCCGCACTCTCTGGCAAAAAGCTGAGGATCTTCCGGTGACTTCTGCAGCACAGCCAGATGATACGTATGGTTTCTGAGTCCCTCCAAGAGCACTTCTTCATCCGCCATTTCCGTCTGAATTGTCATGTGAGGATACTGGTTATAAATAAACGGGGTAAGAATCCATATGGGGGCGGGAGAGCAGACTCCAATAGTGAGGGTACGGTTTTTGCGGTCGAACTCTCGTATCTTCACGGGGAGGGAATCGGCATCATCCATAATCTTCTGAATCAGCTGCAGCGCATACTTCCCGTTTTCATTGAGCTCCAGCCGGTTTTTTGTGCGGGTAAACAGTGTAACTCCCAGTTCTTCCTCCAGCTTTTTCATATTTCTGCTCAGCGCCGGCTGGGAGAGATGCAGCAGTTTTGCCGCATCAGACAGTGTTCCGCAGCCGGCAAAGGCTGCAAACTGGCGCAATTCATAAAGTTCGATCATAAACCCCTCCTTCAGTATAAATTTAATTTATAGTCCTATACGCCATTGGCATTGTACTTTTTCCTATTAAAAGACTATTATCTGTGTGAAAAGAGAAAAAACTTCAAGACACGTTTTTAAATGATTAACTGTAATTATAGCATGAAGCAGATTCTCCTGCAAATCAATTCAGAACGGAGGGATACAAGGCAATATGGTTTTCTACTTTACCGCAACTGGAAACAGTCTTTATGTGGCCAAGCAGCTGGAACCCCGTCCGGTCAGCATTGCCCAGGCAGTCCATGACAGTGAAAAGGTCTACCGGGCAGAGAGGATAGGAATCGTGTGTCCGGTATTCGGCCATGAAATGCCGGAGCTGGTAAAGGAGTTTTTGAAGGCTTCCCGCTTTGAGACAGAGTATTTCTATATTTTGCTCACCTATGGCTGTCTTCACGGAGGCGCTTCCGAGCTGGCAGAGAAATTTGTCCGGACCCAGGGTATTCAGCCTGCTTATATCAATGTGATTCTGATGGTCGATAATTTCCTGCCTGCCTTTGATATGGATGAGGAGCGGATGACTGACAAACAGGTGGATGTGCAGCTGGGACGGATCAAAAAGGACATTGCAGAGAAAATACACCTTATTTCCCCTGTGACAGAGAAAGATCGGGCCATACACCAGGCCTATCTTGATTTTGCCGCAAAAACACCGCCTGATGCCCTCTCCCATATGTATCAGATTACAGACGAGTGCATCGGATGCGGAATCTGCCAGAAGGTATGTCCAAAGGGATGTTTTCATCTGGAGGGACAGAAAAGCATCTGGGAGCCAGCGGGCTGCATCAGCTGCATGGCCTGCATCCATGCCTGCCCCATGGCGGCCATCCATCTGACCATGCCGGAAAAGAATCCGAAAGCCAGATACCGCAATGAAAATATCAGTATCTGCGAGATTATTGACGCCAACAACCAAATGAATCAGGAAATGAATAGGAGGAAATGAACATGGAATTTTTAACACTGAACACAGGAGCAAAGATGCCTTTGGAGGGCTTTGGCGTATTCCAGATTCCCGACGCAGCCCAGTGTGAGGAGGTTATATACAATGCAGTCAAAACGGGCTATCACCTTCTGGACACCGCTGCCGCCTATATGAACGAAGAGGCGGTTGGAAAAGGAGTGGCCAGAGCCATCGCGGATGGTCTCGTTACAAGAGAGGAGCTGTTTATCACCACCAAGGTATGGGTTCAGGACCAGAAAACAGAGGAGACTGCTTACGAGGCTGTTAAGGCTTCCCTGGCAAAGTTAAATATGTCTTATGTGGATCTTATTTTGCTTCACCAGCCTATGGGAGATTACTTTGCCGCTTACCGCGGAATCGAAAAAGCCTATAAGGACGGCCTGACAAAGGCCATCGGCGTGGCAAACTTCTATCCGGCCATCCTTGCCAATCTCTGCGAGAATGTGGAGGTGATTCCGGCGGTTAATCAGGTGGAACTCCACCCCTTCTTTGTCCAGAAAGAAGCTCTGGAAAATATGAAGGCATATGGGGTGATTCCTCAGGCATGGGGCCCCTTAGCTGAAGGAAAGCATGGAATCTTCACAGACCCGGAGCTTACAAAGATCGGGGAGAAATATGGCAAGAGCGCAGCTCAGGTAGTGCTTCGCTGGAATGCTCAGCGCGGTGTTTCCATTATCCCTAAGTCGGTACATGTGGAGCGGATGGAGCAGAATATCGATATCTGGGATTTCCAGCTGACCGATGAGGAGATGGAACAGATCGCCTCCAAAAATCTGGGGCACAGCGAGATTGTAAACCATGATAATCCGGCTTTTGTGAAAATGCTCTGCGGGATGAAGATTCACGAGTAGAAGGAGAGCAGCGTTTATTCCATAAAAATGAGCAATAAGCGAAAAAGCAGGGAAGTGAAAAAAGCAGGGGGAGGAAAGGCTTCCCCCATGGCTTTAAGCCGAAGGCGGCTGTAAAGTGATAGAAATGAATTCTAACGAGGAGGTTTCAGCTGACGATGAGAAAACAGGGATGGAAACGGATGGCGGCTGTTATGGCGGCAATGATGCTCATGACTGGCTGCGCCAATAGCGGCACCACGGCTGCGACGGCTGCGGCAACAGCGGCTGCAGAAGAAACAGCGGCAGAGACGGATGCCAGGGCTGCAGACGGAGAGGAAGATACTTCAGAGGAGATGGCAGCCGTTCCGGAAGGAGCGCTGGTGATCGCCAGGCAGGGTATGTTCTCCTCCGGAGGTACTGTGACAGAGCCGGTGGAAGGGGAGTTTGATGAGACAACCAACTGGCTGGACTTAACAAGAGCGGGAAATACGGCTCATGTGGACCACGCCAATGTGCTCTATCAGATTCCGGCCAATGGCAACGGAAATCCGATTGTCTACCTTCATGGATATGGACAGTCCAGGATGGGGTGGATGACCACTCCTGATGGAAGAGAGGGATGGTCAGATATTTTCCTGAAAAACGGTCACAGCGCTTTTCTGGTAGACCAGCCAAGACGCGGTGAGGCAGGTTCCACAGTGGCCATGACTGCGGATAATATCGATACCTGGTCAGAGGATTCCAAGGAATACATGCCGGGCGACCAGGCGTGGTACACCCACTTCAGAATCGGCCGGGTTGCGCCGGAGCGGTATGAGGGCTCTCAGTTCCCGGAGGGAGAGGAAGCTCAGAATCAGTTTTTCCGTCAGATGACACCCAATACGGGTTCTTACGATGAGGCAGTAGATGCCGCAGCTTTAGGGGAAGTGATGAATGATGTGTATGAGATGACAGGAGACAAGGCCATCTACATTACTCATTCCCAGGGCGGCAGAGTTGGCTGGTCTACGCCAATGGAGCATGTCTCTGCGATTGTTGCCATCGAGCCGGGCGGAACGCCGGAAATCGGTTCTGAAAACTATCAGAAGCTTCTGGATGCGGAGATTTCGATTGTCATTTATTTTGGAGACTATATTGATAATGGCCCGCAGGATATCCAGTCAACCGGTTTCTGGAAAGACGTAAAAGACGCTGCATTTGAATTTGCCGAGGCATATAATGCAGACGGCGGTGACTGCACCGTTGTAGATTTGCCTAAGGAGGGCATTACCGGAAACAGCCATTTTATGTTCCAGGAGATGAATAATCAGGAGATCGCGGAACATATAGAAAGCTGGCTGGCAGAGAGAGGATTAAATTAATCTGCAATTCATTCATATCTGCAGCCGCTGGCGGACGAAAAATACTTTCAGAAGGGCCTATACCGGACACCGCCTGGCAGAGGTCCTTCTGCTCTCTTACAAGCGGCCAAACAGACGGAGCCTTAAGATACGGCGTTTAAAATAATCTGATAATATGCAGGAGGAGAACATTATGTCAGCAAGAAAAAATTTCGGAGCAAAACCATTTTTATTTCCACAGCCGGTTCTGATTATCGGAACCTATGATGAAAACGGAAAAGCAAATGCCATGAATGCTGCATGGGGCGGCATTGTGGGCGCAGATGAGATTATGATTGATCTTTCTCATCACAAAACTACAGAGAATCTGATGAAAACAAAGGCCTTTACGGTGAGCGCGGCAGATGCAGAGCATGTGGTGGCCTGCGATTATGTGGGAATTGTGTCCGGCAGTACTGAACCCAACAAAATGGAAAAAGCAGGATTCACCACCACAAAAAGTGAGTTTGTCAATGCGCCGATCATCAATGAACTTCCGGTTACGCTGGAATGTGAACTGGTGGATGTGATCGGTGGAAGCAAATACCTGGGCCGGATCAAAAATGTCAGTGTAGATGAGAGGGTACTTGGAGAAGATGGAGAAATCAGCCTGGATCTCTTCTTCCCGATTACCTACGACACAGTACATCATGGATATTACAGGCTTGGGGAACGGGTAGGAAATGCCTTCCAGGACGGCGGAAAGCTGAAATAATACGCGCCCCGGGGATTCAAAACGACAGTGTGCACTCGAAAAAGGAGGCAAAATGAGAAACAGATTTTTATACGGGACTATGGGAGTGGCTGTAATTTCTGCATTGCTGTCCGGGTGTGGAAGTAGCGCACAGAAAAACAGCTCAGCTCAGACAGAAACAGTACAGGAGATTTCAGCAGAATCCGAGGCTGAAACTGCGGCTGAAACTGCGGCAGCCAAAACTGCCGGAGAGGAAAGTATTATCACCAACGGCGGAGAGACGATCGCGCTTTCTTCCCTGGAGCATCAGACGGAAGATTCTGAATCGGCAGTCTACTATACCTCAGAAATCAGCCCGCAGGCCATGCTGGATTCCTATGCAGCTCTTGGCGAGGGGCTCACCGGAGAACATATCGCAGTGAAGCTCTCCACGGGTGAGCCGCCTGCCAGCAATTACCTGGATCCGGATTTAATCGCAGATCTGGTGCATCAGGTGAACGGAACCATTGTGGAAAATAACACAGCCTACGGCGGTCAGAGAGCCAGCACCGCCATGCATTACCAGGTGGCGGAGGATCACGGTTTTACCGCCATCGCCGATTTTGTGGTTCTGGATGAAAATGGTTCGGTGAGCCTTCCGGTGGAGGGCGGGACACGTCTTTCGGAAAACCTGGTGGGAGCCCATTTTCCGGAGTACGACGGCTATCTGGTTCTGTCCCACTTTAAGGGTCACGCTATGGCCGGCTTTGGAGGAGCCATTAAAAATATTTCCATCGGGCTGGGCTCCCAGGAGGGAAAATGCCTGATCCACACAGCGGGTGAGAGCCGTACCAGCCCCTGGGGCGGTGAGCAGGATCCCTTTACGGAGAGCATGGCAGAGGCTGGAAAATCCGTGGTGGATGCCCTGGATGGAAATATTCTTTATATCAGCGTCATGAATCACCTGTCGGTGGACTGTGACTGCAATGGAAATCCGGCAGAACCGGATATGCACGATATCGGAATACTGGCCTCAGCCGATCCGGTGGCCCTGGACCAGGCGTGCGTAGATCTGGTCTATGCTTCTAAAGACGATACCGCTTCCCTGATTGAGAGAATGGAGTCCCGCAATGCCATTCACGTCCTGGAACACGGAGAGGAAATAGGCCTGGGAAGCAGAAGCTACCGACTGGTAAATATTGATGATTGAGTCTCTTCATCGTGAATTTGTCTACCTCTGGTATTACTTTGACATACAGTTCAGACAGATTTTCGGATACTGGGTGCTGGGGATTTTCCTCGGCTCCTGTGTATCCGTCTTTTTGAAGGACAAAATTCACGGTTTTTTTCGGGCTATGGGAGCCAGCAGACTGGGGCTTGCGGGAATTGTGCCTGCCAGTCTGCTGGGAATCGCCTCCCCTCTCTGCATGTATGGGACAATCCCTCTGGCTGCCTCCTTTTCCAGAAGCGGAATGCGCGATGAATGGCTGGCGTCCTTCATGATGTGTTCCATTCTTCTGAATCCGCAGCTGATCGTTTACAGCACGGCACTTGGAACCACTGCCCTTATAGTCCGGATTGTATCCTGCTTCTTCTGCGGAATCGCTGCCGGCCTTCTGCTCCATCTCTTCTTCAGAGGGAAAGCCTTCTTTAAGTTCGATGGTTTTGACGAGCCCCCCAGTCATGACACCGATCCCAATCTGTTTTTGCGGCTGGCAAAGAATATCGGGAGAAATATTCGGGCCACCGGCCTGTATTTTCTCTTTGGTATTTTTCTTTCCGCAGTTTTTCAGCGCTATGTATCGGAAGATTTCATGACAGCCTTTTTTGGCGGGAACGAAGCGTTCGGCGTTTTGATGGCGGCGACGATAGGGGTGCCGTTATATGCCTGCGGAGGCGGTACGATCCCTCTTTTGCAGGCGTGGCTTGCCGACGGGATGAGCATGGGGAGCGCCGCAGCATTTATGATTACAGGTCCATCTACAAAGATTACCAATCTCGGAGCGTTAAAAATTGTCCTGGGCGCGAAAAACTTTGTCCTTTACCTTGTTTTTGTTATGGCATTTTCTTTTATTACCGGTTTGACTGTAAATCTGGTGGTATAAACAGGGTATCGATAATAAGTAAAAATGAAAGGAAGCAGTAAACGCTGAAGCGAAAAATAGCTGCTGCCGCAGCGCTCTTACTGGTACTTGGGCTCACAGCCTGCACATCTGATACGTCAGATAGCTCGTCAGACAGCTCAAATGCAGGCAGCAACCGGCGCAGATCTGTTCTCGATTCAGACGTCGGTGGATTATCCCGGAGATATTGATGAATTAATCGACTATGCCTCTTCTGAGCAGGAAGAAGATGTGAGGCCGGAACTGACCTCTCACATTGAGAATCTGGATGATTATGACACGGTTTTTATTGGCTATCCCCTGTGGTGGTATGATCTTCCCCAGGTGATGGACAGCTTCTTTGATGAATATGATTTCTCGGGAAAAACACTCATTCCCTTTGATGTTCATAATGGCAGCCGGCTTTCTGATACTGTGGAAACCATTCAGGAATTAGAACCGGATGCCCGGGTTATCACAGATGGTTTTGCCATAAGTCAAAGCACTGTGGCAGAGGAGACTGAGAGTGTGGCAGAAGAAGTGAGCAGCTGGCTTCAGGGACTTCGGAACTAATTTTAGGCGAGAGGGCGGAACATGAAGACAAGAAGAAAATTTAAGATTCTGATGATCGGCGCAGTGCTGGCGGCTTCTCTGTGTGCCTGCGGCTCAGTTTCTTCCGGCCAGAGAAGAGAAGCAAGCGGGCAGACAGAGACCTCCATGGAAAGCGCAGGGACAGAGGCTTTTGGCGAACCGGATGGAGCGGAAGGGGAGGATACGGGATTTACCTCTGCAGACAGGAATACAAAGGTGCAGGACGTAATTCAGTCCCCTGTATTTGGAGAATATGGACGGCTGATTTTTCCGGTGGATCAGACCATCCCGGATGACCTGACTTTGGAACATGTGGAAAGCATTCTCCCCTGGTACAGCGATGTAATCCGGATAAGACCGTGGAGATTGTAAATTATCTGGGAGAACAGGCCGCCTCCGGCAGTCAGATCTTTTTTGACATCTACACGGAAGAGGAAAAAGCACAGGATCCCAAAAAGGAAAATACCGGCCTGTTTTTCTTCCGCGGAGAGCCGGGCGGCAAGACGGCAATCTGCAGTGCGGGAGGAGGCTTTGTCTATGTAGGAGCCATGCAGGACAGTTTTCCTCATGCGCTGGAGTTGTCGAAAAACGGCTACAATGCCTTTGCGCTGATCTATCGTCCCGGTGCGCAGACTGCCTGTGAGGATCTGGCTCGCGCCATTGCTTTTCTCCATAATCACGCAGAGGAACTGGAGATTGATATGACGGATTACTCTCTGTGGGGCGGTTCTGCCGGCGCAAGAATGGCAGCGTGGCTTGGCTCCTATGGAACTCAAAGCTTCGGAGAACAGGAGTATCCCCGCCCGGCTGCCGTGATTATGCAGTACACGGGACTGTCTGAGGTAACCGGAAATGAGCCGCCGACCTATAACTGTGTGGGAACCAGAGACGGCATTGCATCTTACCGCATTATGGAAGACCGGATAAGCAGGATCAAAGAGCAGGGTACGGACGCCGAAATCCAGGTGTTTGAGGGACTCCACCACGGCTTTGGATTGGGAGAAGGAACCACAGCAGAAGGGTGGATTAACCGCGCCATCGCCTTCTGGGAGAGGCAAATGTAGAAAACAGGGAAGTATGGCAGTTTCAGGCTCCGTACTTCCCTGTTTTTTTGCGAATTTTCTTCCGCTTCTGACGGGACCGCCCTTTCGGATATTATTCCGGGCTTTCCAGGCCGCCTGCGGCTGAAACAGGAGCGGCCTGCCTGAGCCTGTCCGTGCAGATTTAACTCTTAGTTTCCACAGCGGGAATTTATAAAAATGTAACTTTTCTGCAATAAAAATGACGAAACTGTTAAAACCTTTATGAAAATTTTAAGATTTTCCTCTTGACGGGTGCTGGGGCAGATCTGGTAGACTATTACTGTATCAAATTGTCGAAATTGGTCATAAATGGCAGGATGAGACAGGAGAAATTCTGCCATGCAGCAGGCTGAAAACACAGCAGCGGATCAAAGACGGAAACAAAGCAAGGGAAGATGCCTTAAAAAGCAGAAGGAAGAATCAGAGGCACAGAGGCCTGGATTTTGAAGACTGAAATTTTAAGGATTGAGATTTTGAAACAGGGCTTTATCAGCGATAAGGCCCTGCAAAGGAGAAGAACGTATGAAGAAAAAATTACCTTTCGCGGCTCTGACGATGGCCGGGATTCTGGGAGCCTCTGTGTGGCTTCAGCCGCTGACGGCTTATGCGGCTGCCTGGGAGCGCTCCGGAAATGTGTACGAGATGCCGGACGGCTCCCCGATCACAGGCGTATTCCGAAGAGGAATTGACGTATCTCACTGGCAGCAGGATGTGGACTGGAACCAGGTAGCTGCTGACGATGTGGATTTCGTTATGCTGGGAACCAGATACAAGGGAGAGGTAGATCCCAATTTCAGGAAAAATGCAGACGCAGCCTATGCAGCCGGTGTGGAGCTGGGAGCCTATATCTACTCCTACGCCACCAGCGTGGAGATGGCTGAGCAGGAGGCTGACTTTATTCTGGATTTGGTGAAGGACTATCCGATTTCCTACCCGATTGCCTTCGATGCGGAGGATGCGGGAACGCTGGGCACACTTCCACCGGAGCAGGTCAGCCAGATTATCAATGCGTTCTGCAAAAAGATTGAGGATGCCGGCTATCATCCCATGGTTTATGCCAACGAGTACTGGCTGAACAATAAAATTGACAGGGATTCCCTCGATTATGATGTGTGGGTTGCCCGGTACAATGTGATGTATACTTATGACAGTCCGGCGATCTGGCAGGCCACAAACACTGGCTCTGTAAACGGCATTGCCGGAAATGTGGATATCGATTTCCAGTTTAAGGATTACTCCTCTGTTATTCCGGCTGACACGTGGAGAGAGATTGGCCAAAACCGGTATTACTATCAGAATTATGTGATGCAGAAGGACGCCTGGATTCACGATGGCAATGGCTGGTATTACATGAACAGCTCGGGAAACCCGGCCAAGGGCTGGCAGGAATTTCATGACGGAACCTACTATCTGGAGGAGCCGGACGGAAGGATGGCTGAAGGCTGGAGAGAGCTTGACCAGAACTATTACTATTTTAACAGTTCCGGCCGTATGACCACAGGCTGGCAGGATGTGGGCGGAACCTGGTACTATATGGACAGCGAGGGCCATATGCAGACAGGCTGGCAGGACATCGACGGAAAGCGCTATTATCTGAACTCCTCGGGAGCCATGCTTTCGGGCTGGCAGGATATCGACGGAGCGCGCTATTATCTGAACGCTTCCGGTGCCATGCAGACGGGCTGGCAGCAGCTTGACGGAACCTGGTACTATCTGGGCGAAGACGGAAAGAGAAGGACAGACTGGCAGCAGGTGGGAGAGAGCTGGTATTATCTGGACGGCGAGGGACGGATGCTCACAGGCTGGCAGGACATCGGCGGGTCCCGCTACTATCTGAACGGTTCCGGGGCTATGCTTACAGGCTGGCAGGATATCGACGGGGCACGCTATTATCTGAACAGTTCGGGAGCCATGCTTTCAGGCTGGCAGGATATTGACGGAAGCCGGTATTATCTCGGAACAGACGGGCGCATGGCAGCGGGCTGGCAGGACATTGACGGAGGCCGGTACTATCTCGGAACAGACGGGCGCATGGCGACGGGCTGGCAGGATATTGACGGAGGCCGGTACTATCTCGGAACAGACGGGCGCATGGTGACGGGCTGGCAGCAGCTTGACGGAACCTGGTATTATCTTAACAGCGACGGGCGTATGGCAACAGGCTGGAAGAAATCAGGTGAAACCTGGTATTATCTGAACTCTGAGGGCCAAATGCAGACGGGCTGGATTGAGGTGGACGGAGCGCTGTACTATCTGAATGAATCCGGTGCCATGGCGGCGAACACTATCCTGGACAGAAATGGCGTGAAGTATCAGGCCGACGGCAGCGGAGTCTGCACAGAGGTTCCGGCAGACAGCGCCGCAGGAGATACCGCTCAGAGTACAGAACAGGCAGCGCCTTCAGACTCCGGCCAGCAGAGCGGGCCAGCAGGTCCGGCCTCTGATTTCTGATAGCAGACCGGTGACAGAGTTTATGGAGGATAGAGGGAAAGAACGCGGAAAAGGCGTCTGCGGTCTTTTTTGAAAAGATTGACAGGGAAAAACGATCGCGAAAAAAAGCGGGCAGCATACTGCATGATTCAGTGTGCTGCCTGCTTTTTTTACAGAAATTTAAAGATTGAATTCTTTCATTTTCCTCCACAGAGTGGAACGGCTGATTCCCAGAAGGGCGGCAGCTCTGGAGCGGCTGTAGCGGCATATTTCCAGGGCTTTCAGGATGGTCTCCCGCTCACTGTCTTTGGGGCTGTCTTCTTCTGCAGATCTGAATGGGGCAGCCGGCGGGAGGGAAGGCTCAGCCGGGAGGGAAGGCTCAGCCGGAAGGGGAAGAGCGGGGGAACTTGGCTCCTGCGGGAGCGTTGGCAGCACATTTCTCACATCCTTCCCGGCGATAAGGCTTCCGCTGCAGAGGACGGAGAGGCGTTCACAGATATTGAAAAGCTGCCGGATGTTCCCGTTCCATTCAGCCTGGGACAAGAGGCGGCAGGCATCGTCGGACAGCTCCGTGCCGGGGGCATGTTTCAGGAGCCATCCCCGGGCCAGAAGGGGAATATCCTCCCTTCTGTTTTCCAGGGAGGGGATCTCAATGCGCAGCACATCCAGCCGGTAAAAGAGATCCTCCCGGAATTCCCCCTCTCTCACCAGCTGTTCCAGATTCCGGTTGGTGGCGGCTATGATGCGGATATTCACAGAAATCGTGCGGTCGCTTCCAAGCCTCATAATCTCCCGCTCCTGGATAGCCCGCAGCAGCTTCGCCTGAAATTTGAGAGGAATCTCTCCGATCTCGTCGAGGAAGAGAGTGCCGTTGTGTGCCAGCTCAAAGTAGCCGGGCTTTCCGCCCTTCTGCGCTCCTGTAAAGGCGCCGGCAGTGTAGCCGAACAGCTCACTTTCAAGCAGATTTTCCGGTATGGCAGCGCAGTTGACAGCCACAAAGGGGCCGGCTTTTCGCATGCTGTGATTGTGGATACTCTGGGCGAACAGCTCCTTGCCCGTCCCGCTCTGGCCGATCAGAAGAATATTGGAATCTGTGCGGCTGTATTTCTGCGCAGTCTGGATGGTGGAGCGGATCGCCGGGGACTCTCCGACAATATCGTCAAAATGGGCCTTGGCCACATGTCCCTTGCTGTGAATCTTTCGCCGGATGTCATTTTCCAGATCCATAATGTCGCTGATGTTCTGGAAGCTCACCACAATACCCATATTGGAGTTTTGGACCATGACGGGGTATTTGGTGACATTGAGCATCATATCGCCGTATTTAAAAATTTCGTTGGTGCAGGCCGTATCCTCCAGCAGCAGCTTTTTAAATTCCCGGGGAAAGGGGGGCATCCATGACCTTCATCCCTGTGATGGACTCTGAGATGTGCAGGATCTTTCTGGCAGAATGGTTGACCATGCGGATGTATCTGAGGCTGTCGATAGATAAAAGCCCTTCCTTGGAGGCGTTCAGAAGAACGTGGATGCGGCTTGTCTTCTCCTGCTCTGTCCGGCTGATGGCGGCAGCGCGCTTGGCTGCCGTGATCCCCTGCCAGAAGGAATCGTGGCCGGTGGAAATAAACAGATTTGGTACATTGATGCTGGAGGCATAGCTGCAGGTGTTCACACCGCCTACGATGGCGTCACACCCCTCCCTGACCGCCTGATCGACCAGCTTGGGGCCGTTCCAGTCCTGTGTCAGAATATAGGTTTCTACCGGAATATCGAGAAAATCCTGAATCTCCGCAGCCCCCATGACCATGTTGTGTGAGGCGATAATGCCTACCTTGCGGGCGTGAAAGGTTTCGATGCACTTGAGTACCACCCGGAGAGTGTCGGTGGCCGGAACGGCGATCTCCACAACCGGTATATCTCCCTGAATGCTCTTCAGTATTTCAGCCAGAAGTCCTCTGGTAATTATCACATCTGCGTCAATTTTCACCATTCCCACCGTTTCTTCTGTGACAATCACCTCTTCCATGGAATAATCTTCCAGATCATAGGCTCTTCCCATCTCATTGTGCTGTTTAAAAATTTCAAAGACATCGCTGATAAAATTGTGGCAGGGAACTGCCAGGGCAAAGCGAATCATAGGCTTCTCCTTTCGCGGACGGACTCTGAGCAGAGGCTTAAACATATCCTGTATCTTCAGTATAGCGTTCTGTTCAGCGAAATGCAACAGATAGTGTCTGATAAAACATTTAGATTCAATATTTTAAAACAAAATGTTTTAAAAAGTAATATGGAGAAAGAGAAGCAGTGAAAATCCCCGTATAAAACAATCAATATCGAAAAAAAAACAGAAAAAAATAATGTAAAAAAGAACCTGAAACCGAGATTTCCAGCCAGACCAGAATGCGGAGGCAGCCGGAGCCGGGGTTCTGAAGACGAAAAAACACCGCATTCAGACAAAAAAATAGGTTATATTACTAAATAATATTAGAAAAAAGGAGGAAAACAGTACAAAAGCAACAAAAAATGGCATACTGTCTGCTTTATATATAAACATCAGAGAAAACGGAGACAAAAGGAGAAACGGTATGCTCAGACAAAATGAAATTTTCTACAATAAGGTAAAATGGCTCCTAAAAGAGCGCAAGAGAACCGTGGGGGCCTGGCTTCAGGCGGGAAGCCCCATCACGGCAGAGGTTCTGGGAAAAGCTGGATTTGATTTCCTGATGGTTGGCATGGAACACGGGCCGGGAGATATTCTGACGCTGATCTCCCAGCTGCAGGCCATCGCCAAGTTCGACGTGGCCCCCTTTGCCAGGGCTCCATGGAATGATCCGGTAGCTATCAAGAGGATGCTGGACGCAGGACTTTACGGAATTCTGATTCCCTATGTCAGTACAAGACAGGAGGCAGAAGAGGCAGTTAAGGCCTGCAAATATCCGCTTGAGGGGATCCGGGGGATTGCCCCAAGCCCCAGGGCAGGGGGATACGGGATGAATGGAAATCATTATCTCGAGAATGCCAACGAGCAGATTGTGGTCATGACGGCAATGGAGACGCCGGAGGCGGCAGAAAATATCGGAGAGATTGTCAAGGTCAGCGGGCTGGACGGTATTTTTATCGGTCCTATGGACCTGGCCACTTCCATGGGTCACTTCTGTAATCCGAAGCATCCGGAGGTACAGGAGGCGATCGGGAAGATTGAGAGAACGGTTCTCGCCTCAGACAAATTCCTGGGAACGGTGGCAGGAGACTTTGAGGCGGCGAAAAAGCTCTATGAGAGGGGATACACCTATGTGGTGGTCATGTCAGATACCACAAGTCTTGGAAAACTGGCCCTGGAAAATGTCCAGAAATTCAGGAAAGAGTACCCGGAGCGGTGACAGAAATGAAACAGAGGATGGAGAGTACGCAGAGGGAGAAGCTGATGAGAGGGAGGGCAGATTGGAAAGTGAAGCATGAGGTAAGGGTGGAGGCCGGATATCTTGAATCCTTTGTAAGGGAGCTGTTCGAGAAGGCCGGAATGGAGAGAGGGGATGCACAGTTTCACGCAGAGGCTCTCGTACAAACTGATTTGTGGGGAATTTCTTCCCACGGCTGCATGAGGGTTCCGGCCTATTTCGAGAGAATGAGAAACGGGGCAATCAATGTGAGGCCGAATGTGAGAAAGGTATCCGGCGAGGGCGCCTTTGAGGTTCTGGATGCAGACGCAGGGGCGGGATTTATCGCCGGGAAGCGGGCCATGGAGAGAGCTGTGGAGCTGGCAAAAAAATATCATATTGCCGCAGTTGGGGTAAGAAACAGCAACCACTTCGGCGCCGGAGCGGTTTATGCCAGGATGGCTGCGAAGGAAGGCATGGCGGGAATTGCCATGACCAATGTGCTTCCCCTTGTGACGGCGCCGGGGGCTTCAAGGCCGGTGACAGGGAACAATCCTATAGCCGTCGCAATTCCTACCTATGGGGACTTTCCTTTCTGTCTGGATATGGCGCTCTCGAAGGTGGCCGGGGGGAAACTGACTCTGGCGATCAAGAGAGGGGAAAAAATTCCCATGGACTGGGCCACGGATGAGGAGGGCAGACCTACCGATGATCCGGAAAAAGCCTTTAAGGGCTTTCTGCTCCCCGTGGGAGGCCACAAGGGACTGGGACTTGCCTATGTGGTGGATATTCTGTCCGGTGTTGTCACAGGAGGAGTGTTCTCCCATCAGATGAAGAGCATGTACGCTCAGCCCACGGAACCAAGCCTGACAGGTCATTTTTTTGTCGCAGTTGATATTGATGCGGTGATTGACCGGGAGCAGATGAAACAGCGGATGGGAGAGTACTTCCGAAGGATCAAGGAAACTCCCATGTGGGAGGAGGGGGCCGAGATGCTTCTTCCGGGAGAGCTGGAATACAGGAAGGAAAAGGAACGCAGGGAGAACGGAATACCGGTTCCGGTTAAGACGTATGAGGAGCTTCTGGAACTGAAAAAGACCTGGGGACTTCAGGCAGAACTTCCTGAAAAACAGAATTAAGAGCCGGAAAACTCAAAACAGGCCCAGAGAAAAGGAGGGGGTGCCATGAAACAGAAAGTATTGCTTCCCCAGGATATTGCAAAGCCGGGAAGAGATTACCTGCTGGAGAGAGGCTATGAGCTGAAAATGGGGCGGGGAATTTCTGAGGAACTGATTGCAGAGGACGTAAGAGGGTGCAGCGCCATCATTGCAAGGCTGGGAGCCTTTGGGAAGCGTGTGATAGAGGCAGAGCCGGGCCTTCGGGTAATCGCCAGGCACGGGGCCGGATATGACAACATAGATGTTGAGGCGGCGAAGCAGGCGGGAATCTGGGTGACCTTTGATCCCGTTTCCAATGGAAACGCGGTGGCAGAACACTGCATCGCCCTGCTTCTTGCCTGTGCGAAGAACCTGCCCGTTATGGACCGGGCGGTCAGGAGCGGAAATTTTGCTGTGAGAAACCAGAGACCCACGATGGAGCTGTCCGGAAAGGTTCTGGGAATTGCGGGATTTGGAAGAATCGGAAGACTGGTGGCCCAAAAAGCGGGAGACGGACTGGGTATGGAGATTGCGGCCTATGATCCCTATGTGAAGGAGGCAAAAGGGGCCAGAATGACAGAAACTCTGGAGGAGCTTCTGGAAGTCTCAGATTTTGTCAGTATCCATATGCCGTCCACAGAGGAAACGAGAGGCATGTTTGGGATGGAACAGTTTAAAAGAATGAAGGGCACCGCCTGGCTGATCAACGCAGCGAGGGGGGAACTTGTAAAGGAAAAGGAGCTGATCGGTGCGCTGAGTCAGGGGGTGATTGCCGGAGCAGCCCTCGACGTCTTTGAGAAGGAGCCGCCAAAAAAGGACAGCGGACTGTTTCAGCTGGAAAATGTGATTTTATCGCCCCACAATGCGGCGCTCACAAAAGAGGCCATGGAGCGTATGGCCGTGACGGCGGCAAAGGCAGTGGATGACGTGCTGTCAGGCAGAAAGCCGCAGTTTGTGGTGGCAGAAGGGAAGTAAAGACGATTTTTGGAAAATTCATAGAAATAACAGAAAAAACAGGGGAGGATACAAAATGAAGCGTTTTTTTGCGGGACTTCTGGTAGTTGGAATGATGGGAACAGTTTTGACAGGATGCAAAAGCCAGGGAACGGATTCTGCTTCCGGAAATGCAGCGGCAGATGCATCGGGGACAGATACAACCGTTCTGGTGCTGGCAAATTCAGCGCCGGCCAGCGAAGACAACCACATGTACCAGTACTGTGAAAAGTTTAAAGAGCTGGTAGAGGAAAAGAGCAATGGAAGTGTGGAGATCGAGATTCATCCCAATGGAGAGCTGGGAGGAGAGCGGGATCTGGTGGAAGGGGTACAGCTGGGTACCATTGATATCTGCTTTGTGGCCAGCGCTCCTCTCGGAAACTTTGTAGACGACACTCTGGCATTTGATTTCCCATTCCTTTTCAGAGACTACGATCACGTGCAGCATGTGATGGACGGAGAGATAGGCACAGATATTGCAGGTCAGGTAGAGGAAAAAGTGGGAGTAAAATTCTTATCCTGGGGCGTAAACGGTTTCAGACATTTCTGCAACAATATCCGCCCGGTGAAATCGCCGGAAGATATCAGGGGACTGAAGGTGAGAACCATGGAAAATAAAATCCATATGGAAGCCTTTTCAGCACTGGGAGCAGACCCGACTCCTATGGGAACAGGAGAACTTTATACTGCCCTCCAGCAGGGAACCGTGGATGGGATGGAGGGGCCGCTGACCTGGATTCTGCCCAGTAAATACAATGAGGTTCAGAAATATATGTCACTGACCAGCCATTTCTATGCCCCGTCAGCAGCGCTTATGAATCAGGCGAAGTTTGACGGCCTTCCGGAAGACGTCAGGACCATACTGGAGGAGAGCGCAGAGGAGGCGGAAAGCTACCAGCTTCAGTTCTGCCGTGATATTGACAAGCAGATGGCAGAGGAGGCGGCAGAAGCCGGAATGGAGGTAATTCCGGAATCAGAGCTTGATATGGATGGATTCCGGGAAGCAGTTCAGAGCGTTTATGACGCCCATCCGGAGTATGCACAGATCCTTCAGAAAATTAAGGAAACAGAGTAAGGAGAAGGGGGTGAAGGGGTGAGAGCGTATATTTGCTTTATGGATCACCTCAACAGAGCGGTAAAATTAATTCTGGCTGCTCTTCTGACTGCCATGAGCCTTGTGATTATTATCCAGGTGATTTACAGGGGACTGAAAATGTCCCTTCCCTGGTCAGAAGAGTTTTCCAGATATGTGATGATTTATATCGTATTTCTGGGAACAGGATATGCAGTGCGCTATGATCTTTTAATGTCAGTCAAAATCCTTTGGGAACATGTTCCTGAGAAGGCAGTCAAGGGGCTTTCGATTCTTGTAAACCTGCTGATGGCAGCATTCTTTCTTCTCCTTATTGTGCAGGGCATCAAAATATTAGGAACAGTGGGAAATCAGACATCGCCGGCTATGCTGCTGCCCATGTCTGTTCCCTATGGCGCCATGCCGGTGGGAGGAGCGCTGATGTTCTTAAACAGCCTTGCGGTGATAGCGGAAGATATTGTGGGGAAGGAGGGATGATATATGGCTGGAATATTATTTGTTGGAATGCTGGTTTTGTTTATTCTCGGAGTTCCGATTGCAGCAGGAATCGGCATGGCTGCGGCTGGCTTTCTGGCGTTTCTGACCGATCTTCCGCTTACCGTAGTGCCCCAGAGGCTTTTTACGACTTCTGATTCATTTCCTCTGATGGCAATTCCATTCTTCGTACTGTCGGGAGCTTTGATGGAGTCGGGAGGAATCTCAAAACGTCTGATTCATCTGGCTGATGCCTTTGTGGGACATAAGACAGGCGGACTGGCCATGGTGGTGATTATAACCTCTATGTTTTTCGCGGCTATTTCAGGCTCCAGCGCAGCCACTGTGACAGCAGTGGGCGTTATCCTGATTCCCGCAATGATTCAGAAAGGATACAGCCGGAGCTTCTCGGCCTCGGTTCAGGCCTGTTCTGGGCAGATGGGGGTTATCATTCCGCCCAGTATCCCCATGGTTATCTACGGGGTGGCGACAGGCGTGTCAATCGGTGATATGTTTAAGGCCGGAGTCCTTCCTGGAATTCTGATGGGTGTATCGCTGATTGGGCTGTCCTACATGATCTGCAAAAAAAGAGGATACAGAGGAAACGAAAGAAAGGCCACGGCCAAGGAGAAAATGCATGCCTTTACAGAAGCAATCTGGGCCATTTTCATGCCGGTCATTATCCTGGGGGGAGTCTACTCAGGCCTGTTTACGCCTACAGAGGCTGCGGCAGTGGCGGCCGGATATTCGTTCCTGGTGGGAAAATTTATCTATAAGGATTTGAAGCTGAAGGATCTTCCGGAAGTGATAGGGAATGCGGCTGTTACAACGGCAACAATCATGTTTCTGGTGGCGACGGCGGGGCTTCTGGCATGGCTGATGGGACGTCTGAATGTGCCCCAGCAGGTGGCCCAGATGTTTACCACCTTTGCCCACAACAGAGTCATATTCCTTCTGATTGTCAATGTGCTCCTGTTCTTTGTGGGAATGTTTTTCGACGCAGGGCCTGCCATTATTATTCTGGCGCCTCTTCTTTCCCCGATTGCGACGGCATTTGGAATCGATCTGATCCACTTTGGAATTATTATGGTTGTGAATCTGGCCATCGGCTATTGCACTCCGCCAGTGGGGATCAACCTGTTCTTATCCTGCCAGATTGCGGGGATCAAGCTGGAAGAGATGATGAAGGATGTGCTTAAATTCCTCGTAGTGCTTGTGATAGATGTGCTGATCATCAGTTTTGTTCCGTTTTTATCCCTGGCGCTTATTTAAGATGCCGGAACACAGAGAAAATGACAGAAAAGAAAGGAAAGTATTATGTATACAATTAGACCGATTTTTCATGGAGTATTTATTGACTTTGACAAATCTCTGTTTACATACAAACAGGATCCGGGCGTCAAAATTGATGTGCCCCTTGTATCCTATCTGGTAGAGGGAGACGGGCTGACCGTTCTCGTTGACGCGGGCCCCCCAAACCCGGAGCTTGCCAAAGGCATGACACACCGGAAGGTGGAGAGGGCTACCTTCCTGAAGGAAGAGCTGCAGAAAATGGGGGTGGAAACGGAACAGATCGATTTCATTATCCTGACGCATCTCCACTGGGATCACAGCTACAACCTGGAACTGTTCCCCGATGTGCCGATCTATGTGCAGAAAAGGGAGCTTCAGTATGCAGTGGCTCCCCTTCCCTCGGACAGCGTCCCATATTGCTACGATCCGAGAAACAGAAAACCCAGCTGGTTCACCGGCTTTCAGCAGATGAGAGTGGTGGACGGGGATATGGAAGTGGCTCCCGGAATCAGTCTGGCGCTTCTGCCGGGCCACACGCCGGGAATTCAGGGAGTCCGGGTAGAAACAGAGGAAGGCGTTTATCTGATTGCCAGCGATACGTATCCTCTCTATGAAAACTATGAGAAAATGTCGCCGTCCAGCATCCATGTAGATTTGAAAGAATGGTTTGCAAGCTATGAAAAGACAAAGAAAATCTGTGATTTCATTCTGCCGGGACATGATATGAGAGTTCTGGAGAGGAAAATTTACGGGGTGAAGGAAGGCTAGGCTTTGATTGGCTGCAGAAGACAAAAAACGGACTTTTGCAAATGCGAAAACAATAAAAATACATGAATCATTCAGGTAGCAATTTCAGCCAGATGAAATGGAGGAATGGCGCATGGAGGCCTTCAAGAGAAATGAACAGCCTTTTAAAATCGCAGTCCTGGACGACGATCCTACTGGAATTCAGACGGTTCACGATGTATACGTCTATACCGACTGGGAAATTTCCACGCTCCGGGAGGCATTTAAAGACAGCAGCCGTCTGTTCTATATCCTTACCAATTCCAGAAGCTTTGGAAAAAAGCAGACAGAGGAGGTGCACAGAACCATTGCCCGCAGACTGCTGGCCGTGTCCGGGGAAACCAATATCCCGTTTCTGGTGATCCTGCGGGGAGATTCCACACTTCGCGGACACTACCTCCTGGAGCCGGAAGTTATGGAGCAGGTGTTTCTGGAGGAAGGGGGACTGAAAACAGACGGAGAGATTCTGTGTCCGGCTTTCTTTGAGGGCGGGCGCTGCACGAAGGACGATATTCATTATGTGGAGGAGAACGGAAACTGGACAGAGGCGGCGAAGACGGAGTATGCCCGGGACAGAACCTTTGGCTACCGCTCCTCCAATCTGAGAGAATTTATAGAGGAAAAGACGGGCGGTCGGGTAAAAAGGGAGAACTGCATTTCTGTCAGTACGCAGCTTCTGGAATCGGGTACAGAGGACCGCCGTCTGGATGAACTTCTGAAATCAGCGAAAGACGGACAGAAAATTATCGTAAATGCTGTCTGCTATTCCCAGCTTGAGAGGTTCTCCGTTTCCTTCTGGCGGGCGGTTAAGCAGGGAAAAAGGTTTACCGTCAGAAGCGGTGCTTCCCTTGTAAAAGCTATATCGGGCATAAAGGCAAAACCATTTCTGACAGGCAGGGAACTGCTCAAAAAGGGAACAAAGAGCGGAGGACTGATAATAGCCGGCTCCCATGTAGAGAGAACTACGAGACAGCTTGCAGAGCTTGAAAACAGCATCCATCCCTACTGCTTCATCGAATTTCAGGCAGATGCGGCCCTCAGGGACGGAGAGCTGAGAAAAGAGATACAGGAGGTCAGAAAACGTGCGGAACAGGCAATTTCATGGGGGAGAGACGCAGTCGTCTACACCAGCCGCCGCGTTCTCTGCAGAGAAGAGGGGGAGGAAAGTCTGAATCTGACTGTCCGCATTTCCGAGGCCCTCACGTCTGTTGTGCGGGAGCTTTCCGTTTCCCCCTCCTACATTATCGCAAAGGGCGGGATTACCTCCAGTGATGTGGGGACAAGAGGGCTTGGAGTGAAGAAGGCTCTGGCCCAGGGACAGGCGGCGCCTGGGGTTCCCGTGTGGCTGACCGGGAAGGAGAGCCGGTTTCCGGGTATGCCCTACATTATCTTTCCCGGCAATGTGGGAACCGATCAGACGCTTAGGCAGATTGCCGACAGTCTGGCCGAAGAGCGGGGGACATGTACCTGACCAGATTCTGTGTGAAGGGGAGGATACGATCTGCCCGCTGTCCGTTATCCGGCAGCGGCAGTTCCCCGCTTTCCGGGAGTTTTCCCCGCCTTCTTTTCGTCCTGCTCTTCGGACTCTCCTGTGGGAGCAGAACTGCTTTGCTCTGTGTCCAGCTTTTTAACAAGAACAGATTCGATTCTGCGTCCCACGATTTTTTCAGCGTGGAGGGACAGGCCGTTTATCTCCACATCCACTGTTGTCCCGTCTTTTGGAATCGTGTGAAGACAGCTTAAGACCATTCCGCCGATGGTATCGTACTCTTCCTGGTCGGGAAGCGTAATATCCATCTGCTCCTCCACATCTTCGATCAGGGTGTCCCCCGGGAATCTCCACAGGTTTTCGCTGATCCGTTCAATCTCCGGATCGATCACCCGGTCAAATTCATCGTAAATGCTTCCCACAATTTCTTCCAGCAAATCTTCCATTGTTATGAGACCGGAGATGTTTCCGTACTCGTCCACGACAATGGCCATATGCACTTTTTTCGTCTGCATGTCACGGAACAGGTCATCTGCGTGGATAGACTCCGGAACGAAATAAGCCTGGTGGAGAAGCTGCGAAAGAGATTTTGGCTGTTTGGCCGTCAGGTTTAAAAGGTACTCCCTTGTATAGAGGATACCCTTTACGTCCTCGTGATCCTTTGTGTAAACCGGAAGTCTGGAAAGTCCTGACTCACGGATGATTTTCAGAATTTCCTGTTCGGAGGAGTCCTCAAACAGGTTTACTATATCAGATTCTCTGGTCATGGCAGACAGGATAGAGGTGTCACGAAAATCAAAAACATTCTGAATCCACTCATTTTCATCTTCGGCAATAGTACCCTTTTCCTTTCCCAGGTCAATCATCATGCGGATGTCCTCTTCTGTAACGCCTTCCTCCTCGGCTTCCGTTTTCATGCCGAGAAGACGAAGCACCAGATTGGTGGAAAACGCGAGAAAAGCGATTACCGGACGGGCCATAAAAGCGATGGCAGATACCACTGAGCAGGAAAACTTTGCTACAGCGTAAGATTTCTGCATGGCGATGCGCTTTGGAACCAGCTCTCCGAAAATCAGCGTAAAGTAGGAAAGAATCAGAGTAATAAGAATGACGGAAACTGTATTCAGCACAGCCGGGGAAAGGGTCTGAAAGCCCAGTCCGCTGTATATCCACTCTGTCAGGGGGTCAGAGAAGTTATCAGCCGCGAAGGCGCTTCCGAGGAAGCCTGCCAGCGTAATTCCGATCTGGATGGTGGAGAGAAAGCCAGCAGGCTCCTCTGCCATTTTCAAAAGGCGTCCGGCCATACGGTCGCCTGCCTCCTGCTGTTTTTTCAGCTTCGCCGTGTTCAGCGAGATGACCGCAATCTCTGTTGCGGCAAAAAATGCATTGAGAAGAATCAGCCCTGCCTGAATCAGCAGTAGCCCAGGTAGATTGTCCACAAAATGTCGCTCCTTTTCCTAATTATTTTGACCGGAACAGGCTGTCTTAATCATGCCCTGTCATCATTATGCCCTTCCGGCGTCTTTGCAGACTAATCCTATTGTACTAAAAAAAGAACAGTGTTTCAATCGGGAAAAAATAAGATTAACGAAGAATTAGCGGGACAGGAGAGAACAGAAGAGAGTTACAGAGTTGGGAGTAAAAACGGAATAATTGGTTTATATCGGATAATTAATGAAGTGGTGAATAAAAAATAATGTTAAATTATTATCAGTCATATTGACGACAGGACAGGTGATATAGTATTATATTTATCATAGTGATGCAGGTTGTTATAGAGAACTTGCATTTTTTTATTTCGTCAGAAATTTGTCAAATTTCCGACGAAATAAAAAGCCCTGCCGGGCAGAAGGCATTGCGGAAAACGGTTGTCCTTTTCCGCAGAATCAGCACTGAGGATAAAAACCGGCGCCAAAGAGCAGGACAGCGTACACCTGTTTGAGCCGGAGGCATCCCCGTGCAGGAAGCAGCGGGAAGCTTATGAAAAAGAGAAGAGCATAGGAGAAGCCGCCTGCTTAGCGTTTGGCGAAGGACGGAATCTGCCGGGAAGTTTATTTATAAGGAACTGAACGGAAAATCTGCAGGGATAGAAGCGGAAATGGAGTATGCTGGTACAGACAGACGAAACAGCAGTATGAGAGCAGGGAGGTGAGACGGAGAGGAGCTTCGGCAATACTTCTGCGTTATTTCGGAATGATTCGCCAGAAAAAGATAATTCAGGGAGGTTAATGCAATGAAAGAATTGGTTTGGCTTGCGCCGGCAGCGGGAGTGGCGGCACTTCTGTTCGCGCTGATCCTGGCATCAGGGATCAGGAAGCAGGCTCCGGGAAATGAGCGAATGAGAGAGATTGCAGGGGCGATCAAGGAAGGCGCCCAGGCGTTTCTGAGGGCGGAGTATAAGATCCTCGTATTTTTTGTGGCGATCCTTTTTGTGGTGATTGGGATCGGAATCGGCAACTGGATTACTGCCGTTTGCTTTTTAGTGGGAGCGGCATTTTCTACGATGGCAGGATACATTGGCATGCAGGTAGCCACAGATGCCAACGTCCGCACAGCTAACGGCGCCAGAGAGGGCGGCATGGGAAAAGCCCTCGGCATCGCCTATAAAGGCGGAGCCGTTATGGGAATGTGCGTAGTCGGCCTGGGACTTCTGGGCGCCAGCGTGATTTATCTTGTGACAAAGGATGTGAACGTGCTGACAGGCTACAGCCTTGGCGCATCCTCCATCGCCTTATTTGCCCGTGTAGGCGGCGGAATCTACACAAAGGCTGCCGATGTGGGAGCTGACCTGGTAGGAAAGGTTGAAGTGGGAATTCCGGAGGACGATCCGAGAAACCCGGCAGTTATTGCAGATAATGTGGGCGACAATGTAGGCGATGTGGCCGGAATGGGAGCCGATCTGTTCGAGTCTTATGTAGGCTCTCTGGTATCAGCAGTGACTCTGGGAGTTGTGGCTTACCAGGCGGAGGGCGCATTCTTCCCTCTGGTTCTGGCAGCCTTTGGAGTAATCGCTTCCGTAATCGGAACTTTCTTTGTAAAGGGAAAAGAGGGGACAGATCCTCAGAAATCCCTGAATCTTGGAAGCTATGTGGCATATGCCATTGTAATTATTATGTCCCTGGTGCTCAGCAACCAGTTCTTCGGACGCATGAATGAGGCGGCAGCTGTGATTTCCGGTCTTTTAGTGGGCTTCATTATCGGACAGGCCACAGAGATTTACACCTCAGACAAGTATAAATCTGTAAAGAAGATTGCAGAGCAGTCAGAGACCGGTTCAGCTACAAACATTATCTCCGGTCTTGCCGTGGGCATGAAGTCCACAGTAGTACCTATTCTCTTTATCGCAGTGGGAATTATCGTGGCCTACTCCACAGCAGGCCTCTACGGAATCGCGCTGGCAGCAGTGGGAATGCTGGCTACCACGGGAAGCACTATTGCAGTTGACGCCTATGGTCCTATCGCGGACAATGCAGGCGGAATCGCAGAGATGTCCGGTCTGGACGAAAGCGTGAGAAACATCACAGACAAGCTGGACAGCGTCGGCAACACAACGGCGGCTATCGGAAAGGGTTTTGCCATCGGTTCCGCTGCCCTGACAGCCCTGGCTCTGTTTGTGTCCTACGCCCAGGCAGTAAATCTTACGACTATTGATATCTTAAATCCGAAGGTTATCATCGGATTATTTATCGGAGGCATGCTGCCCTTCCTCTTCTCAGCCATCACCATGGAATCGGTGTCCAAGGCGGCTTATAAGATGATCGAGGAGGTCAGAAGACAGTTCCGGGAGGATCCGAGTATCTTAAAGGGCGAGAGCCGTCCTGACTATACGTCCTGTGTTGGAATTTCCACCACAGCAGCTCTCCACGAGATGCTGGTTCCCGGCATCATCTCCGTGGCAGTTCCGATCGCAATGGGAATCCTGCTTGGAACAGACGCACTGGGCGGCCTTCTTGCAGGTTCTCTGGTTACAGGCGTTCTGATGGCGATTTTCATGGCCAATGCCGGAGGAGCGTGGGACAACGCAAAGAAATATATAGAGAGCGGAACTCACGGCGGAAAGGGAAGTCCTTCCCATAAGGCAGCCGTTGTGGGCGATACGGTGGGCGATCCGTTTAAGGATACTTCAGGACCTTCCATCAATATCCTGATCAAGCTGATGACGATCGTGTCACTGGTGTTCGCGCCGCTGTTCCTGTCTATCGGAACTATATTCTAGGAAGCGAAAAATCTTACAGAGAGATACAGAAAAACTGCAGGGCTGTCCGCTCTGCAGTTTTTCTGTATGGAAATTCAAAAAGAGAGACGGTCCTGAACCGTCGGACTCGGCACAGGTTCTCCTCAGTTCAGTTTCAGTGTGTCTGATTTCTAAAAGGAACTTTCCTCATCTAAAAGGAGCTTTCCCTCATGGCGGATACATGGTAAAATAAGGTACAGACAGAGAAATAATACATTCAGGAGGTATTTCTTATGACACATTGGAAAAAAGTACTCCTTCCGGCAGTGTGCGCGGGGCTGGCAGCTGCCATGCCGGTGACTTCGTTTGCCGCTTCCAAGATTACGTCCGTAACCATCGAGCTGGATTCAGCCATCACAGTCGGGGACAGCGACAGCGAGGTAGATGGCTCCACAGATTCAGATAAATATTATGTGGATACAGTGGAAGTGGAGAATGAGCCGGAAAACGACTGGGAGGAAGGCGATCAGCCCGAACTCAAAATCACTCTGGAGGCTGAGGACGACTATATTTTTAACTCCGGATTTTCCGAAAAGAAAGTGAAGGTAAAGGGGGTAAAGGGAGAGGTTACCTCAGCCAAGAGGAGCGGAAGCCGGACCCTTATCGTATCCTTTACCATGGATGGCCTTGAGGATGACAATGAGTATGAACTGGATTTGGAGGATCTGAGCTGGGATCAGAACAGCGCAGCGGCATCCTGGAACGGCGGCTACGATGCAGAGAGCTATGAGATCCGCCTTTACAGAGGAAGCACCGTAGTCTCCCCTCTTCTGTCCACAACAGATATTAAATACGATCTTTCTCCATACTTCACAGCGGCCGGAGACTATAAATTCCGCGTCCGCGGTGTCCACGGCTCCCAGAAGGGCGAATGGCACAATTCACCGGTCTGGACGGTAAATGCTGAGAAGGCAGCGGCCTTAAGTGCAGGAAAAAGTGCGGCTGTGTGGATTCAGGACACTACAGGCTGGTGGTACAGGAATGCAGATGGGAGCTACACAGTAAATAATTGGCAGTACATAGGAGGCAAGTGGTATTTCTTCGACGGAACCGGCTATATGAAGACAGGCTGGATTGACTGGAACGGAAAGTGGTATTACTGTGACTCCTCAGGGGCCATGCTGTCAAACACCACGACGCCGGACGGTTATCAGGTCGGGGCAGACGGGGCCTGGATTCAGGCAAACTAGGAAATTTGAGATAGGACGGGAAAAGCAAAAGATGCAGGGAGCCGAGTTTTCAGAAAGACGGCTCCCTGCATCTTTTTTCCTAAACGGCCAGAGAGACCCTGGCGGCCATGGCTGTCTTATTTACTCCAGCCCCAGCTCCCTGTAGCACTCCCTTAAAACCTGGCAGGAATTGTTTAATTTTTCCAGCTCCTCCTCTTCCAGGGTGAGGGGCAGCACCCTCTGGATTCCGTTTTGATTGATGATGCAGGGGACACCGACAAAGATGCCGTTCTGTCCGTACTCGCCCCGCAGCATGGCGGAAACAGTCATAACGCTGTTTTCGTTTCCCAGTACCGCTTTGGTAATGCGCGTGAGGGCCATGCCGATCCCGTAGTAGGTTGCATTTTTTGCCTCGATAATCTTGTAGGCGGCTGTCCTCACTTCCTCGGAAATCTGCTCCATATCCTGCTCACAGATGGAACCATGGGATTCATTGACCATCTCCCGGATGGACTTGGTGGCAACCATGGCCTGGCTCCAGGGCACAAACTCAGAATCCCCGTGCTCGCCCATGACATAGGCGTGAACATTTCTCGGATCAACCTTCAGGTAATCGCCGAGAAGGTAGCGCAGGCGGGCGGTGTCGAGGGTGGTTCCCGTACCCAGGACACGCCTCGGGTTAAAGCCGGACAGGGTGCAGGTGATTTTCGTCATAATGTCCACCGGATTTGTGGCTACGAGGAAGATTCCGTTAAAACCCGAGGCTGTCACTGGCTCAATGATAGACTGGAACACCTCCGTGTTTCTCTTTAAAAGATCAAGCCTTGTTTCGCCCGGCTTCTGTGCAACGCCTGCGCAGATAACCACAATATCCGCATCCGTGCAGTCATCGTAGCTTCCGGCGTAGATTTTCATATTAGAGCTGGAAAAAGCCAGCCCGTGGTTTAAGTCCATAGCCTCGCCCATGGCGCGCTTCTTGTTTACGTCAATTAAAACCAGTTCATCACACACGTTCTGATTGAGCAGGGAGTAAGCGTAGCTCATCCCCACCATTCCAGTACCAATCAGGGCAATTTTCCGGTTGTCATGTTTCATAAGGGTACCTCCTGTCAGAAATCATACAGATGTTTGCAGATGCAGTCAGACCTTAAATCCTCTCTGTTTTCACAAACGAGTGAGTCAAGGCTAACTCTATTGTTAATAATATCACAAAAGCTGTGGGAAGGGAAGAGAAAAATGCAGTTTCTTCCTTAATATAATTATATCATTGCAGTTTTGCAGGTTTTTATTCATGTAGGCGGGAAGGCAGCCCGGCACGGTGATTAAAACTTGCTAGGGACATTAATTTATGGTATTATAAAATCTAAGTATTTATGAACAAGAGAATAACGGAGGAAATGAGATGGAAGAAAACACAAAAACAGTTGCCGAAGCGGAAGAGAAGGAAACCGTTTCGAAAAACTTTATCGAGAGAGAGATTGAGAAAGATTTGGCTGAAGGTGTTTACAACCATGTCCAGACCAGATTTCCACCGGAACCGAACGGGTATCTTCATATTGGACATGCCAAGTCCATCATCCTGAATTCGGGGCTGGCCAAGGAATACAATGGCAAATTCAATCTGCGCTTTGATGACACGAACCCGACAAAGGAAAAGACGGAATTTGTCCAGTCCATCATTGAGGATGTAAAGTGGCTGGGAGCTGATTTTGAGGACAGGCTGTTCTTTGCCTCCGATTATTTTGAGCAGATGTACGAGTGCGCAGTTCTTCTTATTAAAAAGGGAAAGGCGTTTGTATGCGATCTGAGCGCCGACGAGATTCGCGAGTACCGCGGCGACTTCAATAACCCCGGCAAGGAGAGCCCCTACAGGAACAGAAGCATCGAAGAAAACCTGCAGCTCTTTGAAAATATGAAAAACGGCATGTACAAGGATGGGGAGAAGGTATTGCGCGCCAAGATTGACATGGCATCTCCCAATATCAACATGAGAGACCCGGTTATCTACCGCGTTGCCCACATGTCCCACCACAATACAGGGGATAAGTGGTGTATTTACCCGATGTATGATTTTGCCCATCCGATTGAGGATGCTATCGAGCATATTACACACTCGATCTGTACCCTGGAGTTTGAAGATCACCGCCCGCTTTATGACTGGGTGGTAAGAGAATGCGAATTTGAGAATCCGCCTCGCCAGATCGAGTTTGCAAAAATGTATCTGACCAATGTGATCACAGGAAAGCGCTATATTAAGAAGCTGGTTGAGGATAAGATTGTGGACGGCTGGGATGATCCGCGGCTGGTTTCCATAGCGGCTCTCAGAAGGAGAGGCTTTACGCCGGAATCCATCAGAAAGTTTGTGGAGCTGGCAGGCGTTTCCAAGGCGGACAGCTCCATCGATTACGCCATGCTGGAATACTGTGTCAGGGAAGATCTGAAGCTGAAGAAAGCCAGAGTGATGGCAGTTCTCGATCCGGTGAAGCTGGTTATTGACAATTACCCGGAGGGACAGATGGAAGAGCTTTCCGCGCCGTGCAATCTGGAAAATCCTGAGCTGGGCGATCGCATTGTGCCCTTTGGCCGTGAGCTCTACATTGAGCGTGAGGATTTTATGGAGGAGCCGCCGAAAAAATATTTCCGCCTCTATCCGGGCAATGAGGTGCGCCTGATGAATGCCTACTTTGTCACCTGCACCGGCTGTGAGAAGGATGAGAATGGAAATGTGGCGGTTGTTCACTGTACCTATGATCCGCAGACAAAGGGCGGAAACGCGCCGGACGGCAGAAAGGTAAAAGGAACGATTCACTGGGTGGCAAAGGAGACTGCCCTCAAGGCAGAGTGCCGTCTCTATGAAAATCTCGTGGATGAGGAGAAGGGCAAGCTGAATGCAGACGGAACCCTGAACCTGAACCCCAACTCCCTGACTGTATTAAAGGAGTGCTATGTAGAGCCTTCCTTAAAGGATGCAAAGGCCTATGACAGCTTCCAGTTTGTGCGCAACGGCTATTTCTGTGTGGACTGCAAGGACAGCACGCCGGAGAAGCCTGTGTTTAACAGGATTGTATCTCTGAAGAGCTCCTTTAAATTAGGAAAATAATGCGGAAGGGAAAATCCGGCAGGTCAGACCTGCAGACATCTGCAGTGTGCTCAAAGAGAGACTGCGCTGCGATTTTACCCGGAGACTATATCAGCTGCAGTAAAAAGAAGAAGACTTCAGAAGTCTCAGATAGGTGAAAAAGATAGATGAAAACGGCCGCCGGGCAGAAGAATTGGCAAAAATGGATTCTCTGCCTGGCGGCCGGTTGTTTTTTGAAAGTGTGCAGGCTTCAGGCGCGCGAAAACCTGAAAAGCTGACAAATTCAGACAAGGTTCAGGCAGGAATGTTTTTAAAAACAAAATGAGCCAAAATATACAATTAAAATAGGGAGAAATGAAAAAAGAAGCCAGAATTTGAGATGTATGTGCGTCTTTTGCAGACGAAAGGGATTTTTATGTAATTTTCTGGAAAAAAGCAGGACAGTAAAACGGTAAAAACAGCGTGATTGCTGGAGAAAAGAGGCGGCGAAATATGAGTTATTGTGCAAAATTTATGAAAGCATCCGTTGACATTTCAGGCCGCCACTGTTATAATTTAGTTAAATAAAATTCCAGGAACGGGGTTTTGTTTGTGAAGGAATAAGAGGGGTTATTCCCTCGATTTTTTATCATTAAAAAATGGAATGCGTTCCATAATGTGAAATATGTGGCGGAGAGATTTTGCTTACATAATTTTTCACAAAACATTGCAGAGCTGTCAGGAACAGCTCTGACTATAAAAGGAGGTGCAAAGGAGTATGTGGACTCAGTCAACCATGAGCTTTCCAGAGTCTATCGTAGTTTCTGCGCTTGGGCTTTCCGTTGTATTTGTTACATTGATTGCCCTTGCTCTGGCGATTATCTTTATTTCAAAGATTCTGCGCTTAATTATCAAGGATGAGGCGAAGAAGCCGGCAGCGGCTCCGGTTCAGCAGACAGCCGTTTCCGATGAAGCTGACAAGGAGACGCTGGCAGTGCTTATGGCTACCATCGGTGTAGATCTGGATTTGCCGCCAGAACAGTTTAAAATTGTGAACGTCAGGGAGATCAATTAAGAAGTGACGGATTTCATGGTACGTCTTTTGAGAGAAAGGGTTTTCACAGAAAACCGGCCAGAAAATTAATTGAAAAGGTTCACTATTTGGGAATGAAAGGAAGGTTCAACAATGAAATACACAGCCACACTTAATGGAAAACAGTATGAAGTGGAACTCGAGAGAGTAGCTGAGTACAGCCCGATTCCGCGCTACGGCGAGGCGCCTGCAGCGGCTCCGGCCCCAGCAGCAGCTCCGGCACCTGTTCAGGCAGCTGCCCCAGCAGCAGCACCAGCACCTGCAGCAGCTCCGGCTCCGACGGGTAAGAGCACAAATGTAGAGGCTCCAATGCCAGGAAAGGTTCTGGATATCAGAGTGACTCCAGGCCAGGCAGTGTCCTACGGTCAGGTGATCATGACAATGGAAGCGATGAAGATGGAGACAGAGATTGTGGCTCCGGCTGACGGAATCGTAACATCTATTCTTGTTAAGGGCGGCGATATGGTAGAGACAGGCGCAGCGCTGGTTGTTTTAAGTGAGGCTGCAGCGGCAGCCCCAGCCCCAGTTCCAACACCGGCTCCAGCCCCAGCACCTGCCCCGGCTCCAGCACCTGCCCCGGCTCCAGCACCTGCCCCGGCTCCAGCCCCAACACCTGCAGCGGCTCCAGCAGCAGGAGCAACTACAATCGAAGCTCCGATGCCAGGAAAAATTCTGGATGTAAAGGTAAATCCAGGTCAGGCAGTATCCTACGGCCAGGTTGTGCTGACAATGGAAGCGATGAAGATGGAGACAGAGATTGTTGCCCCGGCAGACGGTACGGTTGCTTCTGTTCTTGTTAAGAGCGGTGATATGGTAGAAACAGGTGCAGCCCTTGTATCTCTGAATTAGTAAAACAGTTCGTAAGTGAAAGGATGAAATCTGATTATGAAGTATGTAGCTACGATTAACGGAAAAAGATACGAGGTTGAGGTGGAAAAGGTAGATGCCTACAAATCTCTGGATCGCAATGGAGCAGCAGCTCCCAAGGCGCCTGTTCTGGCTGCCACACATGCGGCAAGACCGGCGGTACCAGCCCCGGCTCCGGCAGCAGCCCCAGCACCTGCAGCAGCACCAGCTCCGGCAGCAGCACCAGCTCCGGCAGCAGCCCCGGCTCCAGCACCTGCAGCAGCAGGCGGAACTACAGTGGAGGCTCCAATGCCAGGAAAGATTCTCACTGTTAAGGCCTCTGTAGGACAGGCTGTCAAATTTGGAGAGCCGTTAGTAATCATGGAAGCTATGAAGATGGAAACTGAGATTGTTGCTCCGGCAGACGGCACAGTAAGCCAGGTTCTGGTAAATACAGGCGATACTGTGGACACGGGAGCCGCTATGGTTATCCTGAACTAGGAGGTACGTGATGAACTTTTTTGAAATTTTAAAGGAAATGCTGGCACAGTCCGGTTTTGCAGCACTTACCTGGCAGAACTGCGTAATGTTCGTTGTTTCCTTTATCCTCTTATATCTTGCTATTAAAAAGCAGTTTGAGCCGCTGCTGCTCCTTCCGATTGCCTTTGGTATGTTCCTTGCAAACCTGCCATTAGCAGATCTGATGAAGGAGTCAGAACCCTGGTATACTCAGGGCGTGCTCCGAATCATGTACGGCGGAGTAAAGTCCAGCCTGTTCCCCTGTCTGATCTTCCTCTGCGTAGGAGCGATGACAGACTTTGGTCCGCTGATTGCAAATCCGGTCAGCCTTCTTCTGGGAGCTGCCGCACAGTTTGGTATTTACATCGCATTCATGCTGGCGAATGCAACCGGCCTCTTTACAGTAGGTGAGGCCGCAGCTATCGGCATCATCGGAGGAGCTGACGGTCCGACAGCTATCTATATCGCAAACAATCTGGCACCGGATCTGGTTGCGCCCATTGCGGTTGCCGCTTATTCCTACATGGCGCTGATTCCTATGATTCAGCCGCCGATTATGAAGCTTCTCACAACAAAGAAGGAGCGCGCTATCGTGATGAAGCAGCTTCGCAAGGTGAGCAAGGTGGAGAAGGTAGTATTCCCGGTTTTCGTAGTATTATTCTGCTCCTTACTGCTCCCGTCCGTTGCACCGCTTCTCGGTATGCTGATGCTTGGAAACCTGTTCCGTGAGTCCGGCGTGGTAGAGCGTCTGTCTGACACAGCTCAGAACGCTCTGTGCAATATCGTAACAATCATGCTGGGAACTACCGTAGGCGCTACAGCAAACGGAGAGATTTTCCTTCGTCCCCAGACTCTGGCTATCGTCGCTATGGGACTTATCGCTTTCTGCTTCTCCACAGTGGGCGGTGTGCTTCTCGGAAAGCTGCTCTGCTTCCTGACAGGCGGAAAGATCAACCCGTTAATTGGTTCTGCAGGTGTTTCTGCTGTTCCGATGGCAGCCCGTGTATCCCAGACAGTAGGTTCTAAGGAAAATCCGACAAACTTCCTGTTAATGCATGCTATGGGACCGAACGTAGCCGGAGTTATCGGCTCTGCAGTTGCAGCCGGCTTCTTCATGCTGATTTTCAAGTAAAAGATTGATTAGGAAGATGACGCTCAGGACGCCGCGCTGTAATTTACGGCGCGGCATTCCGAACGGTTATCCATACATAAGGTAACAATGGTGTTTACCAAAAAATTATAAAGGAGGCTTTATTGTGGCTAATAAAGTAATGACATTACAAGAGGCAGTTGCAAAGTTTGTTGAAGATGGCGACGCTATCTCCTTCGGCGGCTTTACAACAAACAAGAAACCTATGGCTGCTGTTCGCGAGATTCTGCGCCAGGGCAAGAAAGACTTCATCGCATATGCAGGTCCTGCCGGATCTGACTGGGATATGCTGATTGGAGAGGATCGCGTAAAAGCGTACATCAACTGCTATACAGCTGACTCCGGTGTTACCAACGTTTCCCGTCGTTTCCGCAAAAAAATCGAGGCCGGCGAGCTGATCTATGAGGACTACTCCCAGGATGCCATCATGTACATGCTTCACGCTGCTTCCTTAGGTCTTCCATTCTTACCGGTACGTTTTATGATCGGTTCCGGACTGGTTGATGAGTGGGGAATCACAAAGGAAGTGCGCCAGACTATCGACAAGCTGCCGAACGACAAATTTGTGTACATGGACAACCCATTTAACCCAGGTGAGAAGACCGTATGCCTTCCAGTTCCGCAGCTGGATACAGCAATCATCCACGTACAGAAGGCTTCACCTGACGGAACCTGCATTCTGCTCGGCGACGAGTTCCACGATGTAGATATTGCTGTTGCAGCTAAGAAGGTTATCGTTACATGTGAGGAGCTGGTAAGCAACGAAGTGATCCGCAGAGATCCAACCCTTACAAAGATTCCGTGCTTCGCAGTTGACGCTGTCTGCGTTGCTCCTTACGGCGCATACCCGACACAGTGCTACGGCTACTATGATTATGACAACAGCTTCCTGAAGGCTTATGGCGCAGCCAGCAAGACAGAGGAGGATTTCAAGGCATTCTTAAAAGAGTACGTTTACGACGTGAAAGACAATGAAGAGTTCCTTGAGAAGATCGGTGTAAATCGTCTCCTTAAGTTAAAAGTATCTGATGGCTTTGGATATGCAACAGATGTAAGCAAGGAGGATTAATCATGGCTGACTACACAAAGTATACAAACAAAGAGATGCAGGCTATTACGCTTGCACAGCAGATCACAGATGACAACATCGCAATCGTAGGTACCGGTCTTCCGTTAATCGGCGCTTCTGTTGCCAAGAGGCTTTTCGCTCCTAAGTGCAACTTAATCGTTGAGTCCGGTCTTATGGACTGCTCTCCGATTGAGGTTCCGCGTTCTGTAGGCGACCTTCGTTTTATGGCACACTGCGGATGCCAGTGGCCGAACATCCGTTTCATCGGATTTGAGACAAACGACTGGCTGCACAACAACGATCGTATCATCGCTTTCATCGGCGGCGCTCAGATCGACCCATACGGAAACGTAAACTCCACCTGTATCGGAGATTACCACAATCCGAAGACACGTTTCACAGGTTCCGGCGGTGCAAACGCTATTGCTACCTTCAACAACACAATCATCATGATTCAGCATGAGAAGAGAAGATTCATGCAGAAGATTGACTACGTTACAAGCCCAGGCTGGATCGACGGCCCTGGCGGACGTGAGAGACTCGGCCTTCCGGGCAACAGAGGACCTCTGGCAGTCGTTACAGACCGCGGTATCTTAAAGTTTGACAAGGATACAAAGAGAATGTACCTTGCAGGATACTATGAGACATCCTCACCGGAGGATATCATCGAGAACACAGGTTTCGATCTGGATGTATCCAGAGCAGTGAAGCTGGATCCTCCGTCTCCTGAGGTAATCAAGATGATCCGTGAGGAGATCGATCCAGGTCAGGCATTTATCCAGGTTCCGAAGGAGGAGCCGGAGGCAAAATAAGCCAGAAGGATCTGAAAACAGGATACTGAGGTGAAAATTACACCAGACAGCATTTTCCGGCATGGCCTTCCGTTTCGGAAGACCGTGCCGCTGTTGATTTTCACTTTTTGTTATAGTTTCATTTTTCAAAGTAAAGAATAGGAGATTCAAAATGAACATGTATTCTATGCCAGGATATTTCCAGAACATGCCTACAATCGGTAAAGATCTGGTTAATCCGAATCCAGAAAATGAAGAGAGCTTAAAGGCTGTTGAGAAGGACATTCACGATTCCATCGAGAAAGCCCTTGCAGCCGGAATTACTTCCGAGGAGAAGTTAAATGAGCGCGGACAGTTATCCGCTATGCAGCGTATCAATGCATTAATCGACGCTGGAACATGGTGCCCGTTAAACAGCCTTTACAATCCGGAGGGCAACCGTTTCGGAACAACAAACGTGGTAAACGGCCTTGGACGCGTAGACGGAAAGTGGGTTTACATTGTAGCATCCGATAACAAGAAAATGGCTGGAGCATGGGTTCCGGGACAGGCAGACAATCTGCTTCGCGCTTCCGACACAGCTAAGATGCTTCACTTACCGCTTGTATACCTGTTAAACTGCTCCGGCGTTGAGTTCCCGAACCAGGATAAGGTATATCCAAACAGACGCGGAGGCGGTACACCATTCTTCCGCAACTCTGAGTTAAACCAGTTAGGCGTTCCGGTAATCGTAGGTATCTACGGAACAAACCCTGCAGGCGGCGGATACCACAGCATTTCCCCGACAATCCTGATCGCTCATCAGGATGCCAACATGGCAGTTGGAGGCGCTGGTATTCTTTCCGGTATGAACCCGAAGGGATACATTGATGAGGAGGCTGCAGAGCAGATCATCAATGCACAGATCGAGAACAGCAAGCACCATGTACCGGCTCCAGGCTCCGTGCCGATTCACTACGATGAGACAGGATTCTTCCGCGAGGTATATGAGAACGATTTAGGCGTAATCGAGGGTATCAAGAAATACATCAGCTACCTTCCGGCTTACAACCTGGAGTTCTTCCGTGTTGACACACCAAAGGCTCCTCAGTTCCCGGCAGAGGATCTGTACAGCATCGTTCCGATGAACCAGAAGCGTCCTTACGATATGTACGAGGTTATCGCACGTCTCTTCGACAACAGTGAGTTTGCTGAGTACAAGAAGGGATACGGCCCGGAGATGATCACAGGTCTCGCAAAGGTAAACGGCCTCTTAGTAGGTGTTATCGCCAATGTTCAGGGACTTCTGATGAACTATCCGGAGTACAAGCAGAACTCTGTAGGTATCGGCGGAAAGCTCTACCGTCAGGGCTTAGTTAAGATGAACGAGTTCGTGACACTCTGTGCACGCGACAGAATCCCGTTAATCTGGCTGCAGGATACAACAGGTATCGACGTAGGCGATGAGGCTGAGAAGGCTGAGTTACTTGGTCTTGGACAGTCCTTAATCTACTCCATCGAGAACTCCAAGCTGCCGTCCTTAGAGGTAACCATCCGTAAGGCCAGCGCTGCTGCTCACTACGTTCTCGGCGGACCACAGGGCAACAACACAAACGTATTTTCCATTGGTACAGGTGCATGTGAGTATTACGTAATGCCAGGCGAGACAGCAGCAAACGCTATGTACTCCAGAAAGCTCGTTAAGGCTAAGAAGGCAGGAGAGCCGCTTCAGCCAATCATCGACAAGATGAACGATATGATTCAGATGTACACGGATAAGTCCCGTCCAAAATACTGCACAGAGAAGGGAATGGTAGACGAGATCGTTGACATGACAGACATCCGTCCATACATCCAGGCCTTCACAGAGGCAGCATACCAGAACCCGCAGTCCATCTGCCCATTCCATCAGATGATTACTCCAAGGGCAATCCGCGAGTTCGAGACATTTAAGAAATAATTCAGCCGTAGGGCCGGACTGCTTTTTGCCAGACGGTCCGGCCAGACAGCAAAAGAGACAGGGGACGTTCCAAAACGTTTGAGTGTCCCAAATAATGATAGTAAAAGAAAAAGCATAAAAATTAGCCATACAGGCGCATAAATGATAGGATAGCACGATAAGTCGGGCAAAGGCACTGGAACCTTTGCCTGACTTGTCGTGGTTAGAGACATTTATGCGCCTGAATGCGGAGCCTATAAATAATACCAGATCACAGTTATATGAATACTTTTATGTATGTTTGGCCAAATTGTTTTGGCTTTTTTATGCTGTATATGATATACTTAAAACGATGTAGAAAAATGATGTAAGAGATTAAGTGGGGATGTCAGGAATCCGTTTGACATTCCTTTCTATACGGAGGTCATTATGGCAATTTACACAATGGGTATCGATGTGGGTTCCACTGCGTCGAAATGCATTATCTTAAAGGACGGAAAGGAAATTGTCGGAAAATCCCTGGTGGATGTGGGAACAGGCACAAGCGGTCCGGCCCGCGCTATTGAGGAAGTCCTCAGGGATGCGGATATGACACAGGAGCAGCTTGACTACACACTGGCAACCGGCTATGGCCGCAATTCCCTCCTGGGAATCGCCAAAAAGCAGATGAGCGAGCTTTCCTGCCACGCAAAGGGTGCATCCTTCCTGTTTCCAAATGTCCATACCGTCATTGATATCGGCGGGCAGGATGTGAAGGTGCTTCACATTGACAACGGCGCCATGACTAATTTCCAGATGAACGACAAGTGTGCAGCCGGAACCGGCCGTTTTCTGGATGTTATGGCAAAGGTTCTGGAGGTTAAGGTTCAGGATCTGGGAAGACTGGGCGCTATGTCTACAAAGGAGGTAGGCATCAGCTCTACCTGTACGGTTTTCGCGGAGAGCGAGGTTATCAGCCAGCTCGCCATGGGAACAGACAAGTGCGATATTATCAACGGTATCCACAAATCAGTGGCACACCGGGTTACGGGACTTGCACACAGAATCGGGGTAGTTCCGGATGTGGTTATGACAGGCGGTGTTGCTCAGAACAGCGGCGTTGTCTCCGCTCTTCAGAAGGAGCTGGGCTGCGAGATCCACATTTCCCCGCTGACACAGTATAACGGCGCGCTGGGTGCTGCGCTTTTTGCGTACCAGGCAGCCAGCCGTCAGAAATAAATCTTACAGAAAGATTGGAGGATAATTATTATGGCAAAACAAGTTAGTCCAGGCGTACTCGCCCTCCGCAAGGTAGTTGACGATGTTCACAAAGAGGCGCGCGAGGCCAAAGCAAGAGGAGAGTTAGTTGGATGGTCCTCTTCCAAATTCCCGTGCGAGCTTGCTGCGGCATTTGATCTGAATGTTATGTATCCTGAGAACCAGGCAGCAGGTATTGCTGCAAACCGTTACGGCGAGATGATGTGCCAGGCGGCAGAGGATCTGGGATATGACAACGATATCTGCGGATATGCCCGTATCAGCCTTGCCTATGCAGCCGGCGTCCGCGTATCCCGCAAATACGATCCTGAGACAGGCGAGTATATTATCGATCCGAGCACAGGAAAGCCATTAAAGGATGCTGACGGAAACGTAGTGATGGGTGAGGACGGAAAGCCATTAAAGGATCCGAAGACACAGACTCCATACCTGCAGCTGGACAACATTCTTGAGATTGAGAAGCTGCCGGACGGACCGGAGAAGGAGAGACGTCTTGAAGCCATCTCCCCAATCCGCCAGATGCGTATTCCGCAGCCGGACTTCGTGCTCTGCTGCAACAATATCTGCAACTGCATGACAAAGTGGTATGAGAATATTGCCCGTATGTGCAATATCCCGCTGATCATGGTAGATATTCCTTACAACAATGACGTTCACGTAGCAGACGAGAATGTAAAATATGTGCGCGCACAGTTTGACAAGGCTATCAAGCAGCTGGAGGAGCTGACAGGCAAAAAGTTCGACGAGAAGAAGTTTGAGGAGGCCTGTGCAAACGCAAACCGTACAGCTAAGGCATGGTTAAAGGTATGTGATTACTTACAGTACAAGCCGGCTCCATACAGCGGTTTTGACCTGTTCAACCATATGGCAGACGTAGTTACGGCACGTGCCCGCGTTGAGACAGCAGAGGCATTTGAGCTTCTTGCAAGAGACCTGGAGGAGACAGTTAAGAAGGGTGAGACAACCACTCCATTCCCGGAGAAGTACCGTGTAATGTTCGAGGGTATTCCATGCTGGCCGAAGCTGCCTGCACTGTTTAAGCCTCTGAAGGCAAACGGTGTAAACGTTACAGCCGTAGTATATGCACCTGCATTCGGATTCGTTTACGACGGACTGGATGAGATGGCCCGCGCTTACTACAAGGCTCCGAACTCTGTCTGCATCGAGCAGGGTGTTGACTGGCGTGAGGGCATCTGCCGCGACAACAAGGTAGACGGCGTTCTTGTTCACTACAACAGAAGCTGCAAGCCATGGTCCGGTTATATGGCAGAGATGCAGCGCCGCTTCACAGCCGATCTGGGTGTTCCATGTGCAGGATTCGATGGAGACCAGGCCGATCCGCGTAACTTCAATGCCGCACAGTACGAGACAAGAGTACAGGGTCTGGTAGAGGCAATGGAAGCAAACAAGCAGGCAAAGGAGGCATAGTCAAATGAGTATCAACGCATTATTAGATGAATTTAAAGTAAAAGCTGCCACACCAAAGCAGCAGCTTGCTGAATATAAAGCTCAGGGGAAAAAGGTAGTTGGCGTTCTGCCATATTACGCTCCGGAAGAGCTTGTTTACGCAGCCGGAATCGTTCCCATGGGAATCTGGGGTTCCAACAACAAGACTATCAGCCGTGCGAAAGAGTACTGTGCTACCTTCTACTGCACAATCGCTCAGTTAGCTCTTGAGATGCTCCTTGACGGAACTATGGACGGCCTTGACGGAATCATCACTCCAACTATCTGCGACACTCTGCGCCCGATGAGCCAGAACTTCCGTGTAGCTATGGGTGACAAGATGTCCGTTATCTTCTTAGCTCATCCGCAGAACCGTTTTGAGGACTTCGGCCTTCAGTTCACAGTGGATCAGTACACACACGTTAAGAAAGAGCTGGAGAAGATTGCAGGCAGAGAGATCACAAACGATGACATCAAGAATGCCATCAAGGTTTACAACGAGAGCCGTGCAGCACGCCGCAAATTCGTGAAGCTGGCTTCCGACCACTGCGATGTGATCACTCCAACCAAGAGATCTGCTGTATTAAAGGCCTTCCACTTCATGTTAAAGGACGAGTACACAGCTAAGTTAAATGAGTTAAATGCTGAGCTTGAGAAGCTTCCAGTCTGTGACTGGCAGGGTACAAAGGTGGTTACCTCCGGTATCATCTGCGACAACCCGGCTCTGCTGGCAGCCTTTGAGGAGAACAACATCGCCATCGCTGCAGATGATGTGGCTCACGAGACACGTTCCTTCCGCACCGATGTACCTGAGGATGCTGATCCGATGATGGCACTTGCACATCAGTTTGCAAACATTGACTACGATGTTCTTCTGTACGATCCAAAGTCCAGCGAGAACCGCCGCGGTGAGTTCGTTGCTAACCTGGTTAAGGAGAGCGGCGCTCAGGGTCTGGTACTGTTTATGCAGCAGTTCTGCGATCCGGAGGAGATGGAGTATCCATACCTGAAGAAAGCATTAAATGATGCAGATATTCCTCACATCAAGCTGGGAATCGATCAGCAGATGCGCGACTTCGGACAGGCCCGCACAGCTATCCAGGCCTTTGCAGATGTGCTTGAGATGAGAAAATAACTTTCTGTAAATAAGAGAGACTACAAAAGATAAGCTGAGACTTCTGCACTGGAATCGCACGGAAGACCCAGGAAAAAATGAAAAAGCGCAGGCAGGAAATGCAGGCGCAAAAAAGTTCCCCACCGGCAGAGGAAGAGTTCCCACCGGTGGGGCTTTTTGTGTTCAGGGGAAGGGGAAGTTTCGGCGCTGTCAGTGTCAGAATGGCCGGGGAAGATAAAGAAAAGGAAGAACAAAAGACAGAGTGTGGAGTATCCTGCGCTCTGTCTTTTACCTTGGTCTCTGGAAGGTGTGTCCCATGTAGTAGGACAGCTCTGCCGCGCTGTGCTTTACCTGTTCTATCATATGTTCTAAATGAATATCATCGGCAATTCGGCTGTAGGGAGCGATGATTCCCACAGAGGCTGCAACCTTTCCGTCTATGCCGAATACAGGAGCTCCTATCCCAACTGCGTCGTGGACGTATTCTCCGTGTGAGACAGAGAGCCCTGTCTCGCGGATTTCCTTCAGCTCTTTGAGAAGTCCTGCCCGGCTTGTCTGGGGGAACGCCTCCGGGCGGTCTAAAACCTGTCTGGTATAGTAGTCCAGGTATTCCGGTGTCTGATAGGCAAGAAGAACCTTGCGTATGGCACCGCAGTGGAGATCCAGCTCATACCCGAATTTTTCCACTACCTTTAAGTGGTTGGGGCCGTCCACTTTGTCGAGAACGAGCCCCTTATCGCCCACCTGGATAATGAGGTAGGAATCCTCGCGCGTCACATAGGAGAGATTCTTCAGAATAGGAATAGCTGCGTCCTGAATGCGTACATTTGCCGCTGCCGCCCGGCCCAGTGAGATGAGCGCCGGGCCGAGACAGTAGGTGTGTGTGAGTTCATCCCGGATTACATATTTTTTTTCGCAGAACGTCTGGAGAATCCGGTGAACCGTGCTTGGTGGAAGTTCAAGCCGCTCTGAAAGCTCTGCAATCGTTATCTTGTGGTCAGACTCCTTGAGGACCTCCAGGAGATCCAGGGAGCGCAGAAGGCTCTGAATCATAGTTTAAATCCTGCCCTCCATTACTGATTTTCGGTTTCTTCGTCGTCCACAATGGTGGTTGCAGAAGTTTCTGCCCCAGGGGAAGCGGAGCTCTCTGACTTCTCTGAGAACAGGGGCTCATCATCCAGAAATTCCATGTCGCTGTCCAGGTAACCGGTATTTTCGGACGAAGCCTTTGGCTTTTCTTCTGTTTTGCCGGCACTGCCTTCTTCGGTGGAATCAGCAGGAGCGGTTCCGGGCATCTCTGCCTCTGTTTTCTGGGTATCCTCAGCTGCCTTTTCGGGAGTCAGGGAAACGTAATTTCTCTGCGGAGATTCTTCCTCGCTTTCCCCGACGTCAAACTCATCGAGATCATCTTCAAAATCGTGGAAATCTTCTTCCAGCTCTTCGTGAAAGGATTTGTATCTGAGAAAATAAGTGATTCCCACTGCGGCTCCTGCCAGAGCGGCGAGAGCAGCAATTCTTCCAAACTGTTTTTTTGCCATGATATAACTCCTTTTTTAGTTAATATTTTATATTTGCTCCTGCCCGATGATGTACAGCACCAGGTGGAAAATTCAAACATATTTGAGCAGAGGCGGGGAGAAAGGATCTCATAAAAGGGACCTCAAACTCCGTTACGCTCCGTTTGGGTAGCGGGGGAGAAAAAGGAACCTCAAACTCCGCTGCACTCCGTTTGAGTAGTGGGGGAGAGAAAGGGACCTCAAACTCCGTTACGCTCCGTTTGAGTAGCGGGAAGCAAACAGCACTTGTGCTGTTTGCTTCCCTTTATTGTAATACGAATTCGCTGAAAAATAAAGGGATTGGGGATGAATAAATTGTAAAAAAAGGAATAAACTAACAGGGATGATGGAAGAGGCGGGGGAGAACTGGGGAGTTTTGGAAAGTTTTTGAAACTGTGGATTAAAATAAAAGGTGTTTATATATTCGGAAGTGCCTGAAAATCAGCCGGATAGCGGAAGGAACTGTTTTGCTCTGAAAAGGGAAAGTATTAAATCTCTATAAATTTATCAAAAATTAGCACTCACCTATTGACAGTGCTAATAAAGCGTGGTATAACTTTTCTTGTGATTGAGAGAGGAAGATATTTACAATAGAGGATGGTTCTGAGAGGGAGCCATGAGAGCTGCAGATGACAGAGTCAAAAACAGATTATTCTGCTTATTTAAAGAAAATCACAAACAGTAAGGAGGAGTCAGTAATGAAATTAGTACCATTATTTGACAGAGTTGTTTTAAAACAGTTAGTTGCAGAGGAGACTACAAAGTCAGGCATCGTTCTTCCAGGTCAGGCAAAGGAGAAGCCGCAGCAGGCTGAGGTTATCGCAGTTGGCCCGGGCGGAGTGGTTGACGGCAAGGAAGTTACCATGCAGGTAAAGGTTGGCGATAAGGTAATCTACTCCAAGTACTCCGGAACAGAGGTTGAGGTAGAGGAAGAGAAGTATGTTGTCGTAAAGCAGAACGACATTCTGGCTGTCATCGAATAGGCAGAGAGCAGAGTGGGGCTGCTGAAAACGGCGTGAGATTCTGAAAACGCAAAACAGCATCAGATTTGAAAAACAGAGATTGAAACAAAACATAGTTTGAAATAATGTTGGAGGTTGATAACCATGGCAAAGGAAATTAAGTACGGCGTAGAAGCCAGAAAAGCACTGGAATCCGGCGTAAATCAGTTAGCAGATACAGTACGCGTGACATTAGGCCCGAAGGGAAGAAACGTAGTTCTTGACAAGTCTTTCGGAGCTCCGCTTATCACAAACGACGGCGTGACCATCGCAAAGGAGATTGAGTTAAAGGATCCATTTGAGAACATGGGAGCGCAGCTCGTAAAAGAGGTTGCCACAAAGACAAACGACGTAGCCGGCGACGGTACAACGACAGCCACTGTTTTAGCTCAGGCTATGATCAATGAGGGAATGAAGAACCTGGCAGCAGGCGCAAACCCAATCGTTTTAAGAAAGGGTATGAAGAAGGCCACAGAGGCTGCTGTGGAGGCTATCAAGAATATGTCCAAGTCCGTGAAGGGCAAGGCTGATATTGCCAGAGTAGCTGCTATCTCCTCTGCTGACGACGAGGTTGGCGAGATGGTTGCAGATGCCATGGAGAAGGTTTCCAAGGACGGTGTTATCACTATTGAGGAATCCAAGACCATGAAGACAGAGCTTGACCTGGTTGAAGGTATGCAGTTTGACCGCGGTTATGTTTCCGCTTACATGGCTACTGACATGGATAAGATGGAAGCAAACCTGGACGATCCGTATATCTTAATCACAGATAAGAAGATTTCCAACATCCAGGAAATCCTTCCTCTGTTAGAGCAGGTTGTTCAGGCCGGCGCAAAGCTCTTAATCATCGCTGAGGATATTGAGGGTGAGGCTCTCACAACTCTGATTGTCAACAAGTTAAGAGGAACCTTCACAGTAGTAGGAGTCAAGGCTCCGGGATACGGCGACAGAAGAAAAGAGATGTTAAAGGATATTGCTATCCTGACTGGCGGCCAGGTTATCTCTGAGGAGCTGGGCCTTGAGTTAAAGGAAACAACCATGGATCAGCTGGGACGCGCGAAATCCGTTAAGGTTCAGAAGGAGAACACCATCATTGTTGATGGCTGCGGAAACAAGGAGGAGATCTCTGCAAGAATCGCACAGATTAAGGCTCAGATTGAGGAGACAACATCTGAATTTGACAGAGAGAAATTACAGGAAAGACTTGCAAAGCTGTCCGGCGGCGTTGCTGTAATCCGCGTAGGCGCTGCTACAGAGACAGAGATGAAGGAAGCTAAGCTTCGCATGGAGGATGCTTTATCCGCAGCTAAGGCAGCTGTAGAGGAGGGAATCATCGCAGGAGGCGGTTCCGCATACATCCACGCTACAAAGGAAGTGGAGAAGGTTGTTGAGGCTCTGGACGGAGATGAGAGAACAGGCGGCCGCATTATCTTAAAGGCTCTGGAGGCTCCGCTGTTCCATATCGCTGCCAATGCAGGACTGGAGGGCTCCGTTATTATCAATAAGGTAAGAGAGTCTGAAGTTGGAATGGGCTTTGATGCATACAACGAGAAATACGTTGATATGGTAGAGGCAGGCATCCTGGATCCGGCAAAGGTTACAAGAAGCGCCCTTCAGAACGCCACAAGTGTTGCTTCCACACTGCTGACAACAGAGTCTGTAGTTGCTAACATCAAGGAAGAGACACCGGCTATGCCAGGCGGTGCAGGCGGCATGGGAATGATGTAAATCACCCCGCACTGAGAAATCATAAAACCATATATGATAAAATCAGTAAAATCAGATAACGGCTGATAATCAGCAAAAGAAGGGACTGTGTGCCCCGCCGGATGGCGGAGCTCACAGTCCCTTCTCTCTTTCTATTATAGGAAATTCCTCCGAATTTCCTATAATAGAAAAAGTTCTGCCGGGCGGGATGCGCACGCCGCTCAGAGGAAAAAGGCTGCTTAAGGCAGCCCCGCGGCGGCGCGAAAAAGCAGGCAAGCCTCTCATGATTGAGGGGGATGGGGAGCTGAGGTGGGCCTGCCTGCTTTTTTTGTTTGTTCTGGTTTCTGGTACTATGCGTGATCTGCCACAGTATAGCTGCCGTCCCTGTATACGGCGGGGCGGCACTGGCCTTTTTTAAAGACAGAGATAAATTCATCCAGAGTGGCCACCGGCTCAGGAAACCAGGTGGCATATACGCCTACCTTGGACGGAACATGGCAGTCGCTGGCTCCTGTACACTGGATTCCCAGTTCCCTGGCATAGGAAAACGCCTGATTGCAGGCATCAGGAAGCGTGCTTCCGTTCAGGGCCTCGATGCCGTCCAGCCCTTTTACAAGGCGAAGATTCTCCTCCAGCCCGCGGCTGTTGTTTCTGAACGGATGGGCTGCTATGCAGACTCCCCCGAAACTTTTTACATAGTTGATAAAATCCTGGGCTGAAATACGCTCCGGCGGAACCTCTGGAACCCCGAAGGCCAGAATGTCCCCCTGAAGAGAGTAAAATTCATATCCCACAAAAATAGGAAACCCCGTTTCTCTGGAGTAGCTCTCTGCGTACTCCTTAATGCCGATGTCGTCGTGATCCGTAATACAGATTCCATCTAACCCCTTTTTTCTGGCAATATCCACCATCTCTCTCAGGGAGAGGAAGCTGTCCTTTGAAAATGTCTTCTCATGCATATGCAGATCAATAAACATGCGCAATCTCCTTCTCCTTTAATGTCTGATAAAATTGTACCAACAGAAATTAAAAACAGTCAATAGAAGAAAGGGCGGAAACGGGGAAAGTCTTATAGAAAAAAACAATAAATAAGGGCACTTATAGATAATATGGAATAAAGAGGGGACAAAAGACGACAAAAGTATACAATATAGACAAACTGATACATAAAATACACATATAAAACAGAAAGATTCCATAAAGCCCAAAATAATAAAATTGAGAGCCTTTGTACACAATATTGAAAAGCAGTTGACGGAGCACTTTTTATCGTATACACTATGTGGGGCCTGAAATGGGACCGGAAGGATGGTAAAAACAGGAAAACCGTTTTCTGGTCGCCCGGGCAGAGATAAAAGTCAATTCAGGCAAATGGAAAAAGAGGAGGAAAAAGCATGAGAAAGCAGAGCATTGCGGGATTCATGGCAGCGGGAATGGCAGCGCTTATGCTGGCAGGATGCAGCACCCAGAGCACACAGGAGACGACAGCCGCTTCCGAGACAGGTGCAGAGACCAAGGCGGAGAGCGAAGCTTCAGAGGCGGAAAGCGAAGCCAGGGATGAGGCCGGCGGGACGCTGAGAGTAGTTGCCACCAGCGAGGATTATGTGACCTTATTTGACAAATTTACACAGGAAACAGGAATAGAGACAGAGCTTCTTTCCATGTCTTCCGGCGAGGTTCTCTCCAAGGTAAAGGCAGAGGGAGGAACTCCGATGGCCGATCTGTGGTTCGGAGGCGGAATCGATGCCTTCATGGGAGCCAAGGAGGACGGACTTCTCCAGCAGGTGAATTTTGACGAGGCGGCAAATCTGGCGCCTGAGTATAAGGATGCAGACAACTACTGGTTTGCCAAGGGAATTACCGTGGTGGGCTTTGTGGTGAACAATGATATTATCGAGGAGAAAGGCCTTGAAATTCCCAAGACCTGGGATGATCTTACAGATCCTTCCTACCAGGGAGAGGTTCTCATGTCCAATCCGGCTATCTCAGGAACAAACTATGCAGTAGTGAATGCGCTTCTTCAGACAAAGGGTGAAGAAGAAGGCTGGAAATACTTTGAAGAGCTGAATAAAAATATTGAATATTACTCCAAGCGCGGCTCCGATCCGGTAACCAAGACAGTGGCCGGCGAGTTCGCAATCGGAATCGCACCTATGGACAGGGCGATTGACAAGATGGAGGAGGAGCAGAATATCACAGCTGTTTATCCGGAGGATGGAATCCCATACGTTCCAGAGGGAGTGGCCGTATTTAAGAATTCTGAGGGAGCAGAGGCTGCCTGCGAGTTCATTGAGTGGTTCTATTCAGACGATGAGAATCTGAAAATGGTTGCCGATATCGACAACAAGGATACAATCAAGATGGTGAAGCCTGACATTGAGGGAATGGAGCTTACATTCGACACAGAGATGCTGATGGATGAGGATTTATCCCTGTTTGGTTCCGAGCGTGAGAACATCCTGGCAAAGTGGGATGAGCTGGCTGGGGACAAGTCTGAAAATGAATAGCCGCAGGACAGAGGGCAGCCAAAAGACGCAGAGGAGGGTATCTGATTCAGGTACCCTTTTTTGCATAACAGGAAACTTCGTTCCCTGTTATACAAAAACGCTCCGCGGGGATCGCACTGGGTTGGAGAGGAATACGGCTGCTTTGCAGCCCCGCCGCAGGCGGAGAATCCTGCGAGGCAGGATTCTTTGTACCATTAGAACAAACTTTCCAGCCTGTGTTCTGTCCGCCTATGCCAGATGAAAGATCTGGATCAGCATCAGCCAGGCCATTCCATAATAGGTGACAACGGCAACCAGATCGTTGACCGTTGTGATAAGGGGGCCGGAGGCTACCGCCGGATCCACCTTGATTTTGTGGAAAAACAGTGGGATTACCGTGCCGGCGAAGCTGGAAATTGCCATGGCGAGAACCAGGGAGACTCCCACACAGGCAGAAACAGAGAAGCCGTAAAGCAGGGATTTGTCCTTAAAGATACATACGTAGATGCCGATAAAGACAAAAGCCACGATGCCCAGCAGCCCGCCGTTGGCGATTCCGATCTTTACCTCCTTCCACACAAGAGCAAGCCTCTTTTTGAAGGTGATGTCATCATCCATGAGAACACGGATGGTTACAGCCAGGGACTGGGTTCCCACATTGCCTGCCATATCCAGGATCAGCGACTGGAAGCAGATGAGAATGGCAATCTTGGCCACAATCCCCTCAAACATGCCAACCACACTGGAAACAAACATTCCCAGGAAGAGCAGGGCCACCAGCCATGGAAGGCGCTTCTTCATGCTGGTGAGCAGGGTCTCCTTCATATCTTCGCTGTCGCCGTCGCCCTCAGCAATACCGGCCAGCTTGTTGTAAACCTCCTTGGATTCAGCCTCCATGTAGTCTACAATATCCTGAACGGTGATGACGCCCACCAGGTGATCCTCAGAATTGAGAACAGGGAGAGAGTCCTCCTCATAGTCCCGGATCCAGTCCATACATTCTTCCAGATCGTCATGGTCGTGGACAAAGGGGTAGGAGTTGACAATAATGCTCTCAAGGGGCGTGTACTCTCTGGCGAGAATCAGATCCTTTAAGTCAATAGCCCCGTAAAAGCAGCCGTTTTCATCTACCGCATAGAGCGTCGTGATATTGTCATTGTCGGCGCTCTGGCGGATCAGCTCCCGCATGGCCTCCTTCACAGACAGTCTGTAGCAGATAGAGATATAATTTGTGCTCATCAGGCTTCCGATCTCATCATCTCCATAGGAGGAGAGAAGGCGGATATCGCCGGAGGTTTCCTCACTTAAATTTGCCTCAATGCTGTTGTGGAAGGACTCAGGAAGCTGCTCGAGAAGCTCGGCAGCGTCGTCAGAATCCATGTGCTCAATAACGCCTGCCGCCTCCTTGGGGGCAAGCTCTGTGAGCAGAGTCTCAGGCTCATCATAGTAGGAAAAGATTTCGGCCGTCCACTCCTCGCCCATCTTGGAGTACAGCTCTTTTCTCTCCTGAGGAGTCATCTCCTCCAGAGCCTGTGCAATGTCGTAGTCGTGATAATCGTCCAGACGTGAGAGGAGTGCTTCTCTGTCATGCTCTCCCCGGATAAACTGGATGATCTCTTTTACAATCTCTTCGTTGATGAATTCATGTCTTCTCACATTCATATCCTCCTTTTATTCAGTTGTCATTTGGGTGAATATGCCGGAATACTTCTGGCTGTGAGAACAGAGAAATCATCAGATTTGCAGAATATCAGCAGCCTGACAGGCGCTGAAAGCAGACGCAGGGCGCAAAAAGGCCGCTGCATCAGGTCTGTATGCTCTGAGCAGGGACAGCCACAGAAAGCCGGATATTCAGTTTTGCGGTATCAGGATGACCGTCGCCGTCCATACATTCACTTCCTTTCGGGTACGTCTGAAGAACAGAGGCAGGATTGGAACAGATACAGGCAGAGCCTGCTGTGACGGATTTTCACAGAACTGTTCACAAATAAAAAAGCCCATATCAAAGCCTGAGCGAATGATATGGACTCATACTGCGTATCCGATCCGTTCAAGCTTTAGCTTCACAGGGCGTGAAATTACATTATTCTGCGCCTTACAGCGACACAGACTGCTGACCTGATTAGAGGTGTCTCCACCTTTAACCGGCAGTAACCCTTATCCCTGTGGTAGCCTCACCTACCGAATGTTCTTTTTACAGATTAGTTGTAACACAACCAAAAGCAGGTGTCAAGAAAAAAACAAAAAAATGTGAAAAGCAGTTTCTTTTCAGCGACTGTCCATGTCTTTGCTGAGACTTACTTTTCCGTCAGCACTGCTTCCCTCCGCATGAGCGTAATTTACGAGAAAACGGCAGAAATCATCTGCGGCTTTCTCGGATGTGCCGTGGGAACGGCGTGTCAGGACAATATCTCTGCTGCAGTGCATGTTTATAATAGGAAGAAGCCGGATTTTGGGAGTGGAGAGCAGCCCCCAGGAATATTCCGGCCAGAAGCCGACGCCCAGGCCTGCCGCAATCAGGTTCCGGACCGATTCCGGGTTATCCGTCTCGCAGACCGTGTGGCATGCAAAGCCTGCCTCCAGACAGAAGCGCTCGCAGATTCTACGGATGGGCCGGTTGTTGGACAGGCTGATGAATCCCTCGTCCTTCAGACAGGCCAGATCAACGCCGTCCAGCCCTGCGTAGGGGGAGCCTGCCGGAACAGCCATAAAAAACCGTTCCTGCAAAAGCAGCTGTTCGCCGTATCGGAGGGGAGTTCCGGGAAAGGCTGTGGAGATACAGATATCATCATGCTCCCGATCCGGATTCTGGACCAGGCGGAACATGATCTCCGGGTGAAGCTCCTTATAGGCGATAATGCAGTCTGTCACCAGACGGGTAGCCGCCAGAAGATTTAAGTGAATCGTGCGCTGGTTCATCCGCTCCTTTTTCTGTATTTCCGAGGGGATTTCATCCAGGGCAGCCATTATGGGAAGGAGCTTCTGTTCCAGAAAGCGCCCGGCGTCATTGAGCCGGATATTCCTTTTCTCTCTTTCAAAGAGGGAAACTCCAAGCTCCTGTTCCAGCCTCTTGATGGACTGGGACAGGGCGGGCTGGGCAATCTGGAGAACCTCGGCGGCCTTCGTCATGTGCTGGTATTTTGCCGCCACCAGAAAATAGCGCAGCTGTAGAAGTTCCATAGATCATCCTCTTTTCTGTCTCGCCGCTTCGTCATCCGCTCTGCAGAAATGTCTGCAGAAATAAGGCAGAAGTGACAGCGGGAAATTGTTAAAAATCATATCAAAGTTACTTTTCATTAACTGTTTGTCACCGGTAAAAAACACTGGATTTTTTTCTATTATAGCTGAAAAAAAGAAAAAACAAAAGAAAAATTTTAGGCATAAAAGGATAAATCATAACATAAAAGTTATTAATTGATAAAAATAAAATATTGGAAATCGTTAAAAAAATAACGTATAATAAGGCCAGATAGTTGAGAGAGAAGGAAAAGCGAAAGAAGAGCGCTGAAGAATGAAACAGAATGGCCTGATCAGGACGGCAGGCAAAAGCAGAAAAATCAGGAGGATAGAAATTATGGCAAGAAAAACAGTCTGTATTGAGAGAGAGTATGGGAGCAACGGCCGAAAGATTGCAGAATGGCTGTCCAGGAATACCGGCATTGAACTCTATGACAGGGAAGCTCTGATAAAGGTGGCAGAGGAAAATCATCTGGTGACAGGGGACGGTATGACAGAGGATGAGAAGAGGCATCAGATGCACAGGGAGGCGATCAAATTCCTGGCTGACAGAGGATCCTGCATATTTGTGGGAACCTGCGCAGCAGGCGTCCTCCAGGGGCGTGACAGAAATATCAATGTGTTTGTCAAGGCTGATATGGAGAGCAAGATCCGCTGGGCCATGGCCAGCGAAAAGAACAGCCGCGAGGAAGCGGAAAAGAAGATTGCCGAGATGGATGAGAAGAGAAGCAAAATAAGGGATATTTATTCTGTTACCGAGTGCGGCGACCGGGTGGATTACGATCTCATTATCACCAGCTCCCGCTTTGGAATCGAGGGAACGGCGGAACTGATCCGCTCCTGTATGGCGAGAGCCTAGCCCCAGCCTGCTCAGCATTTGGTGAGATAAATGTATTTTCATAAGTATTTTCTGCAAGAATCCCCCCGGGAATTTCCCGGGGGGATTCTTGCGGTGTAAAATTTATGCCGCCTGAAATATGATAAAGTTGAATGAAGGGGAAAAATGTTGTATGATTATTCGGAACAAGCAGAAAATACAGGATAAAAGAAAAAATTATCCTGAAAGAGACAGGAGGGAAAGATGGAAAATCATCGTATTATTCAGGTGGAGGAGAAGGTGCCGGTTAATCTTCTCATCCCGCTAAGTATCCAGCACATGTTTGCCATGTTCGGAGCGTCGGTGCTGGTTCCTTTTATGTTTGGCATTAATCCGGCGATTGTACTGTTTATGAATGGAGTGGGAACGCTTCTCTTCATTTTTTTAACTAAGGGAAAGGCTCCCGCCTACCTGGGCTCCAGCTTCGCATTCCTGGCGCCGGCCGGCCTTGTGATTGAAAAGTTCGGCTATTCCTATGCTCTGGGAGGCTTCGTGGCCGTGGGATTTCTGGGATGTATCCTGGCTTTTGTGATCTGCAAATTCGGTTCCCGGTGGATTGACGTGGTGCTCCCGCCGGCAGCCATGGGACCTGTGGTAGCACTTATCGGTCTGGAATTGTCCGGAACGGCTGCCGGCAACGCAGGCCTTCTCGACGAAGTCCTGGATCCAAAGAAGGTGATTGTATTCCTGCTGACTCTGGCAGTTGCCGTATTTGGCTCCATACTGTTTCGGGGATTCTTATCGGTTATCCCTATTCTGATTGCCATTATCGCAGGCTATGCAGCGTCCCTCTGCATGGGGCTGGTGGATTTTTCGCAGGTAGTAAGCGCTCCGCTGTTTGCCCTTCCGAACTTTTCAGCTCCCAAATTTAATGCAGAGGCAATTATGATTCTTCTGCCGGTGATTCTGGTCATCACCTCGGAGCACATCGGCCACCAGGTAGTGACAGGAAAGATTGTAGGCCGCGACCTTCTGAAGGATCCGGGGCTTCACCGCTCCCTTTTAGGAGACAATCTCTCTACCATGATCTCAGGACTGATCGGTTCAGTTCCAACTACAACCTATGGAGAAAACATCGGCGTTATGGCTGTCACGAGAGTCTACAGTGTCCGTGTGATCGCAGGCGCTGCAGTGCTCTCCATTATCTGCTCCTTTATAGGAAAGCTGTCCATGCTGATCAGCAGCATTCCGGGCCCCGTGATCGGGGGAATCTCCTTCCTTCTCTATGGAATGATTGGAACCTCGGGTCTGCGCATTCTCGTGGATTCCCAGGTGGACTATGGAAAATCCAGGAATCTGGCTCTGACCTCTGTGATCTTTGTGACAGGTCTCTCCGGCATCGCAGTCAATATCGGAAATATTCAGCTCACGGGAATGGTTCTGGCCTGTGTTACGGGAATGATCCTGAGCCTGATTTTCTATATCCTGGACAGGCTGCACCTGACAAACGACTGAGAAGACTGAGAGGGCCGGCTGTGTTCTGCAGAAATTTTAGCTGAGCAGAAATACCTGGGCATTCTGGAAGGGGAGGCTTCTGGCCTGAGCGTGGGAGTCACAGTAGATGTCGATATGGCTGCCCTTTACTCCGCCGCCTGTGTCCTCGGCTGTGTAGACCTGCCCGTTGATAAGCAGGCGGCTTCCCATGGGAATTACCCGCGGGTCTACGGCTACAGTGCGGCCGGAGGCGGCGATGGTGCCGGAGCTGGTGCGCCCGCCCCAACCGGCGCTGCAGCTTCGGCAGGAGCAGTATCCAGTAATGCGGAAATTTCCCAGGTTCTGGACAGAGGAGATGCCCTCCAAAAGCCCGCTCTGCCCGTCTGCTCCGGAGACGTGGTAGGAGAGTGAGTTTCCCACGGTTTTTCCATTGCTCACAATTGAAGCGGTGTACAGACCGCTGCCGAGGGATTCCCAGTCGATGGAAACGAAAAAGCCGGGCGTGCTCTCTGCGCCTGTTCTGGATTCCAGATCGGGGCGGGACAGGGAAGTGGTGGCCGGGATCTCTTGGACGGTTTCTCCTGTCAGCACATTGGCAATGCGCAGGGTGAAATCAGCCGGAGAGGAGGGCTGGCTGTTCTGATAACACCAGCCTGACACACCAGTTTCGTTGAGAAAATCGAGATGCCCGCAGGAGTCCTCTCCGGCAAAAGCCGAAAAGGCACCCAGAAGGGCAAAGGTAATCGTAAGTAAAAAAAGTTTCAGCGTCTTTAACATAGAGCGCTCCTTTCTTGCGGCCGGAATAGCGGCAGCAGTGCCGCGGAGAAATGTTACAGAAAAAATAAAAAATGTTACAAAAAGTGACAAAATGTAATAATTCTGTAATATTTATGGCCGTAAGAAAACATTATACATAGATTTTTCCATTTGTCAAGGGGAGAGCGCCCGCTGTTTTCGGAGAGCGCATCCATAGCGGAACGTTTATGTTCTATATTAGAAAGAAATATCAGGAACCAGTATGCTTATGCTTTAACGCAGCGGGGTCTTTCCCTCAAAGCGAAAAAAGTCCGGTACCTTCCCAGGGAAAATACCGGACATCCGTTCTTATTTCTCATTATTCAGTTTTTTATTCAACGGCATAGACCTTTTCTGTCTGGCGCCCATAATCCAGGGCATCCTCATGTGAATCAAAATAAATATCAAGGTGATTTCTGCCCACACCGGATCCCGTATCTTCTACTGTGTAGACGGTATCTCCGATCCGAAGCTGTGTCCCGATAGGAAAGACGCTTAAGTTTGCCGATATCGTGTGATCAGCCTGAGGGGCTGTGCCGGAGTAGGTAAGTAAATTTCCCTTGGAGCATTTCTGGCATCCGCAGTAGGCGGTGATGTCAAACTCTCCCAGAAAACTGCCCTCTGCTGTCTTAACAGGATCAGATGTCTCCTCAGAAAATGCGGAAACCTCTGCGGCGGGACCGCTGGCCTCTGCTGTCTCTTCAGCGTAAGAGGTAAAAGCTGCGCCTGCCATAAGAGCGACAGAAAAAACTGCGGCGGACAATCCGTGGCTTAATCTTTTTTTCATATTTTTCCTCACAATCAGAATTATTTCATAGAGATTATGGTTTGTTACAATCTGTTTATTATTATATTACAAAAATGTTAAATGTCAAGCTAAGATCAGATTAAGGTGCAATTATAAAAAATTTTTCCAAAATCTGTTGACAAAATACTATAGAAGTAATATAGTATCAACTGTAGATGTTAGCACTCCTTAGTGTTGAGTGCTAACAGAACAGGAAACTGACAGAAAGGAATGAGGCAGTTGGAGCTGGGTGAGAGAAAAGAAAAGATATTAAAAGCGATTATCCAGACCTATCTGGAGACCGGAGAACCGGTAGGTTCCCGGACAATTTCAAAATACTCTGACTTGAACCTGAGTTCTGCCACCATTCGGAATGAGATGTCAGACCTGGAAGAGCTGGGCTATATCATACAGCCTCATACCTCGGCCGGAAGGATTCCCTCAGATAAGGGATACCGCTTCTATGTGGATCAGATTATCAGGGAAAAGGACGACGAGGTGACGGAGATTAAGGACTTGATGATACAGCGGGTTGACCGGGTGGAACTGCTGCTCAAGCAGCTTGCCACTATCCTGGCGGCGAATACCAATTATGCCACGATGATCAGCGGGCCGCAGTACCATCAGACCAAGATCAAATTTATCCAGCTGTCGCGGATGGAGGCAGGAAAGCTTTTGATTGTGACAGTTCTTGAGGGAAATATCATTAAGAATTCCATGGTGGATCTGGATGGAGAGCTGAGTGAGGAAGAGCTTCTGAACCTGAACATTCTGCTGAATAACTCGTTAAACGGGCTGACGTCCGATCAGATTAATCTGGGCGTTATCACAAAGATGAAGGAACAGGCGGGAAGCAGAAGGCAGATCGTGGATCTGGTGCTCAATGAGGTTGCAGAGGCTATCAGGGCAAATGAGGAGGATCTTCAGATTTATACCGGAGGAACCACGAATATTTTCAAGTACCCTGAGCTGAGCGACGGACAGAAGGCCAGTGAGCTTCTGGGAACTCTGGAGCAGAAAGAGCTTCTTAAAAATCTGTTTACAGATGAGGGAGACGGCCAGGAGAATACAGGCATACAGGTTTATATCGGAGATGAGACTCCGGTTCAGTCTATGAAGGACTGCAGCGTCGTGACAGCCAATTATGTATTGGGCGGCGGACTGCGGGGAACCATAGGAATTATCGGTCCCAAGCGTATGGACTATGAGAAGGTGGTAAACACTCTGCGCTCCCTGATGAGCCAGCTGGAAGCGACCTTCAACCATGACCAGTAGCCTTCGGGCGTGCTGGAAGAAAGGGTTTGGTCCGGTTTACAGCAAAACAGAGAGGAATCTGGGAGGACGGTTCTGATACAGATAAGGAGTTCCGAACAGGTGAATTCAGATAAAGAAAGGTGAAGCCAAGTGAGCGAAGAATTAAAGGATAAAGAGAACATGCAGCCCGAGTCCGAACAGGAGAACAGGGACTGCGGCGAAGCTGCCGGGAAAAATGCGTCATCTGAGACTGCAGAGGGCGCCGAAGGAAGTCAGGCAGAGGAGAGCGGGGCCGAGGAAAAGACAGGCGCGGATGGCGAACAGGCAGAGGAGGGCGGGGAGGAATCCCAGCCGGAGAAAAAAGGCTTCTTCGCCAGAAAAAAAGATAAGCGGGATCAGCAGATTGAAGAGCTGACAGACCGCTTAAAGCGTACCATGGCAGAGTTCGACAACTTCAGGAAGAGGACAGAAAAGGAAAAATCAGCCATGTACGAGATCGGAGCCAAAGATGTGATTGAAAAAATCCTTCCGATCGTCGACAATTTTGAGAGAGGCTTAAGTGCCGTGCCCGAAGGCGGCGATGCTTTCGCTGAGGGCATGAATATGATTTACCGGCAGCTTTTAAAGACGCTGGAGGAGCTGGGCGTAAAGCCTATCGAGGCGGTGGGACAGCCGTTTGATCCGAACTTCCACAATGCAGTGATGCACATCGAGGACGAGAGCCTTGGAGAAAACGTGGTGGCAGAGGAGTTCCAGAAGGGATACCTTTACCGGGACAGCGTGGTAAGACACAGCATGGTGAAGGTGGCCAACTAAAGAAGCCAGTCCGGGCCGGCGCAGGACGCCCCGGACAGCAGGAAACTTGGACAGCAGAGTTTCCGGCAGCAGGTAAGATGGCAGGTTGAATGGAAATAGAGGAAATCAATCAGGAGGAAAAAGCTATGAGCAAGATTATTGGTATTGACTTAGGTACAACAAATAGCTGCGTGGCGGTTATGGAGGGCGGAAAGCCGGTTGTAATCGCCAATACAGAGGGCGTGAGAACGACTCCGTCCGTAGTGGCATTCACAAAGACAGGGGAGAGATTAGTGGGTGAGCCTGCAAAGCGTCAGGCAGTCACAAACGCAGAGAAGACCATCTCCTCCATCAAGAGACATATGGGTACGGACTACAAGGTATCCATCGATGACAAGAAATACTCTCCTCAGGAGATTTCTGCCATGATTCTTCAGAAGCTGAAGGCAGATGCAGAGGCATATCTGGGAGAGAAGGTAACAGAGGCCGTTATCACAGTTCCGGCTTACTTTAACGACGCACAGCGTCAGGCTACCAAGGATGCAGGAAAGATCGCAGGTCTTGAAGTAAAGCGTATCATCAACGAGCCGACAGCCGCAGCTCTTGCATACGGACTGGACAATGAAAAAGAGCAGAAGATCATGGTATACGACCTGGGAGGCGGTACCTTCGATGTCTCCATCATCGAGATCGGTGACGGCGTAATCGAGGTTCTCTCCACAAACGGTGATACACATCTGGGCGGCGACGATTTCGACAACCGGATTACCCAGTGGATGATCGATGAGTTTAAGAAGGCAGAGGGCGTAGACCTCTCCACAGATAAGATGGCTCTCCAGAGATTAAAGGAGGCCGCTGAGAAGGCAAAGAAGGAGCTGTCCACAGCTTCCACAACCAACATCAACCTTCCCTTCATCACAGCGACCAGCGAGGGACCGAAGCACCTTGACATGAACCTGACAAGGGCAAAATTCGACGAGCTGACCCACGATTTAATCGAGAGAACAGCGATCCCGGTTCAGAACGCATTAAAGGATGCAGGTCTGACCGCTTCCGAGTTAGGAAAAGTTCTGTTAGTCGGCGGTTCCACACGTATGCCGGCTGCTCAGGAGAAGGTAAAGCAGCTCACAGGCCATGAGCCAAGCAAGACCTTAAACCCGGATGAGTGCGTTGCCATCGGTGCGGCAATCCAGGGCGGAAAGCTGGCAGGCGATGCAGGCGCAGGCGACATCCTTCTTCTGGACGTTACTCCGCTGTCCCTGTCTATTGAGACCATGGGAGGAATCGCTACAAAGCTGATCGAGAGAAATACGACTATTCCGACCAAGAAGAGCCAGATTTTCTCCACAGCCGCAGATAACCAGACAGCTGTTGACATCCACGTAGTACAGGGTGAGAGACAGTTCGCAAGGGACAACAAGACTCTGGGCCAGTTCCGTCTGGACGGAATCCCGCCGGCAAGAAGAGGTGTTCCGCAGATCGAGGTTACCTTCGATATCGATGCAAATGGTATTGTAAATGTATCCGCAAAGGATCTGGGAACAGGAAAAGAGCAGCATATCACCATCACTTCCGGCTCCAACATGTCTGAGGCTGATATCGAGAAGGCTGTGAAAGAGGCAGCTGAGTATGAGGCTCAGGACAAGAAGAGAAAGGAAGCCATTGATGCAAGAAATGATGCAGACTCCATGGTATTCCAGACAGAGAAGGCCCTTGAGGAGGTAGGCGACAAGATCGATGCCAACGACAAGGCAGCCGTAGAGGCAGACTTAAATGCCCTGAAAGAGGCCATCAACCGCGCTCCGGTTGACCAGATGACAGATGCCCAGGTAGAGGATATCAAGGCCGGCAAGGAGAAATTAATGGCTAGCGCCCAGGCTCTGTTCGCAAAGGTTTATGAGCAGGCTCAGGCAGCAGGAGCAGCAGGCCAGGCAGGACCGGCTCCTGATATGGGAGGTTCTCAGGGGGCTGATGACAACGTAGTAGACGGAGATTTCAAGGAGGTATAAATTTTCAAGCCCCGGCGAAACGGGGCGGGAAATGCCTGAAAAACGGCGCCACCCTGAAAGATTTCCGCAGGACGGCCGGCAGGCTGTCCGGAACATAGACATAGAGAAACCGTGACGGGGATGGGGCGGGAACGCTCAATCCCCTTTGCGGGGTTTGGAGAGGAAGAGCTGACATGGCAGAGAATAAGAGAGATTACTATGAGGTCTTAGGCGTTCCGAGGAATGCGGATGACGCCGCCCTCAAAAAAGCATACAGAACCCTTGCCAAAAAGTACCATCCTGATGCCAACCCGGGCGACAAGGAGGCTGAGAAGAAGTTCAAGGAGGCATCTGAGGCCTACAGCGTATTAAGCGATCCGCAGAAACGCCAGCAGTACGACCAGTTCGGCCATGCCGCTTTCGACGGAGGCGCAGGTGCAGGAGCCGGAGGTTTCGGCGGCTTTGATTTCTCAGGCGCTGATATGGGAGATATTTTCGGAGACATTTTCGGAGATCTCTTCGGCGGCGGCAGAAGCAGGGGCGGCAGAAGCAACGGTCCGATGAAGGGGGCCAATGTGAGAACCAGCATCCGCATTACCTTTGAGGAGGCTATCTTCGGCTGCGAGAAGGAGATCGAGCTGGATCTGAAGGAAACCTGTGAGAAATGCCACGGAACAGGGGCAAAGCCGGGAACCCAGCCTCAGACCTGCCCGAAGTGCAATGGCAAGGGAAAAATTATGTACACCCAGCAGTCCTTCTTCGGCCAGGTGCAGAACGTGCAGACCTGTCCGGACTGCCGGGGAACCGGAAAGATTATCAGAGAGAAGTGTCCTGACTGCTATGGAACGGGATATGTGACAAGGAGAAAGAAAATCAAGGTGACAATCCCTGCCGGAATTGACAACGGGCAGATGCTGAGGGATCGCGGAAACGGCGAGCCGGGCGTAAACGGAGGAGAGAGAGGCGATCTTCTGGTTGAGGTGATCGTTTCCAATCATCCGGTATTTAAGCGCCAGGATACCAGCATCTATTCTACGGTTCCGATTTCCTTTGCAAAGGCCGCCCTCGGCGGACCGATCCGCATCAAGACCGTGGACGGCGAGGTAGAGTATGAGGTTAAGCCGGGCACCCAGACCGACACGAGAGTGCGTCTGAAGGGAAAGGGAGTTCCGTCCCTGCGGAACAAGAATGTGCGCGGCGATCACTTCGTAACCCTTGTGGTTCAGGTTCCGGAGAAGCTGAACGAGGAGCAGAAAGAGGCCCTTCGCCGCTTCGACGACGCCATGAACGGAGTCTCGGCAGAAGGCAGCGAAAAGCACAAGAAGAAGGGACTGTTCGGAGGCAGACTGTAGGCTCAGGACAGCCCGGGCTGACACAGGAAACTGCCAGGAAAGACAGAGACAGAAAAAGGCAGAAACAGAAAAAAGACAGAGTATCGCTTATGGGGGAGAAAATCCGCCCGGACAAAGTGAGCACAGAGGGAGGGACCTGTACTGCACAGGCCCCTCCCTCTGCAGCAGCAGGGCCGGTTTTTCCCTCTTTTTTTTTCGGTACATTTGCAGAAAATTTCCGGCAGAGCCGGGCGCAGACTGTTAATAAAAATTTTAGGAACTGTAAGGTTTCGTGCATTGACTTGCGAAATAAAGTCATATAGAATTATACAATGGCCGCTGAGCGGGTATTTCGGCGGCCGGAACAAACAAGCGTCCTCAGGCAGCCGTCAGGCCGCAGAGGGCAAAATGATTGAAAAGGAGTTAAATGAATGTCAGATTTCAGCAGAAAGGATGAACCGGATCAGAACATGGAAGTCCGGTCAGCCGGGCAGACAGACGAAATCGAAGATGGACTGGAGTGGATAGAAGAAACAGAAGAGGCGCCGCAGACAGATGGAATGCCGGAAAAATTCAGAAGTGAGGTAGAAATCACGGAAGATCCCGGGGCAGATATGTCCGGAGACACAGCGCTGGACGGGATGGAGGAAGGCGTTCTGGAGGAGCTGGCAGAGGAGGAAGAACCGGAGGAAAAGGAAAACAGGCAGGGGGATATTATGCCTACAGAAGAAGAGATTCTCCGCGCTGCCGGAAGCAGTTTTACGGAGCCGCCCAGGAAGGAGAGGAGAGCTCAGACGCAGACTGCCCCCCCGGAGGCAGACCGAATAAGGGAAAAGAACCGTCCCTCTGAGGAGAGAGCCGGTGGGGGAGATGCAAACCGCTCCCGGGGAAGAAGCAGGAGGAAAGGAAGCGTGCCGCCGGAGTCCCTCAGACGGGCAAGCAAAGACATCCAATCAGATGAGCCCAGTGTGAGGAAAGTCCGGGGCAGGAGGCCGGGACAGGGAGAACGCCGTTTTGGAAGAAGGCAGGCGGCGGTGGCAGCCGGAGCGGCAGCCGCCGTCATCCTGATCGGAGGAGCAGTCTATGTCGGCCTGGGACAGAAGTACAGAAATGTATTTTTCCCGGGAACAGAGATCAACGGGCTTGACGTTTCCGAAAAAACGGTAGCTGAGGCAGAGCAGATGATCTCTGACGGCATCAGCGGGTACACGCTGACTATCGAGGAGAGAGGAGATAAGACAGAACAGCTCTCCCAGGCAGATATAGGGCTTCGCGCTGAGTTTGACGGCACGATGGAAAAGATTATTGCCTCCCAGAACCCCCTCGCCTGGGGAGAATACGTATTCAGCCCCGCCAGCTACAAGATTAAGACCATGATGGCCTATGACGAGGAGGCCTTTCAGAAGGCGGTGGAAGGTCTGGAGTGCTTCGACGAGGACGCTCCGGCTCCGGAAGATGCCCATCTGTCAGAGTATACAGAGGGCGAAGGATACTCCATTGTCCCGGAGGAAAAAGGGGCCAAGGCAGTCTATGAGGTGGTGGAAAAGGGAATTTCTGATGCTATCCTCAATCTGCAGCCAAGCGTCTCCCTGGAGGAAATCGGCGGCTATGAGGAGCCGGAGGTGACCTCTGAGGATGAAACTTTAATAAAGCTCTGCGACAGTATGAACAAAGCTGCCGGCGTTGTGATTACATACCAGTTTGGGGATGCCACAGAGACCCTGAGCGGAGACAGAATCCACGAATGGCTGGTTCCAAACGCGGATGGAACTGTCGGAGTAGATTCTGGAAAGGTGAACGCCTATGTAAAGGAGCTGGCAGACAAGTACAATACAAATAATAAGGCAAAGAATCTGAAAACTTCCTATGGAAAGACAGTGACGATCCGGGGAGGCACATACGGCTGGAAAATAAACCAGTCGGCGGAGGCAGATGAGCTGGCAGCTCTGATCCGCTCAGGCCAGAGCCAGAGCGGGCGTGAGCCGGTTTACTCTCAGAAGGCGGCCAGCCATGGAGCAAATGACTATGGAGATACCTATGTAGAGATCAATCTGACTGCTCAGCACCTGTTCTTCTATAAAAATGGCAAGCTGCTTGTGGAGTCAGACTTCGTGTCAGGAAATCTGTCCAAGGGCTGGGGCACTCCGGCAGGCTCATATCCGCTGACATACAAGCAGAGGGACGCTGTTTTAAAAGGAGAGAACTACCGCACTCCTGTAGATTACTGGATGCCGTTCAACGGCGGAATCGGGATGCATGACGCCAAATGGAGATCCTCCTTTGGAGGAACCATCTATAAGACAGGGGGATCCCACGGCTGCATCAATCTGCCCCACAGCGTAGCGAAGAAAATATATGAAAATATTTCGGCGGGAATGCCGGTGCTCTGCTACAACCTGGAGGGAACTGAGAAGGCGTCTGAGCCCGAGAAACCGAAGGAGACCCAGCCGCCGACTCAGGCTCCGGCAGAGTCGACAGCTCCGGCACCGACTGAACCGTCCACCCAGCCGCCGGCAGAATCGACAGCCCCGGCGCCGACCGAACCGTCCACCCAGGCACCGACCCAGCCGTCTGCCCAGGAGCCGGATGGCCCTGCCTCTGACGATGGAGGCAGCGGAGGAGCCAGCGGACCGGGAATGTAAGGGACAGCTGGCTTTAGCCGGCATGACGGAAAGAAAGTGAGAAAGACGGAATGAGAAAAAAATGGAAACTGGCAGCAGCCGCCGCTGTCTTCGCCCTGCTGCTGTCCGGCTGTGGGAAGGGGAACTCTGCCCCTTTTCAGGGACAGCAGCAGGAGGAGGTAAATAAGGAGACAGAAGCCAATGTTTTGTCAAATCAGCAGCATCAGGAGCTCAGACGGGCTGCGGCTGCCATAGAGGGGCAGCTGCCGGAACTGACATTTGAGGATATTCCTGCCGGGGAGGTGGAAGCGGCTGTTTCCTTCTTTAAGGACAGCTACATATTTGAGGGCAGGAAGGCAGACAATGGATACAGCTATATCCTGGGACTTCGCACAGCTGAGGAAAATCCCCTGGAGGATTTGAGCTGCGGCAATGGGGGACAGGATTCGGATTACAGTGCCAGCCAGTTTGCCGACGGCACCTTTCTCCTGCTGGAGAAGGGTGCCGCCGCCTACGGAATTTCCGGCCTTTACGACTGCCTGAATGAAGGAATGGAGGGCATTGCCTATATGGAGGACGCCAGGGAGAGAGGCGTTTTCCTTGTGCCACCGGCAGAGGAGCCGTTCCTGAGAGTGAGGATGGTAAAGGACGGGGTGCTGAGGACAGAATATCTTCCCCTCTCAAAGGAGAAGAGGCAGGAACTGTTTCCGGAACAGTACGGAGCAGAAGGCCTGCAAAAATCCCCGGTGGGAGACCAGGACCAGGTTCAGGAGGAAGCTCAGGCTGTGCAGGCAGCAGAAGAAGCAGAGACTCCGGGGATGGAGAACACGGGGGCAGTTGATCTGTTTGAGAACAGAGAGGACATGGAAAAGAATTTTATGGGCCATCCGGAGCAGGAGATCACCCGGGAGGCGATGGAGTTTGTCAAAGAGACCTGCGGTTTTCAGGCAGACAGTCTGGACGGGATTTCAGAAATTGAAAGTGCAGGCCTGACAGGGAATTTTGAAACCGGGACCCGGACAGAGACTCTCAGCGGCCGGGCCGAGATGGAGAGGCTTCGGGAACTGCTGGGGGAAGCCGTTTTGGAGGATTCTCCCATGAACGGGAGATTCCCCGGAAGGCTTGTGCTGAAGCTCTCCTCCGGCAAAGAACTGAATCTGTGGCTCTCAGATGTCAGCGGGTCTGAGGATACAGAGCTGGCAGTGGGAAACGCATCCTTTTACAGGCTCAGCCGGGAGACGGCAGAGAGCCTCTGGCGCCTGTTCGGAACAGTTGACGGCTACAGAAGGTACGGAGATCAGATCTGGATGGAGATGAAAGAGGAGCAGTATTCTCCAGATGACGGGGAGCTGACCTTTATCCTGCACAATGAGACCGGCGCTCCGATTCAGTACATCCTGTCTCCCATCATTGAAAAGCGGACAGAGGAAGACGGGGAGGAGAGCTGGATACAGGTGGAGAGCATTGCCGGCTTCTGCGGTTTCCTCACCGGGATGGAGGGAGAGGAAAAGGAACTGGCTGTGCCCTGGAGCGGGAGCTTTCAGCCGTCGGGACCGGGGATCTACCGCCTGGGAATTCAGGTTTCGCCGGAACCGGAGCTGCGGTTTGCCATAAACGCAGAGTTTGAGCTCGCGGAGAGCCAGGGAGAGGAGCAATGAGAGAGATCTTATTTATTGTGCTGATGGCCGGAGTGTTCGGTGCCGCCACAGCCTCTGCAGCTTCTTTTATTTTTCTTGTGAGAAAAAAACGGTTCTGGCGCAGGGCTCTCACTGTGGCCATGCTGGCTGTTTTGGTAGCTTCTGCCGGAGCCATGGGGCTGACAAGATTTTATATCCTGATGGGAGAACTGGAAGAGCTCTGCCAGGTTATGCCTGTGATTTCCCTGACGGTGGCAGGAGAGAGCATAGCCGTGATCGGACTGTGGGGAGTTGGAAAGCTGTGGGAGAGAAGGTGCTGTTAACTTCTGTCCCGCTTAAGCTGTCTGACACCCGCCCCTGCAGAGACAGGAGGAAGCTGCCGGAGCCAGCCGCCATATTCATAAAAATCTCTGTTTACAAGTAGAAGTTCTTGTGCTATACTCTACATCGTACTAACGCGCCGACACTCAGCTTTTTGAGTTCCTGACAGGAGCTTAGTGTGCGGTAAGAATTTATTTTATAAGGAGGAAATCGTCATGATTTCAAAGGAGAAGAAGTCTGCTATCATCGCAGAGTATGGAAGAAAGCCTGGAGATACAGGTTCACCGGAGGTTCAGATCGCTATCTTAACAGCGAGAATCACAGAGCTCACAGAGCATTTAAAGACAAACCAGAAGGATCACCATTCCAGACGTGGTCTGTTAAAGATGGTTGGTCAGAGACGTGGTCTGCTGGACTACTTAAAGAAGACAGATCTGGAAGGCTACCGTGCTTTAATTGAGAAGTTAGGCATCAGAAAGTAAGAGACGAAATTAGGGTGGAGCAATCCACCCTAGTTGTTTATATCATAGAAAACTTTTGCAGCTTCTCAGAAGGACCTGCTTTATGTAGAAGGAGTTATCCGAGACCGCTGATGTAGGCACAGAGATGGGATCCGGGAAAGCACTCAGGAGCTTTTCCGGAGTTTTCTGCGCCCAGATCAGTAGTTTCGGACACTTCTGCATAAGCTGCCTGACAGGGCAGGATGAGAGTCAAGGACTCAGGAAACATCAGAACGGACAAGAATGAAAAATGAAGAATGAAGAAAAGAAAAAGGAGATTACAGTTTTATGTATAAGAGTTTTTCAATGGAACTGGCCGGCAGAACACTGACAGTAGATGTCGGCAGAGTGGCAGCACAGGCAAACGGCGCTGCGTTTATGCACTATGGAGATACGACAGTACTGTCCACAGCGACAGCTTCCGATAAGCCGAGAGAGGGAATCGATTTCTTCCCCCTGAGCGTTGAGTTTGAAGAAAAGATGTACGCCGTGGGAAAGATTCCGGGAGGCTTCAACAAGAGAGAGGGCAAGGCTTCTGAAAATGCAGTGCTGACGGCCCGCGTGATTGACCGTCCTATGCGTCCCCTGTTCCCGAAGGATTACAGAAATGACGTGACCTTAAACAACCTGGTTCTGTCTGTGGATCCGGACTGCAGCCCGGAGTACACTGCCATGCTTGGCTCCGCCATTGCCACCTGCATCTCAGACATTCCATTTGACGGTCCCTGTGCGACGACACAGATCGGCATGATCGACGGGGAGTTTATCGTAAATCCTACCTCCGCCCAGAGAAAGGTTTCCGATATGGCTCTGACTGTCGCTTCCACAAGGGAGAAGGTTATCATGATCGAGGCCGGGGCCAACGAGGTGCCGGAGGATGTGATGATCCAGGCTATTTTCAAGGCACATGAGGTAAACCAGGAAATTATCAAATTTATCGATACCATTGTCGCCGAGTGCGGCAAGGCAAAGCACAGCTATGAAAGCTGCGCTGTTCCGGAGGAGCTCTTTGCAGCCATCAGGGAGATCGTGCCTCAGGAGGAGATGGAGGAAGCTGTCTTCACAGATGAGAAGCAGAAGCGTGAGGAGAACATCCGCGTTATCACAGAGCGCCTGGAGGAGGCTTTTGCTGAGAATGAAGAGTGGCTTTCTGTACTGGGAGAGGCCATCTACCAGTATGAGAAAAAGACGGTGAGAAAGATGATCTTAAAGGATCACAAGCGTCCTGACGGCCGCGGCATCACGGAGATCCGCCCGCTGGCTGCCGAGATCGATCTGCTTCCCAGAGTTCACGGCTCCGGTATGTTCACCCGCGGACAGACCCAGATCTTAAATATCTGTACGCTGGCTCCGCTGTCTGAGGCTCAGAAGTTAGACGGACTCGATGAGAATGAGACAAGCAAGAGATATATGCACCATTATAACTTCCCGTCCTACTCTGTAGGAGAGACCAAGCCGTCCAGAGGCCCGGGACGCCGCGAGATCGGACACGGTGCTCTGGCAGAGAGAGCTCTGATTCCGGTGCTTCCAAGCGAGGAGGAATTCCCTTACGCCATCCGCACGGTATCTGAGACCATGGAGTCCAATGGCTCTACTTCCCAGGCCAGCATCTGTGCATCCACTCTGTCCCTGATGGCAGCAGGCGTGCCGATCAAGGCTCCGGTAGCGGGAATCTCCTGCGGTCTGGTGACAGGCGACACAGATGACGATTATATTGTTCTGACTGATATTCAGGGACTTGAGGACTTCTTCGGAGATATGGACTTCAAGGTAGGCGGAACTCACAAGGGAATCACATCCATTCAGATGGATATTAAGATTCACGGACTGACAAGGCCGATTATCGAGGAGGCTATTGCCAAGACAAGAGAGGCAAGGCTCTACATTCTCGACGAGATCATGAAGCCTGTTATCGCAGAGCCCAGAAAAGAGGTAGGCAAGTATGCTCCGAAGATTGAGCAGATTACCATTGATCCTCAGAAGATCGGAGATGTTGTGGGCAAGCAGGGCAAGGTGATCAACAAGATTATCGAGCAGACAGGCGTGAAGATTGATATCAACGACGACGGAAATGTTTCTGTGTGCGGAACAGATAAGGCTATGATCGATAAGGCTATCAGCATTATCAGAAGCATTGTCACAGATATTGAGCCGGGACAGGTGCTTACGGGAACGGTTGTGCGCATTATGAATTTCGGAGCTTTCGTTGAGCTGGCTCCAAACAAGGACGGAATGATCCACATTTCCAAGCTCTCCGACAAGAGAGTGGCAAAGGTGGAGGATGTGGTAAACATCGGCGATGAGGTTACCGTAAAGGTAATCGAGGTGGACAAGATGGGCCGCATCAACCTGAGCATGAAGCCGGGCGATCTGGCTCCGAAGGCTTCCAAAGGAGAATAAACCGCGGGAAGACATCAATCATTCGGCGCTCTGCGCTGAATTAAAATCGAAACAGAGGCTGGATACAGCCTGACAGGGCTGCTGTAAGACGAAGGACCGTTTTATGGCAGCCCTTTGCTGTGCAGGGAACGGAGCCGGGCTGCTGCAGGGACCCTTCCGGACTGCAGACGGCCAGAAAACCAGGCTGCCGGGAAAAATCGGCAGCGGAAAAACAGGCAGAAGTATGAAAGCGCGCAGGAGGACATATGCTGGAGGTAACGGGAATTTATAAAAAGTTCAGAAACAGGCAGATTTTAAAGGGAGTATCCTTTCAGGCAGAACCAGGGATGTGCGTGGGAATTGCAGGGGGAAATGGATGCGGAAAGACGACGCTTCTCTCCATACTGGCAGGTGTGAGCAGGCCGGATGCGGGAAGCATCCGGTTTGACGGCGAGGAAGCGGTGGGAAAACGGAAAATTTTTGAAAAAAAGGCAGCCTACGTTCCCCAGGAAAATCCGCTGATTCCGGAGCTGCCGGCCAGGGACAATTTTGCCCTCTGGTACAAGGGGGACAAAAAGAGAATGGAGGAGGACCTGAGACAGGGGGTGGCCGCAGCCCTGGGACTTCCCGGGTTTCTTTCTATTCCGGCCGGGAAGCTGTCAGGCGGCCAGAAAAAGAGACTGAGCATTGCGTCTGCCCTGTCCAATCATGCCTCTGTTCTGATTATGGATGAGCCGGGAGCCGCCCTGGATCTGGCTGCGAAGGAGGAGATCCTTCACTATATCGACGGTTTTGTAAAAAGCGGAAAAACGGTGATTTTAACCTCCCATGAGCTGCCGGAGCTGAACATGTGCCAAAAGCTCTATATTCTCAGGGACGGAGTCCTTACACAGGCGGACAGCGGCATAAAGCCGGAGGAACTGATCAGAAGATTCTGACAAAAACCGTCAGAAATCTTAAAAATGTTTACAAAAATCAGTCATCTGCTGACGAAAACGAAAAGCTATGGTATAATGGCTGCAAGCAGGCATTATACCTGCGCCGAGCCGCTGGCGCCCGAAGGGAGCCAAAACACTACTGCGGCGAGTGCGCACCCCTCGGAGAGAATAGCATATCCGAAGGATATGGTATAATGGCGAGGAAAGCGCATGCCATGCTTGCATGAGCATGCATTTGACGAGCAGTCCATCGAGACGCTAGTCGAGATGGTATAAAAATTGCAAGCAGCCTGCTAAAAAGGCAGTGAGGACGCAATCATACCCTGACAGCAAAATTATCAGTCAGTCTGTGAAGAAGAAAAAGAGGAGGAATGAGTATGAAATGCCCGTATTGTGATCAGGAAATTCCAGACGGCAGCTCTGTATGTCCTGTCTGTATGAAGGAATTGATACCGAGCCAGGAGGACGGCAGCCGTGAAGGCAGCGAGGCCCCGATAGAAGAGAAGTCCGCTGAAGAACCTGCAGAAGAAGCGTCATCCGGCACAGATACGGCCGGCAGAACGGCGGACAGCACAGAGGAGGGAGCAGCTACAGGCCAGGAAGCGGCGGGAGTTCCTGCTGTGCCTGAAAAGAAGCAGGGACGCGGCCCGATCATAGCCGTGGCGGCAGCTGCAGTTGTCGCTGTGGCCGGCCTGGCATTCTGGCAGATGAACAAAGAGGATCCCAAGGATATTGTCATCAAGGCCTTCGAGGGAGTGGTGGCAGATGGACAGACCAATCCGGCTGAGGAGATTTTTGGCTGGGATGCCATGTATGACAAGCTGTATCAGGGCTCCTATCAGATGGATATGGGCCTTCAGCTGGAGAGCCTGCTGGGAATCACAGAGCTTGCAGGCGCCGGATTCAATATGGCCGCAGTGCAGGATCGCGATACCGGAGCCATGGACATGGATTTCGGGATTCAGTATGGAGGGATGGATCTTGCAGGTGCGCAGATTTATCTGGACGATGCAGAGCTTGCGGTAGCGCTTCCCGAGCTGACGGGAAAGGTATTCAGCCTGAATTTGGCAGAGGATCTGGAGACCCAGATTGCCAATTCCCCGTATCTGGGAAAAAATCTTTCCGATATGGGATTTAATCTTCAGGGATATGTAGATTATATGAAAAAAGCCAACGAGATTTCCAAGTCCGAAACGCCGATGTTTGACCTGGAGGCGCTCTGGGAGAGATATAAGACGGGAAGTGAGGCAATCGACAACCTGAAGGCTGCCATGACCGTGGAAAAGGGAGAGAAAAGGAGCTTTACCGTAGACGGCCAGGAGCAGGAGTGCACCGGATACGATGTGGTTTTAAGCAGCGATTCACTTGTTCAGTTTTTCACAGATACGAAGGACTTCTTTCTGGAGGATGAAACCTTAAAGAAGGACGTTGTCACCTATCTGGAGCTTGTGAAGGATCTCAATGACTCCGTTTCAGGCGCCTACAGCCTGGACAGTGTGGTCGGCGGGGACGGCGTCCAGGCGGAGGAACTGACACCCCAGGAGCAGCAGGAAGAGCTCTGGACTGAGGTGGACAGCAGCCTGGATGAAGCTCTGACCCAGTTCCAGAACAGCATGGGAGATTTGAACCTGGCAGTTTATGTGACAGATGATGGAAAGCTGGCCTCCTTTGACTACAGTGCAGTCCTTACCGGAATTTCGGAGGAAATGGAGGACGGCCAGGCGGCCGGTGGGGAAAGCGCAGAGACCTCCGGCGCTTCAGAGGAAGAGACAAAAGCAGCAGAGGCAGGCTCCGAGGCAGGCGGCGCAGCGCAGGGGGCAGAAACTCTTACCCTCTCAGGAACGGTTACCTTTAAGGGAGGCTACAACCGCATGGCCAATGTAGATGCAAGCCTTGTGCTTACGGCCCCAGGCTCATCCCCGGTGACAGTTACCCTGAATAAGACAGGCGACTACCAGAAGGAGCAGTCCTACAGTGAAGGACTTGTCATCGGCCTGGAGTCAGAAGGAGAGAAGGGAGCCCTCAGCCTGGCGGGAAGCTATAACATAGCGGACAAAACCTACTCTCTGAAGGGAGCTCTGGAGAGCAACGGAACGGAGATGGGAAGCCTGACTGTGGACGGAATCATGGAAACGCTGGTTCCGGGAGAGTCCTTTAAGGCAGCGGCTGATTCTATTAAGCTTACAGTGAACCAGATACTCCTTGGAGTTCCTGCAGAGCAGGCGACAGATATGGATCTGCTGGAGCTGTCCGGTTCCTTTGGGATGGGCCCGATGACAGAGAGCCCGGCCAAGCCGGAGGGAGAGAGCTTTGACATTCTTGCGGCTACTGAGGAGGAATGGAATCAGGTAATCGCGGAAATGTACTTAAAACTCAATGAGCTGACGAGCAGCATATACTAAATGACCGGAGCAGAGCCTGCCGGGGCGAAGGCCCAGGCAGGCTCTGCTTGCTCAGATGAATGGAAAAAGACAGTCTGCGCCGGATTTCTGTAAAGAATGAGAGGAGCGCCTTGAGTCAGCAGGCGCAGACGGAACATGGACAAAGAGGTTAATGGATGCGTACATTTTTAGTGTATCTGAAGCTGGAGCTGAAACGGGCGCTCAAGAGCGCCCCATATTTTCTTGCGGGAACAGCGGTGCTGGCAGTTCTTGTGGGCCTGATTGCCTTTGCGGCGGGGAGGGTGCTTTACTCGGACCGTGCAGTTGGGAATATCCGGGTGGGAGTCGTGCTGCCGCAACAGGATCCTGCGTCTGAGAAACTGATTTCCATGGTCTCCTCCCTGGAAAGCGTGTCCAGTCTGTGTGAATTCTCCTATGTGGATGAAAAAGAAGGGCGGGAGCAGATGAGGCAGGGAAAACTCTATGCCCTGATGCTGCTTCCGGAGGGGCTTTTGAGGGGGATTATGGACGGCACCAATACGCCGGTGACCATCGTATTTCCGGAAAATGCAGGGTTGGAGGCGGCGGTATTCAGGGAGCTTGCCGATGCAGGAACACAGATCCTGAAAACGGCTCAGGCGGCTGTCTATGCAGCGGATGAGCTGTGCAGCAGAATGGGAAGAGAGACACAGATTCCAAGCGCTGAGGCAGATATAAATTCCATGTATCTGAAATACGCACTGAACCGCTCCGTTTATTTCAGGACAGAGGAGGTAAGTGCCGTGGGAGAGGTGGGAACGGCCGCTTTTTATGGAATTTCAGCTTCTGTGATGGTGCTTTTGCTCCTGGGAATTCCGGCGGCCGGTTTCTTAAAGCCCTACTCGGAAATCATGGAGAGAAAGCTGTTCTTAATCGGTCTTTCACGGACAAAAAGACTTATAGCCAGGGCCGTGTGCCTGTGGCTGGCATTTGCGGCCGTGACGGCTGCGCCGTTTTTTCTGTGCTTTGGAATGGGATTCATGGAGAGCGGAGGATTCAGTATTCCCGTGTGGCTTATGGTTTGCATGGCGGCAGCCATGTGGACGATACTCATTTATGAGCTGGCCAGGAACGCATTTGCGGGGATCTGTGCGCTGTTTCTTACTGCAGCGGCCTCTGTTTTCATGGCGGGTGGCCTGATTCCTTCTGTCTTTCTCCCGGAGGCTGTACAGCGGGCGGGAAGCGTGACACCGGCAGCGATTCTGATGGACGCAGTACAGTGGATGGTGTCGGGAGGGGAGGCCTTTCCTGTACTCAGGCTTACAGTCCTGGGAGCAGCCGCTTTTCTGCTTGCGGCGGCAGTAAGGAGGAATTATGAATAAGACGGGACTTTGGTTTTTTCTGTCCCTGAAAAGACAGGTGAAGAGGATCTTTTTTCTGGTTCTTCTTTTTTTCCTTCCCGCTGGGCTGTGGTGCTTCAGGGCAGCCGGAGAGGGGGAGAGTGAGCAGGTGAAAGTAGCTCTCTATGCCGGGGAAAGCGCGTGGAACCGGAAAGTGGCAAAGGAGCTTCTTTCGGACACAGGATCTTTTGGCTTTTATGTGAGCAGCTCTGAGGAAGCGCTCAGGGAAGATGTGAAAGCGGGGCGGGCCGAGTGCGGTTATATTTTTCCGGAGGATCTTAAGGAGAGGCTGGAGACAGGAGACTATAAAAGGTGCATTGTGCTGGTCTCCTCCCCGTCAACCACAGCGGGAAGACTTTCTACGGAGATTGTATTTTCCGGTTTGTTTACCGTCTGGGGAAGGGAGCTCCTTGAGGCATATGCCGGTGAGGGAGAAGCCTTTTGCGGACAGAAGGACGTCTGGGAGCAGCTGGAACCCCTCTATGACAGGTATCTGAACAACGGGAGCACCTTTGCTTTTCAGTATGTCACCTCAGGGGGAAGCGCCCTGGAGGAGCCGACGCTTAAAACTTCTCCCCCTGCCAGAGGGATCGCGGCGGTGTTTATCTTTGTCATGGGACTTGCAGCGGCGGTGACTGTCTGCGAGGATATAAAAAAAGGCCTGTTCGGGACCATGTCCGGTCTGCGGCGGGAGGCGGCCATTATGGCCTGCCTGGCAGCGCCTGTATCTCTTGCCTGTCTCAGCGGGTTTGCAGGTCTGGGAGCGGCGGGAGTGCTCATGAGCCCAGCCGGGGAAGCAGGTCTTCTTCTGCTCTATGGCTGCAGCTGCACAGTCTTTTCCTGGGTTCTCTGCCGCCTGGTCAGAAATCCTCTGGCCATCGCCTGCCTGATTCCTTTTTTTATTATCGGAAGCCTTGTCTTCTGCCCTGTTTTTGTGGATCTGTCCCTGTTCCTTCCGGCTTTGAAAACTGCGGGAAAGCTGTTTTTGCCCTGGTATTATCTGAAAGCAGCTGCGTTTCTGTAGGAGTTCTGCCGGCTGGAGAGTCCCGCCTTCTGCAGGCCCCAGGATAGGCTCCGGTCTCCGGCAGGGAGGAAAAGAAGATACAGGTCTGACTGTAAAGTCTTTTAAAAGACTGTGTCAGATTTTGGAAAACTCTCCTTAAACACATTGAAATTTAACAGGATTCTGACTATAATAAAAAAAGAGTACGCGATGCCCGGAGAAGCGGAGCATCCCGATACCGTAAAGGACGGCGTTTCTGCCGTCGGGCCCTGTGTGGCTGCGGCGCGGGTGCTCCGCTTTTTGCCGTCTCTGTATATAGGACCAAGGATTGATGAGGGGGAAGGAATCTGGCATGGAAGAGATGAATTTCGATGAGCTGCACCTTCTGGCAGATGAAAAAAAATACAGGAGCCTGAAGGAAAAACTGATAGAGATGAATGAGGTGGACATTGCCTCGTTTATCGAGGAGCTGGATTCTGAAAAGACGGTGGTGGTGTTCAGAACGCTCCCTAAGGAGATTGCCACAGATGTGTTTGCCTGCCTTCCGGTGGAGAAGCAGCAGCACATTATTACCAGCATCACGGATACAGAGCTTCAGTATATCATGGATGATCTGTTTGTGGATGATGCGGTGGATATGCTGGAGGAGCTTCCGGCTACCATTGTAAAAAGGGTGCTGAAAAATTCAAGCCCTGACACCAGAGCGCTGATCAACCAGTTTTTAAAATATCCTGAGAACAGTGCGGGAAGCGTGATGACAGCCGAATATGTGGGACTGAAAAAGGCCATGACGGTGGAGGAGGCCTTTGCCTACATCAGAAAATACGGGGTGGACAAGGAAACCATCTACACCTGCTATGTCATGGATGCGGCCCGCCATCTGGAGGGAGTCGTCACAGTAAAGGATCTTCTCATGAGCCCCTATACCACAACCATCGAGGAGATCATGGACACCCATGTGCTGAAGGCTGTCACCACAGAGGATCAGGAGGCCGTGGCGGCCATGTTCAATGAGTATGCCCTTTTAAGCCTTCCTGTTGTGGACGGGGAAAACCGGCTGGTGGGAATTATCACGGTTGACGACATTATGGATGTCATGGAGCAGGAGGCTACCGAGGACTTTGAGAAGATGGCGGCCATGAACCCCAGCGAGAAGCCCTACCTGAAAACGAGTGTGTTCCAGCTCGCCAAAAACAGGATCGTGTGGCTGTTAGTGCTGATGTTCAGCAGTATGGTCACGGGAGAGATCCTGACCCAGTATGAGGAGGCGTTCTCTGCGATCCCTCTGCTTGTTACCTTTATCCCCATGCTGATGAACACGGGAGGAAACTCGGGAAGCCAGGCCAGCACCATGATTATCCGAGGTATGGCGGTGGGAGAGATCAGCCCGGCAGACATTGTGAAGGTGGTGTGGAAGGAGCTGAGAGTCGGCGTTTTAGTGGGATTCTGCCTGGCTGTGGCAAACTTCATCCGTCTGAGCCTGTCCTATCCGGGACAGGAGATGATCTGCCTGACTGTAGTGCTGAGCATTTTCTGTATCGTCATTATTGCCAAGACGATCGGATGCACGCTGCCCATTATCGCAAAGGTGCTGCACCTGGATCCGGCCCTGATGGCATCCCCGATGATTTCCACGATCCTGGATGCCTGCAGTCTTGTCATCTACTTTAATTTTGCCTGCCACCTGCTGGATATGGCGGTTTAGCAAGCATCAGAAATCATTCAGGCTGCCTCTGTGAGGATAAAGGAGTTTCCGGGGCTATGCCAGAGGGCAGGATTTCAGTCCCACTCCAGGCTTGTATTTTTTCAGATAAGGCGATATAATTAAGTATCTTTAGCAGCAGTTCAGTTATCTGACTGGACTGAATTATCAAAGTGAGGAGTGTGGAGCTATGGAAAAGATCAGAACGAGATATGCCCCAAGCCCGACTGGGAAGATGCATGTCGGAAATTTAAGGACTGCACTGTACGCTTACCTGATTGCCAAGCATGAGGGCGGCGACTATATTTTAAGAATTGAGGATACGGATCAGGAGCGCTACGTGGAGGGCGCCACTGAGATTATTTATAATACCTTAAAGGATACGGGCCTGATTCACGATGAGGGCCCGGACGTGGGAGGACCGGTAGGTCCTTATGTCCAGAGCGACCGCCAGAAGGCAGGCATCTATATGGAGTATGCGAAAAAGCTCATTGACAAGGGGGAAGCATACTACTGCTTCTGTGATCAGGAGCGCTTAAACAGCCTGAGAAAGACCGTAAACGGCGAGGAAATTATGGTCTATGACAAGCACTGTCTGCACCTGTCCAAGGAGGAGGTTGAGGCAAACCTGGCTGCCGGAAAGCCTTTCGTCATCCGCCAGAACAATCCACAGGAGGGAAGGACAACCTTCCACGACGAGATTTACGGTGACATCAGCGTGGACAACTCGGAGCTGGACGACATGGTTCTTATTAAGTCCGACGGCTATCCCACCTATAATTTTGCCAACGTGGTCGACGACCATTTACAAAAAATCACCCATGTGGTGAGGGGAAATGAGTATCTTTCCTCCTCCCCGAAGTACAACCGCCTTTATGAGGCGTTTGGCTGGGAGGTTCCCGTGTACGTACACTGCCCGACCATCACAAATGAGGAGCACAAGAAGCTGAGCAAGAGAAGCGGTCACTCTTCCTACCAGGATCTCATCGACCAGGGCTTCCTCTCAGAGGCTGTGGTGAACTTCGTGGCGCTGTTAGGCTGGTCTCCGGAGAGCAACCAGGAAATCTTTACGCTGGACGAGCTGATTAAGCAGTTTGATTACAGACACATCAGCAAGTCGCCGGCAGTGTTTGATATGGTTAAGCTCAGATGGATGAACGGCGAGTATATGAAGGCTATGGACTTTGACCGGTTCTATGAGATGGCAGAACCCTATATCAAAGCCGTGATCAAAAAGGATCTGGATCTGAAGAAGATTGCAGCCATGGTGAAGACGAGGATTGAGGTGTTCCCGGACATTGCGGGACATATTGACTTCTTTGAGGAGCTTCCGGAGTACGATCCGCAGATGTACGTCCACAAGAAGATGAAATCCACAGAGGAGACTTCCTTAAAGGTGTTAAAGGACGTGCTGCCGATTCTGGAGGCCCAGGAGGATTTCTCCAATGACGCTCTCTATGAGAGACTGTCTGCCTACATTTCTGAAACAGGGGTAAAGACAGGTTTTGTTATGTGGCCTATCCGTACAGCTGTCTCAGGCAAGCAGATGACGCCTGCGGGGGCTACGGAGATTATGGAGGTTCTCGGAAAAGAGGAATCCTTAAAGAGAATCAGAAAAGGAATCGAGCTTCTCGAGAAATAGAAGAGATGCTTAAATATAAAGAGGGATGCCTTGCGGGTGGGTTCCGCGGCATCCTTCTTTGATGTATGAGGCAGCGCCGCGCAGGCCGCAGCGCTGCAGGAAGTCTGTTGGAGGGAGCGAGTGGACAGGTATGCCATTTAATAAAGCGCAGGAGGCGGCGGTAAACCACGGGGAAGGCCCCATGATGGTCCTTGCCGGGCCGGGCTCGGGAAAGACGACAGTGGTGACACACAGGGTGCAGAGCCTGATTGAGAGGCATGGAGTCAACCCCTCATCGATTCTTGTCATCACATTTACGAGGGCCGCAGCCAGAGAAATGAAGGAGCGGTTTGAGCGTCTGATGGAGGGGCGGTGCCTGCGGGGGCAGGTGAGCTTTGGAACCTTCCATGCCGTTTTTTTCAGGATCCTCAAGCTGGCCTACGGCTATGAGGCAGCCGATATTATCAGGGAGGATCAGCGGCTTCGCTTTATGCGGGAACTGGTGGCAAAGGAGCAGCTGGAGCCGGAGGACGAAAATGAGCTGATCGCCTCCCTTCTTTCAGAGATAAGCTCTGTGAAGGGAGAGCTGATTGATCTTGACCACTATTATGCAAAGAGCTGCTCGGAGGAGGCCTTCAAGCGAATCTATGCAGGCTATGAGGAGAGACTCAGAAGAAACAGAAAGATCGACTTTGATGACATGCTTGTAATGTGCTATGAGCTGTTCCGGCAGCGGCCGGATATTCTGGGGGCCTGGCAGAAAAAGTATGCCTATATTTTGGTGGACGAGTTTCAGGACATTAACCGGCTGCAGTATGAGATTGTGCGGATGCTTGCAGCCCCCCGGAACAATCTGTTTATTGTGGGGGACGATGATCAGTCCATCTACCGGTTTCGGGGAGCGAGGCCGGAGATTATGCTGGGTTTCGAGCGGGACTATCCAGATGCCGGGAGAGTTCTTCTCGATGTCAACTACCGCTCCACGAAGGAGATTGTGGACGCGTCCCTGCGTCTGATCGGAAACAATGAAAAACGCTTTAAAAAGTCCCTGAGGACGGCTGGAAGCAGAGGCAGAAAGGTGATCACCCGTGTCTGGAAGGACGAGGAGGAGGAGAACAGCCGCATCGCCGAGGAGATCCGGATGTACAGCGAGGCAGGCTGTGCCTACCGGGACATCGCCGTTCTCTACCGCACCAATTCAGGCCCCCGCAGGCTTATAGAAAAGCTGATGGAGTACAACCTGCCCTTTAAAGCCAGGGATGTGGTCCCGAATCTCTATGAGCACTGGATCTCAAAAAATATTCTGGCCTACATCCGGGTGGCTCTGGGGAGCAGGGAGAGGGGAGAAGTGCTTCAGATGATCAACCGTCCGGCCCGGTATATCAGCAGGGATGCCCTTCAGGCGCCGCAGATCTCCTTTGACGAGGTCAAGGGCTATTACCGGGACAAGGACTGGATGGTGGAGCGGATCGAAAGCCTGGAATTTGACCTGACGGCAATCAGCCGCATGTCGCCTCTTGCGGCCGTCAATTATATCAGGAAGTCCGTGGGATACGATGCCTGGCTTTACGAGTACGCGGCCGCCCACCGGATGAAGGCAGATGAATTTCTGGAAACGGCAGACCAGCTTAAGGAGAGCGCCGCCCGCTACAAAACCTTTGACGCCTGGTTTTCCCATATCAGCGAATATGGGGAGGAGCTGAAACGCCAGGCCAGGGAGCGGGAGCAGACGGCAGATGCCGTGACCCTGTCTACCATGCACAGCTCCAAGGGGCTGGAATACAGGGTGGTCTATATTCTGGATGCCAACGAGGGAGTGACGCCTCACAGCAAGGCTGTCCTGGACGCAGATATCGAGGAGGAGAGACGGCTGTTCTATGTGGCCATGACCAGGGCAAAGCAGAGGCTCCACGTGTACAGCGTAAAGGAGAGATACCATAAGCCGGCGGAGGTTTCCAGGTTTGTGGAGGAGTATCTGGACGGGGAGGAAGAGCAGACGGTATTGTGATGGAAAGAAAACCGGGATAAGAGCTGAAGCGGTTTCTGAAACCGGGGGATGGAAAAATGGAAAGAGAGGTGGAACCGGATGGGCTGTGTGCATATTTACTGCGGCGACGGAAAGGGAAAGACCACTGCCGCCGTCGGGCTGGCTGTGCGGATGCAGGGATGCGGGGGATATGTGATAGCTGCCCGCTTTTTAAAGACAGATGAGTCGGGGGAAGTGGGGGCTTTGAAAAGCCTTCCCGGCATCGAGCTTTTGCCGTGCGACAGAAGCTTCGGGTTTACCTGGCAGATGACAGATGCCCAGAGGGAGGAAGCGTCCGGTTACTATGGAGCCATGTTTGAGCGGGCGCGCGAAAGGGCTCTGGAGCTCTGCGATAGGCTGGAGGAAAAAGAGCGGGAGGAGAAAAAGAATGCCGTCCCGGACAGAGACTGCCGGGCGCTTTTGATCCTTGACGAGATCTTCGCAGCCTGCAGCGGCGGATTTGTGCAGGAGAAGAAAGTGGTGGATTTTCTGCGAAAGAGGCCTCATAACCTTGAGGTGGTCATGACAGGCAGAAATCCGTCAGAAGAACTTCTGGGAGAGGCGGACTATATCTCAGAGATTGTGTGCAGGAGACATCCCTTTGAGAAGGGGATGACAGCCCGCCGGGGGATTGAATACTGAACCTCTGCCGGCCCCATGAGAAGTGTATCAATCCGGCGGCCGCACAGGAAGAAGAACTCTCAGGAGAGAATGGAAAGGACAGTGAGAATGAACAGAGCAAAAAAGCCGCAGATGAGCCTGATCACGAAGGAAATGCGGCTGAGATACTTAAACGAGATGGAGAAGGAACATCCGGGATACATCTATGAGAGGGACAAGCTTTACATGCTCGTCTACACTTTTACGGGAGTCAGGCTGGTATACAGCCTGCTCTATATCATGCTGATCTTGTTTTATCAGACTCTCGTGCCGAGCGGGATCAGCCTGTCCAGCGGGTTTGTCAGTCTGTTCGGCACAGCAGTATTCTATTTCTGGTATACCCTGCTTTTGACCTCCGGGTGGGCCGTGGCGGCGCTGATGATAGCGGCCAGGGGAATCGGTCTGGTTATGGGAGGAACCTCCCTCTTAAACAGCGCTCCGGTGCTGGTCATGGGTCTGCCGGGATTAACAGCCCTTCCCGCCATTTTCATTATGACAGCGGGGATGGTTTTACAGTTCATAGAGGCGGTATTCTGTATCTATGTAGTCTTTGAGCCAAAGGCGGCCATGACAGTCAGGCTGAACCGCCAGATGGGATCCTGGTTTATGACGAACCAGGTGTCGAGGGATACGCTTGAGCGCATGGCCGGATATAAAAATGAAGCCCAGGACAGCATAGGGGACAGGGAGGAAAGCGAGGAAAGCGAGGAAAGCGGCGGCAGGGAGAGGACTCAGGATGCAGACTGCGCAGAAAAAGGGGATGACCAGGGGAGAACCCCCTCCGGTTCAGAGCGGGAGGAATAGAGACGGCCTGCAGCTATTTTCAGACCCGCCGCAGGTCTTCCCGGAGAATGCAGGAATTCACAGGAAAAGCAGGTGAAAAGCTGCTTGATTTTTCGCCTTTTCTCTGATAAAGTTTAAAAAGAAGGACGCCCTGTCCTGCCGCGCAGGAGAAAGGCCCGAAAGGCGGACCATGCAGAGAGAGGTCCGGGGCTTCACAGTGAAAGATAAAACAGAAAGGTAAGAAAATCTATGGCTGAAAACAAGAATGTAAATCCGGCAGCAGAGAATGAGGAAGAGATGACAGTGACCCTGACACTGGATGACGGAAGAGAACTGGAATGTGTAGTTCTCACTATTTTCCCGGCCGGTGAGAAGGAGTATATTGCCCTGCTTCCCATGGATGATGAGGACAGTGAAGAGGGAGAGGTTTACCTGTACCGCTATACAGAGGACGAGAACGGAGAGCCGAACCTTGAGAACATCGAGGACGACGATGAGTATGAGATCGTCGCTGACGCCTTCGACGAGCTCCTTGACGAGCAGGAGTACGACGAGCTGGTCGGCGAGGACGAGTTAGAAGAATAAGAGGTGTGGAAAACCCCCATGTTTTTTTGTTCCAGAAAAGTCACAAAAAAACATGGGGGTTTTCCTGGGGGAAGGGAAACGGGAGTGTCTCTTCCCTCCCAAGAAAAAAACGAGGATATTTTGTGACTTCGCTGGAACAAAATATCCTCGTTTTTTTCTACATACTATACATTGAAGCGGAACAGGATTACATCTCCGTCCTTTACCACGTATTCCTTGCCCTCCATGCGGACAAGGCCCTTTTCCTTTGCTGCGGTGTACGTTCCGCAGTCCAGAAGATCCTGGTAGTTGACAACCTCGGCCTTGATGAAGCCTCTCTCGAAGTCGGAGTGAATCTTTCCGGCTGCCTGGGGAGCTTTTGTGCCGACCTTGATGGTCCAGGCTCTCGTCTCCGTCTCTCCGGCGGTCAGATAGCTGATGAGGCCAAGAAGGCGGTAGCTTGCGGCGATCAGCTTGTCGAGCCCGGATTCCTTCAGCCCCAGATCCTCCAGGAACATCTTTTTCTCATCTTCGTCCAGTTCTGCAATCTCCTGCTCAATCTGGGCGCAGATGACAAATACCTCGCTGCCGTTTTCAGCTGCAAATTTTCTCACTTCCTGGACATAGGCATTGCCGGCCGCGTCATCCGCCAGATCATCCTCGGCTACATTGGCGGCGAAAATCACAGGCTTCCAGGTTAAGAGATTTAAGGAGGAGATAAAGGCCAGCTCGTCCTCATCCTCTGTCTCATAGCTTCTGGCCAGCTTTCCTTCCTCCAGATGGGCGTACATGGCTTTCAGGATTTCAAGCTCCTTTGCGAGAGCCTTGTTTCCCATGGCGCTCTTTGTGGTCTTTGCGATGCGGCGCTCCAGAATCTCCATATCAGAGAAAATCAGCTCCAGATCAATGGTTTCAATATCTCTTAAGGGGTTTACGCTTCCGTCTACATGTACAACGTTGGGATCATCGAAGCAGCGAACTACATGGACGATAGCGTCTACTTCGCGGATGTTGGAGAGAAACTGGTTTCCGAGTCCCTCGCCCTTGGAAGCTCCCTTTACCAGACCGGCAATGTCCACAAATTCGATGACAGCCGGAGTAATCTTGGCAGAATTATAGAGCGCTGCCAGCTTCTGGAGTCTCTCGTCGGGAACGGGAACGACGCCCACATTCGGGTCGATGGTGCAGAAGGGATAGTTGGCGGACTCGGCGCCGGCCTTCGTCAGAGAGTTGAATAATGTACTTTTTCCTACGTTTGGTAAACCTACGATACCTAATTTCATAATACGTATCCTTTCTATTCTTCAGGGCTGCTTCAGGCACGGCACGCGGCAGAATACCTGCGGCAGAAGCCCTGTTTTTTTATCGGCTGATAGTCTTTTATAAGAATAGCATAGAATGGGGGGAAAGAAAAGAGAAAAATGTTTGCTTTTCTGCCTGCGATATATTAAGATAAGAGATTGAGGTATAAGGAAACTGCTGCTTTTTGAATTTAAAGCGGCATAGTGAAGGAGGAAATTGGATGAGTCACAAAAACGGAAGCTTCAGCAGCTCGCTGGGCTTTGTACTTGCCTGTGTGGGCTCAGCGGTGGGGCTTGGAAATATCTGGATGTTTCCCTACCGCCTGGGGCAGTATGGAGGGGCGGCCTTTCTGGTCCCCTATATATTCTTTGTGGTGCTGTTCGGTTTGACCGGCCTGTCAGCGGAGTTCGCCATCGGCAGGCGCGCCAGGACGGGAACCCTCGGCTCCTATGAGCTGTGCTGGGGAGACGGACAGAAAGACGGACTCAGAAAGACGGTGGGAAAGGCAATCGGCTGGATTCCGCTTATCGGGTCTCTGGGAATTGCGATCGGCTACTCCATTATCATCGGATGGGTGCTGCGCTCATTTGCAGGCTCCCTGACAGGAAGCATTCTGAACACAGATTCTGCAGAATATTTTTCTCAGGTTACAGGCAGCTTCGGAAGCCTGCCCTGGCATATTGCCGTAGTTCTCATTACCGTGCTGATCCTGCTCACAGGCTCAGTTACCCAGATTGAGAAGGCCAACCGTATCATGATGCCGGTATTTTTTGTACTGTTTGCCGTGCTGGCTGTGCGGGTGTGCTTCCTGGACGGTGCAGGGGCAGGCTATCGCTTTCTCTTTGTGCCGAAGTGGGAACAGCTGAAAAATGTGGATACCTGGGTTATGGCTATGGGACAGGCGTTTTTCTCCCTCTCCATCACAGGCTCCGGCATGATCGTTTACGGCTCCTATCTCAATAAGGATACAGACATTATCGGAGCATCCATGAGGACCGTGGGCTTTGACACAGTAGCAGCCATGCTTTCGGCTCTTGCCATCATGCCCGCTGTGTTTGCCTTTGGAATCGAGCCGAATTCCGGACCGTCCCTGATGTTTATCACAATCCCGAAGATTTTTTCGCAGATGCCCATGGGACAGTTTTTTTCTGCTATCTTCTTCCTGTCCGTGGTGTTTGCAGGGATTACCTCTTTAATTAATATGTTCGAGGCAGTCATTGAGAGCTGGCAGCACAAATTCGACATACCGCGCCGCCTGGCTGTGGCGCTCTGCGGAATCATCTGCCTGGGCATCGGCGTGTTCCTGGAACCGGAGGCATACGTGGGAAGCTGGATGGATTTTATCACCATTATTGTCACCCCTCTCGGCGCTGTGCTGGGAGCCGTATCGGTTTACTATGTATTCGGATACAGGAAAATCAGGAAAGAGCTGGAAACCGGCAGAAAGACACCTGTTCCCGGTTGGTTTGGAGGAGTGGCCAGATATCTGTATGTACCGCTGACGGTTGTGGTATTTATTCTGGGAATTATCTATAAGGGAATTGGGTAGAAAAACGTCGGTTTCCGAGCCCTGTTTGTCGAAAAAGAGGATACAATGTCGAGCGAATGTGTTTGATTTTTGGGGATTCGTGACTTAAAATAAAAATTGCATCGAAAGGAGAACGTGTATGACGGAAGGTGCAGACATAAGTTTTGTCCATCTCGGTATAACGATCGAGCATCTGAGGAACAGTATTTCTATCGGAGGATTTGAAATTGCCTATTATGGAATTATCATAGGATGCGGTATGCTTGCCGGGATTTATATGGCGCAGAGGGATGCGCGCAGGAGAGGACAGAATCCTGAAATCTATCTGGATTTTGCCCTGTATGCGATCATCTTTTCCATCATAGGAGCCAGACTGTACTATGTCATTTTTAACTGGGACCTTTATAAGAATGATCCAATCCAGATTTTCAATCTGCGGGGAGGCGGGCTGGCTATCTACGGAGGAATTATCGGGGCCGTCCTGACGTTGATTGTATTTTCAAGGATCAAGAAGACTTCGTTCTTTTCGATGGCAGACAGCGGATGTATCGGACTGGTGACAGGGCAGATTATCGGACGGTGGGGTAATTTTTTCAACTGCGAGGCCTTCGGCGGCTACACAGATAATCTGTTCGCAATGAGAATTAAAATGTCACTGGTAAATCCTTCTATGATTTCACAGGGGCTTCTCGAACATAGAATAGTGGAAAACGGGGTGGAGTATATACAGGTTCACCCGACCTTCCTCTATGAATCGCTCTGGAATGTAGGAGTCCTGATTTTTCTGCTGTGGTACCGAAAGAGAAAAAGGTTCGATGGAGAGGTGCTGTGGGTGTATCTTTTGGGATATGGACTCGGTCGCGCATGGATAGAAGGGCTTCGCACCGATCAGCTTCTGTTCTTTGGCACGGGTATTCCTGTATCCCAGGCATTGTCGATGATTCTGGTGGCTGCCTCAGCAGCCGTTATCATCTGGAAACGATTGCGGTTAAAAACAGGGATAAAAGGAGAATAGAAATGGCAAATGCAAAAGAAGAGTTAGTGGAGAAAATCGAGAGGGTGAGAAAAAAAATGGATCTCTGCATCGAGCGCAGAGAAGAATACCGGAAGATATACGAGTACAGCGTGGAACTTGACGAACTGCTGAATCAGTATATTGTGGCCGGCTATTAGAATGGGATAATTCTCAGAGATTCTTAAACACATATTGCAACAAAGCCGCATGCAGGCGCTGTCGTTATGGCAGCGCCTGTTTTTCATATCACAGGAAACTTCGTTCCCTGTGATATGAAAAACGCTCCGCGGGGATCGCACTGCGGCGGAGAGGGATATGGCTGCTTTGCAGCCCCGCCGCAGGCGAAGAATCCTGCGAGGCAGGATTCTTTATTTTGTCCGGCGGCCGGCGCGGAAAGACAGACTTTCTGGCCGGAAAAAAACGTGAAAACGAGATAAAATTCAGCTAATTTTCCAAATGGAAAAAATTGCCGGCCCCATCTTTGCAATTTACATAATTTTTTTTGAAAAATTCCTTGCTATTTTTTTTCGTATGTACTACTATTATAAATACAAAGTGGTAGAAAGTGGCGGAAAGTGGGGCCTAGTGGGGCGCTATGGAGGCCGAGTGGCAGCTTCGGCCAGCAGGTGGTTTTATGTTCAAAGGAGAGTACAGTCATACAATAGATGCCAAGGGGCGTCTGATTATGCCATCGAAATTCAGAGAACAGCTCGGAGATGAATTTGTCGTAACAAAGGGACTCGACGGCTGTTTATTTGTGTATGACAATTCTGAGTGGACCGCCTTTGAGGAGAAGCTGCGGGCGCTGCCGCTGACGAACCAGAATGCCAGAAAGTTTACGAGATTTTTCCTTGCCGGAGCTTCGGACTGTGAGGTGGACAGGCAGGGAAGGATTCTGATTCCGGCTGTGCTCAGGGAGTTTGCCCATCTGGAAAAAGAGGTGACTCTGGTGGGAGTGGGAAGCAGAATTGAGATTTGGAACCGGGCACTCTGGGAAGAGAAGAATGTCTATGACGACATGGAGGACATTGCCGAAAATATGGAGGGACTGGGAATATGACATTTTCACACACATCTGTCCTTTTGTACGAAACGGTGGACAGCCTGAATATCAGGCCGGACGGAATTTACGTGGACGGAACCCTCGGCGGGGGAGGACATGCCTCCCTGGTGCTCAGCCGGCTGGGAGAGGGCGGAAGGCTGATTGGACTTGATCAGGATGCAGATGCCATCGCGGCGGCGACAGAGAGGCTGAAGCCCTACGGGGACCGGGTAACTGTGATCCGGACAAACTATGAAAATATCAAGGAGGCCCTGGCCTCTCTGGGAATTGCAAAGGTGGACGGCATTTACCTGGATTTGGGAGTTTCCTCCTACCAGCTGGATACGGCTGAGAGAGGCTTCACGTACAGGGAAGACGACGCTCCTCTTGACATGCGGATGGATCAGAGAAGGTCAGAAACGGCAAAGGATATTGTAAACGGCTACAGCGAGATGGAGCTTTACCGGATTATCCGGGATTACGGGGAAGACCGGTTTGCCAAAAATATTGCAAAGCATATCGTTAAAGCCAGACAGGAGAAGGAGATTGAGACGGCAGGGGAGCTGACAGAGATCATCAGGGCAGCGATTCCGGCAAAAATCAGGGCTACGGGAGGACATCCGGCAAAGCGGACGTTTCAGGCAATCAGGATAGAGCTGAACCGGGAGCTGCAGGTGCTGGAAAACTCCATCGACACGATGATCGAGCTTCTGAATCCGGGAGGAAGGCTTTCTGTCATTACCTTCCACTCCCTGGAGGACCGGATTGTAAAAAACAGATTCCGCATCAATGAAAATCCCTGTACCTGCCCGCCGGAATTTCCGGTGTGTATGTGCGGAAAGAAGAGCAGGGGACGCGTGGTGACGCGAAAGCCCATTTTACCTTCTGATGAAGAACTCTCGGCAAATAAGAGATCAAAGAGCGCCAAGCTGAGAGTGTTCGAAAAAGCAGGCGATCAGAAGCAGTAAACCGGAGGCTTTCCGGGTTTTGAAATGTGAGGAGGAGAAACCATGGCTGCAAGAAAACGGACTGTATATGAGACGTATACGGATGGAAATACGGTTAGAAAGGTCAGACGGGCGCCGCAGGAGCGTGAGAGACGGCAGGAAGAAGAACAGCGCAGGCGGCAGCTGCAGTCAGAGATCAGACGCAGCCAAATGGTAAGAAGGAATAGAGAAAAGGCTCTCAGGATGGATGCACCTTACGTGCTGGCATTAACTGTGGCAGCGATTGTCACGCTGGCTATCTGTATGCAGTACCTTCAGCTCCGGTCATCCATCACCACGAGAATCGGAAATATCGAGAGCCTGGAACAGGACGTGGAGGCGCTGAAGGCTGAGAATGACGCCCTCGAAACAAGCATCAATACATACGTGGATCTGGATCATATCTATGATGTCGCTACAAAAGAGCTGGGCATGGTCTATGCAAATAAGAATCAGATTCTTTTGTACGATAAAACAGAAAGCGAGTATGTAAGACAGTATGAAGACGTCCCAGAACACGAATAACAGGCAGCCGTTCAGAAGATACATGCAGGAGAAGCTGGCAATTACCGTACTGGTAATGATGCTGGCTTTAATTGCTCTTGTCGTCATTCTTTACACGATTGTCCAGGAAAAGAACGAGGAATATACACAGGTGGTGTTGGGGCACCAGGATTATGAGAGCAGAACCATTCCCTACAGACGCGGAGACATTGTGGATCGGAACGGCTCCTACCTGGCCACCAGCGAGAAAGTCTACACTCTGATTCTGGATCCGAGGCAGATGTACTCTGATGAGAGAAATGAGTGTGTGGAACCGACCATTCAGCTTTTAAACGAGTGCTTCGGCTTTGACACTGCGGAATTGAGGAAAACTATCACAGGCAGAAAAGACAGCTCCTACATTCGCTACAGGAAGCAGATGACCTTTGAGGAAAAGGAACAGTTTGAGACAGCTTCCAGGGAGAGGAACGAGGCATTCAAAAAAAACAATGAGGCAAAGAAAATCCTGGGCGTCTGGTTTGAGGATGAGTACCGAAGGGTGTACCCAAACGGCGCCACTGCCTGCAATGTGATCGGCTTTGCCCAGAAGGATGGAAGCACCGGTTCAGGAGGAATTGAACAGTACTATAACAGTGAGCTGATTGGAAACAATGGCCGCGAATACGGATATCTGACCGACGATTCCAACCTGGAGCGGGTAATTAAGCCTGCAGAGAACGGAAATACAGTAGTTTCCACCATTGACCTTAACATTCAGAAAATCTGTGAAAAATACATTGACGAGTGGCAGGCGGGAATCGGAAGCAACGTGGCGGCAGTCATTGTGATGGATCCCAAGAGCGGAGAGATTCTGGCCATGGATACCAGCACGCGGTATGATTTGAACAATCCCTATGATTTGAGCGCTTACTATTCCCAGGAAGAAATAGACGCCATGGACGAGAAGGCAAAGTCAGATGCATGGTACAAGCTGTGGAGAAACTTCTGCGTCAATGACACCTATGAGCCGGGCTCTCCCCAGAAGGCCTTCACTGTGGCCGGAGCCCTGGAGGAGAATATCATCAACGGAAATGAGAGCTTTGACTGCGGAGGTTTTCTCTCCATCGGAGGACACGATATTCACTGTGTTTCCAGGTTTGGACACGGCCCGACGACAGTTGTGCAGGGTCTGATGAAATCCTGCAACGTGGTCATGATGAATATTTCCCGGATGGAGGGAACGGATATTTTTGCCAAGTATCAGAGTATTTTTGGCTTCGGGCAAAAAACGGGAATCGACCTTCCGGGAGAGGCCGATGCGGCGACACTGATTTATACGGCTGAAAACATGGGCCCTGCCGATTTGGCCACCAACTCCTTCGGACAGAACTACAACTGCACCATGATACAGATGGCTGCAGCATATGCCTCCCTGATCAACGGAGGCTCCTACTACGAGCCCCATGTGATGAAGCAGATTCTCAATGAACAGGGCTCAGTGGTGGAAAAAAGGGAGCCTCTGCTTGTGAGAGAGACGATCTCCCAGGAAACCTCAGACTTTATCAATGAGGCCCTCTACCAGACCGTCTCAGGCGAGGGCGGAACTGCCAAAGCGGCTGCCGTGGCAGGATACGAGATAGCCGGAAAAACGGGAACGGCTGAGAAGTATCCGAGAAGCGCCAAGAACTATCTGGTTTCCTTCATCGGGCATGCACCGGCCCATGATCCTCAGGTGCTCTGCTATGTGGTGCTTGACACACCGCATCTGGAAGGAACAGAACAGGCTCATTCCACCTTCGCCAGCGAGATTTTCAGCAAGATTATGGCAGAGGTGCTTCCTTATATGAATGTATTTCCGGATTCCGAGGCAGCACCTGCCGATGAGGAGATGGCAGAGCTTCCGGAGGGAATTACCAGCCAGGAGCCGGAGGAAGGCGAGGAGGAGAGCACGGAAGCGCCGACGAACGCAGACGGCGAAACCTATCCTGTCTATGATGAGGAATTTATCGATGACGGCGTGAGCTACCCGGAAAGACTGCCGGGCAGTCCGGAACAGAGCGCTGCCGATCCGGGAGAGACGTCAGGAAGCGAAGCTTTTGCAGAGCAGCCCTCAGATTCGGAAACAGGTGAAAGTCAGAGTCAGGGAGCGGAAAGCGCGGCAGACCAGACAGCGGACGGAAGCCAGGAGTCAGAGGGCAGCGCGGCATCGCCTGAAGGGGAGGAGCCGGCTTCACCGGTATCAGGCGCCCAGGGAGAAGCCGGCGCATAGAGAGACGGGCGGGACGGAAGTGAATCCGTAAGCCTGCGATTACAAACACATAAAATGTTTTTTTTCCAATATACTGTACCAAGCAGAGAGAAAGACGCCCTCTGCCGTAAGGGGACAGGGCGGTGAAGGGATGCGGTATGGAGCGGAGAAGAACGCGACACAGAGAAAGAATAGCTCTCCTGTGCGGACTCTTATGCCTCTGTATGGCTGGTCTGACAGGACGGCTATTTTTTCTTATGACCTTTCGGGCAGAGGAGTACAGCGCCATGGCAGAGGATCTCCACCAGAGGGAGCGGTCAATCAAGGCTGCCAGAGGGAGAATTCTGGACAGAAACGGAACGGTCATTGCCGACAACAGGACAGTATGTACCGTTTCTGTGGTGCACAATCAGATAACAGAGCCGGAGCGGACGGCGGAGGTTCTGAGCCGGGAACTGTCCATCCCCCTTGAGGATGTGAAAAAGAAGGTGGAGAAATACACGGCCAGGGAAATCATAAAGACGAATGTGGACAAGGAAATCGGGGACAGGATCCGGGAAATGGCTCTTCCGGGCGTCAAGGTGGATGAGGACTACAAGCGGTATTACCCCTATGACAGCCTGGCATCCAGGGTGCTTGGTTTTACAGGCGGGGACAATCAGGGGATCATAGGACTGGAGGTGCAGTATGAATCCTGGCTCAAGGGAGAGAACGGCTTGATCCTGACACTGGCGGATGCGGCCGGGGTGGAGATTGAGAACGCAGCCGAGGATCGCATAGAGCCGATACCGGGACATGATCTGACGGTAAGCCTGGACGTGAATATCCAGAAGTATGCGGAACAGGCCGCCTACCAGGTGATGGAGAAAAAATCGGCAAACAGTGTTTCTGTCATTGTCATGAATCCGAAAAACGGGGAGATTCTCGCTATGGTGAATGTGCCGGAGTTTAACCTGAATGAGCCATTTACCCTGACTGCGGGGATGGAGGCTGAGCATAAGGAGGAGGGACAGACTGTATGGCTGCCTGCGGCTGCCGAAGTCCAGGGGGAGGAAAAAGCAGATGAGTCCCCGGAAGCGGACGGCGGCGACGATGAGGCGAAAAAGAAACAGGATCTCCTGAACCAAATGTGGAGAAACAAGTGCATTAACGATACCTATGAGCCCGGCTCTACCTTTAAGATTATCACAGCCGCCGCAGGGCTGGAGGCAGGCGTGGTGGATCTGGACGACACCTTTTCCTGCCCTGGTTTTCGGATTGTGGAGGATCGGAAGATCCGCTGCCACAAGGTCGGCGGCCATGGAGGTGAAACCTTCCTTCAGGGTATGATGAATTCCTGCAATCCGGTGCTCATCGATGTGGGACAGAGGCTGGGGGTGGACAATTATTACAGGTACTTTGAACAGTTCGGTCTGATGGGAAAGACAGGGGTGGATCTGCCCGGGGAGGCGGCCACGATCATGCACCGGAAGGAAAATATGGGGGCTGTGGAGCTGGCCACTGTTTCTTTTGGGCAGTCCTTCCAGATTACCCCCCTTCAGCTCATCACCACAGCTTCCTCCATCATTAATGGGGGAAACAGGGTGACACCGCATTTTGCCCTGCGGGCTGAAAATCCGTCTACCGGTATTGTCCATGAATTTGAGTACAAAGAAAAGGGAAGAATTCTCTCAGAGGAAACAAGCGCCGCCATGCGCTATATTTTAGAGCAGGTGGTGGCAGAGGGGAGCGGAAAAAACGCGAAGATAGAGGGCTACCGCATCGGCGGAAAGACGGCCACCTCGGAAAAGCTGCCCAGAAGCAGAAAAAAGTATATTTCCTCCTTTCTGGGCTTTGCCCCGGCGGATGATCCGCAGGTGATTGCCCTTATCACTATCGACGAGCCGGAGGGAGTCTATTATGGAGGAACCATAGCAGCCCCGGTGGTGGGAGATATTTTTGAAAACATCCTGCCGTATCTGGGAATTCCAAGGGCAGAGGAGGAGTCAACTAACAGTTGATTATTCCAGGAAAAAGACGTATACTAATCAGGAGTCTTGGGATCGTGTAAAACAGATAAGCCGCGTCCTTTCGGAGCTGTGGCCGCAGTATCACAAAAGACTACATAAGAATCTGAGGTGTGACATGGTAAACGAAACAATTCTGGCAGTTATTACGGCATTCATTATCAGCGCAGTCATGTGCCCGATCGTGATACCGTTTCTGCACAAGCTGAAATTTGGCCAGCAGGTCAGGGAGGACGGCCCGCAGGCCCATCTGAAAAAGCAGGGAACTCCGACCATGGGCGGAGTGGTGATTCTGGGAGCGATTGTGATTACCTCCCTTCTCTATATCAGGGATTATCCGAAAATTATCCCGATTCTGTTTGTGACAGTGGGCTTTGGCATTATCGGTTTTCTGGATGACTATATTAAGATTGTGATGAAGCGGTCAGAGGGGTTAAACCCGAAGCAGAAGCTCATCGGACAGTTTGTGATTACAGGCATTTTCGCCTATTACCTGATCAGCAGCAGGGAGGTGGGTACCTCCATGCTGATTCCGTTCACCGGCGGCTTTGACGACGGCTTTTTCCTGGAACTTCCGCCGGTTCTGTTTATACCGGCTCTGTTTTTTATCGTGCTGGGTACGGACAATGGAGTAAATTTCACAGACGGCCTTGACGGCCTCTGCACCAGTGTGACGATTCTGGTGGCGACCTTCTTTACGATTGTGGCCATCGGCGAGAACACGGGCATCAGTCCCATTACCGGGGCTGTGGTGGGAAGTCTTCTCGGCTTTCTTCTGTTTAATGTGTATCCGGCCAAGGTGTTTATGGGAGATACCGGCTCTCTGGCTCTGGGAGGCTTTGTGGCGTCCAGCGCATTTATGATGCAGATGCCGATTTTCATCGCTCTGGTGGGACTGATTTATCTGGTAGAGGTGTTGTCGGTCATTATCCAGGTAACCTACTTTAAGAGTACAGGGGGAAAGCGGATTTTCAAGATGGCGCCGATCCATCACCACTTTGAGCTGTGCGGATGGTCGGAGACGAGAGTAGTGGCAGTATTTTCAATTATAACGGCAATCCTTTGCCTGATTGCGTACTTAGGATTATAGGAGGAAATGGACAATGAGTCAGAAAGTATTGGTAGCAGGAAGCGGAATCAGCGGAATTGCAGCGGCGAAGCTCCTTCTCGACATGGGAGGAGAGGTAGTTCTCTATGACGGAAACGAAAAGCTGAGAGAAGAGGATCTGAGAAAGAAATTTGATGAAAATGCAAAGGTAAGCTTTGTGCTGGGTGAGCTGACACGCACGGATCTGCTGGGCGTGGAGCTTTCGATTATCAGCCCGGGAATCTCCCTGGAGGCTCCTTTCGTGTCCGTCATTGATCAGGCGGGAATCCCCATCTGGAGCGAGATCCAGCTGGCCTACCACTGTGCGAAGGGAAGGCTGGCGGCCATCACGGGAACTAACGGAAAGACGACGACGACAGCGCTGACGGGAGAGATTATGAAGGCCTGCTATGACAGCGTATTCGTGGTGGGAAATATCGGAGATCCCTACACGGCTCACGCTCTGGAAACCACAGAGAAGTCGGTGACAGTGGCGGAGGTTTCCAGCTTCCAGCTTGAGACCATCATGGATTTCAGACCGAATGTCAGCGCCATCTTAAATATCACCCCGGATCACTTAGACAGGCATAAAACCATGGAGCGCTACATCGAGATTAAGGAGGGCATCACAAAGAACCAGAAGGAAAACGATGTGTGCGTCTTAAATTACGATGATCCGGTACTCAGAGAGTTCGGGGAAACCTTAAAGTGTAAGGTTGTCTATTTTTCCAGCCGCGAGAAGCTGAAAAAGGGCCTGTTCCTGGACGGAGATCAGATCGTATACAAGGACGGCGAGACAGTGACGGAGATTGTAAACATCCATGAGCTCAAGCTCCTTGGACGCCACAACCACGAGAACGTCATGGCAGCAGTGGCCATTGCCATGAACATGGATGTTCCCATGGACACCATCCGACGGGTGGTAAAACGGTTTGAGGCGGTGGAGCACCGCATTGAATTCGTGACAGAGCGGTTCGGTGTAAAATATTACAACGACTCTAAGGGAACGAACCCGGATGCAGCCATGCAGGCCATCAAGGCCATGCCGGGCCCGACGCTTCTCATCGCCGGAGGCTATGACAAGCACTCTGAGTATGACGAGTGGATCGAGAGCTTCGGTGGCAAGGTGCGCTACCTGGTATTAATCGGACAGACCAGGGATAAAATCGCAGAGTGCGCAAAGCGTCACGGCTTTACGGATATTATGTACGCAGAGGACTTGAAAGAAGCTGTTCAGGTCTGCGCTTCCTACGCGAATGCGGGGGACAATGTGCTGCTCTCACCGGCCTGCGCAAGCTGGGGAATGTTTAAAAACTATGAGGAGAGAGGCCGCATGTTCAAGGAGTATGTGAGAAACCTCTAAATGAATCTGAACGCTGTTTCCGACGGGCTCCGGCTGCTGCCTCCTGAAAGGAGGCGCCGGGCCTGGCTGGCAAGTGAGGAGTGATACGATGGCCGATGCGCCGACTACACCGAAAAAAAAGAAAAAAAAGCCCCACCGGTTTTATGATTACAGTCTTCTTCTGGCTGTAGTGTTCCTGACTGTGTTCGGACTGATCATGATCTACAGCGCCAGTTCTTACCGGGCACAGCTGGTGCAGGGTGACGCAGCTTACTTCGTAAAAAGGCAGGGGATGATTGCGGCATGCAGCGCCGTGGGAATGCTGCTTATCTCAAAGATTGACTATCACTGGTTTGCGAAGTTTGCCTATCCGGCTTACTTTGTTTCCCTGATCTGTATGGTTGCCACCATGCTGTTCGGCGTGGAATCCCACGGAAAAAAGAGATGGCTGCAGGTTGGACCGATCCAGTTCCAGCCGACAGAGATGGTAAAGATTTCGCTTATCCTGTTTCTGGCAGTGGTGATTTCACGTCTGGGGTTAAAAATCAACGAGTTCAAGAAGGTGCGGGCGATTATTATCTGGTGCGGTATCCCGGCTCTTCTGATAACAGAGAACAACTTAAGCTCCGGTATCATCACCTGCGGAATTGTGTTTGTAGTTCTCTTTGTGGCCTGCAAAATTAAATGGCCGTTTTTTGCCTGCGCAGGAGCGGGCGTAGGCCTGATTGCTATTTCTCCCTATATAGGAAACGCCCTGGTGGCTCTCCGCCTTCTGAAGCCCTATCAGCTCGACCGAATCACCGCCTGGGTGGATCCAACGGCGACAGACACCGGCTATCAGACCCTTCAGGGGCTTTACGCCATCGGTTCCGGAGGCTTCTTCGGGAGAGGGCTGGGGCAGAGTCTCCAGAAGCTGGGCTTTATCCCCGAGGCGCAGAACGATATGATTTTCTCGGTTATCTGTGAGGAGCTGGGCCTTTTTGGAGCAGTCCTTTTGATTCTCATGTTCATGTTTGTCATTTACCGCTTTATGGTAATCGCCGGAAACGCTCCGGATCTGATGGGGGCACTGCTCGTGGTGGGAGTCATGGCCCATATCGGAATCCAGGTTATCTTAAACGTGGCGGTTGTTACCAACACGATCCCGAACACCGGAGTTACACTGCCCTTTATCAGCTACGGAGGCACATCGGTTCTGTTCCTGATGTGCGAGATGGGACTGGTGTTAAGCGTATCCAACCAGATCAAGCTGGAAACGTAGCAAAGCCGCCTTTAGTCACAGGGACACTCTCTATGCCATAAAATATTATATAGAAGGCATACGGGAGGTTTGGCTTGTCTGCGATAGAAATTCTGGGCAATGGCCCGCTGAGTGGTGAAATAGAGGTACAGGGTTCTAAAAATGCCGTTCTGCCTATGATGGCGGCAGCGGTTCTGGGAAACGGAATTACGGTAATTGAAAATGTCCCCAAAATACAGGATGTCTGCTGTATGATGGGGATTCTTAATTCTCTGGGCTGTGTCTGCTCTCTGAAAGAAAACAGGCTGACGGTGGATTCGTCAGGAGCTTCAGGGACATGTATCAGAAAAGAGGACATGGAAAAAATGCGTTCCTCTGTCATACTTCTGGCTCCGCTTCTGGCAAGGCAGGGGGAGGCCTGCATCTATTATCCGGGAGGCTGCATGATCGGGAAAAGGCCCATTGACCTGCATCTGTTCGCCCTGGGCCGGTTTGGAGCAGAGATTATGGAGGACAGGGAGACGGGGAGAGTGAAAGCGAAGGTAAGCGGGCGCTCTGCCTGCCTGAGGGGAGCCTTTGTGGAGTTTCCCTATCCCAGCGTCGGCGCTACGGAAAATGCCATATTTGCAGCAGTGGCGGCAGACGGTGAGAGTTTTCTTTCCGGCTGCGCCAGAGAGCCGGAAATCACTGCTCTGTGCCACATGCTGAACCGGATGGGAGCCAGGATCCTGGGGGTGGGAACCAGCCATCTGCGGATTTCAGGAGGCCTGCCTCTCCACGGCTGTACGGTGCGGGCAGACGGCGACCGGATTGTGGCGGGAACCTACCTGATGGCAGCTGCTGCTTCCATGGGAGAGATTCAGATAAATGGAATTCGCTCGGAGGAACTGAAAGGTGTGACAGAGCTTCTGAAGGAAGCAGGAGCCTTCATCTACACAGAGAAAGATCGGATTTTCCTCCGTTCTCCAAGGCCCCTCGGACAGATGCGCACAGTGACAGGACCGTATCCTGCTTTTCCCACGGATCTGCAGTCTCCTCTTATGACTCTCTTATGCGTATCAAAGGGAGGAGAAATCAGGGAAACGGTATTTGAGAGCCGCTTTAAAACTGCCGGAGAGCTGAATAAAATGGGAGCTTCCATTCGCCTGGAAGGTGACAGGGCCTTTGTGCGCGGAGGCAGAAGGCTCTTCGGATGCCGGGTAAAGGCCTGCGATCTGCGAGGAGGGGCTGCCCTGGTGACGGCCGGGCTGACCGCTTCAGGGATAACGGTGGTGGAGGATGCGGAGTATATTAAAAGGGGTTATGAAAATATCTGCCGCGACTTGAGTCAGCTGGGCGGACGGCTCAGATATATGGAAAGGGACATCACGGCACCTGGCAGAAAAGAGCAGCCGTCAAAGGAAGACAGGGAAGCGAAGTAAAAAGGGACAGCAGGAGGTACAAAGGTGAGAACATATTTCAGACGCAGAAAAAAAACAGGCCTGATCGCCGCCCTTGCGGTGCTTGCAGTTCTGGTGATCACGGCTGTTTCTCTGCGCATTACAGATGTGACTGTCAGCGGAACGACAAGGTATACGCCGGAGCAGATCGAACAGACGATTTTTGACTCGTCACTGAGCAGAAATACAGCTTACTGTTATTTCCAGTACAGGTTCCGGCCTCATAAGACCATCCCTTTTGTGGAAGACTATAAAATAGTATTCAGAAGTCCCAATGAGGTGGAAATCATCGTATATGAGAAGAGCCTGGTCGGATACGTTTCCTATATGAACAGCAATATGTACTTTGACAAGGACGGAATTATCGTGGAGAGTACCAGCGAAACGCTTCCCGGCATACCGAAAATCCAGGGACTGAAATTCGGCCATGTGGTGCTTCACAAGCCTCTCCCCGTGGAGAACCAGAATATTTTCGAGGATATTCTGAATCTGACGCAGGTGCTGTCCCTCTATGAAATACCGACCGACGGAATCCGCTACCGGGAAAACGGGGAAGCGGTTCTCACAGTCAAGAATCTCCGCGTGGAGCTGGGAAGCGAGTCGGAAATAAACGGAAAAATTTCCGAACTGCATGACATTATCGAGGAGTATCCGGATTTGGACGGAACTCTCTACCTGGATACCTATGACGAGACGAATACCAACCCCATGTACCGCTTCCAAAAAGACTGATTGGTCCAAGAAAGTTATAAATTTGGCAAAATAACAGTTGATATTTTTGGTAAAATAAAATATAGTATTAGATAGGCTAGAATCAGATAAGCACAGGAATGAGCAAAACATAAGCTAAAACCCGATAGAGATGTGAGTGAAGGAGGAAGTTTTCTTGTTAGAGATTAAGATAAATGAGTCAGAGAATGCAGCCAGAATCATTGTAGTTGGCGTAGGCGGAGCAGGAAACAACGCAGTGAACCGTATGATCGAGGAAAATATCGCAGGTGTTGAGTTTATTGGAATCAATACAGACAAACAGGCGCTTCAGTTCTGCAAGGCCTCCACAGCCATGCAGATCGGAGAAAAGCTGACCAAGGGACTTGGAGCAGGCGCAAGACCTGAGATCGGGGAGAAGGCTGCCGAGGAGAATCAGGAGGAGTTAGCCCAGGCGTTAAAGGGTGCAGATATGGTATTTGTCACCTGCGGTATGGGCGGCGGCACAGGTACAGGCGCGGCTCCCGTTGTGGCAAAGATTGCGAAAGATATGGGAATCCTGACAGTCGGAGTTGTCACAAAGCCATTCCGCTTCGAGGCAAAGACACGTATGAACAATGCGATTCAGGGCATTGAAAAGTTAAAGAGCTGCGTGGATACCCTGATTGTCATTCCAAATGACAAGCTGCTTGAGATTGTTGACAGAAGGACAACCATGCCGGATGCATTAAAGAAGGCAGACGAGGTGCTTCAGCAGGCGGTACAGGGAATCACGGATCTGATCAATATTCCAGGCCTTATCAATCTGGACTTTGCGGATGTACAGACTGTTATGGTTGACAAGGGAATCGCTCACATCGGAATCGGACATGCCAAGGGAGACGACAAGGCTATCGAGGCTGTGAAGCAGGCAGTTTCCAGCCCGCTTCTCGAGACTACCATCGAGAATGCATCCCACGTGATCATCAATATTTCCGGCGATATCAGCCTTATTGAGGCAAATGAGGCTGCTTCCTATGTTCAGGAACTTGCAGGCGATGACGCCAACATTATTTTCGGCGCCATGTACGATGAGAACGCTCAGGACGAGGCCACAATTACAGTTATCGCCACAGGATTAAATGATCAGAATGCAGCGACTCCTGTTGCCAAGGCTATGACCAGCTTCGGAACGAACCCGTTCCAGAAAAAGCAGGCGCCTGTTCAGCCGGCAGGAGCAGGAAGAGAGGCTGCCACGACAGCACAGCCGGCTTCCCAGAGCTTTCACCAGCCAGCAGCCGGATATAAGGCTCCCACATCTGTGAATCAGGCAGGCCAGCAGGCTCCGGCCCAGAATCCTGCCCCGACTCCTTCCTACAGACCTATGGGACAGACACAGATCAATATTCCGGATTTCTTAAAGCATAAGAGATAAAGCCGGCATAAGGCAGTAAAATAGAGAAAATTCAAAAGAGCTTTCATTTCACAGTGAGATGAAGGCTCTTTTTTCATAATTATAGGAAATTCCTCTCAATTTCCTGTAATACAAAAAGCCCTGCCGGGCGGGATGCGTACGCCGCGCGGCGGACAGAAAAATAATTTTCTATATAATTCTTTTTGTTCTATTTATTTATATAATCTGAGCAAATCCGACAAAATCAGAAACAAAGTACAGAACTCTCTGGTTGAAGGAAAGCAGGAGGCATACTCCGCCGGACCCTGAATAGGTGAGAGGTCATTGGCCGGAGAAGGGAAAAAATCCGGGGGGAATCCAGCCGAAATATGGCGATAAAAAAAGAGGATTATCCTGCACACTTTGACAAATTACGAAGGGGAAAGTTTTTATAATAGGTTGTGTCAGACGGGAGGTGAGGCGGCTGGCAGCAGAATATACGCTGTACCTGGACGTGATATTTCTTCAAAATTTTTTGATGAATGTCTTCGTTCTCACGCTGACAGGGAGGATGATGAGGCAAACCTGCAGGGCCGGACGGATTGCGGCGGGAGGAGCAGCAGGGGCGCTGTGGGCCTGCGGCGGAATTTTTCTGCCGCTTTCTTTTCCGATGAAGGCGGCCCTTACCTGCGGGCCTGTGAGCTTACTCATGGTCTTTCTGGCTTTCAGGGAGAGAAATCCGGTAAGACTTTTAAAAGGGACGGCGGCACTGTACCTGACAGCCGTTCTTATGGCAGGAGGGCTGGAGCTTGTCAAGGGCCTTTCAGCCAGAGTGTACAATTATGAAAATCCCGCAAACCCCAGGCAGCAGAAACTGCCTTTTTATGTGCTTTTTTTTGCGGCAGCGGCAGTATTCTTCTTCATCTGCTTCCTGCTAGAAGCGGTTAGGGAGGAACGGAGGAGAAGAAGCCATATGGCAGGTGCCACGATTTTTTTCCAGGGGAGAAGTCTTCAGGTGCAGGCATTTCTCGATACAGGAAACCGGCTGACCGATCCCGTATCCGGACGGCCTGTGAGCGTTATCTGGGCCGGAGCTTTGGAGGGATTTTTTGACGGAGCACCGGGGGTGACTCTTATTCCCTACAGGAGCGTGGGAAAAGAAAGCGGACTCCTGCCGGCAGTGAAGGCTGACTGTATCTGTATCGAACTGGAGGGAAAGTGCAGAGAGCTTAAAAATCCTCTCATCGCCGTCTCGCAGGCTCCTCTGTCGTCAGACGGAAGCTATGAAATGCTTCTGCATGAGGCATTCTGGGAGAAGGCAGTCAGGTCTGAGAAGTCCTGCCACGGGGGAGACGCCAGGACGGGGAAGACAGAAAAAGACAAAAGCAGGCAGACGGAAGGCGGACAGGAGACAGAAAAATCGGAAAATAATTGGGCAGGCAGCGAAAGGCTCACAGAGCCTGAGACATACGAAAAAACGGGAAAGGAAACAGAAAGAAAAAATGATGCAGTGGGAAAAAATGGAACACAAAAAGGCGGCTCTGAGGGAAAGACAGGACTGGAAAACAGCAGGAGCCCGCAGAATGAGGACGGCGGCAAAAGCGGGCGCAAGGAGCCTGAGAATCAGTCAGGAGGAGAGAAATATGGTGATTAAGGTTGCAATATCGAACCGGTTTCGGCTGAAGACAGTCCCTTCATTTAAAACTCTGCTTATGCAGAAGGAAGGGGAAATCCACTACATAGGAGGGGCAGACATTCTGCCGGCTCCCCTGGACAGCAAGGAGGAGGCAGAGGTTTTAGGTGAGCTGGGCACGGAAAAGGACAGGGAGGCTAAATCCAGGCTGATTGAGCACAACCTCAGGCTGGTGGTCTACATAGCAAAGAAGTTTGACAACACAAGCGTGGGTGTGGAGGATCTGATTTCCATCGGAACCATCGGGCTTATTAAAGCCATCAATACCTTTAACACGGGAAAGAATATTAAGCTGGCCACCTACGCATCGCGCTGTATCGAAAATGAGATTCTGATGTATCTAAGGCGGAACAATAAGACGAAGCTGGAGGTCTCCATCGACGAGCCCCTCAATGTGGACTGGGACGGAAATGAGCTTCTGCTCTCCGATATTCTGGGAACAGATGAGGATGTGATCTACAGGGATCTGGAGGATGAGATAGAGAGGAACCTTTTGAACACAGCTATCAGCCGGCTGAATCCCAGGGAAAAGAAAATCGTGGAGCTGAGGTTCGGGCTGAACAGTGAAAATGGGGAGGAGATGACGCAGAAGGAAGTGGCGGATCTGCTGGGAATCTCACAGTCCTATATTTCCAGGCTGGAAAAGAAGATTATGAAGCGGCTTAAAAAAGAGATTGTGAAGTATGAGTAGAGGAAGCGATGAACAGAAAGCGGCTACATGAGCAAAAAACTATGAGCAGTCTGGGCAGCGGATGGAGCAGGAATTCTCTCCATCCGCTGCCGTATTTTTTAACTCAGGTAGTTTTTCATGGCTTTCAGGGCATTTTTTTCCAGGCGGCTGACCTGGGCCTGGCTGATATGAATTTCCTCTGCCACCTCGGTCTGTGTTTTTCCCTCAAAAAAGCGCATGCCGATGATGTGGCGTTCCCTTTCGGGTAGCCGTCTCATGGCTTCGCTCAGGGAAATGTCCTCGATCCAGTTCTCCTCAGAGTTTTTCTTATCGCTGAGCTGATCCATCACATAGAGCGGATCCCCGCCGTCGGTGTACACAGGTTCATAGAGACTTACCGGACTCTGGATGGCATCCAGGGCATAGGTAATATCCTCCTTGCTGACACCCACCTCCTCGGCAATTTCGCAGAGTGTCGGCTCCTTTAAATTCTTCTTCATCAGACTTTCCCTGGCATAGATGGCCTTGTAGGCCGTGTCCCGCAGAGAGCGGCTGACCCGGATGGAATTATTGTCCCTGAGATAGCGTTTTACCTCGCCTAAAATCATGGGAACTGCGTAGGTGGAGAAACGGACATTCTGTGTTATATCAAAATTATCGATGGCTTTGATCAGGCCGATGCAGCCGATCTGAAACAGATCATCCACATTTTCGCTGCTGCCGGAAAAGCGCTGGATGACACTGAGAACCAGCCGGAGATTTCCCTTGATGTACTGTTCTCTGGCTTCCCTGTCACCCTTTAGAATACGGGCAAAGAGCTCTTCCTTTTCCTCGTTGGTCAAAAGCGGCAGCTTCGCTGTATTGACGCCGCAGATTTCAACTTTGTTAAGTGCCATAAAGAGTATCCTCCTTACATTATTCGCAGCCGTTCTTCCCTCCGGCTTTTTACAAAGGAGCCTGCGCAGAAGGAAGTCCAAACGGCAGCAAGTTTTCATCTGCTATCATGATTTACCTCTTTGGGCGGCAATATACTGAAAAAGAGGAAATTAAAAAAACTTTTAGCCCTTGACAGGGAAACGCTCCTCTTCAGTCTCCGTTTCCATTTCGGACAAGGTATGGTATAATGGCTGCGAAGCAGGCATTATACCTGCGCATACCGGTTTCAGCATTCACTGCTGAAAACCGGGCGCTAAGTTCCGCCGGAGGCTGCCATATCCGGAGGATATGGTATAATGGCTGCGAAGCAGGCATTATACCTGCGCCGAGCCGCTGGCGCCCGAAAGGAGCCAAAACACCACTGCGGCGAGGAGAAAGGAAATCAGAGATGAGAGTCGAACAGATACAGATTCAGATAGAAAAAAACGGAGCATTTAAAATTACAGACAAGACGGCGGTGCTCACGGCCTACCTTCAGGATTCGGGAAGGGAGTGCAGGATAAAGGAACGGCCTGCAGTTATTATCTGCCCGGGCGGAGGCTATGAGTTCTGCTCCTTCAGAGAAGGGGAGCCGGTGGCTCTGGAGCTTCTGTCCAAGGGATACCAGGTATTTGTGCTGGACTACAGCGTAGCTCCGGACAGCTTTCCGACGGCCCTCCTGGAGCTTGCCGGGGCAGTGGCCATGGTGAGGATGAAAGCCAGAGAATGGAAGGTGATTCCCGAGAAAGTGGCCGTCATGGGCTTTTCAGCAGGCGGACATCTGGCTGCCAGCCTGGCAGTGTTCTGGAATCAGGAATTTCTGGCAGCTCTTGTGAAAGGCCAGGTGCAGTATCCCAGAGGCGACGGTTTCAGAAGAAGGGAAACGGTATTTTCCGAGAGCAGCCTGGAGGAAATTTCCCTGCTCCTGCGCCCGGACCGCCTGCTTTTGAGCTATCCGGTGATCACCTCCGGAGAGTATGCCCACAGAGGTTCTTTTGATGTCCTTCTCGGAGGCAGGAAGGGGGAGGAGAGAGAGCAGTTTCTCGATCTTCTGTCTCTGGAAAAGCAGGTGGGCAGCCAGGTGCCTCCTGTATTTCTCTGGCACACCTTCACCGACGGAACGGTTCCTGTGGAAAATACGCTTCTCTTTGCAGGAGCTCTGAGAAAGGCCGGAGTAAGCGCGGAGATCCATATCTTTCCCGAGGGACGCCATGGAATTGCCCTGGCCGACGAGCGCACCGACAAGGAGACAGATGACGGAAGAGGAAGCTGCGACGTGGAGTGCTGCCATCCGTGGGTGGAGCTTGCAGAGCGGTTTCTGGACAGGTGGAGAAAAGAGTAGAGGGGATGGGAAGTTTTTCTTTCCGCCTGGGCGGTCCGGGCCGCTCTGTCAGAATCCCTTGCCCTTGACTTTCCATATATTTCATACTAGAATAAAATGGACACCGAAGGCGCTGGTGTCCATTTTTTCTGTGCAGAGACAGAAGCTGCCGGAAAAGAAGCACCGGAAACAGACTGAACGGACATCACGGGCCGGGCAGAATCCGGAAACTCAGCAGGAAAAAGACAGAACATGGAGGAACCATTTTGGCTAATACAGAAAACACCACAGAGCAGATTAAAAAGAGAAGGACATTCGCTATCATTTCCCACCCGGATGCGGGAAAGACGACGCTGACGGAGAAGTTTCTTCTCTACGGAGGGGCCATCAACCTGGCCGGTACGGTTAAGGGGCGCAAGGCTACCAAGCACGCAGTTTCAGACTGGATGGAGATTGAGAAGGAGAGAGGTATCTCCGTCACCTCCTCTGTCCTGCAGTTTAACTATGAGGGCTACTGCATCAACATTCTGGACACTCCGGGACACCAGGATTTCTCAGAGGACACCTACAGGACGCTGATGGCGGCCGACTCGGCGGTTATGGTGATTGACGCCTCCAAAGGTGTGGAGGCCCAGACTATCAAGCTGTTTAAGGTATGCCTTCTGAGAAATATTCCTATCTTTACATTCATCAATAAGATGGACCGGGAGGCGAGAGATCCCTTCGAGCTGATGGACGAGATTGAGAGCGTTCTCGGAATCAAGACCTGCCCGATCAACTGGCCCATCGGCTGCGGAAAGAACTTCAAGGGCGTCTATGACAGAAATACAAAGAAGATCACCACCTTTACGGCGGCCATGGGAGGCCAGAAGGAGGTTGCGTCCAGGGAATTTGATCTGGAGGGAACAGAGGCAGAGCAGGTGATCGGGGCGGATTACCACAGCCAGCTTCTCGATGACATCGAGCTTCTCGACGGGGCCAGCGAGCCCTTCGACATGGAGAAGGTCAGCACAGGAAAACTCTCTCCGGCCTTTTTCGGGTCTGCCCTCACAAACTTCGGAGTGGAGACCTTTCTGGAGCATTTCCTGAATATGACCACACCGCCTCTTCCAAGAAAGACCACCACAGGCCAGGTGAACCCATTTGATGACAATTTCACGGCCTTTGTGTTTAAAATCCAGGCAAATATGAATAAGGCCCACAGAGACCGAATTGCATTTATGCGTATCTGTTCCGGAAAGTTCGAGGCGGGCATGGAGGTCAATCATGTGCAGGGAGGCAGAAAGATCCGTCTGTCCCAGCCTCAGCAGCTGATGGCCCAGGACAGAAAGATTGTGGAGGAGGCCTACGCAGGCGATATTATCGGTGTGTTCGATCCGGGCATCTTCTCCATCGGAGACACCCTCTGCGCGTCCAATGACAAAATTCAGTTTGAGGGCATCCCTACCTTCGCACCGGAGCATTTTGCAAGGGTACGTCAGATGGACACCATGAAGAGAAAGCAGTTTATCAAGGGAGTCAATCAGATCGCCCAGGAGGGTGCAATTCAGATTTTCCAGGAGTTCAACACGGGAATGGAAGAAATCATCGTGGGCGTGGTGGGAGAGCTGCAGTTTGAGGTGCTTACCTACCGTCTGGAAAATGAGTACAATGTGGAGGTCAAGCTGGAGAAGCTGCCCTACGAATATATCCGCTGGATTGAGAATAAGAATGAGGTGGATCCGGCCAAAATCCAGGGAACCTCAGATATGAAGCGCATCAAGGACTTAAAGGGCAATCCTCTGCTCTTATTTGTCAACAGCTGGAGCGTCGGCATGGTACTGGACAGAAATCCGGGACTGGTGCTCAGCGAGTTCGGGCGCGATTAAGGCTGCCGGCAGGGCGGCAGAAAAACCGTCCCTTCTATTTTTGGCATAGAGGGACGATCACAGAGACAGTATAGTTTAAACAGCACAGTCACAGAAGCAGCAGTAAGCTGGGAGGTAGAAAAATGAGCAAGATTGATGTTGTGAGAAAAGCGATGGTGGAGGCCATGAAGGCCAAGGACAAGGCAAGGAAGGATTCCCTGTCCATGCTGCTTTCAGCTCTGAAGAATGCGGAGATTGACAAGAGAGAGCCGCTGACAGAGGATGAGGAGAATGCAGTGGTGAAAAAGGAGATCAAGCAGACCAGGGAAACCATGGAGCTGGCTCCGGCCGACAGGGAGGATATCAGGAACGAGGCTGCGGCAAGGCTTGCCGTCTATGAGGAGTTCGCTCCGGCCGATCTGACACCGGATCAGATCAGGGAGGTGATCGGGGAAGTGCTCAGGGAGCTTTCCATCGATGAGCCAAAGAAGTCCGATAAGGGCGCAGTCATGAAGGTTTTAATGCCGAGAGTAAAGGGAAAGGCTGACGGCAGGGTTGTGAATGAGGTGCTGGCAGGAATGCTGAAATAAAGACAGGCGCAGGTCAGGCCTGAGAAAGAGACAGAAATGACAGGGCAGAGTGGGGCAGCCTGGTTGGGAGGCCCCGGAAAGGGGATGACAGAAGATGTACAGAGAAGAGATCGAGAAGTATATTGACAGCCACAGAGGAGAGATGCTTGAGGATATCAAGTCCCTGTGCCGCATCAACAGCGAAAAAATGCCTTACCAGGAGGGAATGCCCTACGGAGAGGGAGCCTGCCAGGCGCTTGGGACAGCGCTTGCCATGGCTGAGGGATACGGTTTTTCCATCTGCAATTACGACAACTATGTGGGAACGGTCGACTGGGGAGGAGAGGAAAGCCAGCTTGATATTCTGGCTCATCTCGACGTGGTTCCGGCCGGAGAGGGATGGACTGTGACAGAACCCTTTGAGCCGGTGGAGAAGGACGGAAGACTCTATGGCCGCGGTACAGCCGACGACAAGGGGCCGGCCGTTGCCGCCCTCTATGCGTTGCGGGCAGTAAAGGAGTTAGGCATTCCGTTAAAGAAGCGCGTCAGGCTGATTTTGGGAACAGATGAGGAGTGCGGCAGCAGCGATATAAAACATTATTACGCTGTGGAGAAGGAGGCGCCGATGACCTTCTCGCCGGACGGAGCCTTCCCTGTTGTGAATATTGAGAAGGGCCATCTGGAGGGAGAATTTGAGGCAGAGTTTGAGGCTTCACAGGAGCTCCCCCGCGTGAAATCTATCAAAGCAGGCACGAAGATCAATGTGGTCCCCGGAAAGGCATTCGCTGTCTTTGAGGGGCTCGACGATGACGTGGTGAGAGCAGCGGCAGATGAGGTGGAGAAGGAGACAGGCGTTTCCTTTGAGATCATGGGAAAGGACAGCTGTCTTGAGATCACAGCCTGCGGAGCAGGGGCCCATGCGTCCACGCCTCAGGAGGGAAAGAATGCCATCACAGCGCTGCTCCTTCTGATCACAAAGCTTCCATTTGCAGCCTGCAGACAGATAGAGGTGATAAAGGCCCTCTGCCAGCTCTTCCCCCACGGAGACACAGAGGGACGCGCCCTCGGCGTGGCTATGGAAGATGAACTGTCCGGCGCCCTCACCCTGGCCTTTGACATTCTCGAGGTGACAGAGGAGAAGATGCACGGAATGATTGACAGCCGTACTCCTCTGTGCGGCAATGAGGAGAATGTGTTAAAGCCTATAGCTGCGAAGATGGAGGAACTCGGCATCACGATGCTCACCCGCGAGATGCGTCCGCCTCACCACGTGGATGGAAATTCTGATTTCGTTAAAACCCTTCTTTCTGTCTATGAGGAGTACACGGGAAGAAAGGGCGAGTGCGTTTCCATGGGAGGCGGAACGTACGTCCATGATCTGAAAAACGGAGTGGCCTTTGGAGCCGCCCTTCCGGAAACGGACAACCGGATGCACGGAGCTGACGAGTTTGCCGTGATCGATGAGCTTCTCCTGAGTGCAAAGATTTTTGCCCAGGTAATTGCAGAACTCTGCGCTTAGGCGGGAATTCAGGAGAAAATGCCGGTTTTGCACCTGGTCTGTGCAGTCCGGGTACTTCGGTGAGTTCATAAAATATTTATAAAAATTTCCGTTTTGAGAATAAAACTTAATGAAAGTTCAATTGATTTGCCTGCTGCTTTGTGATAAACTTTTGCCTCAGAAGCGGCGGGAGGTCAGTTGGACTTTTTTTCCGCTTCTGCCATTTTTTTTCTGAAATTTTCCTGCCTGTCCGGCTATGGAAGCTGAGGGCGCAGGAAGAGAAGTCTATGTGGAAACGGAAGGGTTTCCTTTCCGGGAGAGGAGAATGAATAATGAGAAAAAAGACATATGCGGCGCTTGCTGCTGCTGTCCTTGCAGCAGGAGCGCTTGCCGGATGCAGCAGCCAAAATACAGAGAAGGGAAAGGGGACAGCGGCCGGCGAAGGCACTGAGGAGACTGGGGAGACAGCCGTCCCGTCCTCTGAGGCACAGGAGGGACAGGCAGAGGGAGCCGGGATCTCGGACGCGGACATTGTGATTGCCGGAGGAGACGCAGCGGGAATGGCTGCAGCAATTCAGGCAGTTGCCGAGGGCACGGATCCGTCTAAAATTCTGGTTCTGGAAAAGGGAGGCGCAGAGAAGTCTGCACTTTCAGGAGAGAGCTTTAACGCAGCTGACACCGATGAGCAGGCGGAGGCCGGCATCGAAGATTCTGTGGATGCCTTTATCACCGATACTATGGCGGCAGGCGGCGGAAAGAACAGCCAGGAGATGGTGGAGCATATGGCGGAGAGCGGACGGGAGGCCCTTGTCTGGCTGAGAGATCAGGGAGTGGAACTGTCAGGCGTGACACAGGCCGAGGGCTCCAGCGTAGCCAGAAGCTATCAGGCAGCGGACGGAGGGAATCTGGGAGAAGAGATAGAGGCGAAGCTTCAGGAGAAGTTTGATTCCCTGAACGTGAATGTGGCGGAAAACACAGAGCTTGCCCAGGTGCTTTACGGAGCAGACGGGGAAGTGACGGGAGTGAAGGTAAAGGGAGATAAAGGGGAGCAGGAGATTACCTGCCGGGCCCTTTTGGTGACAGATGTGGATTACATTGACCTGCTTGAGGATCTGGCAGTTTCCTATGTGACAGATGAGAGCGGGGCAAATAAGGGAATCCTGGTGGACAGCTGTGCCAATGCAGTAACCGCAGACGGAGGCGAAATTCCCGGACTTTACGGGGCTGGCGCTGTGATCGATGCGGCCCTCCACGGAGATAAGGCCCTGGCCGGAAACGAGCTGACAGGAACCATTGCGTTCGGCATGACGGCAGGCACGGAAATGGCCATCTACTCCCAGGACAATGCACCGGAGGCATAGATAAGGCACCTGTCACGGGAACCGGGCATATACTGGAATGAGGAGCCATTTTCAGGAGGAGTCCATGCGTCTTTGCGAGCTGAAGCAGAAGGAGGTTATCAATATCTGTGACTGCCGCCGTCTGGGATATGTGGGAGATGTGGACTTTGACGCCTGCACCGGCAGGATTCTGGCTCTCATTGTGCCCGGACCCGGCTGCCTGTGGGGATTTCTGGGCCGGGAGAGCGAATGGGTGATCCCATGGTGCGATATAAAGCAGATTGGGGATGACATTATTCTGGTAGAGCTGCATGAAAAAAAGGGAAAAGGCTGAAAACGGCTTGCATATCTGACCGCAGTACGTTAAAATAAGGACAATATATCACACAGGAGGAACAGAACGTGAAATGTCCATTTTGTAATGCAGCTGACACGAAGGTAATCGATTCCAGACCGGCAGACGACAACAGCTCTATCCGCCGCCGCCGTCAGTGTGAAACATGCGGAAAGAGATTTACGACTTATGAGAAGCTGGAGACCATGCCTCTCATGGTGATAAAAAAGGATAATTCCAGAGAGCTTTACGACCGCTCCAAGATAGAGGCGGGCATCCTTCATTCCTGCCATAAGCGCCCGGTATCTCCCCAGCAGATCAGCGCTACCATAGACGAGATTGAAAACCAGATTTTCAACAAGGAGGAGAGGGAGATTGAAACCTCCGCCATCGGCGAGCTGGTGATGGATAAGCTGAAGGATCTCGACGAGGTTGCCTATGTGCGCTTTGCCTCTGTTTACCGGGAGTTTAAGGATGTGGGAACCTTTATGGAGGAGCTTTCTAAGCTCCTGAAAAAAGAGTAAGGTCTGATGGACCGGATGGAGAGAAAGACTGAAAAGGTAAAACATATGTTTAAAGCATTCTACCCAAAGGAATACAGGGACTCCGCTTATGATATCCCCTACGAGAAGTTTTATAGGGAGGGGATTCGCGGAGTCATTTTCGATATAGACAATACACTCGTTCCCCACGGTGCTCCGGCGGATCAGAGGGCGAAGGAGCTTTTTTTGCGCCTTCACGGGATGGGTATGAAAACCTGCCTCCTCTCGAATAATAAGGAGCCCAGGGTGGCATCCTTTGCCAGTCAGGTGAAATCTCCCTATATTTTTAAGGGCGGAAAGCCTGGAACGAAGGGCTATCAGAGGGCCATGGAGCTTATGGGCACAGACTGCAGGACGAGCCTTTTTGTGGGAGACCAGCTGTTTACGGATGTGTATGGGGCCAACAGGGCAGGCATTTACGCAGTCCTGACAAAGCCCATCCATCCCAAAGAGGAGATTCAGATCGTGCTGAAGAGGAGGCTGGAGGCGGTGGTACTCCTCTTCTACAGGAGGGCGTGCGAAAAACAGAGAAAGCACAGCTGAGATCGAAAAAGAGCACAGCGGGAGATAAGACGGCGGCCGGCAGAAATCGCCAGGAAAGGACAGGCGGACAGGACAGATGAAAAATAATGAGAAAAACAGAGGTGCAGAGTGGGCGGCTCTGGTTAATGGGACAACCAAGGTGTGCGGGATTCTTGCAGATCCGGTGGAGCATTCCATGTCTCCTATGCTGCAGAACCTTTACGGGAACAGTACCGGGACGGACATGGTCTACGTGCCCTTTCGCGTAAAAGAGGAGGAGCTTGAGGCGGCGGTCAGAGGAGCCTTTGCCTTAAATATCAGAGGGCTGAACGTCACCGTTCCTCACAAGCAGAGTGTGATGCGTTTTCTGGATGGAATCGATGAGACTGCAAAGGCTGTGGGAGCCGTGAATACGCTGGTGCGCACAGAGGGCGGCTATAAGGGGTACAATACAGATGTTCCCGGACTTTTAAGAGCCGTGAGGGAAGCCGGAATCGAGATCAGGGGCAGAAACTGTATTCTGATCGGAGCAGGAGGGGCTGCAAAGGCGGCTGCCTACCTGCTGGCCGGCGAGGGAGCAGAGCATATTTACCTGCTGAACCGGAGCATGGACCGGGCTGCATCCTTAGCTGACTGGATAAACGGGCAGTCGGGAGGAAGAGAACTGGTGACAGCTCTGCCTGTTTCTGAGTGGAGGAGCATTCCTGACGGCAGGTATCTGGCCATCCAGTCCACCAGCGTGGGCATGTATCCGAACACGGACAGCGCTCCAATCGAGGACAGGGAATTTTACCGCCTGATAGATGAGGCAGTGGATATTATCTATACACCTGCGGAGACGAAGTTCATGCGCCTTGTGAGGGAGGCGGGAGGCCGTGCGGTGAACGGTCTCAACATGCTGATTTACCAGGGAGTGATCTCCTACGAGCTCTGGTATCCGGGCCAGAGAGTGAACAGGGAAACCCTGGCACTTGCCAGAAGGCTGATAGAGGAGCGGCTTGCCGGAGGGAGAGCCGGGGAGCCGGCCTGTGAAGAGACGGTACAGAACAGCCGCAAGGGCGGGAATGAAAGAAATTCTCTCCCATCCCCGATTCTGCTGATCGGTTTTATGGGGGCCGGAAAGACAAGCGTGGGAAAAATCCTTGCAGAGAGGACAGGCCTTCCGTTTCTGGACACGGATCAGGAGATTGAAAAAAGAGCCGGCATGACCATACCGGAGATCTTTGAGACGAAGGGCGAGGAGGGGTTCAGGGCTGTGGAAACAGAAACGCTGAGAGCTCTCATTGAAGAGTCTGAGGAGTCAAGAAGCCCGGCTGTATTCTCCACAGGGGGAGGGCTCCCCATGAGGGAAGAAAACCGGGAGCTTTTAAGGCAGCTGGGCTTCTGCGTCTATCTGAAGACCTCAGCCGGGGAGGTGCTCTGCCGCCTGAAAGGCGATACCACCAGGCCTCTCTTGAGAGGGGACAATGTAAGAGAGAGGGCAGAGGGACTTTTAAAAGAGAGGGAGCCCTTTTATGAGGCCGCGTCAGACTGTATCGTGCTCACGGATCAGAAGACACCGGAGGAGATAGCCGAAGAAATCGAAAGCAAAATCAGGGAACTGTGATCCTGGGGCTTGGCAGCCCGCCCAGGGACATTCGGCAAAATGCTGACAATACCTGGCTTTGGCATCCCAAAGGAGCGGCAGGATTTGCAAAAAGTAGTTGAAAAACGGCATATTATAGTATAAAATGAAAAAGATTAAGAGAGATCATTCAAGGAGGAATATCATTTATGGTATCAGCTGGCGATTTTAGAAACGGCATTACAGTGGAAATCGAAGGAAATGTATTCCAGATTGTCGAGTTCCAGCACGTAAAGCCAGGCAAGGGCGCTGCATTCGTAAGAACTAAACTTAAAAATATCAAAAACGGCGGTGTTGTTGAGAAGACCTTCAGACCTACTGAGAAGTTCCCGGCAGCCAGAATTGACAGAGTAGACATGCAGTATCTGTACTCTGACGGAGATTTATTCCACTTCATGAACGTGGAGAACTATGAGCAGATCGCTCTGACAGCAGATCAGATCGGTGATGCCCTGAAGTTCGTAAAAGAGAACGACATGGTTAAGATCTGCTCCCACAATGGAGAGGTATTCTCTGTGGAGGCTCCGTTATTTGCAGAGCTTGAGATCACAGAGACAGAGCCAGGCTTCAAGGGAGATACAGCTACAGGCGCTACCAAGCCGGCGATTGTTGAGACTGGCGCTACCATCTACGTTCCGTTATTCGTAGAGATCGGCGACAAGGTAAAAATCGATACACGTACAGGCGAGTACCTGTCCAGAGTATAAGAAGAGCGAGTTCGCCCAGAGCGGACTGTCCTGCCGGGGCGCGGCTGCCATGACAGCTATTTTCCGCTCCGCGGATATGCGAAGAGGGGCCAGCGGGCGCTTCCGGTGCAGAAAGAGAAGGAAACGGAAAAAAGGAACTGTTGTAAAATATCTTCACACAGCTATTTTACAGCAGTTCTTTTGTTTAGGAGCCCGGGCGGAGCCGGTGTCTTAAGCTGCAGCTGGTCCTGCCGGCAGCAGGTAAGAAAGATGCGGGGAAAAGCGCGTCTGAAGAAAGAGAAGGCTAAAAGGCAGAAAATCTGAGAGCAGATGATAAAGCACCTGAGATACAGATGAAGGGGACGATAGATTGGAAGAGGAGTTTAAAAGGGGAAGCCGTGACGGCGCGTATGAGCCGGGACGGACGAGGGAGAGCAGCCGGAAACGCAGAGATACCAGGATGCAGAGAGAGTGGATGAAGCGCCGGAGAAAAAGGCGGTTTGGTATGCTGGGGGCGACGGCAGTTATTTTTTTCGCGGCGGGAATCCTGATTGGATGGTTTTTCAGGGGGAGCCTGATAAGAGAGCCGGTCAATCTCGCGGCCATTGAGATGCCGGACTGGGTGACGCAGGAGCTTCTGACTGTCAATCCGTACTCCAGGCCCGGGACAAAGCTCTGTTCCGTAAACGGGATCGTGGTTCACTATGTGGGAAATCCGGGCACCACGGCTGAGCAGAACAGAAATTACTTTGAGGGGCTGAAGGCTCAGACAGGGGAAAATAAGGTATCGGTCAGCAGCAATTTTATCATCGGCATGGACGGCGAGATAATCCAGTGTGTTCCCATAGATGAGATGGCGTACGCGTCCAACAGCAGAAACTCTGACACGATCTCCATTGAATGCTGCCACCCTGAGGCAGACGGCAGGTTTACTGAGGAAACCTACGACTCACTGGTCAGACTGACTGCCTGGCTGTGCAGTGAGCTGAAGCTGAAGCCAAAGGATGTGATCCGCCACTACGATGTGACGGAGAAGGCATGTCCCAAATATTTTGTCGATCATCCGCAGGAGTGGGAGACATTTCTGAAGGATGTGAAGAAGGCAATGAGGGCAGGCTGACAGGCGCAGGCAGATCTCCCGGAAAAACAGGAAGGCCTGGTTGATCTTGCCGGGAAATTGGCTTATAATTATAGATCGCTCAGCAGCTGCGCACAGTGACAGAAAAAAGCTGCCGAAGCGGGCTGAGGCCGGCCGGGACGGCAGGGGCTGATGCAGGCGGCTTTTGGGCAGGAGCGCAGACTCAGAATACCAGAAAAGGAGAAGCAGAAATCATGAAGAAAATGATTGACTTAATTGTGGCAGAGCTGACGCCTGCCTTTACGGAATGCGGATATGATGAAAAATATGTGAAGGTGACGGTTTCCAACCGCCCGGATCTGTGCGAATATCAGTGTAACGGAGCCATGGCAGCAGCCAAGGCTTACAAAAAGAAGCCTATCGACATCGCAAACGAGGTGGTGGAGAAGGCAAAGGAAAGCCGGATGTTCTCTGAGATCGGAGCCGTGATGCCGGGATTTATTAACCTGCGCATCTCTCCGGAGTATCTGGCCGGATATATGAACGAGATGGCGGCAGATGCAAAATACGGGCTGGAGGAGACAAAGGCCCCTGAAACGATTATCATTGACTATGGCGGAGCCAATGTGGCAAAGCCTCTTCACGTAGGTCATCTGCGTTCCGCTGTCATCGGCGAGAGCATTAAGCGGATCAGCCGCTATATGGGTCACCATGTGATCAGCGACGTGCATCTGGGAGACTGGGGACTTCAGATGGGACTGATTATTGAGGAGCTTCACGACAGACAGCCGGAGCTTCCGTATTTTGACGAGAGCTTCACTGGGGAATATCCGGAGGAGGCGCCGTTTACCATCTCCGAGCTGGAGGAGATCTACCCGGCTGCCAGCGCCAAGTCAAAGGTGGACGAGGCGTTTAAGGAGAGAGCTCAGGAGGCTACCTTCAAGCTGCAGAGCGGCTATGCACCCTACCGGGCTATCTGGAAGCATATTATGAATGTTTCCCTGAAGGACTTAAAGAGAAATTATGGAAACCTGAACGTGTCCTTTGATTTATGGAAGGGCGAGAGCGATGCACAGCCCTATATCCCGGCGCTGATTCAGGATCTCATTGACAAGGGGCTGGCTTACGAGAGCCAGGGAGCGCTTGTCGTGGACATTGCCGAGGAGACTGACTCCAAGGAGCTTCCTCCCTGCATCGTGAGAAAGTCCGACGGCGCGGCTCTCTATGCCACCTCCGATCTTGCGACTATCGTGCAGAGGGAGCAGGATTTCCACCCGGATCGCTATATTTACGTGGTGGACAAGCGCCAGGAGCTTCACTTTACCCAGGTATTCCGCGTGGCGAAGAAGGCCGGAATTGTGAAGGATGACACAAAGATGATCTTCCTCGGCTTCGGCACCATGAACAGCAAGGACGGCGGCCCGTTCAAGACCAGGGACGGAGGCGTCATGAGACTGGAACACCTGATCGACGAGATCGATGAGGAGGTTTACAGGAAGATTCAGGAGAAGCAGAGAGTTCCGGAGGAGGAGATGAGAAGGACTGCCGAGATGATCGGCCTTGCAGCCTTAAAATATGGAGATCTCTCCAACCAGGCTACGAAGGACTACGTGTTCGACGTGGATCGCTTTATCTCCTTTGAGGGAAATACAGGTCCTCACATTCAGTACATGGTTGTGCGCATTAAGTCCATCCTTGAAAAGTACGGGGAACTGATGGGCGGAACCTACAGCCTGATCCCCATTCGCCCGGCGGCGTCAGAGACAGAGAAAAAGCTGCAGCTTGAGCTGTGCCGCTTCGGAGAAGTGGTGGAGTCAGCTTTTGCAGAGACAGCGCCTCACCGTATCTGCCAGTATATGTATGACCTGTCTGATGCGTTTAACAATTTCTATCTGGTGAACAAAATCATCGGCGAGGAGGACAGAGAGAAGCAGGCGGGCTTTATCAGTCTGATCAGTCTGACAAAGGATGTTTTGAATGCCTGCATGGATCTTCTTGGAATGGAAGCGCCGGAGCATATGTAAGTGTGTGGGAGCAGGCCAAAGACAAGTCGAAAGCAGGGGCCTGCTCAGGGAGGTTGCCATATGGAGGTGAAGGAGCTGTCGGCTGACGCCTTCTGGAAGGGAGAGATCTGCATTTCAGGAAAGGTGGAGGACGAGGGACACATCTATCATACGAAGGTTTACATCAAGGGTAGTCAGATTTTTGACTACTCTTGTTCCTGTAGTGGGGGAAATTCTGGCCGGACCATGTGCCGTCATGGGCAGGAGCTCTACAGGGCGTATCAGGCAGAAGGACGGGAGAGAGAGGAAAAGGCTGTGTCTACTTCCCAGTCTGTGAGGATGATGATACGGGAATACACAAACCGCCAGGTGGCGGAAATTGTGGCAGAGAGCGAAGGGGAGGATGTGGAATTTCTGCCCCTTCTTCTTATACGCAGGGAAGGGCTCTTTCTCGAAGCCAGCTTAAAGAGGGGGCGGGAGTATCTGCTGAGGGATCTGGCAGCTTTCGCCCAGGCGGTGAGAGAGGGGCGATATGTGGAATACGGCAGAGGGCTGGCCTTTAATCACGATCTGAACGCCTTTACGAAGGAGAGCAGGGGAATGGCCGCCTTTGCATCCCAGCTGGCTCTCACATATCTGGACCACTATGGACAGATCAGGAGAGGCCAGATGCCGGCAGTGCCTGCGCTTCGCAGCCTGAAGCTGGGGAGGGCTGACGCGGACCGCTTTTTTGAACTGATTGAGGGGAGAAATCTGCAGTGCGAGGACATGAGGGGACACAGGAGAATTCTGGAGGCAGTCAGCGGGGATCCTGATTTCTGCGTCACAGTGAAAAAGGCCGGGAAGGGTGGAATAAAGGTGAGCGTGCCGCCGGATCTCCTTGTCTTTGAAGGGGAGAAAAGCCTCTATGTGGCAGATACAAAAAAACTGTACCGATGCAGCAGAGAGTACACGGAGGCCATGTCCGTGTTTCTGTCAGAGCTTTTGAAGAACCGGGAGGAGCCGGGGAGCGCTCTGGTGGGAGAGAGGGATATCCCCCTGTTCTATGAGCGGGTTTTAAAGGGTATGGAGGCCTTCGGGATTCTCACGCAGGAGGGAGTAGACCTGGAGAGCGCAAGACCGGAACCCCTCTCGGTCCGCTTTGCGTTTGACTGCCTCGATGACGGGAGAATTGCCCTGACACCCAGCCTGTCTTACGGGGACTACCATTTTCACCCAATGGACGACGGGGAAGTTCCAAAAGAAATCTGCCGGGATGTGCCGGGAGAATTTCGGGTAAGCTGCCTGATCACCAGGTACTTTTCCGCCAGGGAGGAGGGAACGGGAAGGCTTCTTCTGGCAGCGGGAGATGATGCCCTGTACCGTCTTCTGGACGAGGGGATGGAGCAGTTTGGAGAGCTTGGAGAAATCTGGTTCTCTGACAGATTCAGGGGACTCAATATCCGCCGTGCCCCGGAGATTTCTCTGGGAGTGTCAGCGGCAGACGGATGGCTGAAGCTGACACTCGACACAGGGGATATGAGCGGTACGGAGCTTTTAAAGGTTCTCGACGCCTACAGACAGAAAAAGAAGTATTATCGGCTGAAAAACGGGGAATTCTTAAAATTGTCGGATGACGGCTTCATGACTATTGCAAGGCTTCAGGAGGGGCTTGGCATCGGAAAGGGGGAGCTGAAAGAAAAACAGATTGTCCTGCCGAGCTATCGGGCTCTCTACCTGGATAAGATGGTCAGAGAAGAGGGAGGGATTGCCTTTTACAGGGACAGCCTTTACAAGGCGGTGGTGCGGGGGATGAAGTCGGTGGCGGACAGCGATTTTGAGATTCCTGCATCCTTTCAGGGGGAGCTGAGGGAATATCAGAAAACGGGCTACCGCTGGCTGCGTACCCTGGACCACTGGGGCTTTGGCGGCATTCTGGCGGACGACATGGGGCTTGGGAAGACCATACAGGTGATCGCCCTTCTGCTCTCCGCGAAGGAGGAGGGAATGTCCCTGATTGTCTGCCCTGCATCTCTGGTCTATAACTGGGCCCACGAGCTGTCTGTGTTCGCTCCGTCTCTGCGGGTTCTGACGGCGGCAGGCAGCTTAGGGGAGCGCAGAGAGCTGCTCGCCGGGATGGATTCCTGCCAGGTGATTGTGACTTCCTATGATCTGCTGAAGAGAGATATTGAAATATACCGGGAGAAGAGCTTCCGGTTCGAGATCCTTGATGAGGCTCAGTGCATCAAAAATGCGGCCACCAAGAGCGCGAAGGCAGTGAAAGAGGTAAAGGCCCGAACCCGGTTTGCCCTGACTGGCACTCCTGTGGAAAATCATCTGGGAGAGCTCTGGAGCATTTTTGACTACCTGATGCCGGGATTTCTGTTTGCCTATGGGAAATTCCGGACCATGTACGAGATTCCCATTGTGAAGGACAGGGATGAGAGAGCGGCTGCGAATCTGCGCCGCCTGATTGGCCCCTTCCTGCTGCGCCGCCTGAAGTGCGATGTGCTGAAAGAACTGCCGGAAAAAATCGAGAGGGTGGTATACTCTGCCTTCGAGGGAGAGCAGAAAAAGCTCTACGGGGCCAATGTGCGCCGGCTCCGGCAGGAGCTGGAAGCTGGCGGGGAGCTGCCGGGAAAAATACAGATCCTGGCAGGACTTACAAGGCTTCGCCAGATCTGCTGTGATCCCTCCCTCTGTTATGAAAATTACAAGGGTGAGTCGGCAAAGCTGGAAACCTGTCTGGCTCTGCTCTCAGGGGCGGTTGCGGCCGGGCACAGGGTTCTGCTCTTCTCCCAGTTTGCCTCCATGTTCCCGATTATAAAGAAGAGGCTTGACAGAGCCGGGATCGGCTGCTTTGTGCTGACTGGGGCCACCTCTAAGGAGGAGAGAAGCCGTCTGACTGCCAGGTTTTATGCAGGGGACGTTCCGGTGTTCCTGATTTCCTTAAAGGCAGGAGGTACGGGGCTGAATCTGACGGCTGCGGATGTGGTGATCCACTATGATCCCTGGTGGAATGCCGCGGCTCAGGATCAGGCCACAGACAGGGCGCACCGGATTGGCCAGAAAAAGCAGGTGACGGTGTTCCGGCTGATTATGAAGGGGACAGTGGAGGAGAGTATTCTTCACCTTCAGGAGTCCAAATCGGAGCTGGCAGAACGGATTGTGACAGAGGGCAGTGTCTCTCTGGCCGGCCTTGGGCGGGAGGAGCTCTTAAAGCTGCTGGAGCCGTGATGAGGGGGACAGTTTTCTGTATACAAAGATCAGAATTGCCTGCAGAGGCAGATCAGAGATAGCATAAAAAATAATAATAGTAATTTTTATCAAAATAGTAGTGGACAAAAGAGAAGTCCTATGCTATAGTAATAGCAGAGTTCAGGGACGGCCAGAGAAGAAGGCTGAAACAGCCTGGTTAAGTACCTGCCGGAAGGATATCCGACACAGGTACAGGCCGTATCCGGGAACTGAGTGTTTGAGACAGGGAAATATCGAAATTCAGAACCTTGATGGATAAGGAGGATTTTATCATGAAGAAATATGTATGTGACGTATGCGGCTATATCTATGATCCGGCTGAGGGAGATCCGGATAACGGAGTGGCAGCAGGAACAGCCTTTGAGGATATTCCGGAGAGCTGGGTATGTCCGCTGTGCGGCGTAGGCAAGGATCAGTTTTCTGTTGAGGAGTAATCGCAGAGCAGCAGAATAGGAAGAACAGAAGTTACCCCCTCTGGTTTTACACGGCCGGAGGGGATTTTTGCATAAGATCGTCCGCATTCCGGAAAGGAGGGAGGAAGACCTGTGGAAGAGAGAAAAGGGCTGCTTGGCAGGGTAATGGAGAAGTGCACGGTGACTGCCAGGCTGCACCAGAATTATCTGAGAAGGGAGATGGGGAAGACTGGAATTTCTAAAAGCCAGCGCCAGCTCCTTCTCTATATTGAGAAGAACCCGGGGGCAACCCAGAGAGAGATTGCAGCCAGGCGAAATGTTTCTACAGCGTCAGTGGCGGTAGCCGTAAAAAAGCTGGAAAAAGAGGGATACCTGATAAAGGATACTGACCGGACGGACAGCCGGCGCAGCTGTCTGCGGCTGACCTGCGGCGGACAGAAGGTGGCGGATGAGAGCAAACGGCTGTTTGAATACACAGAGGCTTCCATGTTTTCCGGTTTTTCGGAGGAAGAGATTCTGCAGTTTGAGAATTTTCTGAACCGGATTATTAAGAACGGGGAGTCTCTTCTTCAGGAGGAAAGCAGATAGAAACAGGCACAGCCAAATTTACGCCTTCGTCTGTGCTATACTAAAAGATGGTGATAAAAATGGTATTGACAATTCCGATGATGCTGCCAGTTGTGATTCCGGGTATGATGACAGTGTCCTGTCTCTCACTTTTTTACTGCATGAAGCCGGAATCAGGGAGAAAGGAGCGGCTGGCTGATTTTGAAAAATATTATATAGCTCACAGAGGGTTTCACAACAATGAGGAGGGCTGCCCGGAAAATTCCCTTCCCGCCTTCCGAAGAGCAGCAAAGATGGGGTATGGGATTGAGCTGGATGTGCAGCTCACCAAAGATAAACGCCCTGTGGTGTTCCATGACTATGACTTAAAACGGGCCGCAGGAGCGGACAGGATGGTGGAGGACTGTACTTACGAAGAGCTTAAGGCTTACGGACTGTTCGGAACGAAGGAGCGCATTCCGCTGCTGGAAGAGGTGCTGAGCGCTGTGGGAGGACGGGTTCCGCTGGTTGTGGAGATTAAGGCAGAACGAAAATACAGGGAGCTCTGTGAGATTGTGGCGGCCTGCCTTGACCGCTACAGCGGCCTTTACTGTATGGAGTCTTTCAGCCCGCTGGCAGTCAGATGGTTTAAGAAAAACAGGCCTCATGTGCTGAGAGGACAGCTTGCCACCAACCACAGACGGGAAGGGCTTAAGACTCCGTGGCCGGCACAGCTGGTGCTTACCAACTGTCTGCTGAACGCATGGAGCGGACCGGATTTCATTGCTTACAACTGCCGTTTCTCGGAATCTCTGGCTGTGCGTCTGATGCGCAGGATCCACAAGTGCAAGATGGCAGCCTGGACCATTAAGAGCCAGAAGGATCTGGAGAAACAGAGAAAACGGTTTGATCTGTTTATTTTCGACAGCTTTCGGCCGGAGGAGGAAAAGGAGAGAAAAGAGGAGTAAAGGCACTATTTGCTGAGACGGAGACACTTGGAAAATCAGGAGGTATGGAAAATGGCGATGGAATATGAGGGACAGATTTGCCGTCCGCCGATGGAGCGGGCATCGTTTATGCTTCCGGTGGCTGTGGGATGCTCCTACAACCGCTGTATATTCTGTACACTGTTTAAGCATGTATCCAGCCGTCTGCTTCCCATGGAGCAGATTCAGGCAGAGCTTTCGAGGGTAAAGACCCTTGGAGGAAATCCGGAACGTGTATTTCTGGGAGATGGAAATGCCTTTGGTCTTCCCACGGAGAGGCTGCTTGAAATTCTTGACAGGATTCACGAGGCCTTTCCCGCATGCAGGGAGGTCAACATGGATGCCACTGTGACCAATATCCGGGAAAAGAGCGACGAGGAGCTGAGAGCTCTCTTTCAGGCCGGAGCGAGAGGACTCTACCTGGGGATAGAGAGCGGAATGGCCAAGGTGCTGCGCTTCATGAAAAAAGACCACACACCGGAGGAGGCCTACAGGGAGATAGGAAGGATCAGGGAGCAGGGCTTTTCCTACAATGCCCATCTGATGCTGGGTCTGGCCGGAAAGGGGAACGGACAGAAAAATGCGGAGGAAACAGCCCGGTTCATAAACCGGACAGAACCAGATCGGATTATTAATTTTACCATCTTCCTGCACAGGGAGGCTCCACTCTGGAGGGAGATCGAGAGGGGGACCTTTGTTCCGGCTGACGAGTATGAGAATCTGCTGGAGGAGAGGAGTCTGATTGAACAGATCGGGGACTTTTCCCTTCTCTATGACGGCTTTCACGATAATATTGAAGTCAGAACCAGGGGAAAACTTCCGGAGGACAGGGAGAAGATGCTCATCCATCTGGACAGGGCGGCAGAACGCCTTTTGTATGAAAAGAGAAACAAGAAAAAGGATTGAAATTCTGGCGAAATCTGTTACAATGTAGGGGACAATTAAATAATGAGAGAATATTACGGATAACGAGAGGAAAAAATGATGAAAAAGAAGAAGATTCTTTTAGGTTTGACGACACTTTTCGTATCTGCTGCACTCTGCGCATGCGGTGGCGGCAAGAATGGAGAAGGATCCTCAGCGGCAAAGCAGAATGAAGCATCTGCTGCAGAAGAAGGTAATACTCTTTCAGAAGGAACACCCAAAGCAGGCGGAAGTGTTGTGGTTGGCATGACACACGACCTGGCTAGTCTTGACCCCCACGCTACAACGGACGCAGGAACTAGAGATGTGGTTTTCAATTTGTACGAAGGGCTTGTGAAGCCCGCCCCGGACGGCAGTCTGATACCGGCAGTGGCCAGTGATTATGAGATCTCAGAGGACGCAAAGACTTATACTTTTACCCTCAGAGAAGGAATCACTTTTCACGACGGAACTCCTGTGACGGCCGAGGATGTCAAATATTCCATTGATCGATGTGCGGAGGCCAATCAGGGCTCCGCTTTTTCTATGCTCTCAGAAGTAGCTGTGAAGGACGAAAAGACCATTGAGGTGAAACTGAATGAGAGCTATTCTGAGTTCCTGGCAGATCTCTCCCAGGCTTATATTATTCCTGCCGCCAATGAGAACCCGGCAGGAAATCCCATTGGAACAGGCCCGTTTCAGTTTGTGTCCTACACGCCTGACCAGTCAGTTGTACTGGAGAAGTATGACGGCTACTGGCAGGAAGGGCTTCCCTATCTGGATGAGGTGACCTTTAAGATTACGGCTGACGTAGATACTGCGTTTATGGAGCTTCAGGCAGGCACTATCGACATTCTGAAACACCTGACCAGCGCTCAGGTGCAGACTTTAAATGACAGCTTTAAGGTGGAAAGCGGAAGCATGAACCTGGTTCAGGCTATGTTTTTAAACAGCGCCTATGAGCCGCTTTCCAAGAAAGAGGTAAGGCAGGCTCTGTGCTATGGGGTGGACCGGGACGCCATCAACCAGTTCCTGTTCGGAGGAAAGAGCCATCTGATCGGTTCCCACATGATTCCCAATATGGCTGTGTACTACGAGCCTCAGGCGGAAAAAGTCTACAGCTATGATCCGGCGAAGGCCAAGGAGCTTTTAACAGAGGCAGGCTATCCGGACGGTTTTGATCTGGAGATTACAGTGCCGAGCTCTTACTCCCAGCATGTGGATACGGCCCAGATCATCGTAGAAGAGTTAAGTCAGATCGGAGTGAATGCCACCATCAATCAGGTCGAGTGGAGTACCTGGCTCAGCGATGTGTACACAGACGGAAAGTTTGAGGCCACAGTGATTGGCTTTGACGGGACTCTTGCCCCGAATGACTGGCTGATGAAGTACACAACGGGCAATAAGAAAAACTTTATGCACTACTCAAATCCAGAATACGATCAGGTATTTAACAAAGCCTACACTACAGTAGACGAGGCAGAAAAGGAAGCCCTCTACAAGGAGGCTCAGATGATTCTGGCAGAGGATGCGGCTGCTGTGTATATCCAGGATCCGGCCAACTTTGTAGCAGTGAACAAAAGACTTGGCGGATATACCTTCTATCCTACAGCAGGTGACGATATGTCTCTGGTATATGAAATCGGAGAGTAAGAGAAGACGGACGGTGGCTGAAACCGTCTGAAAAAATGAACAAGCAGGCCGGGCAGAAGAGCGAGAGTAAGAATTCTCTGCCTGGCTCATAAAAATAAGGCAGTGAATTGCCGGAGGATATCGATGAAATACTTTTTTAAGAAACTGGTTACTCTCATTATCACATTGTTGCTGATATCTCTTCTCACATTCACTGCTTTTTCTGTTATTCCGGGGGATGCGGCTTTGACGCGTCTGGGAGAGGATGCGACAGAAGAGCAGATTGAAGCATTCAGGGAAGAGTACGGACTGAATGATCCGATGCCGGTCAGATATGTCAACTGGCTGTCAGGTGCAGTGAGAGGAAATTTTGGAGATTCCTACTATTACGATAACATGACAGTGAGCGAGCTTTTAGCGGTCAGGCTTCCGGTTACGGTTCTGCTGGCAGCAGTTTCCCTTGTGATGATTTTGGTCTGTTCTGTGCCTCTGGGGCTTCTGTGCGCCAGAGGAGCGGGAGGGGCTCTCGATCACGCGGTAAACGGAACTCTTCAGGTGGTTATGGCCGTTCCCTCCTTTTTTCTGGGAATTATCCTGACTTATGTGTGCGGTCTGATTCTCAAGTGGTTCCAGCCGGGACAGTTTGTGGCACCGTCGGAGAGCTTTTGGGGGGCAGTTTCCTATCTGGTGTTTCCGGCTGCGGCTGTGGCTCTTCCCAAAATTGCCATGGTGGTAAAGTTTCTGAGAAATTCCGTGCTGTCTGAGCTCTCCAGAGATTATGTGCGCACGGCGAGGAGCAGAGGAAACAGCAGCAGGAGGATTCTGTATGTTCACGTGCTGAAGAATGCTCTGATTCCGGTCATTACCTTCGTGGCTATGGTGGTGGCTGAGATTCTGGCAGGAAGTATCATTGTGGAGCAGGTGTTCAGCGTTCCCGGAGTAGGAAGGCTTCTGATCAGCTCCATCTCAAACAGGGACTACCCGATTGTGCAGGCGATTGTGATGTATGTGACGCTGGTGGTGGTGCTTGTGAATTTCCTGGTGGATATGATGTACCAGCTTCTGGATCCCAGAGTCAGGACATCGTAGGCAGAGCCATCTAATTTTCGTCACGGAGGAGAGAAAGCGTGAAAAAGAAACGAAACTGGAATTTAATCCTGGGGCTGTCGCTCACCTTATTTTTTCTGGCAGCCGCTATTTTAGGGCAGTTTTGGACACCCTATCCCCCTACCCAGATGGATGCCCTGCAGGTAAATATGGCGCCCTGCCTGGCTCACCCTATGGGAACGGACAACTTTGGAAGGGATATTTTAAGCCGAGTTATGTATGGCAGCGGCAATACCTTTTTTGTGGCAGTCTGTACAGTCCTCATAGGAGGGATGCTGGGTACGGCGGCAGGAGCCCTCACCGGCTACTACGGAGGTATTCTGGATAATGCGCTGATGCGGATCAGCGATATGATTCTGAGCTTTCCCAGCGTTTTGCTGGCGCTTCTTTTTATCAGCCTGATGGGGCCTGGAAAATACAATATCATTCTGGCTCTTGGGATCCTGTTCATCCCCGTGTTTGCAAGGATTGTCAGGAGCGAGGTAATCCGCTGCAGGGAGCTTGACTTTGTAAAGAGCGCCAGGGTGATGGGGGTGGGAAATCTGAGAATTATCTTTGTCCACATTCTCCCCAATGCGTCAGTCAGCATCCTTACCACAGCAGCTATATCCTTTAATAATGCCGTTCTCTCTGAAGCAGGCATGAGCTATCTGGGGCTGGGTGTACAGCCGCCGGAGCCGAGCCTTGGCAGAATGCTCTCAGAGGCTCAGTCCTATCTGTTTGGAACCCCCTGGTATGCCATTTTCCCGGGTGTTGTGATTATTCTTATCATCCTCGGCTTTTCCATGACAGGGGAAGGACTCAGGCAGCTTCAGCAGTAGGAGATACAGGAAGCGATGCAGTCAGACGGGAAGGGCAGTTCGGAAAAAGGCAATGAAGGGCTGCCTCCGGTAACAGCAAAAATGCAGTTTAAAAAAGCAGGTATGAACATGACAGAGTACAGAAAGACACAGACCAAAGCAGGCGGGAAGGACGGAAGCGAAAAGCAGATTCTCGCTATGGTGAGGGATCTGTCAGTGGAATTTAATGACAACGGGCCGGAAACGGAGGTTGTGAAAGGAATCAGCTTCCCCATCTATGAGGGGGAGATACTGGGAGTGGTGGGAGAGAGCGGATCCGGAAAATCCATGACAGCGCTTGCCATGATGGGACTTCTGCCGGAGCGCGCGAAGGCAGAGAGAGGAAGCATAGAATTTTCCCAAAAGGACGGGGAGACGGTGGATTTGCTCAAGCTGTCCCCAAAAGAGATGCAGAAGGTACAGGGCCGTGAAATTTCTATGGTGTTTCAGGAGCCGATGACCTCCTTAAATCCCGTCATGAAAATCGGAAGGCAGGTGGGGGAGAACCTGGAGCTGCATACAGAGCTTACAAGAGAGGAGATCCGGGAGAGGTCTGCCCAGGCTCTGGAGCAGGTAGGCCTCTCAGAGCCAGAGGAGCTTTTGGAACGGTATCCCCATGAGCTGTCTGGAGGAATGCGCCAGAGGATTATGATTGCCCAGGCGATGATTGCCGCTCCCAGACTATTGATTGCAGATGAACCTACCACTGCTCTGGATGTTATTGTGCAGGCGCAGATTCTGAAACTGCTGCGCAGAATTCATGAGGAACAGAACACATCCATTCTCTTTATTTCCCATGATTTGAATGTAATCAGGGAGATCTGCGACCGTGTTCTCGTCATTTACAAAGGAGTGATAGTGGAGGAGGGGGAGGTCAGCCAGGTGCTGAACCACCCTCAGCATGAATACACGAAACGCCTGGTGGCCTCTATCCCGCAGGCGGTCAGAGATACAGAAAGCGGGAAGGAGATTCTGAATATCTCCCATCTGGACGTATTCTACAGGGAAGGGGGAGGGATTTTTAAGAAGCCTTCCAAAAAGCATGTCCTCTGCGATGTCAATCTCACGGTGAAGGAGGGGGAGATACTGGGAATTGTCGGAGAGAGCGGCTGCGGAAAATCCACTCTCTCAAAGACGATAGTCGGCCTCAACAGGGATTACTCCGGCGAGATTCATACAGAGGGGGAACTGCACCCGCAGATGGTATTTCAGGATCCGTTCGGCTCCCTGAATCCTGCCAGGAAAATCGGGTGGATTCTCGAGGAGCCTCTGCGTCTCAGGGGAATCCGCGACAGGAGCGAGAGGCGCAGGCTGGCTGAGGAAATGCTTGTAAAAATAGGGCTTGACGAGTCGTTCTACAGCAGGCGCCCCAGAGAGCTTTCGGGAGGTCAGAGACAGAGAATCAGCATCGGAGCGGCTCTGCTGGCCGATTCCAGGCTGCTGGTAGCCGACGAGCCGGTGTCTGCCCTGGATGTAACAGTTCAGTCTCAGATTCTGAAACTGCTGCTGGATATTCACCAGGAGAGGAAAAATACTCTTCTGTTTGTGAGCCATGATCTGAACATTGTGCGCCGGATCTGCCACAGAGTAGCTGTCTTGTATCTGGGAGAGGTTGTAGAATCTGGGGATGTAGAGGAAATATACAGAAATCCCTGCCATCCGTATACCAGGCTGCTGCTGGAATCCTCTCTGGGTGGAGAGAAGGAGAAAGACAGGAAAGAGATGCATCTATCTTCTGATATCGGGGAAACCTTTGGAAGAGAGAGCGCAGGCTGTCCTTTCTTCCCCAGATGCCCGAAGCGGACGAAGCAGTGTGAGAGCGCAAGGCCGGAGGTAATAAGGCTGGGAGACGCCCACGAGGTGAAATGCTTTCTGTTTGCGGAGGAGAAAACTTCTCCGGAGCAGGAGAGAGGAGAGGCTTAAAAAACAGGACAGACACAGGAGACTAGATAGCTTAAACAGAGCGGAAAGGAGAAGCATATGAATGTAAAAGGAAAAGCTGCCATTGTCACTGCATCTACCAGGGGAATCGGCTGGGCCTGTGTTAAGGCGCTGGCGAAGGAGGGAGCTATCGTCTACATGGCTGCCAGAAACAGGGAAGCGGCTGAGCAGAGGATAGAAGAGCTTGCAGTCCAGGGGCTTTCAGCAAAATGGGTATACTGCGACGCATCGGTGAAGGAATCTTACGCTTCCATGGCAAAGGAGGTGGAAGCCTCAGAGGGAAAAATCGATATTCTGGTAAACAACTTTGGAACCTCCAATCCGAAGACGGATCTGGACATTGAGAAGACAGCCTATGAAGACTTTATGAATACCCTGGATTTAAACCTGGCCAGTGTCTACCTCTCTGTCCAGGCAGTGCTCCCGGTTATGAAGAGGCAGGGAGGCGGCAGCATCATCAACATCAGCTCCATCGGAGGCCAGCTTCCGGATGTGGCGAGAATCGGATATGCAGTGAGTAAGGACGCTATCATTTACCTTTCAAAAAATATCGCCCTTCAGGAGGGAAGGAACGGAATCCGCGTCAATGTGGTCTGCCCGGGGCAGACGGCTACGGATGCGGTGAAGGGAAATATGTCTGAGGCTTTCCAGGAACTGTTTCTGCGCCACACACCGATCCGGAGGATGGGAACGCCGGAGGAGATTGCCGCCGCTGTTCTGTACTTTGCAAGCGAGGAGGCTGCCTATACCACGGGACAGGTTCTCTCTGTTTCCGGCGGTTTCGGGATGGGAACACCTGTATACGGGGATCTGATGGGACTTTCAGCAGAAAATCGTCATTAGGGGGCATAATTAAGAACTAATTGGGCGATTAACCAATATTTGTCGGAATTTAATAAAAACTTTGCAGTAATATATAGAAAAGACGCCGGAAATATAGTATAATTACAATCAGAGAAATTCATAAGACAGTTTCTTATATTTCAGATGCAGACCGCAATGGACAGATGTGCGGGGGATGAGCAAGTGTGAAAAGGAGGAGGAGCGATTTTATGGATGAAAGGATTGCAGCGCTCAGAAGGATTCTGGATGAGAGCAATTATACGGTAGCCCTCTGCGGTTCAGGCATGATGACAGAAGGGGGAGTCACGGGAATAAAGGCTCCGGAGCGGGCATACGAGATCGAAAAGAAATATGGCGCGTCGCCGGAATATATTTTTACCAGCGCCTATTATAACACCCGGCCGGAAAAGTTTTTCAATTTTTATAAAGAAGAGATTCTGAAGCATATCCCCGAGCCGACTGCCGGCAGCTATGTTATGGCAAGGATGGAGGCTGCCGGAAAGCTCCAGTGTATTATTACCGCAAATGTGTATAATCAGGCAATCAGGGGCGGATGCGAGCATGTAATTAATCTGCACGGATCAGTGTTTGAGAATCAGTGTCCCCACTGCGGAGAGCTTTACACGGTAGATGATATGCTGAATGCAAAGGGAATTCCGAGCTGTCGTGTCTGCAACTCGACAATCAGGCCGAAGGTTTCTCTGTTCGGGGAGATGGTTGACAGCCGGATCATGACGAGGACGACGGAGGAGGTTGAAAAGGCGGAGGTTCTTCTGCTGCTCGGCACAACACTCAGATCGGACGTATTCTCCAATTATTTCAGGTATTTCCACGGAAAATACCTGGTGGCAATCCACAGAACGCCCCACTATTCAGACGCAAAGGCAGACATGGTTATTATTGACGAGCCGGGACATGTTTTGGAACAGCTCGGGTATTAAAAGCTGCCTGCTCAGTGCGGCGGCAGAAAGCAGCGCGGAAATGAAAAAGTAAAAGAGGCCGGCTCTGATTTAGACGGGGCCGGCCTCTTCGGATGTGGGCGGGATGGAGAGGAGGAAAAATACTGCCAGGCCAGCCCTGTAATTTCTACAGGTACTTTTTCATCTCTTCGATATTTTTCTCTTCCATGTTCAGCTGTCGTTTGGCCAGACTGACTATCGCCGGATTGGAGCCGTGATAGGCGTTGAGCTGCTTTTTCAGTTCGGTCACTCCCATGGTGTTTCCCTGTATCATCATCTCGGCCAGTTTGGAGGTGGAGGGATTTACAAGGCTCTTCATGGTGGAAGTTACCCGGGACATGGCCTTGGCCACCGGGCTTGCATCCTCCGCCTGAACTCCCTGGGCCCTTAAAAGCCTTCCGCTCTCGTCGTAAGCCTCCTCATATTCGTCAAGCTGGGAATTCAGGGTATGAAGAAACTGAGAGTCATTGCTCAGCTGAATGATATGGCGGATGCTGTCCCGGCCCATATCTGCATTCTGGTGTATCTGGTTTAAAAGTTCAATATCCTGTGTCATCATCCTTCTCCTTTCCTTTTTCTGGAGCCTTTCAGATGGGCTGCTCCATAAGCTGTGCTGTTGTGTTCAGAATGTGTGTCGTCTGCCTTGGCCATATGGCGGGCGCCGGGATTATCATCTGCCGCTGGCTGGGATGCGTCGGTCCCGGCAGCTCTGGCGTGGTAGGCAGATTCCTCAGGAGGAATGGTTCTGTAATCGTAAATGTTCACTGAAATTCTCCTTTCCTTTCAGGCGCAGCAGCGCTGCAATTTGTTTCTCTGCTTAGTATGGGGAGAAAAAAAGCGGTTTAGACATATGGAGGAAAAGAATTAATGGAAATTTCATTGTTTTTTTATGGCATTCATGGTATTATCAGGGAACGGCTGAACAACAGAAAGGATGAGTGAAATGAAGAAAAATTTATTTATAAAAGCAGCACTCTGCATGGCAGCAGTATCCCTGCTCACAGCCTGTCAGAGTCAGAAAAACTCAGAAACCGTCGGGACAGAGGTTCAGGCAGCTTCCAAACAGGATAATCAGGAGGAAAGCCAGACTGGGGAAAGCGAGGAGAGCAGGGGAGTATTCGAGGCGTTTACTGCCCAGGATCTGGATGGAAACCAGGTGGATCAGAGTATTTTCGCGGATGCGGATCTGACCATGATCAACGTGTGGGGAACCTTCTGCACGCCATGCCTGGACGAGATGCCGGATTTGGGAGAGCTGAGTGAGGAATATAAAGACAAGGGCATGCAGATAATCGGAATCTGCTCTGACACGGTGAATGCAGACAGGGAGCTTGACGAGGCCCAGGTTAAGAAGGCCAAAGAGCTGGCAGAGCAGACGGGAGCAGACTATCTTCACCTTGCCATGTCCGGCGATCTGGTCGACACCCTGCTTCCGCAGGTGATGGCTGTGCCCATGACAATCTTTGTGGACAGCGAGGGAAAGCAGGTGGGGTCCGCCTATATGGGAGCCAGGGATAAAGACGGATGGACGGAGATTATAGAGGAGATGCTGGCCTCTGTACAGGGGGAGGCCTGATGAGAAGGAAGAGGCTTCGCCTGACTCAGACAGGTCTGCTGCTGGCAGCAGTGGTTTTTCTGGCTGCCGGAGTGTACCGGGATGAGGTGGCGGTGGTTTTTGTGAAGGCTGCCAACATCTGCATGGAATGTATCGGCCTCGGATAGAAGAGGACAGACGGAACCGGAGTGCAGGCGCGGTGAAAAAGAGAAAGAAAAAAGACAGCACAAGAGAAAGAAAAAGAGATAGAGAAAGAAAAAGAGATAGAAGAGAGAGCAAAGAGAGATGAAAGAAAAGCGACATCTGTCAGAAAAGACAGCAGAAAAAACGAGCCGGGCAAAGCCGGCCGGCCGGTTTCGCCTGCTCGTGCAGGCTGCCTGGTTTGCCGTCACAAATGGATATGCAGCCGGGTTTCTGGAAAAAAGGATTTATACCGGCAAGCTGAAACGCCTGTGCGTGCCGGGGCTTAACTGCTATTCCTGTCCGGGAGCGCTTGCAAGCTGCCCCATCGGCTCTCTGCAGGCTGTGCTCTCCAGCAGTGAGTTTACGTTCTCCTGCTATGTACTGGGATTTTTGATGCTTTTTGGAACCGTGCTGGGGCGGCTGGTGTGCGGATGGCTCTGCCCCTTCGGACTGGTTCAGGATCTGCTGCACAAAATTCCATTTCCCGGAAAGCGGAAAAACCTTCCGGGACACAGATTTTTGAGACAGCTCAAATATGTGATTCTGGTACTGTTTGTCATCCTCCTGCCGTCGGCTGTGGCGGGAATAACGGGCAACGGGGAGCCGTGGTTCTGCAAATACATCTGTCCCAGCGGGACACTGATGGGAGGAATTCCGCTGGCGCTGGGAAATCCGCTGCTGCGCTCCGCCATAGGCACTCTGTTTTCGTGGAAAATGTTTCTGCTGATTCTGACCGTGGTTCTCTCAGTCAAATATTACAGACCGTTCTGCAAATACGTATGTCCTCTCGGGGCGATTTACGGACTGTTTAACCCGGTGGCCCTGTACCGGCTTCAGGTGGACGAAAATAAGTGCATCGGCTGCAAGTCCTGCCAGAGGGCCTGCAAAATGGATATTAAGGTCTGGGAAAAGCCCAACAGCGCGGAATGCATCCGCTGCGGCGACTGCAGGACAGCATGTCCCACAGGGGCGATCACTTCCGGCTTTCGCCTGCACGGGCAGGAGGAGAAGGAGAGACGGGCAGCAGGGCAGGAAAAAAACGAGAGAGGAGCAGTCTAATCGATTTATGGAAGCAGAGCGCGCTGAAAAGCTGCTGAGAAAATATTCCGCTGCCTGTCAGAAAGCCGGGTGGGAAGACGGCAGGCGAATGCGGAAATAGAAAAAGTCAGAAACAGGAGGACATTTTGTGCCGGTGAAAGCCACAAAACGTCCTCCTGTTTCCTTTTTAATCTTTTCTTCTCAATCGTTTCTTTTAACCTTTTTCTCTCAGCCTTTAATTTCCGCACTCAATGCTGATTTCATTGAACTTTCCGAGAATATCCTCTACCTTCACGGCGGATTTTTCCGCGGCATTTTTGTCCATGACTGCCTGACCCTGGTGCATCATGAGAAGGCGGCTGCCGTACTCGACCGCATATCTGAGATTGTGGGTGACCATGATTGTAGTCAGCTTTTTCTCCTTCACAATCTTGTCAGTCAGCTCCATAATAATTTCTGCCGTCTTCGGATCGAGAGCTGCTGTGTGTTCGTCGAGAATCAGAAATTCGATGGGAGTCATCGTCGACATGAGAAGAGCCATAGCCTGCCTCTGGCCTCCGGAGAGGACGCCGGCCTTCACATCCAGCTTATCCTCAAGTCCCAGCCCCAGGAGCTTCAGATTTTCCCGGTAAAAGTCAATCCGCTTCCGGTTTGTTCCCCAGCGCAGGTTAAAGGGCTTTCCCTTTGTGTCTGCCAGAGACATATTTTCAAGGATTGTCATGTTAGGGCAGGTTCCCATAGAAGGGTTCTGAAAGACCCGGCCGATGACCCTCTGCCGTTTGTATTCCGGCATTTTTGAAATGTCGGTTCCGTTGATGAGGATGCTTCCCGCATCTACGGGGATGCTTCCGCAGATGATGTTCAGGAGAGAGGTCTTGCCGGAGCCGTTGCTGCCCACTACAGAGACGAACTCACCCTGGCGGACAGTCAGACTGAAATCCTCAAACAGGCACATCTCATTGACAGTTCCCTGATTGTAAAATTTTCTGATATGTTTGATTTCCAGCATTTATCTCACCTTCTTTCTCGCGGAGCGATCACTTAACACAAGGATGATCAGGAACATGGCGGCGATGACGAACTTGTTGTTTGAAGTGTTGATGCCGAAGTTCTGTGCCACATTCATGGCCAGGGAGGTACAGGCCTTGTAGAGAATGGAGCCGAGGATGACTGCGGTGGTAGTTCTCAGGAATCCCAGCTTTGCAAAGAGCTTTGTTCCGATAATCACGCTTGCAAGGCCTGTGACAATGGTTCCTGTCCCGACGCTGATCTCGAAAAAGCCCTGCTGCTGGCAGAATACGCAGCCTGCCAGAGCAGCCAGCCCGTTGGCCAGGGCCAGTCCGATAATTTTTACGGTGCCTTTATCTTTGGCCAGAGCCGTCACAAGGGTTTCATTGTCGCCGGCGGCCCGCAGAAGCAGGCCGGAGCGCGTCTTCAGATACAGATCTAAAAGGAGCTTTACGATCAGTACAATCACAAGCAGGATGGCCGCTACCGTAATGTCAAAGGTGCGGTTGGACAGGGCGGAGGTCATCTCGTTCTCAAAGATGGTTTCCTGACTGTAGATAGGGAGGTTTGCCTTGTTCCCCGCCACGATCAGGTTGATGGAGTACAGACCGGTCATGACAATGATTCCGGACAGCAGATCCCTGACTTTGAGCTTCACATGGATCAGGCCTGTCACTGTCCCGGCCAGAGCTCCCGCGAGAAAAGCCAAAGGAAGAGTGAGCCAGGCGGGAACTCCCGCTATGATGGCGGCAGCTGTCACAGCTGCGCCGAAGGGAAAGGTGCTGTCAACGGACAGATCCGGAAAGTCCAGGATGCTGTAGGTGATATATACGCCAAGAGCCATCAGCGAGTAGATGAGACCCTGGATGAGGATGGAAAGAAAAATGGTCATGTGTGTTACCTCATTTCTGCTACTGTGCAATCTCGTCAAACATTTCTGCCGCACTGTCTGTCAGCTCTTCTGGAAGGGTGATGCCCAGATTCTCAGCGACTGCAGTGTTACCGTAGAAGGATGCGCCCTCTATAAGCTCGTAAGGCATTTCGCTTGCTTTGGTCTCGCCCTTTAAAACCTTTGCAGCCATGCGTCCGGTCTGCTCTCCCAGAGCCACATAGTCAAGTCCCATGGCAGCCAGACAGCCCTTTTTAACCTGCTCAATCTCGCTTCCGAATACGGGGATGCCATTTTTATTGGCAGCGTCCAGGACAACCGGAAGGGAGCTTACCACATTGTTGTCAGTCAGATTGCTGATGCAGTCCACCTTTGCAGCCAGCTGTTCTGCAGCCAGCGGGATGTCTGCCACTGTGGAAATGCCGCTTTCCACAATCTCAAGGCCGTATTCCGGAGCAGCCTGTTTGTATTCCTCGATGGCGGCCTGGGAGTTGACCTCATTGGTGCTGTAGAGGATCCCCACGGTCTTTGCCTCCGGAAGAAGCTTACGGATCATGGAGAGCTGTTCGGAAACGGGGAGCTTGTCGCTGGTTCCGGTGATCTCACCTACCGGCATCTGATCCTCCGTGGCAAGCTCTGCAAGCACCGGATCCGTGACGGCGGTGTAAACAACGGGAATGTCGGTTCTCTTTGTCACTCCGTATGCGCTCTGGGCGATGGGAGTTGCGATGGCACAGACCAGATCCACGTCATTGGAGACAAAGTTTGTGATAATCTGGCCGGAGAGGGATCCGTCACCGTTGGCGTTTTCGTAGATGATTTTCAGGTTTTCATTCTCCACAAAGCCCTCATCAGCGAGACCCTTCAGGAAGCCTTCCCGGCAGTTGTCCAGTGAACCGTGAACGGCATACTGGGCGATGCCGATGGTATATTCTCCGTCGGCAAGGGGAGCTGTATTTTCTGCCTCTTCTGCAGCTTTAGTGCCTGCGGTTTCTGTCCCTGCCGCTGCGGTTTCTGCCGTTTTGCTTTCCCCTGGGTTTGCTGTTCCACTGTCTGAACCGGAGCATCCGGAGAGGACGGCTGCGGTCATGGCGCTGATTAATAAGGCTGCGATGGTTCTCTTTCTCATAGTACATACCTCCAAAATAATAGAATTGTGATTATGCTGTACTGGAAGGAGTGTAAGGGGAAAGCGGCATATGTTAAATAGAACAAAGAATCCTGATTTGCAGGATTCTCCGCCTGCGGCGGGTCTCAGAAGAGATGTTTTCCTTTCCGCCGCAGTGCGTTCCCGCCCGGAGGGCTTTTTATTTAACAGGAAATTCAACGGAATTTTCTGTTAAATAAAAAGTCCCAGACACAGTTTCCTGTATCTGGGACGAATTAACAAATCCGCGGTACCACCCAAAATTGACATAGAGTCCACTCTTTCATATACCAACATATATGCCGCGAAGATAACGGTTGCGGTTTCCGTCATTCCCTACCTCAGCGAAAGCTGTATCTGGAATGCCCTCAAAAGTCCATTCGGCCGGCTGTGTCATACCGCGCTTCCACCTGTCCGCGGCTCTCTGTGATGCAACAATCTGACTTACTTCTCTTTCTCAACGGTTTGTTTTATTGAACCCTATCCTAATACTTTTCGAGCTGTTTGTCAATAGGGAATTTCAAACGGGACGATTTCATCCAAGAGGGTTACGGTTACAATATCCGTCCCATTTTCTGGTTTCAGCTGTGAAAGGTCGTACTGGAGCTGTAAAACTTTTTCTGCTGTTTTATCTGTCCAGATGCTGACAGCTATATCACCCGAGAAATCGGAAAGGTAAGAGGTATCCCCATCAGAAAGCCCGCTCAAGTTTGCCTGGTCTCTGGCGAACACCTCTATCGGGCAGGTTCCGTCGAAACGGAGAGCCTGGCGATTGCATAGCGTGGATTTTCCGGCATATTTCCAGTTGTCAACGACCTTTAAATCGGTTCCCCTGATAGAAAATGAAACGGTTTTCAAATAATCTTTCAAGGAAAAATTTTCCAGTTTTTCTTTTTTCCATGTATTATTTTCTTCATTTCTGTAGAAAAACCAGCCTGTCCTGTCTTTTGCATAGTATTGGGGGCGAAAGGTTATGTCTGTTTCAGGATCAAAAAGACAAGTTTCTATTGCATCCGAAGGCGTAGAAATATATGTATTTTTAATCGTATTTTTTTCTACTTCACCATTCAGATGTACGTGACAGTATGTTTTCAAAAAAGAAAAAGAATCCTGTGCGCTTAAGTCAGAACAAATCTTCTCGCTGGAAAAGGAAACAGGAGCGAGGTGACGATACAGCGCAGACAGGCTGCAAAAAAATAAAAAAATAACTGCCAAGATAAGGAGAATCATTTTATTTTTATGTGACAGCATAAAGACTCCTCGCGAAAACTGATGTGAACAGTTTCTTTGCTGCCGGCCAATCTGGCCGGCGGTGTTTCTGTATCAGCTGCTGCCTCTCTGCTCTACCGGCAGCAGAGCCGTTTCAGATCCCCATAGAAGCCAGGATAGGAGATGGATACGCAGTCCGCATCGAGAATCTCTGTCTGGCCGGAAGCGGCGAGAGCCGTGACGGCGAAGGTCATGGCGATGCGGTGATCCTTTCGGCTGTCGATGACAGCCCCGTGGAGAGGTGAGCCTCCATGGATAATCATTCCGTCTGCCGTCTCCTCCACCCTTGCCCCCATGGCCGAGAGACCTTCCGTCATGACGGCAATTCGGTTGGATTCCTTCACCTTCAGCTCAGCGGCATCGCGGATGACTGTTTTTCCGTCAGCCAGACAGGCCATGGCGGCGATGACGGGAAGCTCGTCGATGAGGGTTGGGATGACCGCCCCGCCAATCTCCGTTCCGTGGAGGGAAGAGTGGCGCACCAGCAGATCTGCCACAGGCTCGCCGCTTCCGGCAGACGGGTTGAGAATCTCAATATCAGCCCCCATGCTGCGGCAGACGGTGAGAATTCCGTCACGGGTGGGATTGATTCCCACATTCCGGATCAGAAGCTCCGAGCCGGGAACCATCAAAGCTGCGGCGATGAAAAAGGCCGCGGAGGAAATGTCCCCGGGAACGGAAATTTTCTGGCCGAACAGCTCTCTGGCAGGCCTCAGAACGGCAGTGGTCCCCTCTGTCCTTACGTCTGCGCCGAAGTGGGCAAGCATCAGCTCGCTGTGGTTTCTGGACAGATAAGGCTCCGTCACCCGCGTCTCCCCCTCTGCGTAGAGGCCGGCCAGCAGGACGGCGGATTTGACCTGGGCGGAGGCCACCGGGGACTGGTAGGAAATTCCATGAAGGTGCTGACCCTCGATGAAAAGGGGGGCGCAGCCGTTGTCATTTACACTTTTGATGGAAGCACCCATCTGGCTGAGGGGGGTGATAATGCGCTTCATGGGGCGCTTTCTGATCGATTCGTCCCCGGTCAGGGTGACGCAGAAGGGCTGGGCAGAGAGAAGGCCGGAGAGAAGACGGGTCGTTGTCCCGCTGTTGCCGCAGTCCAGCACCCCGTCCGGCTCTTTAAGCCCGTGCATTCCGTTTCCGAAAACCAGCACCCGCTCCCCTCTGTTTTCGATGGAAACTCCCATGCGCTCAAAGCAAGAGATGGTGGAAAGGCAGTCTGCCCCCTGGAGAAATCCGTCAATCTCGGTAAGACCCTTGGCAATGGCGCCGAACATGACGCTGCGGTGGGAGATGGATTTGTCGCCGGGAACGGTGACTTCGCCCCGCAGACCGTGATTCTGAGTGGAAAATATCATGTGTAACCTCCTGATAATATAAGTGAAAAGCCAGATTAAAAGTTAAACAGGGTGTAGTTATATTTTTTCAGCCTGTCCCATGCAGCCTGCCTGGCCGCCTCATCGTAAAAGGTAATGGAGAGCGCCCCCTCGCCTCCCTCCCGGTTGTGGTTGATTCCGATGTTTTTGATGCTGATCCCCTTTCCGGCCAGAATGGCGGAGATGATGGAGATGGCTCCCGGTTCATCACAGACGTCCACAGAGAAGGAGTAATCCGGAGAAATAGGGCCGGATGTTCTCTTCTCGAAGGAGTCCCGGTATGTTCTTGCTGTCTCAAACAGATTTCTCACAGCAGGGCTGTCGTGCCCCTTAAGCTGAACAAGGATCTGCTGGAGAGATCCGATATACTCTTCAAGCATGGATGCGATATTGCTGCTGTTGGTCATGCAGATCTGCTCCCACATGACAGGGGAAGCAGAGGCGATTCTGGTAATATCCTTGAAGCCGCCTGCGGCCAGCTGCTTCATCATGCCGCTCTCCTTATCGTCCTCCCGGACCAGGTTTACCAGGCTGGAAGCAATGAGGTGGGGCAGATGGCTGACGGCGGCCACGATCCTGTCGTGTTCCCTGAAATCCAGGACAATGGGAATGGCTCCGATCAGAGAGGCAAGCTCTGTCATAAGGGCGGTGGAGGAGGCAGGGGTCTGCTCAGTAGGAGTAAGGATGTAATAGGCATTTTCCAGCAGGTGATCCGTCGAATTCTCATAGCCGGTTTTCTCAGATCCGGCCATGGGATGTCCGCCGATAAAGGATTCTTCCATGGAGAGAGCTCTGGCCGCCTCGTGGATCTGCGTCTTGGTGCTCCCCACATCCGTCACAATGGCGCCGGGCTTCAGGTAAGGCTGCAGCTGCCTCAGGTATTCTTCGTTATACTCTACCGGTGTGCACAGAAAGATAATGTCGCATTGCCGCAGAGGTTCTCCGATTCCGTCCAGAACGATATCCACAGCGCCGTCCCGGCTGGCAGTAAGCAGCGTTTCCCGTGTGCGCATATAGGCCATGATGACCGTAGAGGGCGCACGTTTTTTGAGCGCTCTGGCAATGGAGCCTCCAATCAGCCCGAGACCGATAAAGCCTGCTGTTATATTCTGCATGTCTTGTGTCCTCCTGTAAAACTTTTAAATGGTGTGTTGTGCAGCCTGTTTCAGGCTCCATTTTCTATTCTGTCCAGAAATATGGTAAAACAAGTTTACCACACCAGGCAGACATGTCAATATTTTGTCAGGGGGAAAGGAGCTAAAAATCAGGAAGGTAACGCCGAAACAGGCGGAAACATGGGTCTGAGTTTTGTAAAAAAGCGCGGAATTTGTCAGTATTAAGCTGGGTGTCAATCAATTAAATCGTTTTGATTGGTGAAATAACAAATAATTTTGGGATAATGAACAGAAAAAAACTTTGATGAACGGGACTTTCACAAAATATCAAAAGAAATATTGTATAAAATGCACATTTAACTTGAAATTTTCTCTATTTTCTTGTAAAATATACTCATGGACTAAAATTTAACTACGGGAGGGATTTTAATATGAACGTGTACGGGACAAAACAGATTCGCAATGTGGTTCTTCTTGGACATGGCGGGGCAGGAAAGACGACGGCAGCTGAGGCCATGGCGCTTGTGACAGGCGTGACAAAGAGAATGGGAAAGGTTCCGGACGGAACAACCATCAGCGATTATGATAAAGAAGAGATAAAGCGTCAGTTTTCGATCTCCACAAGCCTGATTCCGATCGAGTACAGCGGAGAAAACGGTCCGATTAAGATCAACCTTCTTGACACTCCCGGATATTTCGACTTTGTGGGAGAAGTAGAGGAGGCCATGAGCGTGGCCGACGCCGCGATTATTGTGGTAAACTGCAAGGCAGGCATTGAGGTCGGCACGGAGAAGGCGTGGGAGCTGTGCGAGGAGTACAGGCTTCCGAGACTGATCTTTGTGACAAATATGGATGATGATCAGGCCAGCTTCCGAGAGCTTATCCTGAAGCTGGAAAAACGGTTCGGAAGAAAGATTGCGCCGTTCCAGGTTCCGATCCGTGAGAATGAGAAATTTGTGGGCTTCGTAAACGTAGTGAAGATGGGCGGCCGCCGCTTCACCAACCTGAGCGATTATGAGGAGTGCGAGATTCCGGAGTATACGAAGAAAAACCTGGGAATCGTAAGAGACGCCCTGATCGAGGCAGTTGCGGAAACCAGCGAGGAGTATATGGAACGCTACTTCTCCGGTGAGGAGTTTACCCAGGATGAGATTTCCACCGCCCTCAGGGAGCATGTCATCGAGGGTAACATTGTCCCGGTACTGATGGGCTCAGGCGTAAATGCTCAGGGCTTTTCCCATCTGCTGCAGGCTATAGACAAATACTTCCCGTCACCGGATAAATTTGAGTGCGTCGGCGTGGATGTCTCCAACGGCGAGCGCTTTACAGCAAAGTATAACGACGATGTTTCCCTGTCAGCCAAGGTGTTCAAGACAGTGGTGGATCCGTTCATCGGAAAGTATTCTCTGATGAAAATCTGTACAGGAACCTTAAAACCCGATTCCGTAATCTACAATGTCAATAAGGACGCGGAGGAGAAAGTTCAGAAGGTGTATGTGCTGAGAGGAAAGGATGCCATCGAGGTTCCCGAGCTGAAGGCCGGAGATATCGGGGCTGTGGCAAAGCTCACTGTAACCCAGACGGGAGATACCATGGCAGTCCGCACCGCCCCCATTGTATACCACAAACCGAAGATTTCCACACCGTATACCTACATGGCATATGCTGCCAAGACGAAAGGAGACGAGGACAAGATTTCCAGTGCCCTCTCCAAGTTAATGGAAGAGGATCTGACCCTTCGCACGGTTAATGATGTGGAGAACCGCCAGTCCCTCCTCTATGGAATCGGCGATCAGCAGCTGGAGGTGGTTGTGAGCAAGCTGTTAAACCGCTATAAGGTTGACGTGGTGCTCAGCAAACCGAAATTTGCCTTCCGCGAAACTCTGAGAAAGAAGGTGGAGGTTCAGGGCAAATATAAGAAGCAGTCAGGCGGTCACGGCCAGTACGGTGATGTAAAGATGGAATTTGAGCCGTCCGGCGATCTGGAAAAACCATATGTATTTGAGGAGAGAGTGTTCGGCGGCGCTGTTCCGAAGAATTACTTCCCGGCTGTCGAGAAGGGAATTCAGGAATGCGTTCTCAAGGGACCTCTGGCCGGATATCCGGTTGTGGGCTTAAAGGCAACTCTGGTAGACGGCTCTTACCATCCCGTAGACTCTTCTGAGCTTGCCTTCAAGATGGCGGCTACTATGGCCTTTAAGAAGGGCTTTATGGATGCAAATCCAGTGCTTCTTGAGCCGATTGCCTCCCTTAAGGTGACAGTGCCGGATAAGTTTACCGGCGATGTAATGGGAGATCTGAACCGCAGAAGGGGACGCGTGCTGGGCATGAATTCGGATCACCACGGCAAACAGATTATCGAGGCAGATGTTCCGATGTCTGAGCTTTACGGATACAACACAGACCTGCGCTCCATGACAGGCGGCATCGGAGTTTACTCTTATGAGTTCAGCCGCTATGAGCAGGCTCCGGGAGATGTACAGAAGAGAGAGGTTGAGGCGAGAGCAGCAGAAGCTGAAAAAGATTGATCTTTTCTATAAAGTTATGGTAAAATTGAATACAATGAAATAGCTGTCAGGGACTGTCTTTTATATTTGGAAAGACAGTCCCTCTTTGCGGCTGTTCGGACAGTGGAGATTTTTGGTGCCATTTACAGGAATCAGTGCAGAAGAAGGGAAGAAAAACGTGAGGACAGAACTATTTATCAAGGCAGAGCAGACGCAGGCATTATCACAGAAAATGATCCTGTCAAATGAAATCCTTCAGATGGGAGTGCAGGAGTTATGCGAAAAGCTGGGGGAAATTTTTCTGGAAAATCCCGTCGTGGATCTGAGCCAGCCGTCTCCGGAGGATGAGCGGATGGCAAAGTATCAGTGGCTGGAATCATTGAACGACAGGAACCGCGATACATATATGCACGAGTCCAGAGATGACGAGGAGGGAAATGATGACTGGAAGTTCCGGCAGGAGGACGGGGAATCCCTGCAGGACTACCTCTGGTCGCAGATCAGTCTGAAGGAGCTGTCTGGGAAAGATGAGGAGATCATCACCTATCTGATGGAGAGTCTGGACGACAGGGGATACCTGGATGAACCGCTGGACTCAGTGGCAGAGCGGTTTCATGAGCCGAAGGAGCGGGTGGAGGAGATTCTCTCACAGCTTCAGACACTGGAACCGGCAGGGGTTTTCGCAAAAGATCTGAGCGAGTGTCTTCTCTTGCAGCTGAAAAGAAACCGGATGGACTCTCCGGCAGCTGAGGAGATTGTGAGAGAGCACCTGGAGCTTCTGGCTGCAAACAAGATTCCGGTGATTGCAAAGAAGGTGCATCTTTCCGTGGAGGAGACAGCGGAGATCTGCCAGGCAATCAGGAATCTGAATCCGAGGCCCGGAAGCCACTTTGCGTCCCGGGAACAGCTTTCCTATCTGATTCCCGATGTGACAGTAGTGAAATTTGCCGATCGCTTCGAGATCCTGCTCAATGAGAGCACCTACCCGACTATAGAGATCAACGACTACTACAGGAAAATGGCAGTTCAGTCAGATTCCTCTCAGGTTCATGATTACCTGAGGGAAAAGCTCAGGCAGGCGGAGTGGATACGCACCTGTATGGAGCAGAGGGGCCGGACGATTATGAATGTGACGAAAACCATCCTGATGCTTCAGAGTGAGTTTTTTGAGAAAGGTCCCTCCCATCTGAAGCCGCTGAAGCAGAGCGAGGTGGCTGAGATGATCGGAATCCATGAATCCACGGTCAGCCGCGCTGTGCGCCAGAAGTATCTCCAGTGCTCCTGGGGCATCTATCCGATGAATTACTTCTTCTCCAGGGGAATTTCGGAGGAGAAGGGAAGAGGAGGAAGAGCCGTATCTGTCCAGGAGGTGAAAAATGCCCTGACAGAGATCATCCGGGAGGAAAATAAAAAGAAGCCCTTCAGCGACAGAATTCTGGCGGAAAAGCTGGAGGAGAGAGGGTTTACCATATCCAGGCGGACGGTAGCCAAGTACAGAGAGGAGCTTGGGATACCGGACGCCGGGGGAAGAAAGGTGTTTCTGTAGAAAACCCTGTCTCTATGAAAAAGAGGAACCTTTTGCGGCTTCTAAACCAAAGGTTCCTCTTCTTTTTGTCAGGCTTTGGAAACAAGACTGGTAAGGGGTGAAACGGGGGGAGTCTGGCAGATGGCTGACCAGGAAAATCAGATGGAGAGTACAGAGATGAAAAATCAGGATACATGCCGGCGGATTCCGGTGCAGGAGATCATTGAGAAGCTGGATCGGATGCTGGAACAGGATGAGCCGGAACGGGCGATGGAGCATTTGAAATACTGGATGTCAGAGGCTGAGAAGGCAGGAGACTGGGGCGGACAGCTTACAGTAGCCAATGAGCTGATGGGACTTACAAGGAGTACCGGGGAGGAGAGGATAGGGCTTGAGGCGGCAGAGAGGGGAATCGAGCTTATTAAGATCCACAAGATGGAAGATACCGTGACCGCAGGAACGACCTGGCTCAATGCGGCTACGACCTTCAAGGCCTTTGGGCGGTGCGCCGTCTCCCTGCCTCTCTACGAGGCGGCAAAGCAGGTGTACCAGAAGCATCTGAGGGAGGATGACTACCGGTTTGCAGGCCTCTGCAACAATATGGCCCTTGCTTATACACAGCTGAAAGAATTTGACCGGGCAGAGAGACTGTTTATGAGGGCCGGAGAGCTGGCCGGTCTGTTACAGCACTCGGAGATGGAGCTTGCGGTCACCTGGGTAAATCTGGCGTGCCTGTACCGGGACTGGGAGGCAGCTGAGAGTGAAACGGGAAGCTGCAGCCAGGAGGAGATGGAGCTGTGGGAGAAAAAGAAAAGCCAGTGTCTGGAACGGGCGTGGGAGCAGTTTGAGAAAAGAAGCGTGAAATGGGACGGCTATTATGCATTTAATTGCAGGAAGTGTGCAGGGACGTTCGGGGAATTCGGGTATTTCAGAATCCAGAGGGAGCTTGAAAAGCGGGCAGAGCAGATTTACAGGGCAAACCGAAGGGCAGGACAGACAGAGGGCACGACTGGTAAAGAGGAAGAATAAAGAGGCCGGCCGGACGCAGGAGACTATGCAGCCGGACGCAGGAGAACGGAGAGGCAGGCGAAAAAACGGACTGAAAGAACCGGTAAAGGGACTAAGGACAGAGGAGAGAGGGCTTAAGGATGGAGAAAATGCGGGGACTGGAGCTGTCCAGGCGGTTTTACGAAGAATTCGGACGGGAGATGGTTAGAAAGGAATTCCCGGAATATGAAGAGAGAATAGCGGCCGGTCTGGTCGGGCAGGGATCGGAATGCTTCGGATATGACGATGAGGTGTCAAGGGATCACGACTTTGGACCTGGATTTTGTCTGTGGCTAACAGAGGAAGACGCTGAGAGGACGGGATTTAGGCTGATGAGGGCCTACAGACGTCTGCCGGAGGAATTTCTGGGAGTGAGAAGAATCCAAACGAGTCTGTTCGGGGATGGCCGGACAGGCGTTATGACCATTGGCCAGTTCTATGAGACATTTACAGGAGCGCCGGGAGCGCCTGGAGAGCTTTCCCACTGGATGACTGTGCCGGAGTATTCCCTGGCCTGCGCGGTAAACGGGGAGGTATTCAGCGATCCGCTGGGAGCGTTTACGGAGGTGAGAAATCAGCTTTTAAAGGGGTATCCGGAGGATGTCAGGCTGAAAAAGATTGCGGCGAGGGCTGCTCTGATGGCTCAGTCGGGGCAGTATAATTACAGCCGCTGCCTGAAGCACAGGGAGCCGGCGGCAGCGAGGCTGGCCCTCGATGAATTTGTCAGGCAGGCGGTTTCCATGGTGTTTCTTCTGAACAACAGCTACATGCCCTATTATAAATGGGCTTTCAGAAAGCTTCGGGAGCTGCCGCTTCTTCCTGAGCTTGGGGAGGAGCTTTCGGCCCTGCTTTTGTCACAGACCGGGGAGGGGACAGAAGAAAAAAAGGTGCGAAATGGCATAGAGGCGGTGTGCGGGCAGATAATCGGCGAACTGAAACGCCAGGGGCTGACGGACGGAGACTGGGACTATCTGGAGCCCCATGCCCTCTGTGTGATGGAGCGGATACGGGACGGACGGATCAGAAATATGCATGTGATGGAGGGATAGACGGGGCGACCTGTTTCGAGTGACCTTTAATGGGGAGCTAGACAGTGAAGAGAAAGTTGAAAATAGACAGGGGAGGTGAATGGATAAACGGAAGGAAATTTAAAATGGGGGCGTGGAAAAACAGGGATACATAGGAATGCAGGAAAGAAGGGAAGAGAAATGAAGTACAGTCCCATTTAGAGGCAGAAAGGCAGGAGCCGATCAGAGCGGCTCAGGCAGAAAAAAGAGACGTAAAACTGGATTTGATCCTGCCGATGTGCAGAGAATGGGAGAAAAAATGAATAATAATTCAAAGAGAGGGATCGGCTTGTTTCTTGCAGCGGCGTTTCTGGATTCTCTCTGTTTTTATGCGCCTGTAGCCAGCTTGTACCGGCTGGCCTTCGGAATGACGCTGTTTCAGATCACCGTGACAGAGAGCTGCTTTTTTGCTGTCAGTATGCTTCTGGAACTTCCCTGGGGGTTTTTGACAGAGAGGATTGGCTGCAAGACAACCCTTGTGATTGCGGGAGCCTTCCATCTGGCTGCCCAGCTTCTGTTTCTTGCAGCAGACAGCTTTTGGCTGTTTTTGCTTCAGAGGTGTGTTCTTGCAGCGGCAGCCAGTGGGTGTTCCGGTTGTGATGCAGCTTATCTTAGCAGTCTTTCCGGACACGGTGCAGAACACAGAGTTCTTGGATACTATCAGGCAGTTTCCTTTGCAGCAGTGAGTATTGCGGGGCTCTTTTTTCCCCTTGCAGCTCGTGTCGGCTACAGAGGGCTGGCCGCTCTTACGGCTGTTTCTGTGGGGACAGCGTTTTTTCTGCGGTGTCTGCTTCCGGATATTCAGGGTAGCGCTAAGAACTGCCGGACAGCGGGACAGCAGATTCGGGAAGTAGGAGAAATGCTTCTGGAAAACAAAGCCTTTCTGGTGTTTGTTGTGAGTGGAGCAGTGCTTTCTGAGACGGAGCATACCTTTACTGTATTTTTCAGTTCGCCGGCCTGGCAGGCTGCTGCTGTGCCAGAGATGTGGTATGGAGCACTCAATGTAATGATGAATCTGGCAGGGCTCGGAGGGAGCCTGGCCAGTGTCTGGCTTTCCGGAAGGCAGGGAGAAAAAAGAGGAAGGGCAGTTGCTGTTTTCTGGGCTCTTGCTGTTTTCTCGTCTGCCGGATTGTGGGCTGCAGGGGAGAGCTTCTGGTGTGTACTGCTGTTCCCGGTTTTTCGGTTTGCAGCCCAGGGGTATCTGCCCTGCGAGCAGTCGCTGAAACTGTGCCATACAGGAAAAGCAGGAAAGGCAGCTTCCCTGTCAGCTTACAATCTGATTATATCCGCTGCAGGCATACTCCTGGGACCAGTGATAGGTGCCTGTACCAGACAGGGACTGTCAGGAGGCTTTTTTGCGGGAGGTCTGCTGCTTTTGACCGGCGCAGCGCTGGCAGCGGCGGTCTGGAGAAAAATATAGATGCAGGCTTTTGTGCTGCATCCCGGCTAGAGCCTTGACAGGACGGGGCAAGTGTGCTACATTTAGAAACAGCAAAAATACCGTGAAGAGGAGTAGTAGGCTTCTGGAATCATCAGAGAGCTGCCGGAGGGTGCGAGGCAGTTGGCAAAGGGAGCTGAACTCGCCTTGGAGTAGCCTGTTGAAGGGGAGTTTGTCTGTTCCCTGTGTAGGCAGAGCCGGGAGCCGCCCGTTACGCGGTGAGGAGAAAATGCCGTTTCAGTTTGCCCCTTGACCGGATGGATCAGGACAGCAGACAGGCAGATTCCCCCGTAAGAGCATGCAGACAGCATGAAATAGAGTGGTACCGCGCGAGAGGATCAAGCCTTGCGTCTCTATGCAGAACCAGCAGAGAGAGGCAGGGCTTTTTGTATTTCACAGGAAATGGATGTTTGTATTTCCATGAAAGAAAAAGATGGCAGGAATGGCTGCCGAAGCTCTGACCGGTCAGGTTCTGCACATAAAACAAAAGGAGGAAAATTCAGATGGCACAGTACAACCATACCGCCATTGAGAAAAAATGGCGGGAAAACTGGGCAAAGAACCCGATTAATGTAAATGACGGGAAGAAAGAGAAATATTACTGCCTGGATATGTTCCCATATCCGTCAGGCAGCGGACTGCACGTAGGACACTGGAGAGGATATGTAATCTCTGATGTATGGAGCCGTTACCAGCTTCTGCGGGGCAAGTATGTGATTCATCCCATGGGATGGGACGCATTCGGCCTTCCGGCAGAGAACTATGCCATTAAGATGGGCGTTCATCCGGCAAAATCCACGGCAGAGAATGTAAAGAATATTAAACGCCAGATCAATGAGATTGCCGCAATCTATGACTGGGATATGGAGGTCAACACCACGGATCCGAGCTTTTACAAGTGGACTCAGTGGATTTTTGTGCAGATGTTTAAGAAGGGCCTCGCCTATGAGAAGGAGTTCCCCATCAACTGGTGTCCTTCCTGTAAGACAGGCCTTGCCAATGAGGAGGTTGTAAACGGCTGCTGCGAGCGCTGCGGAACTCCTGTCACCAAGAAGAACCTGCGCCAGTGGATGTTAAAGATCACAGATTATGCAGAGAGACTGTTAAATGATCTGGACAAGTTAGACTGGCCGGAGAAGGTTAAAAAGATGCAGAGCGAGTGGATTGGAAAATCCTACGGCGCTGAGGTGGACTTCCCGGTTGAGGGCAGAGAGGAAAAGATCACCGTCTATACCACAAGACCTGATACGCTCCACGGAGCCACCTTCATGGTGCTGGCACCGGAGCATGCGCTGGCAAAGAGCCTGGCTACAGATGAAACCAGGGAGGCTGTCGAGAAGTACATTTTCGATTCTTCCATGAAGTCCAATGTGGACCGTCTCCAGGATAAGGAAAAGACAGGCGTGTTCACCGGTTCCTACGCCATCAACCCGTTAAACGGGGCGAAGGTTCCGATCTGGCTGTCTGACTATGTACTGGCAGACTACGGAACGGGAGCCATTATGTGCGTGCCGGCCCACGATGACAGAGACTTTGAGTTTGCAAGGAAATTCAATATTCCGGTTATCCAGGTTATCGCAAAGGACGGAAAAGAGATTGAGAACATGACCGAGGCCTACACCGAGGCAAGCGGAACCATGATCAACTCCGGCGAGTGGAACGGAATGGAGTCCTCCGTATTAAAGAAGGAAGCTCCTCTGATGATTGAAAAAATGGGTATCGGAAGAAAGACCGTCAACTACAAGCTGCGCGACTGGGTATTCTCCCGCCAGAGATACTGGGGAGAGCCGATCCCGATTATCCACTGCCCGAACTGCGGAAACGTGCCGGTTCCGGAGGATCAGCTTCCGCTGACGCTGCCGGAGGTGGACAGCTACCAGCCGACAGGAACGGGAGAGTCACCTCTTGCAGCCATTGACGAGTGGGTAAACACCACCTGTCCGTGCTGCGGCGCGCCGGCCAAGAGAGAGACAAACACCATGCCTCAGTGGGCAGGCTCCTCCTGGTACTTCCTGCGCTATGTGGACAGCAAAAATGACAAGGAGCTGGTTTCCAGAGAGAAGGCCGACAAATATCTTCCGGTAGATATGTACATCGGAGGCGTGGAGCACGCTGTGCTTCACCTGCTGTATTCCCGTTTCTACACCAAGTTCCTGTACGATATCGGCGTGATCGATTTTGACGAGCCGTTCAAGAAGCTGTTCAACCAGGGAATGATCACAGGAAAGAACGGAATTAAGATGAGCAAGTCCAAGGGCAACGTGGTTTCCCCGGACGATCTGGTGCGCGACTACGGCTGTGACTCCCTGCGCCTCTACGAGCTGTTCGTAGGACCGCCGGAGTTAGATGCAGAGTGGGACGATCGCGGAATTGAGGGCGTTTCCCGCTTCTTAAACCGTTTCTACAACCTGGTTATGAGCAGCAAGGACAAGGACATCAAGGAGACAAAGGAGATGGTGAAGCTGCGCCATAAGCTGGTTTACGATATTGAGCAGCGCTTTGAGCAGTTCAGCTTAAATACAGTTATTTCCGGCTTCATGGAGTACAATAACAAGCTGATCGAGCTTTCCAAGAAAGAGGGAGGAATTGACAAAGAGACCTTAAAGACCTTCGTAGTTCTCCTTGCACCATTTGCTCCTCACCTGGGCGAGGAGCTGTGGAGAGAGCTCGGCGGAACAGACAGCGTATTCCACAGCACATGGCCGGAGTGCGATGAGGAGGCCATGAAGGATGACGAGATCCAGATCGCCGTTCAGATTAACGGAAAGACAAGAGGTCTTGTGACACTTCCGGCTGACGCCGACAAGGAGTCCGCTCTCGCAGCAGGAAAAGAGGCAGTGAAGGATAAACTGACAGGCACCATCGTAAAAGAGATCTATGTGCCGGGCAAGATTATCAACATTGTAGTAAAATAATTTGAGAGAAAATCCCACAACAGAATAAAGTGCTTGGGAATATTGAAAAGTTCGCTTAAAATCAAGGCTTGCAGACATTTTTCTTCAAGGGAAAGGTATCATAGAATACCGTAAAATATCGTAACAGATTTTTAAAATGGAGTAAAATTGGAGTAAAGATTGAAAGAAAATGGAGTAAATATTTCAAAGATGTAATGAGAAATGGCGTAGGTAGTGGAAACATTATCTGCGTCATTTCTTATTTGTAAAATTAGGGGCAGTTTTATTGAATTTGTGATAAAATAGAAAAAACATCTTGACTCTTTAGTAGCGTAACGGTTTACGATGAAAGATATGTCAATGAAAGCAGTAAAAAGATTGGGGAAAAGTTGTAAAAATCTTTTTAAAATGGATAATGCAAGAGTATTATTATTAGAAATGGCTAAAGATTATTTGAATCATTCTCAGTTGGAAGAAGCCACAGATAAACAGTACGGAAAAGGGGTTACAAAATACATTGGTTCAGCGATATATCGGTATTATGGTGTAGAAAACTTGGAATAAACAGATGTTACCAAAATGGAAACAAAGGAAATACATACTGGTACTTTTATTTTGGGTTCTATCGTTATATGATGTGAATGAAAGAGAGGTATGGAGTATGGCATTAAATGATAACATCAAAAAATTCAGAGAAGAAAAAAATCTCACTCAGCAACAACTGGCAGATAAGTTATATGTTTCAAGGCAGACAGTTTGTCGTTGGGAAAATGGTTCAAGATGTCCAGATTTGATTACGGCAAAAAAACTGGCATTAGAACTAGATGTAAGTATGGATGAACTTATATCAGATGAAGATGTAAATGATATGCAAGTAAATTATGTAATAGGGAAATCTGAAAGGATACAAAATCGGATGCGTCTACAAGAATTCCGCAAAAAATTGTTGAATTTTATGGAGATTTTGGGAACCATATTTATGGCAATTATTCTGCTTTTTCGTGTTCAATTAGAGAGGGATATACCACTATGGTTTACCGTTAGTTTCTTTTGTATAGTAATTCCATTGATTACAGTCAATTTACTGATTTCTAAAAAGTTGAGAGAAATGTAGTGAGGTCAAGGAACAAGGCGTAGCCGATACGCCGTAGGGCAGTCCTT
>OHRY01000048.1_pt1 | contig 160914 bp, 122 predicted proteins | sample 1578631 | NCBI WGS metagenome assembly OHRY01 (sample SAMEA3879570, study PRJEB24766) | human gut metagenome | biome: human-associated habitat; feature: feces | place: USA | collected 1985/1987
ATTATAGTTTTCACTTCTGACCAGTCTGGAAACAATGGAGATCGCTTCAAATCGTGTGATCTCATTTTGCGGCAGGAATATATTCCCCTCATACCCACTGACAACACCGCTTTTTACAGCGGAGTCGATATATGGATAAAACCAGTCTGTTGGAAGTACATCTGTAAAACTGCTATCCTTCTGTGTGATGGGATACAGTTCCAGCTTATCCAGTAATGCGACGGTTTCAGCTCTGGTAATGGTAGCGTCTGGGCGGAAAGTTCCATCTGGATACCCACTGACCAAGCCATAGCTGCTGTATTCTGTGATATATGCCTCATCCGTATGCCCTGCAATATCTGTATAGGTTGCTGCAAATGCTGGTGTCGGTATCAACGCTACAAAAGTCAATGATATGGCAATAAGCCACTTAAATCGTTTCATGCTCCTCCCCCTTTTCTTCAAATTCTGGAGTATCTTCTATCTCATTTCCTTCTTCTAATCCATCCAAATCAGAGGGAACTGTTTCTATCTTGCGTCTTTTCAGCAAATAATAAATGGTGCCACCTGCCAAAAGCAGCAATACACACCCTCCGCCAATGAAAAATGGCAAGTAATGATTTTCTTCCTCCATGACCTGCATTTCTGCTTTCTCTCCCAGATAGGTCAATGTGTATGCTGTCTGTTCAGAGATTTCTTTTTCCGCTGTACCGGTATAGGTTACTTTTGCGATATATGCTGTTGGGATTTTGACGGAATAGGTACCGGAATACAGGGCTTTTGCATTATAGTTGTTCCCTACAGCAGTATCACCACTGCCCATATTATTATCCCCGATCCACTGGACGTCGTATAATGTCATACTAACACCGCCAGACCATATATTTTTCGCAATCTGGCTGGTATCCATGGAGGAAAGTCCATAGTACATTTTGGAATCAGACTTCGTATACGTTTTTGTGGTATATCCTGTTGCTGCATATTGGATAGAAGCATAATCCAATTTCAACTCACCTTTATATCCACCTTCATCCTCATAAGTTTTGGTTTCCCCTAGATTTGCTGCTACCTGCCCACTGCTTTCCGAACTCACAGTTGTTTCTGCTGTTTGAGATACTTCTTTTGTCAATACCTCCACCACCGGCTCACTTTTGACATCGATCTGATGATAAGTATAGCCATTCAACTCAAAACTGGCTCCCAATAAATGGTCGATGCCCTCGCCATTTTTTAAGGTATACGTCTTTTCAATGTAATAATTCCGGCCTTTCATATAAGTTTCTGTTGTTGGTTCCGGTGCTTCTGTTGCCGCTGTGCATAACAAAAGTACCGCTAACGACATAGGAAGATACCATCCCTTCCTTTTCATGTTTTCTCACCTCTTATCTTCCAAACTTCCATAACCATGCAGTACTGTACAGACTGAAAAAAAGAATACTGCCATACCAAAAGCGATCCACTGTTTTCCACTGGCAGTGAGCAAAAAATTTTGTACTTTCGGTTGAAAAACAGCCAGCATAATAGTCATTCCAGCGAAAAAGAAAAACACCGCTGTTATGTAAGCAGGCATCTTTCGTATTTTTCTTTCGTATATTTCTTGAAGCCGCAGGACCTCGATCCATTGCTTCCTGACTTCCTGTTCCACACCTGCTGGCAGCATATTTGCCTGTTCTAAGATTAGTAACCGCTGAAAGTCTCTCCGCATCTGGTCATCTTCCTGAAGCAATGTAACATCTACTGTTTTCCCCTTCAGAAATGCGATCCTGCTTTTCCTGCGATTCCAATACAATTTTTTCACAACAAAACCATGCTGCAAGAAAGGAAAGCCCAAAGACAGGACAAATGCAAGATAAACATTTTGCAGCAATAAACCGAAACATAAGCCAAAAAACCACAGAAAAAAAGAAAAGATGATTGCCGTTCCTCTTTTCTTCCTTCTTTTGACACCATGGTCTTTTTCTATTCTTTTTTTCAAGTCTGACCAGTTCTCTTTTCTTTTTATACCCAAACGCACATTTATGTTTCCTCCATTCTGTCGCAGATCATTTGAACAGCATCCCAATATTTCCTATGGCATAGACTCCCTCCTTTTATCATCCTGCCCTCCAGATAGGCAATTTCCAACTCTTTACCAAAGGGCAGCATACCGTCAAAACCGCCGATTTTCTCACTCACCTCCTCGTAAGGGCTATATGGCTTCACTTGCCCAGCCAGATAAATGCTGTTCTGTGGTAGATTTCTTTCATTCTCCTGTTCATACAAAAGCCCTCTTTTATCCGGTGTCAAAATACAGACAGAAAGCTCTGCCTTTTTCTTTGCAAATTGACAGAAGGGATTTGACATATCTGAAGTCAGATCCCAAATGATACTATCTGACAGACTTTCAGCAATGGAACAAAATGTTTCCATCTGTGCTTCATCTCTTATGCCTTCTTCCTGTAGACTGTATCCCAGAACACCTACCAACGGATTTTCCCGAAGTACCTTTACGGCTTGCGTGAAATGAAGTTGATTGATTTCTTCTGAGAACAACCTGCCAAGTCCCATCTTGCCATCTTCCAACATTGGAAGTATCGGTATGATTTCGTCAGGGCTGATGATCAATACACGCTTCTGGTCTTTTGTCAATGCATCTGCCAGTACAAAGGAAAACAATGTTTTTCCACTGGACGGGCTGCCAAAAACAGCAATATGCTTTCTCATGGTTCCTCCTCAAAATATGCGCTTTGCTGCTGCAATAATTTTTCTGCCAGTTCTTCATTCTCCCGTACCATAACAGAAACATGAAACACATCCTTTCGATGCTTCTCCAGAAATGTGCTCTGTCTTTGATTGGCAGATACCGTGATCCAAATGACACCTTCGGCATTTGGTTCCATGGCTGTGATAACACGAACAAAGTTCAGTGCAGGAATGTCGATCAGACCATCGTTATACCCATTCATTTTGATGATGTCACCCGTCTGCAAAGCTGTCACTTCACTGCCTTCCATGATCTGAACCATGGCAACAGCTGTTTCATAGCCCTCCGGCAGCAACGACATTACCTCGCCATCCTGAAAGGGTACCTGACTGACCTTTTCTGTCAGCAGGATATCGCCTGACACAATATCCACAGCGGCATATCGTCCAATGACGTCATATATATCTGTGACTGCCGTATCCGATAAAGGATATGCACCCATACGTACGACCTCCAAATCATCTGCATCAAATATTGCACCCTGTTCTACGGATTTTGTTGTACGTACCACTTCTATTTTGGGATACATCTGCTTTGCTGTGAGTGGTACAGCGAAAAAAAGCAGGAGAACCGCTAGAAAAAAGCAGCCAACAGCACAGAGTAATCTGCTGCGCATGACTTAAATATTCTGGCGTGTGATGCGGGTAATGATCCCTACCGCTACGCCTCGTTCCTGATCCAGACGGGTTACTACAAAGCTGACGTTATCCTGTTTTCCTGGTAGTCTACGGTCTGTATAGCTATATGCCAATGCGTTTACACCAATATCCAGCTTTACAAAAGTAGCACCCTTATGTACGTCTGTGACTCTTCCAGAATAACGTCCCTGTACCTTACAACGGCTGAGTTTTTCCAGCACTTCATTTTTGGTAATGGCTTTCATGTCTGCTTCCAGCTTTACTTCTTTTGTTTCCGCATTACACTGGATACTTGTCACCTGCGTCAAGACTGCATCTCCAACATGGAACTGTTCTCTGGCATCTCCAATCCATTCCCAAGACAGATTTCTTGCTGGAACAGAACACTCCACCCCAAAGATTTCCAGACGCACTACTTTTTCTGCTACTGCAATCACTCTTGCCTGCACCACTCTGCCTTCTGTTACCATAGGTGCCGCTCCATTTTCGCCAAAAAAGAATTTATTACGCTTTACGAGCATTGCCTGTTTTCTGCTGGCAACAACGCTCTGTGCCGCTGCATCGATTCCCAAAATAATGAAATCCACTTCACAGCCCAGCATATGATTCAGTATCCTGATCTGTCTGCTTTTCATTTCTCCATAGCCTGCGTTCTCTGTCAGATTCAGCATCATTTCATCTACGGGGATGACTACACGGAAATCCTTATAATATACTACCGCTACGGTACTTTCTCCACTTTCCTCTATACCGCCTAATACACCAGAAAGGATACGTCTGCCGCGGTATGCGTTCTGCAATTCATACCACGCCTGTTCTTTTGCGTCTGCGGCTGTTACATAACTGCCATTACTTTCAATGGTCAATACCGGCATCTGCTGCGCCTGTATCATTTTTTCGTCCTTGTCCATTGTTCCTTGCCTCCTTATTTTTACTCATCAATTGTTTTTTCGAGATTGAAACCACTTTCTTTGGTTCTTTCGGTTGTACTTCTTGTTCCGTAACGACTGATTTTGTTTCCTGCTCAAAGGATTCCTTTCTTTCTTCTGACAGTGCCATTTGTTGTCTGGGTTCCTCTATTTTTACAGCTGGTTCCTTTTCTTCCATCTGCCAAAGGGGGATATGGGTAACCGCCTTTCTTTTCTTTAATTTTTTACTTTCCGGGTGCAAGGTATAATCGAATTTTTTCACACGAAATACCTTTTGCCCACGGAGTATGATCAGTGCTTCGTCCAATGGCATACGCAGGACTTCGTCTTGTGTCATCAGCTTTCGTCTGCCTACGGAACTGGTTTCACGAAAATCCGGTGTGAAGTTGCTGACACGCCAGGTATGCAGCTGTTTGGACTGACTGCTGACCGAGATGGTCACCTCACCCGTGCGGTCTGACAGAAAACGAGCTGTCATTTCATCCGTACAGCCCAATGCGATCTGGGTGTCACAGTTACCAATGATTTCCTGCCATTCGTCATAGGGATAACGGTTCTTTAACTGCGCGATATTTTGGAATATCACAGAAATACTGATATTTCGACTGCGTACCGTTGATATTTTCTTCTTAAAGTCCGGTATGGCACCGATGTTCGGAAACTCATCCAGAATAAAATTGACTGCCTTGGGTAATTTCCCGTCTACACCATTTCGGTCTGCAAAGCGCACCAGCTTGATAAACAGGAATGAAAAAAACAAGGATGACAAAAAGTCAAAGGTAGAATCCTGATCGCTGGTGATGCAGAAATACGCACATTTCTCTTTTCCCGGTAATTCCAAGTCGATTTCCGGGTATGCGGTGATATTACGAATCATTTTGTTATGGAACACCTGCAATCTGGCACCAAGACCAATGATGACACCGCCTCGGACTTTTTCGCCTGCCTGCTTAAAGATATGATAGGGTCCTTTTGCAGGGTGCTCCTTTGGCAAAAGTGCAAAACGTGCATCCATCTCTTTCTCCGACAACTCCGCCAGCATACGATATACCTGACCTAAGTTTCGCTCCTCCTCCGTTTTTTCCATATCCACATACAGGATCAATGCTTTCAGCAGGTTCAGCTCTGACATATCCCAGAAATGGTCTGTCTTCCCGTCACTTGTGTTCTTGATAATAACGTCAGCACAGGTCTGAGCCATCAACTCCTCATGCTGGATCTCCCACATACAGTTCCAGCTGTCACTGTTTGGCGGATTGACCAGATTAAAGACCTTTACCGTATATCCATGCTCCTCCAGATACACCGACATATCCTCATAAAGTTCTGATTTTGGATCTGTCAGCACCATGCTTTCCCCACGTCTGACACATTGGAATATCATATTACGCACGAAAGCACGAGATTTCATACTGCCAGAAGCACCATATACTGCAATATTTCGGTTCATCCTGCTTTCCAGTGGGATACTGGCAATCTGTTTTTCAACAATACCCAAAATCGTGCCTTTGGTATGGCGGATATCCGTCAGACACAAGAGTTTCTTCATTTCTTTTTGCTCCAGATATCCTGCTGTACCATAGGTACCCTTTTCGGAATAAGCAAAATTACGTTCTCTATCTAATTCGCCTCCAGTGCTGTTTCCCATATGCATCACCATCACCACCAGAATGGTGATCAAGATGCATTCGAAAAGCAAAGCATAGAAGCCATCCATTGAAAACACATGACGAAAACAGGAAAGTATCCCTGCATCTGGAAACTGCGGTGCAGTACTATCTCCTGCTACACCGCCGGCAGCTGACCATATTTTGTAGTTTTTTAGGAACTGTGCCAGATACCCAGCACCATACAATAACGGAAGGATACCCAAAAGCAGTATTGCGACTGCTTTTTTCAAATCACGTCGTTCAAAAGAAATTCTCTCGGACAGCTTCCATGTCCACTGTTGAAATTTGAGTGGCTTCATCGCAGTATTGTTTCACCCCTTCCTTCTGGAAGTCAAAACAAATGACCTCTCCTTTCTTCTGGGCATATCTCAGCTGCATAACAAAGAGAAGCAAGCGTTTGATGTCAAAGTCGAAACAGATCAAAACTGGTTCCAAGGCGTCATTATACCCATCGTTTATGATGTTGCTTTCTGCATTGCTTTTTAAATCCTCTGTTAGCACCTGATATAAGCACTGATACATTTGTGCATCTTCCAATATCTGAAGCAAAAGACTGCCGTTTTCATTCAGCGGGACACAGCAGAATTTCTCAAAGGGGGAATCTCGGATATCCGCTTGTCGTTTCACCTCTAAGATAGGTATATCTGTTTGGCTATAAAATAAAAGCGCTCTTGTTTCTGAAAAAGAGTATCCTTTTTCCTGAAGCACAGAACGTAGTAAGATATCCGCACGTTTCTCCACATTACCATACCAAGATGTCACCCCATCCAGATGGTAGCAAAGCCAGACTGCGTTTTTTGTAAGCCAAACACCTGCTCCACGGGAACTGATGACTTTCGTAGAAAGGCTGCCCATGTCTTTCCATTCTCTGGAACTGTAAAAAACAGACTGCGAGAGCTTTGCCTCCGTTGGCTGTTCCTGAAAGATATTCGGCTTTTCATCTCGGAACAGATTGGTACCAGCCAAGAAAAAAAGTGCCATCATTTCTGCCAGACGATGCTGCCTCTTTCTATGGACCAAATCACTGCGGCGCATGGAGGCATCGGCACCATTTGCCAGAAAATATGAAAACCGATTATATTCACTTTGCAGCATCCAGCGTTTTCCGCTTATGGTAAGGCGATAGCCTTTTACCCCATCTTTCTGGTATCGAACGATTTTGTTTTCCAAAAGTAATCTCTGTAAAATTTTCTTTCGGTAATCAGGCTGCGGGATCAACAGTGAAACCATATCCTCTCCAACCTCACCTGCCATAGATAATATCTCCAGCACATGATACGCTTTGGCATCTTTCTGTATCATGGTTTTTTTCTCACCTCCAAAATACGGGATATGACTTCTGACCAAGGCTCCTAAACTCGGTCAGAACTTATCCTTTCCTTGCGCCTTACTTTCCTTTATTTTTCAATGGTTTGGCAGAACTTCTGACCAATCCCAAAATCATACACTTTCCAGTGCCATTTCTGGATACCACATCTGACCAGTCTTTCGTCTGATTTCTATATGTGTGCAGTTCTTTTTTCCGACCTTTGTGCGATAATGCAGCTCACAAAAAGCACCACTGTCATCCAATAAAAAAAAGGCGTTGATCACATCCAACACCTCTTTGGCTTCCAGATTATCATAGTCTCGAATACCTCTTACCGGGATACCTTTGGCATACTCATAGGTATAACAGATAAATGCTTGTTCCATACGACAGATTTCCTTCTCTCGACAAAAGCACTCCAAAGCAAATGACAAGGGTTCCAGCAAGAACACCACGTTCTGCCTTCCTTTGCGTTTCGGCAAAAGCTGTGGGATGATGATTTCATATCCCATTTCTGTTTCCATGACCTCGATCCCCTGTGCATCTGTCACTGTATGCAGCATACGTTTTCTGCTGCTCACGGGATAAGATCCCACCAGATTTCTGGCAGTACAGGCAATGGCTTCTGCACGCATCGCAATATCCATACCTAAATCTTCAAAATTTTCCGGATACCTTGCGGCATCTGTCATTTCATAGGCACAGACTGCGTTTTTTAAACGTATGATGTCGTCTTTTAGGCGATTGGTTCGATCATATAAATTAGGACTCATAGGTAAAATATGCCACCTCCCCATGTTCTTTCACTGTGCAAAATACTGCGTTAAGTTCTGACATTTTCTCTATTTGTGCCTGGTCTTCCAAAAGTACAATGGGCTGAAAGCAAATGCTTGTCCGTAGTTGATTGATAGAATTTGCAATCACCAGCTCATCTCCTTCCATACAATAGAACACGCTGTAAACGCTCCCACTTCGATACATTTCCAGCACCAGCGGAAAATGCGCAGCTCCATGAAAATCACAGTCCTCCAAAAAATCAAGGACTAACCAGAAACTCAATATCTGTTTTTCATCCTCTTTGATGCCTTTTGATACCTTTATCACGCCAGTATCCTGTTCTAATACAACTCTGCCTTTCTTGACCAGCATTCGAAATGCCTTTGCCATGGTTTCTGAAGGCAGTCCAAAATACTTTTCTACCTGCTCGATTTTCAATGCTTGATATTCTGACACCAGTTCTACGATTTTTTGTTCCAGACTCTGCCTGTTTTCTTTTACCGCAATCACTGCTTCATCTCCCTTCTTTTTAATAATTCCTGTAACTGCTGACGGTCTGTGGTGATCATTTCTGTTTCCAATGCTGATGCCTTAAACTCAACAGTCACATTATTGTTATTGGTAAGGATCAATCCATTCCCTCTTGCAAAGTGCGTGATATTCATGACCTCTGTATCACTCAGGTTCAAAATCTCCTGCACTCTCTGGGCTTCTTCATCCTCCAGATTCAACACGATTTTTGTTTTGCTATTGTTAAGAATACCTTTACCATACTTCCCATCATCCAATGCGAGGAAATCGTTGATATCCTGTGTGGCACAAATGGCAGCACCGCCATATCCACGAATGATCTTAAAGATTTCCAGTACAAACTCCGCTGCCAAACGGTTACTGGATGCACCAATGAGCTGCCAAACCTCATCAATAAAGATTGCTTTTTCCACAGTTCTGTCTTCTTTCGCCTTATCCCAAACATAATCCAGTGCCAGGAACATCCCCACTGTAAGCAAGTCGCCTGTCAGCTCAGATATATCCAGTACGATATATTTATTATCCAGCCTTACATTGGTCTGTTGGTTAAAGGTGCTGGCAGAACCATGGACTAGACGGTTCAGGATATTTGCCATGCGTTTTGTTTCTGGATTTTCCATCAGAACCGCATATACATCACCTAATACCGGCATGGGTTTATAACTGCCATCTTGTTGGTATAAAGACGCATTTTGATGAGTGATACCTTTCAAGGCATAAGTCTTGATCAACGCCTCATCCAAAAGCTGGCGTTCCTCATGGCTCATATCTGGTATCAACAGAGAAAAGAAAATATGGAGGCGCTGAATCTTCGCCGCCAGTTCCGAGCGTTCTGCCCTTTGATCGCCATCCAGACAGATATTTGCTTTCTGGTCAGTCTTTCGTATCTCCATGATATTGATACAATGATGAGACGCCGGAGAAATCTGGATAAACTCACCGTCAATGTTATGGCAGGCACGACGAAACTCGTGACCTTTCAAAGGTGCCAGAATAAAGACCTGCACATTTTTCTCACGCAGACGCATTGCCATCAACTGTAAAGTGAATGTTTTTCCCGCACCCGATGTACCTAAAATCGCCATATTGGCATTCTTATAAATCTTGGAGTTAAAAATATCTACAATAATTAAGGAATTGTTATATCGGTTGACACCAAGTAAAATCCCGTTATCATCACTCATTTCAAAACTGACATAAGGATAACAGCCAGACACACCAGAAGTAAGAACATTCCTTTTGGATAAAGCATAGAGCCCTTTTTCCATTTTGTTCAATGGTAAGGTAGACAAAAATGCCTGTTCCTGTCTGAAATAGCATGGCTTCATCTGTAAATCCTGCGACACCATCAGTTTTTTCATTTCATTGCTTCGCCATTCCAATTCTTCTACACTGTCGGCAGTGATGGTAATGAGGATGTTCATATAATAAAAATCCTGATTATTTGCAAGACCTTCTTTCAAGTAATATCCAGAACGTATTGCACTGTCGATTTCATCAAAGTCTGTATTGGTATCTGATGTTTCCTTCATTTTAGAGCGATTGATACGAATCTGCTGACCTAAACGGAACTGTGCTTTGTCCTTTGGCTCCTTATTGAGGAAAATATCCACATCAATCCCTTCTCCGGCATTAACCAAGAGAGAAAGCCAGCCTGCTGCCACCTGTGATTTATAGCCATCTGACGGTATCATAAAATAAGCGTAATATAAACCGTCTATCTCAATATAACTGCCTTTTTGGAACTTAATCTCCTTTGGCATCACCAAAGAGGATATGGGGATTTCTATTTTGTCCGTTTTATCCACAGCCAAGAAGTATTCATCCACAGCTTCTGCTGCATTTTCCACAAAACCCACAGAATTGCTCTTTTTGCGGTTCAAAAGGATATAAAACAGCTCTGCCATAAATTCTTCTGGCTTTTCCTGTTCTATGACCTCGTTGCCGCATTGTCTAAGATATGTTCTGGCTGTCTGTTCCGCAATATGCAGCTGGGCAATGGCTTCTTTCTCCTCATTCTTTTTACTGCCGCCAGGCATGGGTTCATATTCCAAGACCATGAAAAATCGTCTGGTAACAGCTTCTTTCAAGCCGATCCGTCGAATCAGGTTATAGTAGTCCATCAAAAGAATCTTGCACTTTTCATTTTTCTCTTGTGCGATATCATTCTGTATTTTCTGCAAATGACTTCCAATATCCGCTTTTTTCGATATGACCTTGATCTGCATTTTCACTGGACTGATTTTCAAATACGACATATAGGAATAGATGATATTTCGCTGTTCCCTTGCACTGCGCAACAGAAAATTGATAGGCTCAATCTCCATTATCTTGATATATCTCTTATCCTTCAAATAGCAGATACCGTTTTCAATCTTCTCTACTGGAAAAAAATCTGTTTCTGCAGGCTGTTTCTTTTTTCTTTTTTTACGAACAGACACTCTTTCTTCCTCATCAAACTCCTCTGGCAAATCACCAATATCCGGGAACAAATGCTTATCCGTTCTTTTTTCTTCTGAAACACACGTTATTTCTGCTGACACTATTCTTTTTGCACGCAGAAAATGGAAAAAATTCATGAGAAAAGCTGTCAAACTTTCTCCGCCCACACCAATCAAAGCAAAAATGCCTATCGGCAAAGCCGTCAGGCACAGAATGATGATCTTTGTGGTAAAGGAAAAAGCCGCTATCTTTAACACAGGAACTGCAATTCCTAAGGAAAAGACTACGGCTTCTATGGCATTTCTTAGTTTCAGCATCCCACCGAATAGCGAGCCTTCACTGATGAAGTTTGGCGGGATCAAATAAATATCTCGTTCTTCTTTTGACTTTGAAATGATTTCCGACCTCCTTTCTCATTGGCTGATATACTCCCTTGGATTCACTTCTTCGCCATTGACCAACACCCCCAAATGCAGATGTGCTCCAGTCACTCTGCCAGTCGCACCTACTTCTGCAATAACTTGTCCAGCAGCAATGCTTTGTCCTTTCGTCACAAAAATATCACTACAATGGGCATAAAGTACCTGCACACCATTTCCACAATCCACACGAACATGATGCCCATATCCTGTTTCAGAAAATACAACAGAAGTGACAACCCCGCCTGAAACAGCATTGATTGGTGTACCTGTGGGATATGCAATATCCAATCCTTCATGGAAAGCTTGACTGCCGTTCAGGGGATCTACACGGTAGCCAAACTCCGAAGATACAGCAGCGTTCCAGTTTTTCCCTATAAAAGGAGAACCCCAAACGCCACCACCAGTGAATACCAAATATTTCATGACAGCCGCTACATATTTGGGATTACCATAGCTACTCCATCCCAATTTCTGCTGCATCAGTTTGGAAAACTCCAATGCGTTTGCCTCGCTATATCCCCCATAATTCTCCAATGCCCAGCCGATATATCCATTTCCGTAATTATAGCCCTGTAATGCCAAGCTAAGCTCGTCCATCTGACTGGGAGAACTACATCCAGCACCCTGAAGGCAATCAGCAAGATAATGCACCCCGACTTCAATGGAATATTCCGGATCAGTGATGCCGTTTGGTTTCTTCGGGTATTTGGTATTATAAGGACATTCGCTTGCCTGCATCACATCTGGTACTCTGCCGCCGCTTTCTGCCATCATCACCGCACAGATTACATTGAAAAACTGAGGGATGCCATATTGTTCCGCATATTTTTTGATGAGATCGCTATATGCCAACACTTCTGCACTGACTTGTGCGCTGACAGCCCCCATCATACTGCCATATAGAAATATTTGCAAATTAGACGCATAATCCAACGCCTTTTGTTTTTCTTTTTCGTTTAGATGGAAGATTTCATCGGCGAAATAATCATCTCCTGCATACTGCACCTTATAAGTATAGGTTGTGATACCATCTGATGTAGATGTTGATACGTCATAAGTAAATAATGCATCTGCATGATTTTGAATGAGTGACATCACTTCTTCTGTACTGATGTCATCCGTTCCTTTCCATACGGAATACTGGCACAAAATCAGCATCGCATTTGCACTTCCATAATGAAAATCGTCTGAAATCACTGCCGTTTCGTCCTCACCCAGTCCATCTATCTCTGACTGTATCTGTGTAAGGATACTTTCATGCGCATGATCTACTGCTGTCCATACTGCACTTTGATAAGATTGCAAATTTTGCATGATAGCCGTTTGGCTGTTCAAAGCCTCCATAGAACCAAAACCTCCAAATAAAAAAGAAGGCAGCATACAAAGAAACAATATCGGCAAAAGCAACAGGAATCCCAGTCCAGCCAGACCTTTACCAATATTTTCTTTTTGGTCCCAAAGTACTTCCGCTGCTGCAAAAGGACCGCCCTTGCCATATTTGAAGGCTTTCAAGATACTGACTGCCTGCACTGCATTCTGTTTCTGCACCCATTGATTACCTCCTTTTTTAGCATAAAAAAAGTTCTGAAATCAACATTCAGAACTTTTCTAATTACCTATCTCCATAGTGATACCGACAGGCTAATACATATATGTTGTTTTGATCAATTTTATAAATCAATCTATCTTTGTCATTGATGCGTCTGCTCCAAAAACCTGCTAGATTACCTGTGAGAGCTTCCGGTTTACCAATTCCTTCATTACCATTTCGAGAAATATCTTCCAATAACGAATTGATCTTTTTCAACGTCTTTCGATCTTCCGTTTGCCAATAAAGATAATCCTCCCAACCATTTTTCGTAAATACCTTATTCATTTTCAGGCACCTCGATCAATTCATGAGAAGAAAAATCCCCCTGCTCTAACTGTGCCTTGGATTCCATCAGCCAATCATAATTTGCTCTGTTGCCAACAACATAAATATTTTCCATCAGGTTATTGTAAGCTTCTTCAGAGATCATTACCACATTTTTATTGTCTTTTCTAGTAACAATTAGTGTTTCATAATCATCAGTTACTTTATCCATGCAGGATTTCATATTTTCACGTAATGTTGTATAGTTAACAGCGATCATACTATCCCTCCTTATAAACGTACAGTATTCTGTACTTAAATTATAACGTACAGTTTATTGTACGTCAATATCTTTCTCTATTATATGCTGTTTATAAGAAAACTACACAACCTATAGAAAATTATACCCTATCCCTTCTTTTCGGTGGCTCTGGCAATTTATTTTCAATGTGTTCTTGATATTGTATCTTTCCATCTTCCTTCATAAAAGGCTCTTTGATTACAGTTGGCTGAGCATACTGATGATACCACTTTGACCCATCTGCTGCGGTTACTGTTTTATAATCGCCTTTCGCTGGTGGCATATATTTCTCCGTATCATACATAGCAAATGCCCTGCCTTCTGAAAACTCATGTGTTGTTTCCACACCTGTGATCCTGCCGCCGCCCATTTCTATTTGACTGTATACAGGTACTTCTGTAACTCCATTGGGTTCTACGCTGCTGAAACCTTCATTTTCTGAATAAGGCACAGAAACACTGCCCCTATCCTGAAAACCACTTTGTTCCTGATGATTGTTTTCACTATAAAATGGGATTGTATCAACATTCATCTGTGGACTTGAATCCACAGCATCATTTCCATAATATTCGGAAGTAGAAGCACCAATATTCTGCTGATACTCCGCAATTACCTGTTCCGCAGAAGTTTGCATATCTACAAAGGTCGTTTCCTGCGAATTGTTACTTTCTGTACCAGCAACAGAGAATTGACCAGAATATCCTGTAGATTCTGTATCATTTTTCTGCGCCATATTTTCAGTATGAGCCGTCTGTTCCATAGAAGAATGATTTACGCCCATATAGGAAGAAAATGCTTGTACTGCTTCTTCTCCTTTCATGGTTCCTGTTTTCGTAACATCACCCCTTGCAATACTGCTTATGACATTTGTGGAAAATCCACCACCGTTTTGGATAGAAGAATTATAAATAGATCTGGCAATATTGGAAGCGATACTATCGCTTTTTCCAGTGATATTATGGATTGCACCCTGACTGAACTGTCTGCCTACGGCTCCTGCCAAGCCACCTTGCAAAAATGTTTCCTGATGATTTGTAGCACTGCTGGTAGAAGATGTACTGCCCCCGACCTTTCTCGCTCGATCAATGGTACGCATAGCAATGGCTGCTTCACCAAGCATAGAACTTCCTGTTCTACCTACATTGATTCCCAGCATCTGAACAAAACTGTCTATTTTCTGGGAAACCTTCAAAAAAGCAACTGCACACAAAAACCAAATCAGAAAATTTCCGTTTTCCAAGGATAAAGGATTGGCAATAAAGCCTGCAAACATAGATGTGAAGATACGAAGGCACCATACATTCATCAATATCATCAAAATTTGTCCACCCAGCATCCTGCACCAGCTTCGAAAAATATTCATAGTATTTTGCGAACCGCCCATGGAAAAAGCCAATGGTGCTGTATACACCAAAACACCTAATAAAACATATCTTTCTGCCGCTTCAAATAGCAGTCGAATATAGTTCCATGCGAGAATCACCAGTAATATCAAAGCAAGCAGTGCAATGGAACCGCTTAATGAAGCCCCTAGTACAGTAAGCAATACAGAATTGAAATCCGCAAAATCCAGTGGTGGCAGTTCTTCTGTCATCAGCCACGCATAAGGCGTTCCTCCAATATCTAAGATAATATCTAAAATATCCTTTGCAAAAAAAGCAAGGAACAGAAAAATACAAGTTCTGACTGTAAGACTGACTGGATTTTCTGCCTCACCACTGCTGGATACTCCAAAGTTTCGGAACAACTGAAAGACTAGGTTTAACAGAAGCAAGCCAATGGCAAGTGCAACAATGATACTATAAAATGTTTCAGCTGCTGGGAAGTACATCAAAAATGTTTCCATATCACATCCCAAAGCACCTAAAACCGATGTATTGATCATATCCAGTATGTTCATCACCTGTGTTGCAATCCATTCTACAATGCCATCAAGTATTCCCAAAGGAAATCCCTCCTCGTATTATATAGTAGTAGTGTTTATAGACCCTCTCCAAGGTCTGTATGCTATACTGTTTGGAGATACTGTGGATTGGTTTCATTTTCCTACCACTTGATGGTTACGGAAAGGCTCCAACCACAGTCTCTTTGTATCGTTGTTAATCAGTTAGATACCGCATGACGGTTGATTTAGAACGAGGTTACAAGCGCAGAGAGCTCTGTGGTCCTAAACAGTATCTAAATCTATTACTAAGGAGTGTTCTTATGATCTACGTTGGAATTGATGTCGCTAAGGATAAGCATGACTGCTTTATCACCAATTCAGATGGCAAAGTCCTTTTTCCGGTTTTTACCATTCAGAATAACCGGGATGGATTTGATGTTCTTTTTTCCAGGATTCAATCCTCTTCTTCAGATGTGTCCAATATAAAAGTAGGACTGGAGGCCACTGGACACTACTCTTACAACCTGCTCGGTTATCTTATTGACAAAGGTCTCCACACCTTCGTTATCAATCCGCTCCACACAAATCTTTACAGAAAAAGTCTCAGCCTTAGAAAGACGAAAACAGATAAGGTTGATGCCCGAACCATTGCTTTGATGCTCATGTCTGACGTGAACCTGAAGTCCTACTCAGATACATCATACCATAACGAGGAGTTAAAGTCACTCACCCGTTATCGTTTTCGTAAGGTTCAGGAACGCGCTCAGCTTAGACAGTCTGTTTCCAGGCTTGTTACCATTCTCTTTCCAGAATTGGAAAAACTTGTTCCTTCGCTTCATATCGCTTCTATCTACGCCCTTCTTTCCGAGTTTCCTTCTGCCGGAACGATTGCCTCCTGCCATTTGACACACCTGACGAAGCGGTTGGAAAACGCTTCAAAAGGCCGTTACAGCCGGGAGAAAGCGATTGAAATACGGAATGCTGCCAGAGCCTCCATCGGTTCCAACATGCCTGCCAAATCTCTGGAATTAAAGCACACACTCCGGCTGATTGGTGAACTGGATTCCGAAATCTCAGAAATTGAATCCGAAATCAAACGGATCATGGATGAAATCCATTCTCCCATCCTGACCATTCCAGGAATAGGCTACCGCATGGGCGCCATGATCCTGGCAGAGATTGGAGATTTCTCCCGCTTTGATTCGCCGGATAAGATCCTGGCATATGCCGGAGCTTCTCCATCTACCTATCAATCCGGGCAGATGGAATCCTCTTATTCCCACATGGAGAAACGGGGATCGCGCTATTTACGTTTTGCTCTGATCAATGCCGCCAAATACGTCTGCCAATGGGATGAAACTTTCGGTGCATACCTTCAGAAGAAGATTTCTGAAGGGAAACACTACAACGTCGCCATCACCCACGCCGCAAAGAAACTTGTACGGTTAATTTACGCAATGGAAAAATCCGGCAAACCTTACATAAAAACGGCATAACTTTTTCTGCCCTATAACACTCTTTTAGAGCACCGATATCCGATGCTCTGTTTGTCGTGCGATTTTCAAGGTACAACGATCTATGAAATGCGTTCCCGCAATTCATTCAAAAATCTTCATTTTAGACTTGACTTTTAATAGTTAGTCTTTCCGCCGCAGTGCGATCTCCGCGGAGCGTTTTTATTTAACAGGGAACGAAGTTTCCTGTTAAATAAAAAAAGGTCCCCTGACAGGGCCAGAATGGCCTGCAGGGAAACCGATTTTCATTCCTGCTATTCTGCTTTTATATTTTGTGCCGCCGCTGCGTTTTTCCCTTGCGGCCGGGCTTTCTCGTTTTCAACTGTGTTCCAGCTGGTAGCATTTCATCTTGTATCGGAGATTCTGCCTCGATATTTTCAGTTTCCCCGCTGCCTCAGCCATTGTCTTGGAGCGTTTCAGCGTTTCAGAGATAATCTGCTTTTCGTACTCATCCATCATCTCCTTGAGGGAGCCGGCAGTTGGGCCGGAAATCGTGTTGGGAGTCTTAAACATATCATTTTCCGTGCTGACCTGAACCAGTTCCGGAATGTCTTTCATGGTGATAATCCCGTTCTGAGCCGTGTTGAAAGCGCTTTCAATCGTATTTTTCAGCTCCCGGATATTGCCCCTCCACTCATAGTTCAGAAAGGCATTTTTCGTCAGCTCACTGATCCCGTGAATGTGCATCCCCATCTCCTGATTATATTTTTCGATAAAGTGTTCTGCCAGAACCATAATATCCCCTCTCCGCTCCCTGAGAGGCGGTATCCTGAGCTTCACTACGCCAATCCGGTAGTACAGGTCCTCCCTAAGCCGCCCCGCTCGCATGACCTCCGCCGGATCCTCATTCATGGCGCAGATGATCCGGACATTAAACGGAATCTCACGGTATCCTCCAAGCCTGCGCGCCTTTTTTTCCTCCAGAACCTTTAAAAGCTTTGCCTGCATGGACAGTTCCATGGAATTGATCTCGTCGAGAAACAGAGTGCCCCCGTCCGCCAGCTCAAACAGACCCTTTCTGGTTTCGGCGCCAGTGTAGCTGCCCTTTTCCGTCCCGAAAAAGATCCCCTCCAGAAGATTGGCCGGAATGGCGGCGCAGTTCTGGGAGATAAAGGGCTTATCCGCCCGGTCGCTGCACGTGTGGAGAGACTGGGCTACCAGCTCTTTTCCTGTCCCTGTCTCACCCATAATAAGAACTGTGGAATTATTCCTCGCAACATGGCGGATCCGCTCTTTCAGCTCCTCCATCTGGGAATCTTCTGTGATAATATCCTCCAGGCAGTAGTATTTTCCCCTCCTGCCCGGCAGAGCCTTCGCCTTCTCCGAGTAGTGGACCGAGGCGCACAGCGCCCCGATGATCACACCGTTCACCTCGATAGGAAGCGTTGTGCTCAGGCAGTGAACCAGCTCATTCTTCCAGGTGAGGATTTTCTGCTCCACCTCAAAACTGGGATGCCCGGTCCGCAGCACCTGCATAATCGTGCTTTCCCTGCTGTCCATCTGCGGATATACGTCCAGAATATGCTTTCCCACCACTTCCTTGGGATAGAAAAAGGCGTCATTTTTCCATTTCGCATACTCTATGTATCCCTTGCGGTCACAGATCAGAACCGCGTCCGTGTTCTCATGCATTCCGAGTGCCTGCTGTACATACTGGCTGAACATATAACCACACCCCTTTATTCTTCTTCTCTTCCTGCCGCCCTGAACAGCACAGACCGGACAGAGGAAAGCTCTGTTTTCAGTTTTCCCTCTGTCCGTGTCCTGCGCGGGCAAATTATCGCTTCAAATTATCACAATTATACCACCGTTTTCCTATTCATGTCCACAAATGGTTAATCTTCCATACCAGATTCTGACAGCCTTTCTGCTCTATTCTGATTTCTCTATGGGTCTGTACGTTTTTCTGCTCGGTATCTCCCCTGTCTTCCACTGGAATTTTCCCGTAAATCCGTAGATAATTGCGATAATCGGGACAATCCAGTTGAATACGGAAAATGGGAGATATGCTATACAGGAGACTCCCAGCGTTGTAGATGCGAAGGAACCGCAGAGATTCCAAGGAATCAGAAGAGAGGTTACTGTTCCTGAATCCTCCAGTGTCCTTGAAAGCGTCTGGGGAAGCATATCTTTCTTCTTATATTCTGATACAAACATTCTTCCCGGCAGAACGATGGACATGTACTGGCTGGCAGTAATCAGGTTGACCAGTATAGCTGTAACAACTGTAGTGCAGACCAGGCTTCCCACGGTTCTGGTAAGAACCTTCAGCTTCTCTAAAACAACCTCCAGCACGCCCAGCTTCTCCAAAAGCGAACCGTATACCATTACGATGATCGTAAGGCTTGAAGTATAGTTCATGCTGAACAGGCCGCCTCTCGACAGAAGCGAGTCAATATCTGCAAAGCCTGTCTCCGACACATAGCCGTTTTCCATAATATTGGCAATGGAAGGAAGTGTTTCGCCCTGCATGAAAATCGCAATGGCAGCCGCCACAATACCGGAAATCAGCAAAGTGGGAAGGGCAGGTTTTTTCATCACTGCAAGCACAATAACCAGAACCGGCGGAATCAGGGTGATAATATTCAGATGGAACTGGCTTTCCAGAGCTGCCAGAATCGCGCTCACCGTTTCTGTGTCTGCGCTTCCGCCGTGCTTCATTCCCAGAACAAAAAATGCAACCAGGGCAATCACGATTCCAGGACCTGCTGTGTAGACCATGGCCTTGATGTGGTCAAACAGATCTCCCTCTGCCACAGCCGGAGCCACGTTGGTCGTGTCGGAAAGCGGAGACATTTTATCTCCGAAAGCCGCTCCGCTCACAATTGCGCCGGCGGTCATAGCCGGATTGATCTCGAGTCCCATTCCGACGCCTATCAGCGCCACGCCTACCGTTCCAATGGTTGACCAGGAACTTCCCGTGGCCAGGGAGGTAATCACACAGGCCAGACAGGCTGTCACCAGAAAGATGGATGGATTAATCAGTTTAAGCCCCCAGTAAATAATCATCGGCACCGTCCCGCTGGCGATCCACGCGCCCATCAGACATCCGATGCTGTACAGAATCAGAATCGTCGGAACTGCCAGCTTACTGCCCTCAAGGATCGCCTCCTCCACTTTTGAGTAGGGACATTTCTCAATCGTCAGCACCAGCACAGCCACCCCAAAGGCTGTCAGCATCGTGACGTGGAGCTTTTGATCCAGGTAAAAAATTGCGGCTGCCATGGAAATAATCAGATATCCCACAATAATCAGCGAAGCCGCAAGGGAAGGCCGAAACGGCTGTTCCCCGGTCTTCAGAATCTCCGTATTAGAATTTTCTCTTCTTTTTTCCGCTTTTCCCTCATTGGCCATACATATCTCCTCCTAAAACAGTTTTCTGCGCCGGCACCTACTTATCAAGCAACCTTCATGCCAGATTCTTTTCTTCCTGAATTTCCCTGTTTCAGGGCATTTTTCAGCTTCTCTCGCCGCCTCTTTTCTGAATACCGGGGCAAATTTTTTACAAGATGCGCCGATGCATGGAACCGTTTTTTTACCAGAAATATATTCAGCCAGCCGCGGGGATATTCGCCCCCGCTTCCTCTGCCTCCTCCTCTTTTCCTTTCCTATTTATCTTTTCTCACATACCTGCGGAATTCATAGCACAGGTCAAAGTAGGTCTGCTCATCGCTCACATCCGTTACGCGCCATCCCTCTTTGTCCAGGTTCACCATATAGGTGTCCGCATGATACTCATAATCAATAAAGGTAATATGAGCCACCCCGCAGTAGGGCAGAAACTGCTCGTAGATACTCTGTCCCCCGATAATAAAGATATCCTCGTCTCTGTACCCGGACAGTTTTTCAAGAGTCTCCTCCACGCTGTGAACTGCAGTGGCTCCTTTTACGGAGAAAGACGGATCTCTGGTGAGCACAATATTTGTCCTGCTGTCTAACGGCCTGCCTCCCGGGAGCGCCGCAAGAGTCTTTCTCCCCATAACCACTACCTTTCCGATGGTTTCCTGCCGAAACAGTTTCTGATCGGCCGGAATGGTCACTAACATCTGCCCCTTTCTTCCAATGGCCCAGTTTTTATCGACTGCTGCTATTAACTGCATCTTTTTCTCCTTTCCGCTTTTCCTGTTTTCTGGATTTTCCTGCCTTCACAGGGTATGCCGAAGCCTCACCGAACGGCGGCATTCTGTACGTCTCACTTCTCTCCCGTCTGTGCCTCTTAATTTTATTTCAGGAGCTCCGGGTACTGCCGCCTCAGCGTTCTCATCATGCTGGCCGCGTTGATAAAAAACGCTTCGTCAGGCTGTTCTTTTTTATCTACCTTGCCGTGGAATACCCTCTCCATCTCCTGCAGGGCTTCCTCATCCGTATCTGTCTCGTTCATAATCCGGATCATCGTATCACGGCTCTCCCTGGCAGTCTCTAACAAAAAGTCCCAGATACCCGGCATATCTTCCTCATCCACCAGACCGTAATGGTTCAGGATAATCTCCCTGACCGGTATCTTCTCAGAGCGGCGGATGGACTCTTCCACTCCCCTGTAGTCCACGAGAAAGCTGGGCATGTATTCCTTTTTCCGGTTCATGACTCCCACTGTTTCGCTGCAGAGCATCACCTCTTTGTTCACCACATAGGACAGGGAACATTTCGTATGTCCGATCGTTTCAAAGGCATACACCTGATCCCCTCTGATATCTGCCGTTTCCCCGTCCTTTAAGGCAATGTCCACCTTAAGATCCCTGTCGTCATACTCACTGTCCCAGGAAAGCCCCGAGGCCTCTGCTGCCTCTCTGCTGAGCCTCCGGATGGTTTCCAGAGCGCCCGGCTTTACAAGGATTTCCTTTGCCCGCTCTGACGCATACACCTTCACCCCCGGCCACTCTCTGCGGACAGCGGGAAGCCCTGCCACATGATCGTAATGGGAGTGGGACAGGAGCACTGCGTCCAGCTCCTGCCCGTCAAGCTCCTCCCTGATTTTCTTTATCATGGCGTCAGCGGCGTAGGCCATCCCCGCCTCAAAAAGAATATTGGCTTTCCCCCTCAGGAGGAAAACCGCTCCTTCTCCAACGCCTGTCACATCTATAATTTTCATTTCCTTATCCACCTTTCCCGGATTTTTCCTCCTGCCCTGCGCCTTTCTCTGAAACTGCAGTCAGGACTGCTTTCACTGAAGGCCGAATGCAGAGCCCTCCATCAGGGCCAGGCAGGCAGCCTCCTGCGTTTTCGTAGTATAGCACAGAAGGACGCGGGCAGGCAAGGCGTTCTGATGTTTACTCCGCCTTCCTTTTCAGGTATAATCAGAAGGAACAGCACGAAATCTGCCTGCCCTTCTGACAGCCCAGAGCGTTTGGACGAGCCGGGCATAGTAAGGCCCTGTCCGCTGCCTGCAGCATGGGCGTTTGCATCCTGCAGTCCCAGTACTGAGGTGCCGGCGCGGGCGTTTAATTGTCATTGCATTCTGCCCGCCGGACAGGTATAATACTTTCACAGCCATTTAACATACAGCAAGAAGAAAAGAAATGAGGAAATCCCTATGATTCAATTAGAAAGAACCAGTGTGATGAACCTGGAAAACGCGATCCGCGGCGCCAGAAACCCCATGAACAGCTGGAACCGTTCCGACAGCTACTACGACGAAAATGGAGCCTATATTTTAGGACCCAATGACCTGGACCTGGCAAAACGGCTCAGAAAAGCCGGAAGCGATCACCGCAAGTTTGTGCGCCAGATTTTCGTTTCCGTGGATATCACTGCACCGCTCTACTGGTGGAAGGAATATGACACCTACAAAATTGCCACTGTAGCCAATTCCTGCAGCACCATGCATAAAATCCACAGCAAGCAGTTTACTATGGATGACTTCAGCTGTGATCACATGACAGACGGGGCAAAGGCATTTATGCAGACCGTCGTGGACAAGCTGGAGGAAACACGGCTAAGATACCTGGAGACGAAGAGCAAGGAGGACTGGTACGATCTGATCCAGCTTCTGCCTTCAAGCTATAACCAGATGAGAACCTGCTCCTTTAACTATGAGACACTGATCAATATTTACTATGCGAGAAAGGATCACAAGCTGGCTGAGTGGCACACCTTCTGCGACTGGATCAAAACCCTTCCCTACGGGGAGGAGCTGATTGTAGCTGAGGGAAAGTAGGCTTAGACGGTTAGACCGTCCCCATTCCTATAAGCAGATGGTTCTATACAGATTCTGTTATGAAGAGAGCGCGCCGTACAGCATACGGGCAGGTTTGAAGCGAACCTGCCCGTATGCCGCACAGGCGCTCTTTTTGCTTTTTGCCTTCCAGCTTCTCTCCAGTCTCCCTGCATAATGCCCGTCCGTGTTCCAGCTCTCTGCCAGAAATAAGAAACTAAAACCGGCAGTTTCCATCTAGTGGAAATTATGGTACAATGACCGCAAAGCGGACATTTTGTCCGCGCCGAGAACAGGATGCTAAACCCCCGGAGATTTTGCTTCCAAGGTTTTCACCCACTTTAAAATAGTGTCACGCGGAAGGAGAGCAAAAGATGGATCAGACAGGACGAAAGAAAATTCTGATAGCAGATGACGAGCAGGATCTCAGAGAAATCCTGAAAATGATTTTAAGCGCCGAAGGGTACGAAGTAGTTGAAGCAGAAAACGGGTTACAGGCTGCCAGACTGGCAGACGAATCCATTGATATGTATATTTTAGATGTCAATATGCCGGAGGAAACAGGCTTTGAGGCTGCCAAAAAAATCCGGGCCCGCTTTCAGGCGCCGCTTCTGTTTCTCACAGCCTACTCAGGAGAAGCAGACAAGGTAAACGGCTTTTTAATCGGAGCAGATGACTACATCGTAAAGCCCTTTTCCAATATGGAGATGATCATGCGGGTTCGCGCTGTGTTCCGCAGAGCGGAGCAGGGAACTCCTCCCGCCGCAGCCAGGGAGGAGACAGCTGAAAAAAAGGGGATGATCCCCATCGGCGATTTGCTTCTGGATACAGAAAGTCAGTCCCTTATAAAGAACCAGGCTGTAATCAGCCTGACCTATACGGAATACCGAATCCTGGAGCTTATGGCAAAGCACAGAAAAAAAATCTACTCCCTGGACAATATTTACCAGAGTGTATGGGGGGAAGACGCTGTTGGGGACGGTGCAATTATGGTACACATAAAGAATATCCGAAAAAAAATGGGCGACAATTCACGAAATCCGAAATATATAAAAACAGCCTGGGGAAGGGGATATTACATTGACTGAACACCGTGTACGCAGGAGGCAGCTCGCCTGGGAGCTGATCCTTTATTTCTGTATCAGCATGATCTGCTCTGCTGTTTTTTATCTGTTTCTATACGGAGGAGCCGCTTCCATCGCACAAAATTACCTGCACTACAGAGGGTGGGTTCCGGCCAGAGAATGGCTTTCGGCCGGGAGGCTGTGGCTGAAGAGTTTGTGTGCCATGGGAGCTGTCCTGTTTTTTCTCTGGATTTTCTTTATTCTGCTCTCTAAAAAAGTGTCCTACCTTCTGACCATCATAAAAGGAATCGAAAAAATGGATGCCAGAGAGATGGACTTTTCCATTCCTGAGGAGGGAAATGATGAGCTGGCAGAGCTCGCCGCATGCATCAACAGGCTTGCATGTTCTCAGAGGGAGCTTCGCTTCCGGGAGCAGTCCCTTCGTGACGAAAGGGAGCGCTTCATCCGCTCCATGTCCCATGATATCCGCAACCCACTGGCTGCAATCCTCGCCCGCTCCGAGTATATGAGAGAGCGTGAAACATGGAGTGAGGAGGAAATCAGGGCTTACATTGACAGTGTCTGCAGCCGGGCCGGCCAGATCAGAGAATTGACCGATCGCCTGCTAAACACAAATGTCAGAAAACTGACACATATTGAAAACGGGCGATTCCTGATGGAACAGATGGCCAGCGAATGGGAAGCGTCTCTGGAGGAACACTTTCTATGCCAGCTCTCTCTCGATGCCTGCAGAAATTTTGAGTGGACCGTGGATCCAGGAGAACTTCAGAGAATTTTCGACAATCTGATGACAAATATTGAACGGTACGGAAACGAAAACTGTCCTGTGAGTCTGGAAATCAAAACCGGAACCGATTCCCTCTGTATCACACAGGAAAACGGTATTTCTAAAAATGCCGTTCCGGAAACGGAAAGCCGCGGACTGGGAATTGCTGCAATCCGCCAGATTGCGGAGCTTTACCAGGGCAGTATCACCATTAATCGGACGCCGGAACTCTTTCATATTGAAATTGTTTTAAAAGGACTTGTTATTCTTTAGAATTCTTCAGAAACTGCTGTGACTTTTTTTCAGATTTTCCTGCTACACTGGGAGCATGAAAACGAAACAGAGAATCTCATTCGTTTTTAAACAATCAAAAAAAGATGAAAGAGGTGCAAAATATGGCATTAGGAATGTTAATGGTACTGTTTGTTGTGATGAGTGTTTTGGGTGCAATTGGTATCCTGATTATGTTTTTGGCAAAAAAATCACGGTTTCAGAGCGGAGCAGTCTATGTGATGGCTGCCTTCGGACTGCTGACAGCATATCTGGGGGCTAACAGCCTGCCGTCCAACTATCTGTCCGCTCAGCTGTTTAGATGGGCAATCGGAGCTGTTGGAATTGCAGGAGCGCTTCTGTACTGGAAAAGCTCAGAAGAAAGCTGGAAGCTGGCAGGCAGACTGCTGGTAGCCGGATCTGTGGTTCTCGGTATTGCAAAGCTGTTTCTTCTTTAAAGTGATGCAGGAGGCGGTATACCCCAGCCATGGGAGTATGCCGCCTCCTGCATTTTCTGTTTTCTCTAATTCCAGAAATCTGTCTTTGTCTCCAGATTAATGCTCGCTGCCTTAAATACCGGATTCTTTCCCGCTCTCTTCTGTTTCAGGTAATCATTCATGCAGCGCACAGCCGGACCGCAGAGGATCAGGATGACAGGAAGATTGATAATTGCCATCAGTCCCATGAGCACATCTGCCGTATTCCAGGCCACGCTGAATTCCATTGTAGAACCAAAGCATACAATCAGAGCTGCCGCGATTCGGAACACAAGCATCAGTTTCTTTCCCGGCTTCTTGTCACAGATATAGCCAAGCCCCATCTCTGCATAGTAGAAATTTCCGATTAATGTGGTAAACGCGAACAGGCAGAGTGCAACTGTGATAAAAACAGTTCCAAAACCTCCCAGTGTATTGGCCACCGCCGCCTGCACATAAGGCATTCCCTGGAGCTCTGTGCTTGGTTCAATTCCGGAGCACAGAAGCATGAAAGCCGTTGCGGAGCAGATCACGATAGTATCAATATAGACGGAGAGCATCTGCACCAGTCCCTGCTTTACAGGATGGGAGACTCCTGCGGATGCAGCTGCATTGGGAGCGGAACCGACGCCCGCCTCATTGGAAAAAAGGCCTCTCTTGATTCCCTGCATAATAGCGGAACCAGTAAAACCTCCGAATATCGCCTGGAAATCAAAGGCCTGTGAAAAAATATCCGCAAACATCTTGGGAACCAGATTTAAGTGGGTCACAATAATGGCAAGAGATACAAGGATATAGAAGATTCCCATAACAGGAACGAGAACTCCTGTAACCTTTGAAATCTGTTTGCTTCCTCCGAATATGCAGAGAGCAAAGATCACGGCCAGCACAACTCCCACAATCAGAGGTGTTGTGGATTCGTCATAAAAACTGTATGCCCGGAAGGAATCCGCAATGTTAAATGCAGCTACCAGGTTAAATCCTCCCATGTAAGTTACAATCAAGGTACATGCAAAGAGGACTCCCAGCCACCGTTTCTTTAACACTGCCTGTATGTAATAGGCCGGACCTCCATAAGAGCTTCCGTCATCGGCCCTCCTCTTGTAAATCTGAGCCAGTGTACTCTCAATAAACGCAGATGCGCTGCCTAAAAGGGCCACCAGCCACATCCAGAACATGGCCCCTGCTCCTCCGATGCAGATGGCTGTTGAAATTCCCGCAATATTTCCCGTTCCCACTCTGGACGCAGTAGATACCATCAGCGCCTGGAAGGAAGAGATGGATTCCTTGTCGTCGCTGGGCTCCTTTACCACCCGGATTGCCTCCCGCAGACAGCGAAACTGCACAAACCTTGTCTTTATTGTAAAAAAGACGCCCGCTCCGAGAAGCAGTATAATCAGAATATAGGTGTACAGCCAGTTACTCAGCGTATTGATAATTTCCGCAAACAAATCGAAATCACCTTCCCTTTCCACAAATTTTTCATCTCTTATTCTTCTTACTGAACTTTTTAAATACTCATTTTATCTGCCAAACCTGCCTTCGTCGTTTTCCCCCTTCCGGTCACCTGTCTCTTCTGTGATCGCGGCCTAAATTTAGCATTTTTTAATACTTTTTATACATTTTTTATTATAATATATCACCCCTTGTCTTTACAACAAATTTTTGCAAAATTTTAACCTTTATTCAATCTTTTCTAATCTTCCCACGCGAACATGTGAAGATTCAGTTTCTCAGAAACGTATCTCAGCATGGCCTGGCCTCCTGCGCTGTTTCCCTTCTGATCCAGGGACGGACCGTAAATGCCGATTCCCATTTTTCGGTCCACAACAGAGAGGATTCCTCCTCCTACGCCGCTCTTGGACGGGATTCCGACCTCCACGGCAAATTCACCGGAACCGTCGTACATACCGCAGGTGAGCATAATCGTTTTCACCGTGCGCACCACCTCCCTGTCCAGAAGCCGCTCTCCCGTTTTCGGATGAAATCCCCCGTTTGCCAGCACCAGGCCAAGGCCTGCCAGGCTCTTTGCCGTAACGCTTAAGGAGCACATCTTGATATACAGCTCCAGACTTCTCTCCACATCGCATTCAATAATTCCCTTGCTCTGGAGCAGATAGGCGATAGCCCTGTTTCTGGCACTGTGCCCCATCTCCGAGGAGTAGACTCTCTCATCCAGCCTGATCTTCGGATCCAGGCAGAGCTTTCCCGCATAGTCCAACAGCTCTTTAAAGCTGAACACAGGCATCAGGTAGCTGGCCACTGCAATCGCCCCGGAATTGATCATTGGATTATAGGGATAATTGCTGGTCATATCCAGCTTGAGCAGGGAATTGAAGGCATCCCCTGACGGCTCCATCCTGATTTTTTCAAACACCTTTTCAAAGCCGCAGTGCTGAAGCGCCACACACAGGGAAATTACCTTGGAAATACTCTGAATGCTGAACCTCTTTTCTGCATCCCCGGCCTCATAGACTTTTCCGTCTCTCGTATAAATACAGATCCCCAGATCTGTTTTATCAGCCCGTGACAGCTCCGGTATATAGGAGGCGGTTTCCCCCTTCGGCACCTCTCTCATCCCGGCAAGAAGAGCCTCGTTTAAAATCCGGGGCATCTCCCCGTCCGATACGCCGCCATTTCTTCCACCGCCTTCTTTCTGAGGCGACTCTAATCTGACTTTTTCCTCTGTCATTTCTCATTCCCCCGTCCTGCCTGGATATCCTCTCCCATAGCTGCTTTTCAGCCCCCGACTGTCGTCTCGATGGGACTGCTCGTCAAAGGCATGCTCATGCAGGCATGGCATGCGCTTTCCTCGCTATTATACCATCTTTTCTGAACAGGGCCTAATTCTCTATATCTATAGGGATATAGCATATTGCTACAACAAAAACCCACATCAGGCACTTTTTTATGGTATAATGACTATAAAACAGCTATTACAGAATCCCATTTTGAGAGGTCAGCTATGAATTTTGATTTAAATCTGAAGCATCTTTCCTACTTTATAGCGGTTGCCCGCCTTGGCTCCATCAACAAGGCGGCACAGACCCTTTACATATCACAGCCCTACCTGGGGAAAATCATAAAAGAACTGGAGAATACGGCGGGAACGGTTCTGTTTGAGCGCACACGCAGCGGAGTAATCCTGACGCCTGACGGGCGCGACTTTTTGGAGCACGCGGACACCATTTTAAGAGAGGCAAAAAAGCTTCAGCGCTTTTCAGGCTCCTCTGATGCTCCCTCCCATTTCCTCAGCGTGTCCATGACTCGCTTTTCCCACATCATGGAGAGCTTTATCGAGATCGTTCTCCGGCACAAGGATGAGCCCTCCTTTCTTCACCGCCTCCGGGAAGGGACTGCCCAGGAGGTAGTCGAGGATGTCTATTCCGGCCAGTTCAGCGTGGGCGTCATCCACCTCGATCCGAAAAACCGAGGGCAGGTGAGCTCCCACATATCCTCTCTGGGGCTCTCTTACTCCTTTCTGGCCCACGTACGGCCCCACATCATCCTCTCGGCAAACCATCCCCTCATACGGGAGGGACGTCCTGTCACGCTCCGCAATCTGGCCCCCTACGGCTTTGCCAGGTACCAGGATGCAGCCGAGGATTACGCCTACCGGATTTTTTCGCAGAATGCTCAGTATAACCTGAACTCAGGGCCTAAAATCGTATATCTGGACGGCCGTGCTTCCCTGATGCACCTGCTCTCCAACAGCGATTTCTACAGCATCGGCATTCACGATTTCTCAGCTCAGAGCTCCACCTACCAGGTCATCTCCATTCCCATTGAGGAGTGTACCGACTGCCTGGAGTTTGGCTGCATTCTCCCGAGAGGCGGCGCTGTTTCCGGCATTGCCGCGGAATTTCTGGAAGAATTGAAAAGCAGGCTTTCCGAGGGCATCACAGCTCTCTGGCAGACAGAAGGCAGAGCGGAACATAACCGTTGACTTTTGGATTGTTCTTTCCTATAATATATCTGAATTGAATATGGCGAGGTGCCTGCGTTTTCATTCCGCAGGAGAATAGAGAAGTGAGGTGAAAATCCTCCACGGTCACGCCGCTGTAAAAGAAGAGTTGTCCCCAAAACGTGTCACTGGGCTCTGCCTGGGAAGGCCGGGGGCAATGAGGACGCTTGAGTCAGAAGACCTGCCCGCCATAGGAAATCGGCAAAGCTTACTGCGAAGGACAGAGGCTCTGTCAGACGGCCTTTACCCAGCCGTCGGCGCTCTTCACAAGACTTTCTGTGATGAAGCGCTTTTTTGCGTGCCCTGAAAAAGCAAAGCCTGAGACAGGAACACCGCAAGCCATTAGTGCAGATGGGTGCGCACAGCGAATGAAAGGAGTTTACGATGACAAAAACGAGAAAAACACAAATCCTTCTGGCAGCTCTGCCTGCCGCAGCCCTCGGCGTCTCTTTTCCGGCCTCTGCCATGCACATCATGGAGGGTGCTCTCCCTGCCGGATTCTGCGTGGCCTGGGGACTGATCTGTCTGCCCTTTCTTCTGGCAGGCTTCTTTTCCATCCAAAAGACGATCCGTGAAAACCGGCGCGCCATCACTCTTCTGGCCATGTCAGGGGCCTTTATCTTTGTGATCTCCTCCCTGAAAATTCCCTCTGTCAGCGGAAGCTGCTCCCATATGACGGGGACGGGACTGGGGGCTGTCCTGTTTGGGCCCTCTGCTATGTCTGTTCTGGGGATTCTGGTACTGATTTTCCAGGCGATCCTTCTGGCTCACGGCGGCCTGACCACCCTGGGAGCCAATACCTTCTCCATGGCTATCGCAGGTCCCTTCGTCTCCTGGCTGCTCTACCGGATCCTTAGCGGTTTCCGGATAAACAGAAAAGTTTCCCTTTTTGCAGCCGCTTTTCTGGGGGATCTCTTCACTTACTGCGTAACTGCCTTCCAGCTTGCCCTGGCCCATAACTCGGCCACCTCCTTCTCCATCGCCTTCAGGGAAAATCTGGTTATCTTTGCAGGAACCCAGATCCCTCTTGCCGTGGTAGAAGGGCTTTTGACTGTCGCCATCGTCATCGGACTGGAATCATATGCGCAGCCGGAGCTTGCCGCTGTGGGATTTTTAAAGGAGGGAACTGAATAATGGAAAGAGAAGACCGTTTCACACCGAAAAGAAGGGAAGGGAAAGCCGGAACCGGCCATAAGACAGCCGGGAAAAGCAGCCGCACTCTCGCAGCAGCCCTCCTGATCGGGGCTGTGCTGATCGCATTTGCCCCTCTGTTTCTTTTAAAGGACGCAGAATTCGGCGGTTCAGACGACCGTGGCAACCAGCTGATTGAGACGACGGATCCAGGCTACGAGCCGTGGGCCTCCCCTGTTCTGGAAACACTGCTGGGAGGAGAACTTCCAGGGGAGGTAGAAAGCATGCTGTTCTGCCTTCAGACGGGAATCGGCGTGGGCGTGATTGCCTTCTTTATGGGCCGTTTTGTGGAGAGGAAGAAGTGGACGAGACAGTGCGGATTATCCGAAATCCCGGATGACTGCCAGACAGTACGAGAGGAAAGATAAATGCTTTTAATTGACAGCTTCAGCTACCAGTCACGGCTTCGCTATATCAACACCGGTGAAAAGTTTTTCTTATCCATCCTCACCCTCTGCCTCTGTGTGGCAGGGCGCTGTATCCGGCTGGATCTCTATATCATCCTGGTCATGGCAGCTCTTACTGTCCTGGCCGGGGGACTTTCCCCCGTCTCCTACTTTCGCCTTTTTCTGATCCCCCTCAGCTTTCTTGCAATGAATGCCCTGGTTTTAGGGCTTTCTCTGCGGGAGACTCCCCTGGAGCTTTTCTCCCTTCCGGTGGGAGGGTTGTATCTGACAGCCGGGAGGGAGACTCTCTCTGCCGCCGCCTGCATGGCTGCCACTGCCCTGGCAGGTGTATCCTGCCTCTATTTTCTGGCTCTCTCCACGCCCCTTTCAGAGCTTCTCCTGTTTCTCAAAGGGCTGCATCTTCCGGCGCTCATCATCGAGCTGATGATGCTGATTTACCGGTTCATCTTTCTGCTCCTGGACTGCGCCGGAAAAATATCCGTGGCCCAGCGTTCCAGGCTGGGAAACCGCGACTTTCACACCTCCCTGTCTTCCTTTGCCTCCCTGGTCTCCTGTCTGTTCATCCAGTCTGTCCGCCGTTCCGGCATCCTGTATGACGCCATGGAGGCCAGATGCTATGACGGGAATTTTTCTGTTCTGAGGGAGTGTCTGCCGCCAAAGCCTTCCCATCTGGTTCTGATAGCTGCCTTTGAAGCCTCGGCCTGCCTGGTTCTGTGGCTGGCTTCCTGACTTATCACTCGTCATTCATCATTCACACTCACTGTTCACCACCCATTAAAGGAGGACCGACATGAAGCAAACAGAACTGACCGGCACCTGCAGAGTCTGCTGCCGGGACATGACACAAAAGGAGACAGAAGCACCCGCCAGACCCGTCTGTCCGGAAAGTGAGGTGATCCTTCAGGCAGATCACCTGTTTTTCTCCTACGACCAGGGGCGCAGCTGTGCACTTCGGGATCTCTCTCTGAAAATCAGGCGCGGCAGCAAAACAGCTTTTCTGGGAGCCAACGGCTCCGGGAAGTCGACTTTTTTTCTCTGCTGCAACGGCATTCACCGTCCCACATCCGGCACTCTGTCCTTTGCCGGAAAGCTGGTGGGATACTCCAGAAAAGAACTCTTATCCCTCCGCCAGAAGGTGGGAATCGTATTTCAGGATCCGGACAGCCAGCTCTTTTCCTCCAGCGTTTACCAGGAGATCTCCTTCGGAGTCATGAATCTGGGATTTCCCGAGGAAAAAGCGCGTCAGGCCGTGGAGCGGATTCTCGATGGAATGGAACTGACCTCTCTGAAAAGCCGTCCCGTCCACACCCTGTCAGGGGGACAGAAAAAGCAGGTTTCCATTGCCGATATTCTCGTGATGGAGCCGGAGCTTGTCATTCTGGATGAGCCGGCCTCCGCCCTGGATCCCAGGCATACGAAGCTGGTCCGGGAGGCTGTTAAGCGGATGACCGATAAGGGGATCACCGTCATGATGGCCACCCATAACGTAGATTTCGCCCTGGCCTGGGCCGATGAGGCTGTCGTGTTAAAGGATGGCTGCGTCCTGCGTCAGGGGACGCCGGAAGAGATTTTTACCGACAGGGAGCTTCTTTCCCAGGCAAATCTCTCTGTTCCCGCCGCCCTGCGCCTGTTTGACTCCCTGTGCCGCAAAGGGATCCTGGATCCCTCTCTTCCCATCCCCAGAAATCTGGATGAGCTGGAAAGCTATCTGGCCTGAGAGGAGCCCTCTGGCTGCAGCCTCACCTCTCCCAGGCGGAAGGAGTAAATCACCGTTTCCTTCACCCTCTTTTTCTCCATCTGCATCAGTGCCCGCCTGTAGTAGTCAAGCTGAATCCCATACCTCTCCCTCAGCGTCTCTTCCTTTTCCACATAATCCGTCTTGTAGTCCACCAGCACCAGCTCTCCGTCCTCCTCGAAGAAGGCGTCGATAATTCCCTGAACCAGCACCAGCTCATCGGAGTTAAAATCTCCCATCTCTCTGGCCGGAATGCCGATGACAAACTGGCTCTCCTTTTTCAGCCTTCCCTCTCTCTGGGCGGCGGCCATCCGCTTTCCCAGATCTGAACTGAAAAATGGCCAGATGACAGACTCTCTCACAAGCTCCCTGGAATCAGCGGTCATCTTCCCCTCCTCCACAAACCTGTCGAGCTGCTCCTTTATATCAGACTTTTTTCTGATCTCATGGAAAGACAGAAGTTCCATGGCCCTGTGGTAGGCGGTTCCCCGCCTGGCCCCCTGTACCTCCTTCTCCTCACCGGACAGGAAGGATGGAATCGTCGGGAGGAATGCGCTCTCCTCAAAGAGCTCCTCATCTCCCTCTTTTTTAATGTCGGACACGGACATTTTCGTGTTCAGCCGCAGCTCATCCTCCCAGGGGTACTGGAAGGAGAAGGACTCCTCCAGCCTCTTTCTGTACTCCTCATCTCCCAGCATCCCGAATATCTGAGAGGCAGGAGACTCCTCCCCTTCTTCCTCCCTGTCCGGCCACAGGAGCATATCCTTTGTCACCTTCCGCCTTACCTGCTCCCCGATCTCTTCACTTAAAAGCTCCTTTGCCATCACCTCGCGCATCCAAATCCGGCAGACGCCTCCCTCCATGGCCATCAGCACCCAGTCCAGATAAGAGCCGGCCAGGGACAGGAGGGTAAAGGCAAGTCCCCTCTCCCCTGTGTCCAGAAGCTCTTTCCATTTTTCCAGCTTTGCCTCCAGATTTCTGTCAGAGGCTGTCAGGATGAGTTTCTCCTTGGCCCTCGTCATGGCCACATAGAGAACCCGCAGCTCCTCCCCCATGTTTTCCAGATCCATCCTGCGCTTCAGCACATTTTTCTTGAGGGTGGGAGCCTTAAGCCTTGTCTCGGCATTCAGATAGTCCGTCCCGATTCCAAACCGGGAGTCGATCAGAATCTTTCCTCTGGTATCCTGCCTGTTAAACTGCTTACCCATGGCGGCCACAAAGACAATGGGAAATTCCAGTCCCTTGCTCTTGTGAATGCTCATAATCCGCACCGTATTGCCGCCCTCTGCCGCAGTGGAGGCCTCGCCGAAGTCTGTATTGTACTTTTTCAGCTTTTCAATATATTTGATAAAATGGAACACCCCTCTGTAGCTTGTGGCCTCATAGGCAGCCGCCTTCTCCACAAGCATGTCCAGATTGGCTCTGCGGGTCTCCCCTGCCGGCATGGCGGACACATAGTCATAATAGCCGGTCACGTCAAAGATCCGGTAAATCAGCTCGTGGATGGGCAGATAAACGGCCTCCCTCCTCAGCTGTTCCGTCACCCGGAAGAAGCTGGCCAGCTTTTCCAGAATTTCCGGTTCCCGCTCTCCTTCTGCAGAGGACTGCATCGTTTCTCCTGCCTGATCGCTCTCCCCCAGATACAGGCAGATAGCCCCGTACATTCCCCGGTCCTGTCCCCGGTTTGCAGAATGCTTAAATCTGGCCGCGATCTCTGCCAGCTCCCGGTCCGTCAGCCCGAAAAACGGAGCCTTTAAAACGGCGGTAAGGGGAATATCCTGCATGGGGTTGTCCAGCACTGCCAGAAAATTCAGCATCGTCTCCACCTCAATGGTGGTAAAATAGCCTGTCTTTGACTCGGCAAAGGCCGGAATGCCCTGGTGTGCCAGAGTCTCCACAAAGCTCTCCGCCCACCCTGAGACGCTGCGCAGAAGGATGACAATATCTCTGTACTCCGCCTTCCTGTAGCACCCAAGCTCTTTGTCCCAGACCGGGCATCCCCTCTCCGGATCGGTCAGCTCTCTGATCCGCTTTCCGATCATCCTGGCCTCCAGCTCCTGCCTTGTGTAGTCGGAGATGTCATCGTCCAGCTCCTCCAGCACGCTGTCCTTTGTGTTAATGAGGAGGATCTCCGTGGAAAACGGATCTCTCTGCTCCTGTAAAGGCCCATTTTCTCCGGCTTCCCCTGCAGTCTGTCCTTCAGCAGACCCAGAAAGCTCCGCCTCTTTTCGGCCCCTTTCCTGTGGCAGGGGCTCAAAGGAGGCCCCCGGGTGAAGGGCTGTCTCCTCTGTGTAGGAGATGGAGCCCAGATTCTCCGTCATAATCCGGTAAAACACGTCGTTGGTGCTCTCCAGCACCTGCCTGCGGCTTCTGAAATTCTGGTGAAGCTCAATCTTCTGATAGAGACTGTCTTCCTTCGTGTAGGAATGGTACTTTTCCAGAAACAGCTCCGGTCTGGCCAGGCGGAATTTGTAAATACTCTGCTTTACATCCCCTACCATAAACACATTGGGCGTTCCAAACCGTTCTCTGGACACTGCCCTGATAAGGGCCTCCTGCACCAGATTGCTGTCCTGATACTCATCCACCAGGATCTCGTCAAACTGACCGGCCAGAAGATCGGCCGCCTCGCTGGGCCTGTGTTCTCCCCCCTCCTTTTCCTCCCGGTACAGCACCTGAAGGGCCAGATGCTCCAGATCGTTAAAATCCACCAGGTTTCTCTCCCTCTTCTTCGCCTCAAACCGTCCGGCAAAATCCTCCGCCAGCGTAAGGAGCATGAGAACTGCCTCGCTGCTTCCTGCCAGATCTGCAAGGATTTCCTCTTCGGAAGCAAACAGAAACTGTCCCTTCATCTTCTCCACAGCCTTCTTGATCCGCTTCCTGCACTCAGACACCTTCTCCTTTTTATCCGGGTTCACCGGTGAATGTTTCCCCCGGACAGCGGCCAGCTTGGGAAATTCAAAGCCTGACGCCGCCTGCACGAAGCTGTCGTACCCCGACACCTCCCGGAGCTTTTCGGCATTTGACAGATCGGAGAGAATCATGGGAAGATAGGCCCCGGGCCCATCCTCCTCTGAGCAGAGCCTGGCAGCCTCCTGAAGCTGCCCCGCCCACTCAGACGCCTGCCTCCTCACATCTTCCAGCAGAAACTGCATCCACCCGGTTCTGTCGAGGGCCTCCACAGAGGTGTCCGACAGCTCTCTCCTGCACTCGTCTATCCACTCCTTCGGCCAGGGATTGCTCTGGGAAAAGCTGTAAACCTGGTAGATGTAATCGTCTATCCCTCCGTCTGCCTTTCCAGACGCATAGGTTTCCACGAAATTTTCAAAGGCCGGATCATGTCTCCCATACCAGTCCTCCAAAAGCTCCTCCATCACATCCCCCCGCAGCAGAAGCATCTCGCCCTCATCCCCCACGCGGAACGCAGGGTCAATGTCCAGGCAGTCAAAATGTTCCCGCAAAATATGGAGGCAGAAGCTGTCAATGGTAGTGATCTGGGCATACTGCACCATAATCGCCTGCTGCTGCAGATGTTCATTGCCCGGATCCTCTTTCAGCTTCTTCTCGATGGCGTCGTGGATCCTCTCGCGCATCTCCGAGGCCGCCGCCTTGGTAAACGTCATCACCAGCAGCCTCTCAATATCCCCCGGCCTCTCCCCGTCCGTGATCATCCGGATGATTCGCTCCACCAGAACTGCGGTCTTTCCGCTCCCTGCAGCGGCTGAGACAAGGAGATTCCTGTCCCTGCTCTCAATTACCTGCCTCTGCTCCTTTGTCCAGTTTACTCCCATGACTCTGCACTGCCTCCGTTTCCGTCTTCCTGACCGCCTCTGCTTATGCGGTTCCCTGTTCTGCCTTCTCCGATTCTGCTTTCCTCTTCCTCCGCCTCAATCTCCTCCCAGACTGCCTCCGGTTTCATTGCCTTAAAACGGCGGAAAGAATAGCCCTCTGTCTTCAGATCAAAGCCGCAGATTCCGTGATAAGGACAGTAATCGCAGGCGGTGCGGTCTCCCCGCTTGTAGGGATCCACCGTGATCCTTCCGTCCAGGATCTCCCGTCCCATGGACTGGATTTTCCGGTTGACGAACCCGGTCAGGGCCGCAAAACGCCTTTCGCTGGCTACCGAGGATCTGGCCTCCTGAATGATCCCCGCCTTGAAGGCCACCGGGATCACATCAGACTGGGTCTCTATCTCTCTGTCCAGATGGGAGATGGCGTCTAAATCACTGTTTACAAGCCCGTTCATCCTGAGGGCTCTCAGGATTTCCTCCTGGGTCTCCTCCTCATCCATGTCCTCTGACTTTTCCACCATTGGATCTGCGATATTGTAATAGAAAATTCCCGCAGGCACGACCTGCTTGTCCGGGTGCTTCCTCTGTTCCTTCTCCATGGCCGCATCCAGATATACCACCAGCTGCATCTGAAGCCCGTAGAACAGCTCCGTCAGCTCGAATTTCGTCTGACCTGTCTTGTAGTCAATAATCTTTACATAGATTTTGTCCTCATCCTCACACAGATCCATCCGGTCAATGCGCCCCTGAAGGTGAACGGCCTCTGTCCTGGAAACAGGGATCTTCATAGCCTTCAGATTATCTGCCGGCGTAAAGGTAAGCTCAAAGCCGGCCGGCTCGAAATCTCCCTTCTTGAGCTGTTCCGTGAGGGCCCACACGGTCCTGTCTGTGATCCGCTCCACACGGCGCCCCAGATATTCATTTCTGGAGGAAGCTGACACCACCGTATTCCCATACTCCGCTGTCACCGCCGAGACGCAGCGTCCCACAAGCTCCTTCCTGTCCTCCGGAGAGAGGGTGCGAAAGCTCCTTCCCTCCTCCTTCATGGTCTTAAAAAACAGGTCAATGGAGCTGTGAAACAGGTTTCCGATATCCGCTGCAGCCAGCTCATACTCTCTCCTCTCCCGAAGCTCCAGCCCGAAGTTCAGAAAATGGGCGTAGGCGCAGGCTGCATACCGCTCCATTCTCGTCACGCTTCCGCGAAGGATGGGGCTGTACAGCCTGCCTGCTGCAGTCCGCCCGATTCCCCTGTCCTCATAGGAGCAGAAGGAAGCCTCCACCAGACGCCTGGTCATCTCCCTGTACCCGCTGTCCGTATAGAATCGGCGGTAAAGCTCCAGGAATTTCGGCTGGGAGGAGGACGCACTCCTCTCGCGAAGCCCGCCGATTAACGCCCGCCTTCCAGCCGGAAGGGACCAGGCTGCCTCCTCAAACTCGTCTGACCGCGTCTCCGTAAGCTCTGGAAACAGCGACTTCACCTGCCCGATCAGGCTGGAAGGGCGAAGCCCCTTACCCGCTGCCGAGGTCTGGCTCCAGGTCAGAAACAGAGTGTCCGACGGCTTTGTCATGACAAGATAGAGGTACAGCCGCTCTAAAAAGCCCTCCTCCCTGGCCGTCGGCGCCAGCTCCACACCCTTTTCCTTTAAGAGCCTCCTCTCCGCCTCTGTCAGGATTCCCCCTCTCCTGACAGCAGACGGCACGATTCCATCGTTGACTCCCACAAAAAACAAGGCCTTTATGTGGGAGAGCCTGGTTCTTGTCAGATCTCCCGCCACCACGCGGTCTACCACAGCCGGGATCAGTCCCACCTTGATCTCCTCAAAGCCTGCATCCAGGATCTGTGCATACTCCCTCCGGCTGACCACCTCGTCGCCCAGGAGGGCAGCGACCCGGTCAAACAGCTCCATCACAAGCCCGTAAATCTGGCTGTACTCCTTCTCAAGCTCTGCTTCCCCCATCTCAGAAAACCGTTTTTCCCACTCTCCCAGCTTCTCCTCTGCGTGAATCTCCTCCAGAAAATGCACAAGGGCCGCCGTCATTTCCCGAACCGAGGACGAGCGGTCGGAAAATACCTCCCTTAAAGGCCGAAACGGCGCCACAATCTGTTCCCGGAACTCATTGAGCTCGTCCAGATTTAACAGCTCTCCATCCCGGTACACCCGTTCCCACCGGCTGTTCCAGCGCTTATACCCCCTGATTCCCAGAGCCTTCACATAATTTTCCAGTCTTGAGAGCTTTTCCACATCCTCCACGGCCATTCCCGTTTTCAGATACCGGAACACGCTCTCATAGGAAAAGTCCTCGGTCAGCGTTTCCATGGAGGCCCTGAGAAGCTCTACCATGGGATTTCCGAGAATATTTTTCTTGCTGTCCAGAAAGCAGGGAATTTTGTTTTCCTGAAACTGCCTTGTAAGCTCCCCGGAGTAATCGGACAGGGCTCCCGTCACCACCGCAATATCCCGGTAGCGGTACCCCTCTTTCTTCACCAGCCTCTCAATCTGGGCACAGACAAACTGGATTTCCCGGATGGGATTCTCCGCCTGATGAAGAATCAGCCCACTCTTTCTGTGGGGAGCCCCGCAGCCGGTCTGATTCTGTTTTTCTTCTTTCCGTTTTCCTTCTTCCTGTTTTCCTTCTTTCTGTTCCCCTCTGCGCCCGTACCGGAACAGCTCCCTCTCAATCTTTGAAAGCTCAGGGCTCTCTCTGAATCTCGGGCAGTCTCCCTTAAGAAGAATATCCTCTGTGCGCCCTGCTCCGGAGGAGGCGGCCAGATCCGTAAGCCTGCACACCGTATGGCTGCTTAGGTGAAACAGGTGCTGGATGGGCTTTTCTCTGTAGGGATTCTCCTCCGGATTCATGGTAATGGTCACCGTCACCTGTCGGCAGTAGGTTAAAAGCAGCTCCAGAAGCCTGTACTGCACCGGCGTAAACCCCGTGTATCCGTCCAGGGTCACCACACTGTCCTTAATCAGCTCTGAGCGCGGAATTACCCGGCACAGAATATCAAGGATCTCCTCCTTTGCAATGAACCGGTCCTTCGTATATTCCCGGAATCCCTCATACAGCTCGCTCATGTCTGAGAGCTTCTGGCGCAGCATGGCGCTCTGGGTGCCCTCTGCCATCTCCTTCAGAGCCTCTCCAGTGATCCCATACTGGAAAAACTCCGACATCATGGATTTCAGCTCCCCGATAAAGCCGGATTTGTCCAGATGGCTTCCAAACAGGCGCAGCTCCTTTTTCCGACCTGCGGCCACCTTCCTTAGCACCATGGACTTTCCCATATCGTCCAGAACCGCCGGCGTCTCCACAGCCAGCTCCTCGAAAATCCGGTAGGCCAGACGCTCAAAGCTGACAATATCGATGTTTCTCACGCCGTGGCAGGGATGCATGGCCACAATATCCTTCTGTGTCTGCATGGTAAACTGCTCCGGCACAATGGCAAAGTATTTTCCTTCCGGCTCCTCAAGTGACTGCCGGATCAGGTTTTCGTAGAGAACATGGGTTTTCCCCGAGCCGGAACCGCCGATAATAAACTGTAATGACATGGAAAGCCTCCTTTTCCTCTTTGTTCCCTATTGTACTACAAACATCCGTTCTCCTCAACCGGGAAGTTTGCCGGCCTCCCCGCAGGTGAAAAGGAGAAACTGCCTAAGACCTGTCCTCAGAACGATTTTCTCTTGTCATCTAGTATTCAATACTATATAATATAACTATGAGGTGACAAAGTATGAAAACAAATGAAGAACGCTTAAACGCATTGATGGACTACGTGGACAGCTTATCCCGCATCAATCCGTCTGATATTCCCAATATTAACCTGTATATGGATCAGGTGACAACCTTCATGGATACTCACCTGGCTTCTTCCCGGTGGATCGGCGAGGACAAGGTGCTTACAAAGACCATGATCAACAATTACGCAAAAAACAATCTGCTCCCGCCTCCGGTGAAGAAAAAATACTCCCGAAACCACATTCTGCTTCTGGCCTTCATCTACTATTTTAAGAATGTTCTCTCCTTCAGGGATATCGAGCAGATCCTCTCTCCCATCACAGAGCGCCATTTTTCAGACGGCTCTGTGCCGGAGCTGTCTGAGATCTACAGCGAGGTCTTTTCCCTTGAAAAGGAACAGCGGGAACGTCTGAAGGAGGATGTGCAGGTTAAATTTGAGGCTGCCATGAAAACCTTTTCCGATGAGCGCTTCCCTTTATGCGGGAGCGATGAGGACAGCGACCGGCAGTTTCTTCAGCTCTTCTCCTTTATCTGTGAGCTGGCCTTTGACGTATATCTGAAAAAGCAGATGATCGAACTGATTGCCGAACAGCTTCGGCAGGAGAATCCGCCGGAGGGAAAGAAAAAGAAGGACAGGAAATAATGGCAGAGGGGCATAAAAAATATTGCAAAAATACCGACCTGTGTCAAGTGAACGGGAAATAAGAAAACTCTATGTAAATTTGCATAGAGTTTTTCTTTTGTTTTTTCAAAACTACTTCCTCCACAGGATGCGCAGCCGTCACCGATAGGGATCTTCTTAGGGGCGTGGAGTGTTATCCCCCGACAAGCATTTTTGTCAGTGCAATCTGACCAGATAATTCCTTCTCCCATCAACACCAGGAAAATACACACTGCTCTAACCTTAATCTCCCGGCTGACAGCATCCCCATCCATTTGAAAGTTCTTTGCCTCCATTCGAAGTGGATTTTTGAAATATACGTATTTTATATAGCACAAACGCTGCAATTTGGCATATTTTTCGCCACATTACCTGGTTGTTTCTGTCTCTCACAAAAAGCGTACTCAATATGTACTCAACACATAGCAAGTTGTTGCAATGTTATAGTGACTTCATCACATTCAATAAGTTCTGGTAACTGTCCACGTCATGATATTTTACATTACTTGTAGACATTTCGTTAAACAGCTTCTTAGCACAGGAAATTTTAGCCTGCTCGATCGGTTTAAGATTCAAACTATCCATAGTACCCTTGGTTTCTGCTATAAAGAAAATGTGCTTTACAGTTCCTTCATAAAAAGCTATCGCCCAGTCAGGTGAGTAATTTCCCACTGGAGTAGGAATATGGAAGCCCTTCGGCAGTTTTGCATATACACAGACTTCCTGTGCTGCATCTAAATCTTCCACAAAGCGACGTTCAATGCTCTTTTCTGCCAAGCCATCTGTAAATACATAATCCTGAATTGCCTTATTCGCGCGAAAGGCTTTATCAAAAGTCTGAGCGCTCTTTTCTGCGGTAAAGATAGAACTGTCATATTCGCCTTCAATCTGATTATACGATATATGCTCGACAATCATGGTTGCTTTTTGTTCTTTAATGAGCTTGACGACTTTGGAGATGAACTCCTCCGGGTTGTTCTTAAACATATAGAGTTTATCTGCTCTCAGCCCTTTCAGAATAGCGGCTGCTGTTTTGCGAGTCAGAACAGTTCCTTCCGCAATTTTGCCAATTAAATCGTATTTTATCTGGCTTGTCTGTACATGAGATAATGTATAAGTGCCAGAACTTTCCCTTACAAACGAATCGCCGCGGCTTATCTCATATTCATCCATCTGGGACTTTTGTCTGCCAATCGTTGTTGTATATTGAAGTTCTGAAACAAATAGCTTCTCATTGATATGAGCAACCGACTTACGGATAAGTTCAGCACTGTCAAACTCAACCGTATAAGCATATTTGTGATTGATCTGCTTCCATAATGCCTGAAACTCAGCCTTCGCAAAGTTCTCATTCAGAGGATTCTCTTTAACTTTCGTTTCATGGCCATCAGAAAACATATCCTTGAGAACACTATCATCATAAACAGCCTGGATCAGCGTATGGATTCCCTCTGCCATAGGTTGAATTTCTTCAGGAAGCGGAGCAACGGTTCCCATCTTCACATCTGCACGATACTTATCCGTAACCTTACGCTTCATATCGACATAGCCATTACTGATAAGATAGAACTCAATCACATCGGCAATACTACTGTCGATAAGAGTAAGCGTTCCATCCACCTTGACATATTTCCCCTTGAAATATTCGCTGGTGGCGGCCGTCGGTCTGTCATACAGAACGGTCTTAATGTCGCTCTGAAGATCGGCCACGAAGCCTTTATAGCTTTCGCTTGCGATAACTGTAAGCATATTGATGTCATGAACACTGTCGCCGCAGCTTTCAACATCCATACGATTGCCATGTTGGTTGACGCATAGGCGAAGGCCGCGGCCAACTTCCTGGCGTTTCGCTGTCTGACTGTCAGAATGCTTCAGAGTACAAATCTGAAATACATTCGGGTTATCCCATCCCTCTCGCAAAGCAGAGTGAGAGAAGATAAAACGTGTCGGCTCGTCAAAGGACAGCAGACGTTCTTTGTTCTTCAAAATCAGATCGTAAGCGGAAATATCGTCAGAAAACTCGCTGCCACGCTTCAGCTGACTGTCGATACTTCTGCCGGTCTTTTTGTCAATACTGAAATATCCTTTGTGAACCGCACTTACATCACTGCACATAGATTTCAAATATTTCTGATAAGGAGTATCGAAAACAGTAATATAGTCGTTGAGTACATTCAGGTATTCCTCCTCGAATATCCTCCCATATTCGCCCAGGATTTCGTTGCCATCCGCATCGTACTGACGATACTTGGAAACTTCGTCAATGAAGAAAAGAGAAAGGGACTTGATTCCCATATTAAACAACTTTTCTTCCTTCTCAAAGTGAGAAAGGATAGTTTCCCGAATCTGAATCCTGCGCATGTCAGACTCTGACACATCGCCGGAAACTTCACCGGTTTTGATCACTTCGCCGTTGGTAAAGGTCACCGTGCCACGGAACGGATCAATATCAGAAATCGTATATCCCTTATACTGTTCCATCTCCTGAGATACATAATACAGGTCATCTCCGACGCCTAAAACACGAGTTTCACGGTTAATGGACTTATTATAACCGATTTCCAGCTCGATACGAGCCATCGGCGGTTTCTTGGAAGAGAGAACAATCTGCTCCAGGAACATATAACTATCCGTCCCCCGGAAGTTCTTCACTTCAAATCCCTTAACCTCAATCCTCTTAACCAAACGCTTATTGAACGCATCCAGCGCGTCCAGAACATAAACCGTATTATGCTTAACAGCATGGGTCGCAGAATAATTCAGCGTAAACAGGGGATTAAAGTTCTTCAGCGCCTTCTGGGTAACAGCGCCGCCCATCTTCTGCGGTTCGTCCAAAATGATAATGGGTCTGTTCGCTTTAATCACATCAATCGGACGGCGGGAGCCAAACTCATCACGCTTGGAATAAATAATACGGGCTTCCTTGCTCCTGCCATCCTCTTTCAGAGAAGAAGCAAACGCCTGCGTATTGATAATCATTACATTGATACCGGAGCTGGACGAAAAGTTATCCAGCTGATTCAGGTTTGAGCTATTGTAGATGAAGAAACGAGCTTTCTTCCCGTAATACTCCATGAAGTGATCGGCGGTAATTTCAAAGGTTTTTTTCACGCCCTCTCGGATAGCGATGGACGGAACAACAACAATGAACTTACTCCAGCCATATTTTTTATTCAGCTCAAACATCGTCTTGATATAAACATAGGTCTTGCCAGTACCCGTTTCCATTTCAATATCAAGGCTGCACCTGCCCAAGTCTTTCACAAGATTTGGGGACTGTTTAATGTTATTCTGACTTTGCAGCTTCCGAATGTTCGTCAGCAGCTGTTCGTCTGTCAATTCAACCACTTCGTTCTTGTAGCCAGTATCGTCATCATCTATGTCATAGATGTTCAGCTGACGTTCCCCGTCCGTATCCAGAGAATACTGCTGATCCATCTCAAGATTTAACCGCATCTGCTGATTTTCCTGTCTTTTACCGACATCTCTGATGTAGCTGATCCTGTCGTGGTATCCCTGTCCCTGGAACACCTTAACAACAGCGTCGACAGCATCCGTTTGATATTGCTGTATCTTAAAGTTAAACTTCATCCTTGCGGTTCACCTCCTGTTCCAGCATAAGGAAACGGTCAAAATCGCTCTCATACAATCGATCCTGAACGATACGGTACTTTTCGTATTCCGTTTCCGCATGGAGTTTGGCCTGCTCTGCACTGATTTTGCCAGGGCCGGTCAGCAATTCATTTCCATTAAATTCCAGGAAACCATCCAGCCGCTTCGCCCAATCTTCCATACTCATGGGAATTTTGCGCTCTGCCTGCAGCTCTGCATAGTCCAGATAAAGTGACACAATGCGCTCCAAATAATTCATTTCTTCCTTGCTCAGGTAATTTTTTGCAATCGTCACATCGGCTTTCAGAATTTTACCGTCCGGGGCGTTCTCCCATGTGGTCAGACCCATGTGTTCCTTATTTGCGTCAGCGCGCTCCACGATCAGTTCAGCCGCTGTGTGGCGGTGGACAGCAAAGTGCATCTTGTTCTGAACCGTCTGGAAAAACAGGCGGGTGGTTTTTGCGTTCTTGTCGTAATCAAATGCCGTAGCGTACAAATCCGTTACTTTCTGATAAAACTTGCGCTCTGACAGGCGAATTTCACGGATCTGCTGTAACTGGCGTTCAAAATATTCATCCGTGAACATATGACCTTTTTTCAGGCGTTCTGCATCCATCGTCCAGCCTTGAATGGTGTGGTCTTTCACGATTTGCCCCGCCCACTTGCGAAACTGTACCGCCCGCTGATTATTCACCTTGAAACCAACGGCAATAATCATCTGAAGATTGTAGTGATCCTGGCTGCGGCTGACCTGACGGTTCCCTTCGGTTTGAACTGTCAGGTATTTCTTGACAGTTGCCTCCGGTGTAAGTTCACCATCCGCATAAATTCGATTTATATGCTGAGAAATCGTCTGCTTGGTTACGTCATACAGCGCTGCCATCATTTTCTGCGTCAGCCAGATATTTTCGTCCTCATAGCGCATTTCAAAGCTGGTATCGCTCTCCCCAGTGGAAGCAACAAAAGTCAAATATTCTGCCGCCGAGCTGCGGATCGCCAATTCTTTTTTCTTTTTGTCCGCCATATTACAGCACCTTCCTTACTGTGTCAGGACTGTACGTGGCAAAAATCTGCTCAAAGTTCGCAGCGACACTGTCATTTGCCAGAGAGCTGTCACGCATCACGAAATAATAAGGCTGCTTCTGAGCGATCGCCTTGATTGTCTCATCATTCACATCGGCATCGAAGCAGGCAAACAGGAATCCATCGGCAACATCAAATACCTTCTTGCCAGCAATCACAGTTTCCTCAATTTTGCTGGAAAGTTCGATTCCCAAATCAAGCATCACCTGGAACAGCAGGTCTTCCGGAGTTCTGTCTTCTTTAATGTTATCAGTCATAAGGTCAAACAAGTCTGCTTCATAATCGGCAGGACTATAGTAGACTTCCTTCATGTTGGAAGTGTCACATTTGAGCACACGGAAACCGATGTCGAGATCTTGCGTTGTCAAAGGATTATCCTCTTTAATTTTACTACCGGCACGACGGATGCGTTCTTTGCCGATTTCGCAAATATTTTTGTAACCAGCTTTATATGCTTCGCTCTTCTTGTCGGTTTTTTCCGGTAACTGCACCATGATAAATTTGCGGTGTCCCACATCCTCTGCATTCAGCTGCATAACAGCATGAGCGGTAGTAGCGGAACCAGAGAAAAAATCCAAGATAGTATCGCCCTCTTTTGTGGAATATTGCACTAACGCTTTCAATAAAGATGTTGGCTTTGAATAATCAAATACATTACTATCAAAAAGCTGCGTAAGATGCTTCTTCGAGTTATCATTTGAAAACTCATTTTCAACAAATTCAAGAGTTGAAATTGCTTTTGTTCTATTCATATACTCAATCGAGAACTTCGTTCCGTTTTTTACGATACGAGCATTTTGATACGTTTTTGTATAAATACGTGAGTAGTTCTCATATTTCTTGACTACGATAAAACCATTTGCATATCCAAAATCAAATAGTTCTTTGCTCCATCGCCATGCCCAATCTGCTCGTGAATGTTTCCCGCTTTTTCTTTCGAGATACTTTTCATAAGATTGTCCAGGATAAATTGTTTCTCCATTAATAGTAATCGGGTAATCCAAACTAGCACTATACTGCAAACTATCATAATCTAAAGTTTGATTAAGCTTGTATTTGCCACGCTCCGCTTCATATTCATCACTGAATTTGAAACCAGAGTCGGTATGCGAAGGCAAATATAGACGAGGCGAATCTGATTTACTATATGCAAGTATATAATCATGGTTTTTTGCAATAGCTTCAGTTGTTTTTCCAGCCTTTTTGGTTACACGAGGGAAGCAAGCCATGAAATGATTTTCGCCAAAAACCTCATTGCACACATTGAGCATATTAGAAACCTCATTATCATCGATACTAATAAAGATTACTCCATCATCTGACAATAAATCCTTTGCAAATCTCAGTCTAGGATGAATCATATTGAGCCAGTCTGTATGGAAACGACCATTGCTTTCCGTATTTTGCACAAGCCGGTTACCTTCCTCATTAAACTGTCCGCTGTTTGCCATGTACTCCTCTGTGCTCTGTGCAAAATCATCCTCATACACAAAGTCATTTCCCGTATTGTAAGGAGGGTCAATGTAAATCATTTTAATTTTGTCAAGATAAGTTTCTTGTAACAGCTTGAGCACTTCAAGGTTGTCCCCCTCGATATAGAGATTTTCGGAATCAAATCCACCCGGAGTGCCGTCCTTACCCACACTTTCTTCACGGCAAGGACGAAGCGTTTTGGCAATAGGTGCATTTGCCAAAAGAACCGATTTCTTCTTATCCGGCCATGTGAACTGATAACGTTCCTCATTGCCATCAACCACCGTGCAGGAAATCTCCTGCATCAGAACATCTTTATCAATCGCACGGACTACTTCACCGTTTTCATTGATTGTTTCCGTAACGGCATTCGGGAACAATGCTTCCAGCTTTTTGAAATTTTCATCCGCCTTGTTGGGCGTGTGCATTTTTAACTTATCCATCCTTCATTCTCCTTAACGTGTTTTCACAAGGTCATATCCCGAAGCATCATTTTCACTCTTATCGTAAACGTTGTTGATGTATTTGTTTGGGTTCGCCAAGAAATCATCTTCCGTAACATAGGCTATGTAAGAGCCAGTCAAGGAATTTACCGTCTTGCATTTAGTGCAAGAATAAATCTTCGGATTTTGATTAAACCTGTTATTGTTAATGATGTCATAAACTTTCGTTTCTTCATAGCTTATAGATAAACAGCCATCTTCGTTTTGATTAGATGATTTGAACCATCCATAGCCACCATTATACTTCATTATGACTCCGACAACCCCATTTGTGTGTGAGGTTCTATTCTTTCGGGTGATATTCTTCAAACAATACTCGATTTCCCAGTCAATCCATTTACTCTTCTTCATATTTGGAGAAATGATGACTATCGTAACCGAGGTGTCATACATCATGTCCTTCAAATTCTTCTTGATATTTTCGGTTGATGTATCAGTTAAATCTGGGGAATCGCTTGTTTCTCCTTTGTAATAGGTTGCATCATCGCCAAGTGCTTCTATGATTCTATCTCTCAAGTCTCTGGCTTCCGAATATTTATAAGAAATAAATGTCTTATGTGCCATACTTTCCTCCTTTATTTTGGGTAGCGATTACGGATTGCAATAGCTTCCTCAATCAAATCCTCAATATTTTCTGCTATATCTTGATAAACGTAGTTGCTGGAATAGAATGCTGAATCGAACACCTTGCAAACAGAACTCATCTTCACATCGTTTCCATCAAGAGGAGTATCCCTTTCGGCAATATAGTTGATGGTTTTATCTACATAAAACGAATCAAAAGGGTTCTTGCCTTTATTAGCCTGTTGTTTTCTGGAATTTTCAAGTTTATGTATGTAGATACCAACTACACCTTTTCCTTTTTTCCAAGCCTGTTCAATTTCGTATTTAACCCATTTTCGGGATGCCGTATGCTCACCGATAAGAATAACCACGCAAGTGCGCATAGACATTTCCTTATCAATCCATCTTTCTATAGACTTATCGGAAGTCCTGCGAACCTTTTCCCATCCGTTATCGCTAAAAATCGGCTGTCCTTCAATCGTTCCGATATTTCGTACCTGAGCAACTCTCCAAACATCCTCGTCATAATGAAAACTAAAAAACACCTGTCGTTTCGCCATTAGACCACTCCTCTAAACTTCAAGTAAATCATCAAAGCCGATGTTGCCAGCACTGGAATATAAAATAGATAAATTGATGGAGACTTAAAACAGCTCCATACTCCAGCGTCACCAATTTTCAATGTTTTTATTGGCGGCGGTGTCAAATCGAAATCAACTTCTTTCTTTCCCTCTCTTACAGAGTTATACAATGCACGAAATCTCTTTTCCAACCTCAGGTAATATATATCGAGCATAAGAAAGCAGGACACGGGAATAACTGTCAACATTAAAATCCATTTGTTTATTTCTGTAAAAGATACGGCAAATACTCCCGCAACAATCGTTGCACAAAATCCTTTGAAAATTGCGGACGTTGTTGACATTCGATCGATGACGCTTTGAATCATTTGTAGGTATTGAATTGTCTTTTCATCAAATCTGTCTTTATTATCCAACTTACATCAACTCCTTCTTCAAACCATTGATTTTCTGAGCCAACTCAAACTTCTTCTTCGGCTGTTTTTCATTTTTTGCAGCCTTAGTCAAACGTCCGATTTCCTTTTGAATCTTCATTCGCCGCTCATCAACCGCTATCTGCTCATCCAGAGTATTCCCCTGTTCTATCGTAATACCACCAATTTGGATAATAATATTCTCCCAAACGGCATCCATATTCAATCCCTTCAGTTCAATGGAAAGTTCTTCTTTTCGTTTCCAATCCGTCTGCATCAGTTTCGTGTGGTAAATGGCAAGTTTTGCTCCTCCATCACACTCCAATACCAGCAGCATATTCTGTGGAATCAGCTTTGAAATCGTGATAATGGTCTTGTCCTCAAAATCTTTCCTTTTCAGAGCTACCAGAAGGACAAAGAATGCTTTCACTCGCTCGCCATCTGCAATATTTATTTTTGCTGGGGACACCTCGTTTACAATGGTGATTCTTGAAATATCCGCATCTATTTTTGCTCTCTCTGCGGTGTTCATCTGGAACTTCGCATAAATCGCATTCTTGGGAAGCTGCTTATTTAATTCGGTAGCCTTTGGCAAACCAAGCATTCTCCCACCTCGCTTTCTATATCATCGGACAACTAGAAAACAAATCAATTCAAAGTCATCCAGTCCTTTGATTTCATTTGTAAGAAAACTGATCTGACCGCCGCCTAAGAAGCTGTCAATATCGCTTTCTTCCTTAACTTCAATGATAGAAGAAATGGCATCGCCCAATAACTTAGAGAGTGCGGACATATTCCGCCCATCACGAGTCTCTTTATTAAACTGGCGATACAATTCAGGAATAGGCTCCGTCTTCCCTTTACAAAGGAAACGCATCTTATCCAGCATCTGCTTTGGAGAAAGATGGTCACAAATCACATCACCCTCATTGCTGATATAAACCATATAGAACGGATGCAATCTGTTCTGATTATCAATGTTCACGCTATTGGAACGATTCTTCAGAACATAGATGACTCCTGCTGGTGTGTCCTCTGATGCAGCTGCTACAGAGTGAAGTCCGAATGGAGTTTTATCAATATCCGGATGATGCTTGATATATTCCAGCAAATCCAGGCGGAATTCATTCAGCCCCAAATCCATAATGGAAATACCCGATGACATATCTTCAATATCCACAACTTCTTCCTGCAAACGCTTCAGCTGTGCCTTGCGGTATTCAAGATCAGTCTTTTCTTCTTCACTCAAAAGATTGTCATCGCCGGTTGCCGTCATATCCACGATTTTCATACGAGTCTCGACTTTTGCCTTCAGGTCGATATACTCGTCAAGCGTTACATCCGGCCAGAAGTTCACCAGCTGGATGTAAGTGTTTTTACTTCCTATACGGTCGATACGCCCGAAACGCTGAATGATACGAACAGGATTCCAGTGGATGTCATAGTTGATCAGATAATCGCAGTCCTGCAAGTTCTGACCTTCAGAAATACAGTCAGTCGCAATCAGGAAATCAATTTCTGTGTTATCTCCCGGCATCAAAAGATGCTTGTCCTTGGAAATCGGAGAGAAGCAGGTCAGCACAGTATTCAGATCGCTGCGGAGCTTCGGAACTGTTGTACGCCCTTCTACGGAACCGGATACCATCGCTGTATTCAGCCCGAAATTATCCATCACGAATTTGCTTACATTGTCGTAAAGATAGCCTGCTGTATCTGCAAAGGCTGTGAAGATAATAATCTTCTTGTTTCCTTCATTGATCGGATGCTCCAATTTATTTCTGATAACTCGGAACAGCTCCTGAAGCTTGGAATCATATTCGGGCGTAATATCTCCAACCATCAGCGTCAGCAGCTCGAGAATTTCACGGTCTTTCGCAAGACTTTCTCTCCAGGACTTATAGTCCATATCTCCGATTTCAATTCTGACTTTTTTGCCAAAAGTGAACAGTTCGTCACTGTTCTGATCTTCACTGTCGTAATCATCAATGTTGGTAATGTCTGTCAAATCAAGTTTGACAGAGGCCGTCTTATCGTAAGTGTCGATGCTGTGTATCGTTAAATCAATCAGTTCAAGGATTCTCTTCAATGTCAAATTAAAAGAATACACAGAGCTTTCCATACGCTTCATCAGATTGATTGCCGTCAAACGGCGGATACCTTGTTCCCGGTTTGCCTGAGTAAAACCAATATTTACTTTATTGTCCTCATACAATTCAGCATACTTCTCCATTTTACTCGAAAGAATAAAATGAGAAGGTGTATAAATCGACAGGGACAACATCGTCAGCTGTTCATAAATCTCATTATAGTTAATAGCTTTCTTCAGACTGGTAAGCGGAGGTCTTAATGAAATCGGCTTCAATCTAGTTGGGAACGTTCCGATGTCCGTAGTATCATAATACTTCTGAATATGCTTACGTGAACGGGCAATCGTTACGGAGTCCAAAACCTCAAAGAAGTCAAAATCCAACATCCGAAGTAGATTTTCAGTTGTTCTGTCAGCAGGCTCCCATTTGCTCCAGGTGTTGAACGCTCTCTGTGCACTCTTAAAAATATCATCAATGCTGCGAGTAGTGTTTAGCTTATCATCAATCAGTTCGGTATTACCTTCATAGGCAAGTGCCAGCTGATTTTTTAAATCATTGAAACGATTATTTACCGGGGTCGCTGACAACATCAAAACTTTCGTTTTAACCCCTTTGCGAATTACCTTATTTAACAATTTCAGATAACGGTTTTCCTTTTCATTATCCTCACCGGACAGTTTTCCACCGTTGCGAAAGTTGTGAGATTCATCAATTACAACTAAATCGTAATTGCTCCAATTCAGTCTGTCCAAATCCAGGCCATTGGACGTTCCGTGCGTACGGTTCAGATCCGTGTGATAAAGAACATCATATCGCAGACGATCCGCAGCGATAGGATTATTCACATAGTTGTCTTTGTAAGTGTTCCAGTTATTAGCCAGTTTTTTCGGGCATAGCACAAGCACAGACTTATTTCTGTTCTCGTAATACTTAATAACTGCCAAAGCCGTAAAAGTTTTGCCAAGACCAACGCTGTCAGCTAAAATACACCCATTGTACTGTTCAAGCTTGCTGATGATTGCAAGAACCGCATCCTTCTGGAAATTGTAAAGCATTGACCAGATCTTACTTTCCTTAAATCCGGTAGCTTCGTTCGGGAGATTATCCTCTGACACATCTTCCAAAAACTCATTAAAGATGTTATACAATGTTACAAAATAGATGAAATCAGGAGAGTTTTCATTATAAGCGGCCACAATATTTTCAATCACCTCATCCGTAACTTCCTGCAATTTCACATTATCATTCCAAATGCTTTCAAACAAATCTATGTAGGCGGTTGAAAACGGAACTTCTGTTTTCTGAACCATATTATAAGCGTTATTGCCGCGCTCACAGCCCAAATCCACAGTAGTAAAACCATTGATAGGCATATAATTCTTGTCATCCAGATTGATAAATCCCATCATGTTTTCGTTACTTACATTGGATTTGAACGTCACCTTCTGACAAATCCATTCCGCACACTCTTTGGCGATGGCTTTTTGTGTTAATTCATTCCTGAGTTTTATTTCAAATTCTGTTCCATACAAACTGCGTTCTCTATTCAAACGGGGAATATAGAATTCCCTTTTTTCCTTTTTCGCTTTTTCTGTCGTAAATGTAGGCGATGTAAAAATAAATCTCAACTCATCAATACCTTGCAGTTCTTTTTTTAATTCCTGAAACGCATAGATAGAGAAACAGGATGCCGCAATAGAAAGTTTACTCCCTTTCCTGATTTCAACGGCTAAATCATCTCTCAATGTTTTTGTTGTATTGTTAATTAACTCCATTTACTAATCTCCCCATAATCCTTTAATCAGTAATGTATCAAAGGTATTATCCAGCAAAAACAAAGATCAGGATTTTTCATCAGTAACCATTTCCATAATATCATCAAAGGTGCAGTTGAGAACGGTACATATTTTTACGAGCGTATCCGTTGTCACATTATCGCCCCGATTCATTTTATTAATTGTATAACTGCTCAGATTCGCCTTTTCAGCTAAATCCTTTTTTTTCATATCACGATCAATTAACAGTTTCCAAAGTCTTTTATAGCTGACAGCCATCGCTCCACCAATCCTTTCATACAAACTTTGTATTTTTCAAAATATCTCCAATCTAAATCATCACACTGTAAATTATAGCACGCCTTCTTACAAATTCAACACAAAATATAGTTATAACTATATTTTCAGTTCTTACAACAAATATAATCTTGTCATTTTTTATGTTTATCAATATTTCTGAATTTATAGTAGGTAAGAAAGTGGTGATAGAACTATGGAAAAAGCAATACCCCTGACACTGATTGTTATTATGTCTTTGGCTGTGCTGCTTACAGACTGCGGCAACAGTAAGCAGGCAGAGAATGCATCAAAAAGCAGTTCTGCTGCCCAAATGGAAGATACCTCTTCTTCTAAAGCGAAAGCATCCTCAGCACTGGAAGCATCAGAACCGGATATCGTACCGGAAGAGCCTGATGAATCCGATTCCAACACAGCACCGAAATCAGTGGAAATAGGAAACGGGCAGTTTAAGGTTGGAAGGGAGTCCTTAAATGAATCAGAACCGGCGCGATCTGACACACCGGTTCCGACTAAAATTTTTTTAATTCCTATAGGACGCTGCCTAAATCCCGTCCTTCTTTTTTCTGATGTCTTTTTACTATACCTTCTGTTATATCCCCCTTACGCCTTCGGCTTCTCCATATGGGCCGCCTGTCTATATGCTTTCAGTACCCTACTCTGTTTTCTTCGGCGCCGCATCGCCTGTCAGGCGCCCAAACACCATGTCATACCCGTCGTTTCCATAATTTAAGGAACGGTTTACCCGGCTGATCGTAGCTGTGGATGCCCCTGTCTTTTCCGCAATCTCCAGGTATGTCCTCTTTTCCCTGAGCATCTTGGCCACCTCATATCTCTGGGAGAAAGAGAGAATCTCATTTACTGTACACACATCCTCGAAAAAGCTGTAGCACTCCTCCGTATTTTTCAGTGTCAGAATGGCCTGAAAGAGATGATCAACAGCCTCTGTCTTTATCTTCTTATTCATGTATGCAACTCCTTCTCAAGTCTATAGTCCGTTATGGTTAATTTTAGCATACTAAAGTTGTAAAGTCCATAGTCAAAAGATAAAGAATCTATAAATTTGGACAATTTATCCTCCTGCCCTCCGGTTCCTTTTCCTCTCACCTTTTTTCCTGTCCCTCTATACTATATTACTATCAAATCACAACCGGGAGGATCTACATGAAACGATCTGCTTTTGCAGCGGCGGCAGCCCTTCTTCTGGCCTCTGCCACGCTTTTTGGCTGTTCCGAAAAGACGGACGGCCTTACGCCTGTCACCTTAAATGAAGTTGCCCATTCTATCTTCTATGCCCCCCAGTACGCAGCCATTGAGCTGGGGTATTTTGAGGAGGAGGGAATTAACCTGACCCTTGTGAACGGAGGCGGGGCCGACAAGGTCATGACTTCGCTGATTTCCGGGGACGCCGACATCGGCTTTATGGGCTCCGAGTCCAGCATTTACGTCTACCAGCAGGGTTCTGAGGACTACGCCGTAAACTTTGCCCAGCTTACACAGAGGGCGGGAAACTTTCTGGTGGCCCGCACGCCGGACGACAGCTTTACATGGGATAAGCTGAAAGGAAAGACCGTACTCGGAGGCAGGGCAGGCGGCATGCCGGAAATGATCTTCGAGTTCATCCTGAGGAAAAACGGGATTGATCCAAAAACGGATCTGACCATCGACCAGAGCATCGACTTCGGCCTGACAGCCGCCGCATTTACGGGAAATGATGCGGACTACACCGTGGAGTTTGAACCTCACGCCACCTCCCTGGAGCTGGAGGGCGAGGGCTATGTGGTAGCTTCCCTGGGAGTGGACTCCGGCTATGTTCCCTACACGGCTTACAGCGCAAAGAGAAGCTATATTTCAGAAAACCCTGAAATCATTCAGTCCTTCACCAATGCCATCCAGAAAGGTCTGGAGTATGTCAATTCCCATTCCTCCAAGGAGATCGCAAAGGTCATAAAGCCCCAGTTTCCGGAAACCGATGAGGCTGTCATCGCTGCGATTGTAGAGCGCTACAAATCCCAGGATACCTGGAAGGGCGACACCATATTCGAGGAAGAAAGCTTCGATCTGCTGCAGAATATTCTCGAAGAATCCGGAGAGCTCAAGGCCCGTGTTCCCTACTATGACCTGGTAACCACGCAGTTTTCTGAGGAAGCGCTGAAATAGCAGCAGCTTTCCCTGGCCATACCTTCGCTCCTGTGCTAAACTATTCCTGAGCCCGGCATCACAGCACCATGGAGATGTCCGGCATTCTTACATCTTTGACATTTTCGACAGAGAGGAGAACGGCATGGGATTAAAACCGATCTGCTATGATTCCTGGGAGCGCAGGGAATACCTTGAATTTTTCAGAAAAACATCGATCTATATGACGGTGCGCATCGATATTACGGCTCTCTATGAGGCTGTAAAGCACCGAGGGCTGCGTCTGTACCCGGCTTTAGTCTACTGTGCAGCCAAAACAGTCAACAGCCATCCGGAATTCCGGTACGGAAGAGACAGTCAGGGGAACATCGGCATCTGGGACAGAATCGACCCGTACTATACAGTTCCCCGCAAAGGCGCCCCCGGACATTTCTCCATGAAACTCACAGAATTCTGCCCTGATTTTTCCCAGTTCTACCATGCCTTTGAGAAGGACTATGCCCTAACGGAAAACTGCGGCAGGCTTCTGTGCGACAGCACAATCCCCGAAAATATCTGCGGCATCTCGATTGTTCCGGATCTATCTTTTGAGGGGTTCAGCTTCAGCGGTGACACGAAGGAGGATTTTATCCCCTTTGCCATGTTTGGCCAGCTGACCTCTGACGGCGGACGCATTACCCTTCCGGTGGGAGGAGAATTCTCCCATGCGGTCAATGACGGGTTCCACGTAAGCCTCTTTTTCAGAGAACTGGAGCAGAATGCCAGAGAGCTTTTCAGATGACAGGAGAGAGAGTTTCTCCTCCGCCTCTTTTTTAACCGCCCCTCTGCACAAAAAGGGAGAAGACTGACTGTCCCTTCCATCGGAACAATCAGTCTTCTCCCTCTCTCTTTCCCTATTTCTCCCTATTTCTACTTCTTTTCTTCTCCAGGAAGTCATTCAGCTCGCTGTTCAAAATATCCGTGATAAACATATGTCCCGGCGCGTGGGTAATCACGATCGGCGGCTTGGCGTGCTCCACTGCCGCCTGGGGCGTAACGCCACAGGCCCAGAATACGGGGATCTCCCCTTCCCGGATCTCCACCGGATCGCCGTAGTCCGGTTTTGTGATGTCTTTAATTCCAATATCGGCCGGATCGCCCATGTGGACCGGGCAGCCGTGTACATTGGGATACCGCTCGGTAATCTCCCATGCCTTCTTTGCGTCCTCCGGCGTCATGGGCCTCATGCTCACAACTGTCGGCCCCTCAAAGACGCCTGCCGGCTCACAGAGAATGTTGGACTTGTACATGGGCACATTGCAGCCCATGGAAATGTGGCGCACGTCTATGCCCTCCCGCAGCAGTGCCTCCTCAAAGGAGAAGCTGCAGCCGATCAGAAATCCCACAAAATCATCCTCCCAGTAGGAGGAAGCATCCGTCACCTCATCCACCTTGACACCGTTTTTATAGATAAAATACCGTGGAATATCTGTCACCAGATTAGCCCCCTCACCCATATCGTGGACTTCAGGGCTTCCCTCCACAATCTCCAGAATCGGGCAGGGCTTTGGATTCTTTCTCGCAAATTCCTTAAAATCATCTGCGTACTTCTTCGGGAGAATTACAAGATTTGCCTGGGCATATCCCCCGCACATACCGGCTGTGGGACGTGTAATTTCTCCTCTCCTGATAAGCTCCCTCACCTCTTTCGGTGACATCTTGCTGTAATCTGTCATTGAAACCCCTCCTGTTTTCCCGCGGCGCAGACCGCCGCGAATCTTCAGTTTTTGTGAAATTTTACATAAAATTAAAATAGTTGCTTTACTTTATTATACAAAACGCCGCCGTTCCCGTCAACCGAAACCGGGACCGCCCTCTGCCGGGCTGACAGCAGAGGGCGGTCCCGGTTTTCCCTCAGACACTCTACAGAAGCGCCGCCTCCCAAACCTCTCTTATGACATCGAAAAAGGTCTCCTTGGGAACCTCTTTCGCTGCCACCACATCTACCTGGCCAATCTCCTTCCCGTTCAGGCGGTAGACCAGCTTTCCTACAATCTCTCCCTCCTGTACCGGGGCTTTAAGCTCTGTCTCAAATATCCACTCCTTCTCAATTCCCGAGAAATCCTCCCCTGAGGTTCCCAGATAGGAAAACGGCTTGTCGATCCTTACAGGAACCGTGTCCTGCACGCCTCCCAGTATCTGTACCTCCGGTATCTCCCCCACATCCTCGTCTGTATAAAGACGGCAGTTTGCATAGCCGTAATTTAAGAGAGTCACTGCGTCGTTGAATCTGGCCTTGTAGTCCGGCGCAGCCAGGATAACGGCAATCAGCTCCACCCCGTCCTTTCGCGCCGTGGCCGACAGACAGTATTTTGCCGTGGAGGTGGAGCCTGTTTTCAGCCCCGTCACCTCAAAGTTTGTGGCCATCTTCAGCAGCTTATTCGTATTGGAAAGGCCGAACTCCTTAGTTCCCTGCTTCGTCACATGGGTAATGTTTTCCATCCAGATAGTCGAATAATTAAAAATTTCAGGGTATTTCGTGATCAGCTCTCTTGTCATCAGGGCAATATCCCTGGCGGACATGGCATGGGAGGCCGAATCGGTCAGCCCGCAGCAGTCCTCAAAATTAGCTTGCTCCATCCCCAGCCCCTTCGCCCTTTCATTCATCATCTGTACAAAAGATGCCTCATCCCCCGCTATGTACTCTGCCATTGCCACCGAGGCGTCATTTCCCGACGCGATGACAATGCACTTGATCAGCGCTTCCACCGTCTGTACCTCCCCCTCCTCGAGAAATACCTGAGAGCCTCCCATGGATTTGGCGTGGGCGCTTGTCACCACCTCGTCCGTGAGGGCAATCTTCCCTGACTTGAGGGCGTCAAAGGTTAAAAGCAGTGTCATAATCTTTGTGACACTGGCAGGATTTCTCGCCTCGTCCGCATTTTTTTCATACAGCACTGTTCCTGTGGAGGCCTCCATCAGGATCCCGCAGGGCGCCTGAATCTGCGGCCCTTCCAGGGCAGCGGACGCAGGCGCCGACACCTCCGCTCCTATCTCCGGCTTCTGTGCAAAGGCACTTTGGCATAAAACAGCTGCAAGCAGGAGCGCTGCACATATGACAGACAGGATTCTCTTCATACAATCTGTCCCCCGACTCTAAACATATCCTCTTTCATCAGCATATGGACGCATCCTTTGTCCCTATTCCAGTTTTAAATGAATACTTCTTTGATTTCCTCCCCATCGCTCTGCCATTTCTGACAAAAATTTCTGAAATTTGTAATAAACATTAATGACACATTCCCGCAGGCTATGCTATAATAGTTGAACAGAAAGAGGCTGCGCGCTTCTGCCCTTTGGGGAATCCGGATGACACGGCACCCGCAGGACAGGCAGCTGAGTTTGCAGTCACAGCCTCCTGCCATATATGAAACTTTATCAGCGCAGACGTTATTTACCAGTTACCGGCAAAGACGCGCCGCCTGCCTGATGCCTGAAAAAGGCAGCCAGACAGGCAGCGCACGTTCTGCCTTTTTTGCTGTTCAGGGCCTGTCTGACTTCAGGGCGGCAGAGATGAAAAGCCGTTTCACCGCCAGGCACATCCTGAAGCATAAAACCACAGAACACAGAAACAAAGGAGATTGTCTATGAAAAACCAATATCTAAACCGCAGAGGGTGGAGCAGGCGCCGCCGCAGCCGCCGTCCCCGCAGACTCCCTCTGATTCTGCTTGGAATTGCAGTCCTTGGACTCATTCTGGCAGGAATCTTTATCGTTGTGAGCAGAGGCAACTTTGAAACATCCGGCCTGTTCCCCACGCCGTCAGAAACAGGAAGCGGCACACAGGGCCAGACAGAGCCGTCTGAAGCGCCGCTCTCTCCAGAGGAAGAACTTGCCTACCAGCTTGAGCAGGCAGAGCTTCTGGCTGCCGGCTATGACTATGACGGAGCCATCGCTCTCCTCTCCGAAAACGAGGCCATAAAGGACAACGAGCAGGTAACCGCAGCCATCGCTGAATACGAGGCCGCCAAATCCACTCTGGTAAGGGTCGATCCATACAAGGTAACCCATGTATTCTTCCACTCCCTGATTATGGACACCTCCAAGGCCTTTGACGGAGACAGGAAACAGAACGGCTACAATCAGATGATGACCACCAAGGAGGAATTTGAGAAGATCCTCCAGTCCATGTACGACCGCGGTTTTGTCCTTGTAAGTCTCCACGACATCGCCTATGAGACCACAGACGAAAACGGAAATCCCATCTTCACAGAGGGCAATATTATGCTGCCTCCGGGAAAACAGGCCTTTGTCATGTCCCAGGACGACGTCTGCTATTACGAGTACATGGAGGGCGACGGCTTTGCATCCCGCATGGTTGTCGGGGAGGACGGAAAGCCTGTCTGCGAGATGAAGATGGATGACGGAAGCGTTTCCACAGGCGCCTACGATCTCGTTCCCCTGTTAGACGAATTTATTGAGGAACACCCGGATTTCTCCTACAAGGGAGCCAAGGCTGTCATCGCCTTCACCGGCTACAATGGAATCCTCGGCTACCGCACGGCAGCTTCCTACAATACGGATGAGTATAAGGCTGCCCATCCTGATTTCGATTATGAGGCAGAGCGTGAAAATGCCGCCAGAGTAGCCCAGGCCTTAAAGGATGACGGCTACGAGCTGGCCAGCCACAGCTGGGGCCACAGAGATATGGGCTCCATCTCCATGGAGGACTTCATCGCGGACACAGACAAATGGGATACGGAAGTTGCTCCTCTCGTCGGAGGCACCGACATTATCCTGTTCCCCTTCGGAAGTGATATAGGAGGCTGGCGTCCCTATGCCGAGGACAATGAACGGCTTCTCTATCTCAAGTCCAAGGGCTTCCGCTACTTCTGCAACGTGGACTCCGCCCAGTACTTTGTCCAGATCGGAACAGACCACTTCCGCCAGGGCAGACGCAATCTGGACGGCTACCGGATGTACTATGATCTTCCGGAAACAAATCCGGTCAAGACCCATTTAAGCGATCTCTTCGACGTGACCCAGGTGTTCGACCAAAGCAGGCCCACTCCTGTGCCGCCGATGTCGTAAACATAAAAGCCGGCTGCCTTTAGGCCGCCGCAGGCTCATATGCAGGGCGCCTGCAGGGACAGATTCTCTATCTTTCCCTGCAGACGCCCTGTTTTTTGCTCTGCAGAAAGACCTTCCCGTCAGGTCCGGCCGACAGCAGAAAACTGCTATTCACAGAAAGCATAGCTTATAGTCAGATATATTGTTCTTCATCTCTGCCTATGCTATACTTTTATCGGAGGTAAGGCAGATGGAACTTCGCGTATTAAATTATTTTTTGACAATCGCAAGAGAAGAAAATTTTACGAGAGCAGCCCGGCAGCTTCATGTCACACAGCCTACATTGTCACGGCAGATTGCCGATTTGGAACAGGAACTGGGCGTAAAACTGTTTGTCCGCAGCAATCATAATATTATTTTGACTGAGGACGGAATGATATTAAAGCGCCGCGCACAGGAGATTCTGTCCCTGGCAGATAAAACAAAGCGGGATTTTCTGCAGAAAGACGAGGCTCTCTCCGGCACCATTTCAATCGGCAGCGGAGAGTTTCGCTCCACGGAATATTTAGCAAAAATCATTGCCGGGTTCCGCAGAAAATATCCCAATGTAACGTATGAGATATACAGCGGAAATGCAAATAACATCCGGGACTATATTGAAAGAGGACACTTAGACATCGGGTTAATGTCAGAGCCTATTGACATGCGCAAATATAACTTTGTCAATATGCCGATTAAAGAGCAATGGGGTTTGTTTGCTCCAGTCGATTCTCCGCTTTCTGAAAAAGAAAGCATAAGTCCTGAAGACCTGAAAGGAATGTCGATTGTGACTGCAACAGGCGATTTCAACCAAAGCCGTATCGGAAAATGGCTTGGCGACTGCAGGGAACAGGTGGAAATCGCAGCGACGGCGAATCTTCCTTATAATGAAGCCGTGCTGGTGAAAGAAAACATAGGCGTAATGCTCAGCATAAACTTAAACTGCACCTACGAAAATCTGCGCTTTATCCCATTACGCCCTGCTCTGGAAGTTTCGACGGCCTTAGCATGGAAAAAAGAGCAGATATTTTCTGCTACAACCTCCGCCTTTATCGATTTTGCATCACAATACCTGAAAGGCATATCTTGTGATGAAATATAAGTATTAGACATTCCATACAGGCAAATTTATAATAAAGGTGTTCCAGGACGGAGCACCTTTATTTTTATTTTTTGTTTTCGTCTTTATTTAATTTCTATTTTTATCACTGTTTTATTTCTATCGGAAAGGAGGGTTGAAATGACGATTAACGAGGCGAGCGAACGATATAAAATCCCCATTAAAATCCTGCAGGAATACGAAAGCTGGGGGCTGTGCGGCGAAGTCAAAAAAGTTATGGGCTCGTGGCATTATGATGAGAGCGATATGGAACGGCTGAGCACCATTATGACGCTTCACGACATCGGCTTTTCCAATGACGAGGTGAAAAAATATATGCAGCTTCTTCTGAAGGGAAAGTCAACCGAGAAAGAGCGGCTGAAAATGCTGAGCGAAAAGAGAAACGGCACACTGGATGAAATCCATTTCAAGGAACGGCAGTTAGACCGCCTGGATTATCTCCGGTTTGAAATACAAAAGGCAATGAAGGCTTGAAAGGGGCAGAACGCTATGAAAACCATTGAAAATAAAACCTTTGACGAAGAGAGAGCTCTTTATGGCGCGCGTGATATTCTCGTAAAAGACTGCGCTTTTGACGGCCCTGCTGACGGGGAGAGCGCATTTAAGGAATCCAGAGATGTTGCAGTCGATCACTGCTTTTTCAATCTCCGCTATCCATTCTGGCACGACACGGATCTGAAAATTGAAAACTCGGAAATGACCGAGCTTTGCAGAGCAGCTCTCTGGTACTCTGAAAATGTGGAGATCAGCCATACCAGACTCCACGGAATTAAGGCCCTCCGCGAATGTGCAAATATTAAAATGCGCGGCTGCGACATCCTTTCACCGGAATTCGGCTGGTCGGTGCACGGTATCTCCATGGAGGACTGCACCGCCGACAGCGAATATTTTATGCTCCGCTCTGATCACCTGTCCTTCCGCAATATCCGCATGAAAGGCAAATATTCCTTTCAGTATATCACCGATTCCGTTTTTGAAAACTGCGTGTTCGACACGAAGGACGCTTTCTGGCACGCCAGAAACATTACCGTGCGAAACAGCACTGTGAAAGGTGAATACCTGGCGTGGTACAGCGAAAATATCACCTTTGAAAACTGCAGAATCAGCGGCACCCAGCCCCTTTGCTACTGCAAAAATCTGAAGCTCGTAAACTGCGAAATGATCGAAACCGATCTGAGCTTTGAGCGCTCCCAGGTAGAGGCAACTCTCACTGCTCCAATCGTCAGCATTAAAAATCCCCTGTCCGGACATATCTATGTGCCCCAGGTCAGCCAGATCATTATGGATATCGACGAAGCAAAAGGCCAGGTCATCGTCGGAAAAACGAGCTGTGAGAGTAAAATCAGCACTCACTGAAGGAAAGGGGCTGCACAATATCCATTTTAATATCCATTTTGAACCATAAAGGAAAATTTTTCAAACCAGAAAGGAGTTGTCGCAATGAAAAAAGCATTTACAGTTCTCGCAGCTTTTGCCCTGCTGCTCTCTCTTTCCGCCTGCAGCAGCACGGCAAATGAGGAATCATCCCCTCCCCCACAGCAGTCAGGCAGTCAGACCTCTGCATCTGAGGAAGAATCCGATAGTCCAGGTGCTTCCTCCGGCTCCGCCGAAGAATCGAGTGGACAGACAGATTTTTCCGCGCCCGCCGAAACAGGCTCTGAATCACTGGTCGTTTATTTCTCCTGGTCAGGCAATACTGAAAATGTTGCAAAGTCTGTTCAGAGCCAGACGGATTCCGATATTTTTGAGATTGTGCCTGCCACATCCTACAGCGATGATTATGATACTGTTTTGGATGTGGCACAGGAGGAACAGAAGGAAAACGCGCGCCCTGCAATTTCCGGCAGCATCGAAAACATTGACCCGTATGATGTTGTCTATGTGGGATTCCCCAACTGGTGGGGCGATATGCCGATGATTCTCTATACATTTTTCGATACTTACGACCTGTCTGGAAAAACGATTGCTCCGTTCTGCACCAGCGGAGGAAGCGGTCTTTCCGGAACAGTCAATGAGATAAAATCCCTTGAGCCTGACGCATCCGTGACAGAGGGGCTTCATATCGGAAGCAGCTCCTCATCCGAGCCCGACGATGCGGTCAGCCAATGGCTGAATGATACAGGACTTGCAAAATAAGAGGACATTTTATTATGAAAATTGATAGGAGGTAATTTTATGCCGCATGTTGATATTACGATGATCCCCGGAAGGGACGATACGGCTAAAAAAGAGATAGCCCTTAAGGTACAGCAGTTCCTGGCAAAGGAACTGAACATTGACGAAAAATTCGTCTCGGTGTCCATTGAGGATGTTCCGAAGGAAGAGTGGAATGCCCATATGGAGCGCCTGAAAGACAAAAAAATGTTCGTGGAGCCGGGCGTATAAGGAGAGAGCAGTTATGAAATACACAAAATTAGGAAATTCTGACCTTCATATATCCCGTATCTGTATGGGGTGCATGGGATTTGGAGAGGCCGGAAACGGTCAGCACAGCTGGACGGTCGATGAAGAACATTCCCGTGAAATCATCAGAAAAGGCCTGGAACTTGGCATCAACTTCTTTGATACGGCAATCGGCTATCAGAGCGGTACAAGCGAGCAGTATCTCGGCAGGGCCATCAGAAATTTTGCAGAGCGTGACAGCGTGGTGATAGCGACAAAGTTCCTGCCCCGTACCAATGAGGAAATTGAAGCGGGGATCACCGGCCAGCAGCACATCGAAAAAATGCTTGACAAGAGTCTTGAAAATCTCGGCATGGATCATGTTGACTTATACATTTACCATATGTGGGATTACAATACGCCTCTGTACGACATTATGGAGGGGCTGAACAACGCCGTCAAAGCGGGGAAGGCCCGGTACATCGGTATTTCCAACTGCTTTGCCTATCAGCTTGCAAAGGCAAACGCCCTTTCCGAAAAAGAAGGTTTTGCAAAATTTGTATCGGTGCAGGGACATTACAATCTGATCTTCAGGGAGGAAGAACGGGAAATGGCGAAGCTCTGCCGTGAGGATAATATAGCCATGACACCCTACAGCGCACTTGCAGGCGGCCGGCTCTCCAAATACCCCGGCGAAACCTCAAAGCGTTTGCAGGAGGACAGCTATGCTCATCTGAAATACGACGCTACCGCCAGGCAGGACAGCATCATCATCGACCGTGTGATACAGCTTGCCAATAAGCGCGGAGTATCTATGACTGAAATCTCCCTTGCCTGGCTGCTGACAAAGGTTACTGCTCCTGTCGTGGGCGCAACGAAGCTTCACCAGGTTGAGGGCATGGCGAAAGCTGCCGGGCTTACTCTGACTGACGATGAGCTCGCATTTTTAGAGGAACCCTATGTTCCCCACAATCTGGTAGGCGTAATGGCGCAGAACACCCCTGAAGCCGCAAGAGAAAAACATGTGTGGTCTACAGGCAGCCAAAAAATCTGAAAGGAGACAAAAAAATGAATTTAAAGAAAACAGATCCTGAATTTGCAGAACGCTTTGAGCATTTTGCCTTTGATGAAGTTGTAAACGAAGAAAACCAGCAGTTGGAGCCGCCAACCCGCTGTCTGGCAATTTTGGCAGCGCTGATCGGCTGCGGAGGTGTGGATGCCTATAGAGAAATGCTCCCTCAGGCGTTGGAAAACGGCATCACCCCCATAGCGGCAAAGGAGATCGTTTATCAGGCCGCCGACTATCTGGGGTATGGCAGAATGCTGCCGTTTCTGAATGTTACCAATGAGGTGCTGACCGAGAGAGGCATAGAGCTTCCCCTTGACGGACAGGCGACGACTACCCTTGCCGACAGGCTGGAAAAAGGGATCGAGGCACAGGCGGCAATTTTCGGTGAGCATATGAAGGAGGCCTGGAAAACAGGCCATATCAACCGCTGGCTGGCGGCAAACTGCTTTGGCGATTACTACACCCGAACGGGCCTTGGCCTGGCAGAGCGTGAGCTGATTACCTTTTGCTTCCTTATGGCCCAGGGCGGCTGTGAGCCTCAGCTGATTGCCCACGCAAAAGGAAATTTGAATCTTGGAAATGACAGGGACTTTTTGATTCGTGTTGTTTCCGGGTGCCTGCCCTACATCGGTTATCCCCGCAGCCTGAACGCCATTGCCTGCATAGGTAAGGCGGTGGAGGAATGAAACCGAAAGCCGTTATAAAATTAGCCGTCGACGTTTTCATGACACTGGCCCTGCTTTTTTTAATGGGCTATCAGTTTTGGGGAGAAGCGCCCCATGAATGGGTGGGTGCCGGAATGTTCCTTCTTTTTGTGGCCCACCACCTTCTGAACGGGCGCTGGCATAAAACCCTGTTCAAGGGGAAATACAGCGCACTGCGCACTGTGACGCTCTGTGTCGATTTGCTTCTCCTGCTTGCAATGCTGGCTCAGATGTACAGCGGTATTGTGATGTCCCGCTATGTATTTGCCTTCCTGCCGGGGACAGGCGGCATGTCCCTGGCTCGCCGGCTCCATATTCTCGGGGCATATTGGGGCTTTCTCCTGATGAGCGTGCATTTGGGACTTCACTGGAATATGATTTTGGGAATGCTGCGAAAAGCGTTAAAGATAAAAAGTAAAACAAAAAGCCCCAGTATGATCGCCTTCGCCGCAGGATTAACTATCTCCGGATATGGCATATGGGTCTTCATCAGCAGAGGTTTCCCCACCTGTCTGTTTTTGAAAAGCGAGTTTGTATTTCTGGATTACAGCGAACCGAAAATTTTCTTTTATATGGATTATCTTGCGCTTATGGGACTTTGTATTTTTATCGCTCACTACAGTACAAAGCTCATGGAGCAGTTACAAAAGCGAAGAAGTCATAACGGGATTTGAAATTTCAGCCTTGCCGCCTGTGCAGAGCAGAAAACGGACTCCGAAGAGTCCGTTTTCTGCTGTATCATCCATCTTTTTAAAACTGTACAATCTCTTTAATGGGCTCTGCCGGCTCCACATAGTCAGCGTAAAGCATCGGCCCCTCTCCCTCATACTCAGGGCTGTACTCGTACTCCACACGGGCCTTTACCTTCACCCACTGCTTTGTCTCCAGGAGCCTTGCGTTCTTGGCCTTGCACATAAATCCAAGGAAGGTCATGTCGGCCTCGCAGCAGGTCATGGCCATGCGCCCAGGCACAAAGTAATTCTTCGGGAAGTCCGGTGTCTTTAACACCATGGCTGTAAATTCCACCACCTTGCCCCGGTAGCGATCCGGCTTGTCCAATGCGTCGATATACCAGATTCCATAGGCCTCCGGGGAGATCTCAATTACATCGGCATTTACATCGTACGGCAGATCCGCCTCTGTCACTTCCTCTATCTGACCCTCAGAGTCCTCAAAAATAATCTCTACCTGCGGATTCATCCCCTTGAGGGTTCTTCTGTAGGTATCCAGATCCTCTATGTCGTCGCAGCGGTTCATGATAATCATCTCTGAATTTCTCACCATTGCCCCCACCAGCGGCTTCATATTGTTCAGATAAAGCTCAAAAGTGGACCCGTCGATAATGGTGATCTGCTGGTACAGCTCCCAGTCTGCCGGCAGCTTCAGCTCGTCCAGGCTCCACATTCCGTTCCACTCCATAAGCACCCGCTCCGGGTTGTAGAGCAGTTCCAGATCGGAGAGATATTCCGGAGTCAGCTTTGACAGCTCGTCCACATACACGACAGCTGTCCGGTTCTCCTCCAGAAACTCGTCCTCATACTCCTCCTCGCCTTCCTCGCAGACAATCAGAAGTGTTTTTCCCTCTGTCTTAAAATAATCCTGATCCATGGTGAATTTGATAAACTCAGTCTTTCCTGCTTCCAGAAAACCATTGATCAGAAAAAGCGGCATACGCTCCTCGTCCATCTGTCGTCCTCCTGTTTTTCAGCAGCCATGGGCCGTAAATCTGCCTGCCCGATGGCTGCTCTCTTCTTTTACCTCTGCCTGGCTACTGAGCGCTGAACGCTTCCTCCAGCGCCTTCTCATCCAGATTTGCTCCGATTACGCAGACCTTGCCTGTATAGTCGGCAGAGCCCTCACGGATCTCCACCTGCTCCGGCACCAGATCAAAGTGCATCCATGTCCCGTCTGCAGCCGGGAGCATTCCCTTAGCCCGAAGAACCTCTCCGTACTTTCCGCTGTACGCCAGATCCTTAAGAATCTGTTCCAGTCTCTCTCTGCTGACGCCGATTACATTCTCGCGCCCCCAGCTTGTAAATACGTCATCGGCATGATGGTGGTGATGATCGTGGTCATGGCAGCCGCAGGTGCAGTTCTCACCGTGGTCGTGATCGTGGTGATCATGGTGATGGTCATGACCGCAGCACTCTCCCTCCTCGTGATCGTGGTGGTGGCCGTGGCCGCAGCACTCTCCTTCTCCGTGATCATGGTCGTGATCGTGACCGCAGCAGCACTCTCCGTCGTGATCATGATGATGGTGATGGCCGTGCTCATGGGCGTGCTCTCTGGCCTCCTTCATGAGCTCTTCCATCATATTGTCCTTCTTCTCGATAATTTCCAGAAGCTGTGTTCCAGCAAGCTGGCTGACAGGTGTAGTCACAATCGCCGCATCCTGATTGTGCTGGCGGATCATCTCCACAGCAGTCTGTACCTTTTTCGGATCTGTTATGTCAGTTCTGCTGAGTACAATGGTTCCGGCATTTTCAATCTGGTTGTTGAAAAACTCGCCGAAATTCTTCATATACATGCGCACCTTGCTGGCATCAGCCACAGTGACAGCACTGTTTAACTCAACCTCGATCTCGGAGGCAACATCTCTGACAGCCTTCATCACATCGGAGAGCTTGCCTACTCCGGACGGCTCAATGATCACACGGTCAGGAGTATATTTCGTGAGCACCTCTGCCAGAGATTTTCCGAAATCTCCCACAAGGGAACAGCAGATGCAGCCGGAATTCATCTCGCGGATCTCTATTCCCGCATCCTTCAAAAAGCCTCCGTCAATACCGATCTCTCCAAACTCATTCTCAATCAGAACGACCTTTTCACCGGAAATCGCCTCTTTTAACAGGCGCTTGATAAAAGTAGTCTTTCCTGCACCCAGGAAACCGGAAATAATATCAATCTTTGTCATCTCTATCTACCTTCTTTTCTGTAATTATCTTTCTGAAGCCCCTGGCTTCTCTCAATATGCAGCGACAAAAGCGAACCCTTCGTCCGCCTCAGTCCAGTATATAATTTTGACACAAAACCCCTGTAAAGTCAACCGCTTCCCCTTTTCGCTTTCGGCACAGGACAGGGATTCTCCTTTAGCCGCACCGGCTAAAAAGCGCAGTACGGATTTTCAGGCCCTGAAACCGGGAGGGATGGACTGGATTCTTCCACAGAAAAGTGCTAATATGGTTTTAAATTATCTGGTACAAAGGAGAAAAGAGCTGTGAAGGTTCCTGCCAAGCGCCGTGTCTTTGAGATCATTCAGATTGGACGAGATCATGACATCGCCAGTATTGTCTTTGACTTTTTTATTGCATTTATTATTTTTTTGAACTTATTTATTACCCTGTTTGAGACCTTTGAACAGTCCCGGCCGTATCTTCCCCTGCTCCGCAGCCTGGAACTGATCACCTCCTGCATTTTTGCAGTGGAATATATGCTTCGCATCTGGACCGCAGAATACCTGTATCCCAGAAAAAGCCGCAGGCAGGCAAGGATTTCTTTTATGTTTTCTTTTTTCGGCATCATCGACCTGCTGTCTTTCCTGCCGTATTTCCTTCCCGTGATATTTCCCATGGGTATTGTCACGTTCCGGATGTTCCGGGTAGTGCGTATTTTCAGGCTGTTCCGCATCAACATGTATTACGACGCATTTAATGTAATTACCGATGTCCTCCACGAGAAGAAGGATCAGATTTTTTCGTCCGTCTGTATCCTGCTGATCCTGATTGTGGCATCCTCTCTGTTTATGTACAGCCTGGAGCATGACGTACAGCCGGACAAATTTCAGAACGCATTTTCCGGAATCTGGTGGGCAGTGTCTACCCTGCTGACCGTAGGCTACGGAGACATCTACCCGGTGACCAATGCCGGGCAGCTGGTGGGCATCGTGATCGCCTTTCTGGGCGTGGGAACTGTAGCGATTCCCACCGGTATTATATCTGCTGGTTTTGTGGAGCAGTATACCAAGCTGAAATCTATGGCTGATTACTCAGAGGAAACAAATATCCGCTTTATCAGCCTGGCCGTAGGAGAGCACCATCCCTGGGAACACATGCGGGTCTCCGATCTGCCGCTGCCTCCGGAGATGATTCTGGCCGTCATCCGCCGCGGAAAAAGAACAATCGTTCCGAAAGGAAATGTGGAAATTGAGATAGGTGACCGCCTGATTTTCGGCGCCAAAGGCTATCAGGACGACGTGGGCATTACCCTGAAAGAACTGCAGCTGTGGGATCGCCATCCGTGGGTGGGAACGGCTATCCGTGACTTGAATATTTCCCGTAAGACGCTGATCGTGATCGTGCAGCGCGGGGAAAAGATCCTGATCCCCAGCGGCTCTCTGGTGCTGCGCGCCGAGGACAAGGTGATTCTGTATACAAAGCGGGATGTAAGAGACAGTGTGGAAATTGAAGTGTAGATACATGTCAGAATAACTGTCAGAACAGATGCAGCCGGAGAGCGGGCCTGTTCATTTCTCAGCTTATCCACGGCAGATATGCGGCCAGAACTGCCAGAAGCATAGCCGGAAGCATATTGGCTACACGAATCCGCTTGTCCCAGACCAGATTAACCCCTATGCAGAAAATCAAAACAGAACCAATCAGTGATAAATAAAAAATGGCCGTCCCTGTCATGAAGGGGGCCAGCAGCCGTGCCAGCAGTGTGACAGAGCCTTCAAAAATAAAAACCGGAATGGCAGAAAATACACAGCCTTTTCCCATGGATGAAGTCATCACGGCGATAAGAATAAAATCCAGTACCGCCTTTACCGCAAGCATGGAACAGTCTCCCAGGATCCCGTCCCTGATCGCTCCGACTATAGCCATAGCTCCAATGCATACCGTTAAAGAAGCCGTTACGAACGAATCCGTAAAGCCCGGATCCCTGCCATTTCCGGATTTATATTTCAGCCACTCGCCGAGCCGCTCAAAGCCTCTTTCGATTCCATCAGGCTTTAACAGCCTGCCGGCAAAATGTCCGATCAGACCGCCGGCAATAATGCTGACGCTGTTGATAAACGTCCCTGAGCCTATCATAAGCTGTTCTCCTGCTTGGCCTTAAGCTCTCTCTTCCAGGCGGACGGCATCGTACATCTCATCCACCTCATATTCCCTGAAAAAGTGTTCTGAGAGTTCTTCATCCTCGCCGTTTACCACCAGCTTCATCTTTTCCCCGATCTTCAGAGTCATAAGTCCCATCAGCGATTTGCCGTCTATCCAGCTTACTCTTTCTCCCAATTTTCCAACGTCAATATCTGACTGCATCTTCTGGCAGATTCCGCAGAAATTAATAATGTCATTTGTGTTCAGAAAACGGATTTTTTTCTCTACCATAGCCTTAATTTCCTCTCTAAAGTACAATATTCCGTCACAGCCGCGCCGCAGTCTCTGTTTCCTCTTATCTCCTGCAGCAGGGAGAAATGGCATATCAAAACCACTGGCTGTTCCTCCCTGGGCGAAGTCCGATAGTAGTATACAGCAACTGATTTCCCGTGTAAAATACTTAAATAAAATATCCGCTATATCAAAATCACATCTCCCGGTTCTGCCTGGAGATTCCCCCGGGGAGGCAGGCCGCTTCAGGGGCAGATTCTGCTCTGCCCCGGTGCACCTAACCTGGCAGCAGAGCCTCTCTACTTTCTCTTTCCGGCCGCGCTCAGCCTGGACATGGCCCTCGCCAGCTCCCGCTGGCTTCTGTAATACTCCAGAAGGGACTGCTCCTGGCGAAGCTGCTCCTCAGCCCGCTCCTTAGCCTCCCTGGCCCGGTTAATGTCGATATCCTCCGGCCGCTCCGCAGAGTGTACAAACACCTTCACACGGTTGTTGATCATCTCTGCAAAACCGGCTCCTGTGGCTATAATTCGCTCCTGAGGCTTATCTGCGGCTCCCTCGCCCTTTTCACCCGGGTCCTTCGCAGGGACGAACCTGGTAATTCCAGGCACCAGAGCAATGACCACATCCTCGTGGTGGGCCAGAAAGGTATGTCCGCCGTCTGTAGCCGGCAGATCGATAAAGCTCGCTCTGCCCTGATAGAAAATTTCGTTGCTGGAATAGATCTCAAGCCCGAAGGTTGCCTCTGCTCCCATGAAATCTCCTCCTTTAACTCTCTGCCTTTGCCTTCTCGATTACATCGTCAATGGTTCCCACATTGAAGAACGCATTTTCCGGGTATTTGTCCATCTCCCCGTCCAGAATCATCTTAAAGCCTCGGATGGTCTCCTTGAGCGGAACGTATTTTCCGGGGATTCCCGTGAAATTCTCAGCCACATGGAAGGGCTGGGACAGGAATTTCTGGATCTTTCTGGCTCTGTACACCGTATTTTTATCCTCCTCGGACAGCTCCTCCATACCGAGGATGGCGATAATATCCTGCAGCTCCTTATACTTCTGAAGCACCTCCTGGACACGTCTTGCCGTCTCATAGTGCTCCTCGCCGACCACGTCGGCTTCCAGAATCCTCGATGTGGATTCCAGAGGATCCACTGCCGGGTAAATCCCCTGCTCCACAATCTTCCTGGAAAGCACCGTGGTGGCATCCAGATGGGCGAAGGTCGTGGCCGGAGCCGGATCCGTCAGGTCATCGGCCGGCACATAGACAGCCTGCACGGAGGTAACGCTTCCCTCCTTCGTGGAGGCAATCCTCTCCTGAAGCTCTCCCATCTCTGTAGCCAGCGTAGGCTGGTATCCTACGGCCGACGGCATACGTCCGAGAAGGGCAGAAACCTCCGATCCGGCCTGCACGAAACGGAAGATATTGTCTATAAACAGAAGCACGTCCTGGTGCTCCCTGTCACGGAAATACTCTGCCATGGTAAGTCCCGTCTCCGCAACTCTCATACGCGCTCCCGGCGGCTCGTTCATCTGCCCGAACACCAGGGCCGTCTTTGAGAGGACTCCTGACTCCTTCATCTCTGTCCAGAGGTCATTTCCCTCTCTGGAACGCTCTCCCACGCCTGTGAAAATCGAGTAGCCGCCGTGTTCGGTGGCAATATTCTGAATCAGCTCCTGGATCAGCACGGTCTTTCCCACGCCGGCTCCTCCGAACAGTCCGATTTTTCCTCCCTTTGCGTAGGGGGCCAGCAGGTCGATTACCTTAATTCCTGTCTCCAGAATCTCCACAACCGGCTTCTGGTCTGCGAAGGACGGCGGATCCCGGTGAATGACCCAGTGCTCCTCCCCTTCCAGAGACTCTCCGCCGTCAATGGTCTCTCCGAGCACATTGAACAGACGGCCCAGCGTCTTGTCGCCCACAGGAACCTGGATTCCCTTTCCTGTGGCCTCTACCTCCATATCGCGGCACAGCCCCTCGCTGGCCGCCAGCATAATGCAGCGAACCGTACTGTTTCCAAGGTGCTGGGACACCTCCATCACACAGGTTCTGTCCCCGTTTTTTACCTTCAGGGCATCCTTGATATGGGGCAGAACGCCGTCTTCAAATAAAACATCTACCACAGGTCCCATGACCTGCACAATTCTGCCTTTATTCATAATTATCTCCTCTACCGCTTTTTCTTCTGGGCATTGGCGCCGCTGATTACCTCTGTGATCTCCTGGGTAATGGCCGCCTGCCTTGCCCTGTTGTACTGGACAGAAAGCTCTTTCAGCATCGCTTTCGCGTTGTCTGTGGAAGCCTGCATGGCCATCATCCTGGCGTTGTGCTCACTGGCGTAGGATTCCACCAGAGCGCCGTATATCACTCCCACCAGATAGCTTGGGACAATATTGTCCATCACCTCTCTGGCTGACGGGAACAGACGGATCTCCTCTCTTCTCATGTCCATGGGAAGAGAGATAGGCTCCGGCTCCGGATGCTTGAGGGGCAGCAGCGTTTTGAGTACCGGCTCCTCTTTCATGGAATTGAGCATCTCTGTAAACAGGATGGATACCTCGTCAAACTCTCCGCTTAGGAAGCCCTCGATCACCGTTTCCGTAATCATCCTGGACCTGTGCATGGTCGGCTTCTGCACCGTGTAGCGGAAGCTTCCGTCCATATCCACTTTCTTTTTGGAGAAATACTGGCGGCCCACAACGCCCAGTACATAGAGCTTTGTGTGGCCGGGCTTTTTCAGCTCCTCCTCTGCCATCTTGATAATATTGTGATTATATGCCCCGTTTAATCCCTTATCAGCCGTAACCACAATAAGGGCGCGTTTTCTGTCCTCGGGACTCACATCTGTCCTCTCGTCCAGATAACGGCTCTCTTTCTCCTCATCCGGCAGATGTCTCAGAATTCTGTCGAGGGCTGTCTGCACGCCGAAGAAATACGGCTCTGTGTCAGCCAGAACTTTTTTCGCCCGCTTCATCTTGGATGAGGAGATCATATACATGGCGTTCGTAATCTTCATGGTGTCCTGAATGCTCTTCATCCTGGTCTGAATTTCCTTTGTGCCCGCCATTTACTCACCTGCCTTCCTGCCAAAATAAGCGTTTTTACCGGATCTGCGTTTCTGCATACTGCTTTGCCGCCGACACAATCCTCTCTTCCAGCTCGTCAGAGAGGACTCCCGTATTCTCAATTTCCTCCCCGATCTCAGGGTAGCTGGAATCAAAATATCTGAGAAGCTCTGTCTGGAAGGGTTTCACTCTTTTGACGTCAAGATCCATAAAAATCTTATGTCTTGCCGCACACAGGGTGATTACCTGCTCGTGAAGGCTTAAAGGACTTCCGAGAGGCTGTTTTAAAAGCTCCATCAGGCTCTTTCCGTACTGGAGCTGCTCCTTTGTGGAGGCGTCCAGGTCAGAGCTGAACTGGGTAAACACCTCCATCTCCCGGTACTGGGCCAGGTCGATACGGATGCTTCCCGAGGCCTTTTTCATGGCCTTTGTCTGGGCTGCGCCGCCCACACGGGATACAGAAAGTCCCACATTGACTGCCGGTCTCTGGCCCGCAAAGAACAGATCCGTTTCCAGGAAAATCTGGCCGTCTGTGATGGAGATCACGTTAGTCGGAATATAGGCGGAAACATCTCCGGCCTGTGTTTCAATAATCGGCAGGGCCGTGATGGAACCTCCTCCCAGCTCGTCGCTCAGGCGGCTGGAACGCTCCAGAAGCCTGGAGTGCAGATAGAACACATCGCCCGGATAAGCCTCACGCCCCGGAGATCTCTCAAGCAGAAGGGACAGAGCCCTGTAGGCCACTGCGTGCTTGCTCAGATCGTCGTAGACGATCAGCACATCCTTCCCCTTGTGCATAAAATACTCTGCCAGAGCAGTGCCTGAATAAGGCGCAATATACTGAAGCGGCGAGCAGTCGCTGGCTGTAGCCGCCATGACGATGGAATAATCCATGGCTCCGTGCTCCGTCAGAGTGGACACCAGCTTGGCGACGGTGGACGCTTTCTGTCCTACTGCCACATAGATACAGATGACATCCTTGCCCTTCTGGTTTAAAATGGCATCCGTGGCGATGGATGTCTTTCCTGTCTGCCGGTCGCCGATGATAAGCTCCCTCTGCCCCCGTCCGATAGGGAACATGGAATCGATGGAAAGAATTCCTGTCTCCAGAGGCCTGTTTACCGATTTTCTCTCTACAATGCCGGGAGCCTCCTGCTCCACCGGCCTGTAGCCGTCCTCCTTAATCTCCCCTTTTCCGTCAATCGGCGCTCCCAGGGCGTCCACCACACGGCCTAAGAAGGCATCTCCCACAGGGATTCCCGCCTTTTTCCTCGTCCTGACAGCCCGGCTTCCCTCGCTGATGCCTGTATCCTTTCCAAAGAGGATGCATCCGATGCTGTCCTCCTTAATATCCTGAACCATACCCTTGAGACCGTTGTCGAAGATCACGATCTCGCCGTACATGGCATGCTCCATGCCGTAAATCCTGGCAATGCCGTCTCCCACGGAGATGACGGTTCCTGTTTCCTCCTCACGGCATCTGTCGTCATAATTTTTTATTTCTTCCTTCAGTATGGAAATAATATCCTCTGAACTGATTGAACTCAAGCCCTCTCACCTCCGTACAAGTAGTTGGACAGACGCCTGTAGCTTCCCCTGAGGCTTCTGTCATATTCAAATGCTCCCGCCCGCAGGACAAAGCCCCCGAGCAGCGTTTTATCCTCTGTAAGCTCAAACTCCACCTCTCTCTTTCCAAATCTCCTCTTCAGAAATTCGGAGAGGCCGCGAAGCTGCTCCTCGGTTGGAGGAGTCACATAGGTGAGGACAGCCCTCAGAATTCCCCTCTGCTCCTTTGCATAGGCTCTGTAGGCGTCAAATATTTCAAAAAGAAGTCCCGCATGTCCATGGCGGCAGACTGTCTTTATAAAGGATCTGGTTTCCTCCGGGAAGATCCTGTCAGCCACCCGCTCCTTTTCCGTCAGAGAGACCGTCGGATTTTTGAGAGCCTCCATCAGGCGGCTCTCCGCCTTCAGCAGCTTCTCCGTCTCCAAAAGCGCCTGCTCCGGCACGGAAAGCTCAAAGAGGGCCTTCGCGTAATTACCTGCTGTCTGGGTCATGGCATTCACCTGCTTCCTCTATAAAACGGTCGTAGAGAGCCAGATCCTCAGGGGCGCCGGCAGCACTGCCGGATACCTGTCTGGCAGCGCAGAGAGCCACCTCCGCAATCCTTCCTCTAAGCTCTTCCATGGTTTTCACGCGCTCCGCTTCAAGGCTTTCCCTCGCCTTCAGAAGATCCTCAGCCGCCTTTTTGTCAGCCTCGGCCACGATGCGGTCGTACTCCTTCTTTGCACGGCCTCTGGCCTCCTCCACAATCCGGCCGGATTCTGCTCTGGCATCCTTAAGAGCCGCCTCATACTGACTTTTTAAGGCGTCGGCCTCTTCTTTCGTGCTCTTCACATTTTCCAGCTTCTCGTTTATCATGGCCTGCCGCTTGTCCATAATTCCCAGCACAGGCTTAATTAAAAAGTGCTTCAGCAAAAGACAGAGGACAATCAGGTTTATGATGTTGTAGACAAGGCTTACATTAAACTGTAACACCTCTTCCACCTGCCTTTCCTAATTTATTTTAAGAACAGAATGATTACGAGGGCGATTACGAAACCGTAAATAGCTGTTGCCTCTGCCAGGGCACATCCCAGAAGAAGAGCCTTGCTGATCTTGCTCTCAGCCTCCGGCTGCCTTGCGATGGCCTCCACTGCCTTGGATGTTGCGATACCGATACCAATTCCTGCTCCAATACCTGTAAATACAGCGATAGCTGCTCCGATAGCGATTAATGTTGACATAACTGTTTTCTCCTTTACTTATTCATTTACTGTTTTCTGCTGTCCCGCCGCAGATTCGCCTCTGGCCGCCCGGCCTTTCCTCCTGTTCAGGCTTCACGTCCTGTTTTTCTCAGCTACTCTAACGATTCTTTAATAAACAGAGCTGTCAGGAACACAAACACATAGGCCTGAATCAGCCCGTCGAAAATGTCAAAGTAAAAGCTGAACGGAATCGGCACAAACAGCGGCACCACCAGCTTGATAAGCTCCATAACTACGAAGGAGCCCAGCACATTTCCGAAAAGACGCATACAGAGAGATACCGGCCTGATGAACACCTCCAGAATATTGATGGGAAGTATAATGGCCACCGGCTCTGCGAAGCTTTTCAAAAATCCCTTTGCGCCTTTCTTGTGGAATCCCGCGTACTCGATCACGGCAATACTGATGATTGCCAGAGCCGCTGTCATGTTCAGATCCTTTGTCGGAGGCACAAAACCGACAATTCCTATCAGGTTTGCGGCGCCAATAAAGATGGCTGTCGAAATCAGATAGGGAACATAACCTTTTCCCTCTTCTCCTACCAAATCCACGAAGAAATCCCTCAGAAATCCAATGGAGCTTTCCAGAAAAAGCTGAACCCTCCCAGGGTTTTCCACACTCAGGTTTCTTACCAGGAGCTTGGAGAGAAGCACTAATACTGCCATGATGATCCATGTAACTGCAACTGATTCGTAAATCGGTATCCCGCCGAAAATCGGGATCGTAAATACCACTTTACAGTTCAGCTCCTCCATCAGGGCGCTAGAAAGAGCTTCCGTTTTAATCCCTCCTTTTCTCATTTGTCTGAAGTACGTCTGAATATCGTCTTCAGATATTTCTTGAAAAAAGACAGAAAAACAGCATTTCTACTGTTTTCCCGTCTTTTTCCTGATTTCCACTATTATACGCCTAATCACATGTGAAAGTAATTAGATAAAACTTCTAAATTTTCATGAAAATTTATGGTTATTTTATTCAAAATACGACTAGTGTGTTAATAAAATGTAACATTTTATTTCACCTGGTTACTGTCTGAATTCCCTTCAAGTTTCTCCGGCTTTTCTTCTGACTGCCGTACAATTTGTTCCCCGCCTACCGCCTTCCTGACTGCCGCAGCATCTGAACTGCCGAAAATACAAGGAAACAGCAGAGGTTGACCACCACCACGCTGGCTCCTGCCGGCGTGGAATAGACGTAGGACAGCACCATACCGGCAAAAAAGCAGATCACAGAAAGAATGCCGGCGGAGACCACCACCCCGTGAAAGCTCTTAAACACCCGCATGGAAGTCAGGGACGGGAAGATGATCAGACTTGAAATCAGCATGGCTCCCATCATGCGCATTCCCAGCACGATAGTCACGGCTGTCAGGACCGCGATCAGCACATTGTAGAGTCTCACCCTGACGCCGGTGGCCTTGGCGAAGTTTTCATCAAAGGTCACGGCAAACACCTTGTTGTAGCAGAACAGGAATAAAAACAGCACTACCACGCAGAGCAGAGCGGAGAGCCTCACATCCTCCCTGCTCATGGCCAGAATGCTTCCGAACATGTAGCTGCTCACATCCGTGGTCATTCCTGTGGTCATGGAGGTGACGATAATTCCGATAGCCAGAGCGCTGGCCGAGATCATGGCAATGGCCGCATCGCTCTTGATCCTCCCTCTCTCTGTAATATGCAGAAGAAAGAAGGCGGCAAGGACCACCACGGGGATGGAAACCCTGAGAGGCGACCAGCCCATGGCCAGAGCCACAGAAAGGGCACCGAAGGATACATGGGAAAGGCCGTCTCCGATCATGGAATAGCGCTTCAGCACCAGGCTCACTCCCAGGAGGGATGCGCAGAGGGAAACCAGAATTCCCCCGATGAGCGCCCTCACCATAAAGGGGTACGATATCATTTCAATCACCGCGCTCATCAGTCCTCACCTCCCAGAAATCCCTGCCCTACACGGCTTTTCACATAATCGGAGACAGAGCCGTAAAACAAAACCTCCCTCTTCAGGTGAAGGATCTTGTTGGCCTGATGGACAATGTTCTGAATATCGTGGGATACCATCAGAACAGCCACCTGCTCCTCTCTGTTTAGCTTCTTTATCATATGGTAAAAATCCTGAATCGCAGACGGATCGAGACCGGTGATCGGCTCGTCCAGCACCAGGAGCTTATCTGTGGCGCACAGAGCCCTCGCAATTAACGCCCTCTGCTGCTGCCCTCCTGAGAGCTCCCGGTAGCACTGTTTCTTCAGGTCTGTAATGCCCAGCTTTTCCATATTGTACTCAGCCAGCGCCCTCTCCTTTCTGGAATAAAACGGGCGGTTTCCTCTTTTTCCCAGGCAGCCGGAAATCACCACCTCATAGACGGTTGCCGGAAAATCTTTCTGGGCCGCCGTCTGCTGGGGAAGGTAGCCGATTCCTGCACGCCTCAGCTCCTCGGAAACCACGATCTTTCCCGAAGTAGGCTTCAGAAGTCCCAGGATTCCCTTCATCAGGGTGCTCTTTCCTGAGCCGTTTTCTCCCACAATACAGATATAGTCCCCTGTATTTACCTCCAGATTTGCATCTACCACAGCATCCTGGTTCTCATACCCGAAGTCTGCGTGTTCACACCTTAGTAATGTTCCCATCAATTCAATCCTTTACTCAAATTTACGGCATTTTGCTCCATTAACTCCAAATAAGTCACGCCGGAGTCAAATTCCCGTCTTGTCACATTGTGGCAGGAGTGAAACAGGAGAGGCTCCGCCCCCGTTTCTTCCCCGATAATCTCAGCGACTCTGTGGCTGGAAAGCTCCAGATAATAGACAGCCGGGATATCTAACTCCCTTACCTTGTCGATCAGGTAGGCTATCGTCTTGGCACTGGGCTCCGTGTCCGTGCTGCAGCCGGAAAATGCGGCCCTGTATTCCAGACCATACTCATCGAAAAAGTACCGGAGCGGAAACTTGTCCCCGAACACTACCAGCCGTCTTTTCCCATGCTCTGCGATATCCCTGAATTTCTGATCCAGAGCTGAGAGCTTTTCCTCATATTCTGCCAGGTTCTCCCTGTAAATCTCCTGATTGCTTTCGTCCATCTCGCAGAGCGTGCCGGCAATCACCTCTGAGAGGGTCATAGCATTTACAGGAGATGTCCAGATATGCTCATCATACTCTATTTCCTGCTCGTGGCCGTCGTCGTAGAGGTGTCCTTCCTCACCCTCCTTTGGCACACCTGCAGGGTGGACATGATCATGGGAGTGATCGTGCTCCTCCGCCTCCATCCCTTCTACAATCTCCTCTTCCACCGTATCCACGTAGTCCATCATTGTGATAACCTGCTGGTTCTGCGTATCGAGGGAGTCCAATACCCGTTCAAACCACTGTTCCATGGCTCCCCCGTTGCAGATAATCAGGTCAGCATCCTGGATTTTAATGATATCGGCAGGCGTCGGCTCAAAGGAATGGCTGTCCATCCCCGCCGGAACGATCAGCTCCAGCTCCACCTGTCCCGACTCGATAAGCCCGCCGGAAATCTGGCGCGTGAAATCATAGTAGGGAAATACAGTGGTCACGACTTTTAAAGGCTCCTCCTGGGAGGCGGAAGGGTTCGCCTCTTCCGAAACCTGCGGATTCAGGGCGCCTTCCGTTTCCGGCAGTTTTGGGGTTCTTCCCGCGCAGCCTGCCAGAAGCGCCGTTAAACCGGCCCCCAGAAGAATCCGGGCTGCCTTTCTGCCGCTGTGCTTTATCTGTTTTTTAATCATTTCATTCCTCCGCTGTTCTGGTCTTTGGCGGCTTTTCCTCTTCCGCAGGCCACTCATCCTTCTGCAGGATTTTCTCCCCTGCAGGTTTCTCAGTTCTTCAGAGCCTCTGTGTTTTCCTTTTTCAGAATTTTCTCCACATCAGACGGATGATCTGCGATATACCTTGGGTGAAAGGCCAGAAGCTCCTCCCTGTCCCTGAATCCCCAGGTAACTCCCACCGTGTCCATCCCGGCGGCAATCCCTGTCCTCATATCTGTGTTGGTATCCCCCAGGTACAGGCACTCCTCTGGCTTTACCTGGAGCTTCTCACAGATAAAAAGAGCTCCTTCCGGTGACGGCTTCTTGGCAATTCCCTCCCTCTGTCCCAGAATCATATCAAAGGTATTTTTCCCGAAAACCGTTTCAATATTTTCAACCGCCTGCTCATGGGGCTTATTGGAAAATACCGCCATTTTAATATGGTTCTCACGGATAAAGGAAAGGAGATGCAGGATTCCGTCATAGGGCTTTACGCCTCTCATACAGTTTGCCGAAAAGTTCTTCATATATTCTGAAAGGCTCTGATCGTAATACTTCATATTTTCATGGCCAAAGTGGCAGAGGGCCCGCTCCATCTGGGTCTTGTAGCCGTCGCCCACCATGTGCTTGGTATCCTCTATGGTAATCTCCCCCAGCCCGAAGGAGCGCAGGGTAAGGTTCGTCGCGTAGGTCAGCGCCGTCAGCGTGTTTAACAGGGTTCCATCCAAATCAAAAATACAGAGCTTGTACATATTGCCGTTCTCCCTTCTTCTGTCTGGTTCTGACTCCTAATTTGCCTTGTATATCATATGATAAAACAGGGAAACTTTCAATCCTTTTAACATTTCGGCAATTATTCATATATTACTGTTTTTCCCTCTCCCTTTCCCTCTCTCTCATGGAAAACACGCACCCGCAGTAGTCCTGGCGGTACAGACCGTACTCCCTCGACAGCTCGGTAGAGCGTTTATAACCGTTTTTCTTCTTGAAGTCTGAGGCCAGATATTTCACCCCGTACTCTGCCCCCAGCTCCTCCCCTATCCGGTTGAGCCTTGCCGCATCCTTCAGAGGACTGATGGTCAGGGTTGTGGCAAAGTAGTCAAACCCGCCCTCCCCGGCAAGTCTTGCGGCCTCCTTAAGGCGCAGCTCAAAGCAGATGCCGCAGCGATCCCCGCCCTCGGGATCCTCCTCGTGGCCGCGGACTGCCTCATAGAACTGTTCAGGCCTGTACTCTCCTGCCACAAAGGAAACCTCATTTTTCACAGGAAGCTCCCGGATCAGCCGCTTCACCTCCTCTGTCCGCTCCTCGTACTCACTGGGCGGATAGATATTTGGGTTGTAGTAGTAGACTGTGATTTTAAAATACCGGGACAGATACTCCAGCACATAGCTGCTGCACGGTGCGCAGCAGCTGTGAAGAAACAGGGTGGGGACAATTCCCTCCCCTTCGTTTTTCTTAATCAGTCTGTCCATCTCTCTCTGAAAGTTCCTGTTCTTTCCATTCATCCCGATGCTCTCCTCCTTTGCTGCATCTTCCTTCGGCATAGGTCCTGCCGGCTTTCCCCCACGCAAAAAGACTGCCAAAATTATTCAGCAGTCTTCTCCGTCCCATTCTAACTTTACATATCTAACTAAACGGCCTTTAACATCTTCCAGGCCCTAATCTCTTGTTTTTATGGAATCACAATTCTCAAACTTCCATGAAACAGCCATGAAGCTGCGAAGTAAGCCTCCACTACAGGAAGTCCCTGATCCTCTTGCTTCTCACAGGGTTTCTGAGTTTTCTGAGGGCCTTGGCCTCAATCTGCCTGATACGCTCCCTCGTCACGTTGAACTCCTTGCCCACCTCTTCAAGCGTCCTCGGATGCCCGTCCTCCAGGCCGAAGCGCAGAACGATAACCTGGCGCTCTCTCTCCTTCAGATCGCCAAGCAGAGCATCAATATGCTCTCGGAGCATCACGGATTCCACGTTGCCCTCAGGAGTCACCACATTTCCGTCCGCAACGAAATCGCCCAGGTTGGAGTCATCCTCCTCACCGATCGGCGTTTCCAGGGAAGCCGGTTCTCTGGCGATCTGCATGATCTCCATTACCTTATCCTCCGACATATCGAGAGCTGCTGAAAGTTCAGCCACTGATGGCTCATAGCCCAGCTCCAGAGTCAGCTTCCTCTGCATCTTGGACATCTTGTTGATCGTTTCAACCATATGCACCGGCACTCGGATCGTCCTTGCCTGATCGGCAAGCGCTCTCGTCACAGACTGGCGGATCCACCAGGTGGCATATGTACTCAGCTTATATCCTTTTGTGTAGTCAAACTTTTCTACTCCTTTGATCAGGCCCAGGTTTCCCTCCTGAACCAGGTCAAGAAAGCTCATGCCTCTTCCGGTATAACGCTTCGCGATGCTGACAACAAGCCTTAAATTGGCCTCAATTAAGCGTTCCTTCGCAGACACATCGCCCTCTGCCTTTCTCTTGGCAAGGCGCAGTTCTTCCTCAGCGCTGAGAAGCGGAACCGTACCGATCTCCTTTAAGTACATGCGCACCGGATCCTCTGTGCCGATTCCCTCTAAAAGGTCAATGGCATCCAGATCGATGTCTTCCTCTTCCCCATTTTTCATAAAGTCGTCGTCCACATCATCGAGAAGCAGCAGTTCATCATTGAGTGAAGTCTCATCAATCACTTCTGGAATCACGTCGATGTTGTTCTGTTCCAGATAGCTGTAAATCTGCTCCATCTGTTCTGTTGACAGGTTGTCGGCGGCAAAAAAGTCATTAATCTCCGCAATGTCCAGAGCATTCTGCTTCGTTTTTGCCAGATCGACAAGTTTTCTTAACTTTTCTAAAAAATTGTCTTTCTCTTTCTCCACGAGTTAACGTCCTTTCGCTATCAGAAGCTTTTGTAAAAGTTTACCGACTTTATATTATAAACTAACCCTCTACATTTTTCAACATATTTTTTCTTACCATGGACACGCATTCAAACCTGAAACTCCCGCGGCTGCAGCGCTCCTGCTGTCCTTCCTTTTATCGGGCGTTGCCGCCACCATCTCGTTCTGCCCTGTAAAGCTGAGCATAAGCGTGTCTGCCGAGTTTACCGCCGCTGAGAGCAGATTCTGCATGATTATAGGAAGCGCCATACTAAGAAGCTGTCTCTGAAATGTTCTTTCACTCTTCGTGCCTCATCACCCTTATCTCTTCCCTCAGGTTTTCGATGCAGACCTCTGTCACTGCTCCGCCGTATTCTCCATCCAGAGTCCAGTCCACCGCCTCCTCGCTCTCTATCACAAGCCTCGATGTCTTGAACCTGTAGACACAGTCATTTTCCCCCTCTTTATTGATCAGGTAGGCAACAATGCTCTGAATGTCCTTAGGGGTTCTCGGCGTGCGCACAAGCATCACCTCAAACTCACCGTCATTGAGGGCCACTCCCGGGGGCACCAGGCTTTTAAAGCCTCCGATGCTCATGGTGTTTGTCACCATTCCCAGAATAAACTCCTCCTCCAGCGTCTGGCCGTTCCAGTGAAATTTCAGGCGGTAGGATTTAAGCCCCGCAATCCGTCTCACAGCCTCCAGCATATACGCCTGATGCCCCAGCACATTTTTTGTCTCCTGGGATGTTTTATAGGAAACCTCTGTAAATGCTCCAAACGCGGCCACATAGACAAAATATCTGTCAGCCCCGAATCTTCCTATGTCCACAGCAAAGGGGCTTCCGTTCACGGCCTCCTCGGCTGCCTTCATCATATTTTTCGAAATTTTCAGGCTGGCTGCATAGTCATTAGTAGAGCCTGACGGAATGTATCCTATCACCGGCCTTTTTTCTCTGTCCAGAGTCATGAGTCCGGAGACAACCTCATTGAGGGTTCCATCTCCGCCGCTGCAGACAAGAAGAGCCACACTGTCTCCGCTGTTTCCCGCCTTCTTTTTTGCATCTCCCTGAGCCTGAGTTACATGAACCGTAACTTCATAACCGACTCTGACAAACAAATCGAGAATATCCATCAGCCTTGTTCTGAGCTTCTCACGCCCGGATCTGGGATTCATAATAAACAGCATTTTTTTCATAATTCAGAACTCCTTCATCTACTGTTCCGGCTGTCCCCCGTTTCAGTAAGAGCAGTCTGGCGGCCTGCCCCCTGCGCCTTTGTACTTTGCTTTTTTTTCGTCTCTTTTCTATTTTCTATTTCCTGCTTCTCAGTATTCCTCGTCAGAACCTTGGTATACGCCTGAAATGCATTGGGCAGGGGATATTTTTCGAGAATGTCCTCCATCTGCTCCATGGGATAGAGCTTTGGCAGTTCTCTTTTTATCATAACACGGAACCCTGTCATATGCCACTCCACATGAGAAAATATATGGACGGATTCTGCCAGAGGCTCAATGGAGCTGATATCCTCCCGGTCAATTCCGAGAGCCTCCGGGATTTCCTGTTCCTTCAGATGGCCCGGCAGATTCGGGAACTCATAGAGGGATGCCAGAAGGCCTCTGGAGCTTCGCTTCCTGATGGCAGCTTTGCCCTCATATTCAATGAGAAATACCGTTTTTTCCTCCCTGCGCCTCTCCTTTTTTCCCGACTTTACCGGAATTTCGCGGATCGTCCCGTTTCTCCTTGCCAGGCAGAGGGTTTCAAACGGGCACCGGCTGCACAGGGGTTCCCCTGCCGGAGTACAGACAATCGCTCCCAGCTCAATGAGGGCCTGGTTAAAATCTCCCGGCCTTTTCTCTGGAATGATCTCCCTTATCTCCTTTTCCATCTGCTTTTTTACAGACTGTTTTCCAATATCCTCCCGGCTCTCAAGCAGCCTTGAAATGACCCGGAGCACATTTCCGTCCACGGCCGGCTCTGCCATCTGGAATGCAATCGATGCAATCGCCCCCGCCGTATAGCTCCCGATCCCCGGAAGCTTCAAAAGCGCTTCATAGGAAGCAGGCAGTCTGCCCCCGTACTGCTCCACGCAGATCTGGGCCGCCTTCTTCAGATTTCTGGCTCTGTTATAATATCCCAGTCCTTCCCAGAGCTTTAAGAGAGTTTCCTCCTCCACCTGCGCCAATGCCCTCACATCCGGCAGAGCCTCCATAAAACGGGCAAAGTACGGTTTCACAGCCTCCACCCTTGTCTGCTGAAGCATGATCTCCGAGATCCAGACGCGGTAAGGCTCCGGTTCCTCCCTCCACGGAAGCACCCGGCGGTTTTCATAGTACCATAAAAGGAGGGGCTCCCTCACGGCCGTCAGGCGCTCCCGCCGGCTCATGGGGTATCCCTCTCTCTCCACAGTCACAAGCCTGTCATACAGGCGCTTTACATACTGATTTTCCATTCTTCCTCCTGCCTGCCGGCCTACTGTCCTGCCTCATAGCTTACCGTCTGCCTCATAGCTTACTTCCCTGCCTCATACTTACTGTCATTCCTCATAAAAGAAGGGATGCCGTATAATGACTGCACATCCCCAATCCTTCATTTATATCTGCTGTATGGCACAGTCCTAGACATAGCCGTAAATTCCTCTGACAGAAACCTCTCCGGAGAGCACCCGTCTTACCGTCGTGTCCTCCATCTCAACCAGGAGCTCGCCCTCCCTGTCAATGCCGATAGCCGTTCCGCTGTATTCGCCTGCCGGATCCAGCACGCGCACCGTCCGCCCGCAGTTTGCCAGCTTTCCGTTGTAGTCTTCCAGAAGCCCGCTCATATCTGTGGTTTTCATGAACACCTCGTAATATCTCTCAAAGGCCGCCATCACTGCGCTGATCAGAAGGCTCCTCTTCGTCTTTTTTCCCGTCTCCGTAAAAATAGAGGCAGCCACTCCCCGGATCTCCTCCGGAAATTCTTCCATATTTACATTAATTCCAATTCCCACTGCCACATAGTTGATGCAGTCGGGATCTGCACTCATCTCTGTCAGAATTCCGCAGATCTTCTTCCCGCTCATCACAATGTCGTTGGGCCATTTGATCAGAGACTCCGCTCCCGTGCACTCTCTGATTCCATCGGCTACCGCCAGGGCCGCCACCAGCGTCAGCATGGATGCATGGACAGGGGCCATGTTCGGCCGTAAAATCAGGGTCATAAAAATACCTGTTCCCCGCGGGGAATCCCAGGCCCTTCCTCTTCTGCCCTTGCCTCCTGTCTGTCTTTCTGAAACCACCAGGGTTCCATGCACTGCCCCGTTTTCAGCCGCCTTCTTGGCAGCCGTGTTGGTGGAATCCACCTCGTCCAGATAGAGGATTTCCCTCCCAGCCCAGGAGCCGCGTATGCTGCTCAGTATCTCTGCCTGGCTTAATATATCTCCTGCCGTTTTCAGCCTGTAGCCTCTGTTTCTGACGGCCTCAATCTCATATCCCTCCGCCTCAAGCTGTCTTACTACCTTCCAGACTGCTGTCCGGGATACCTGAAACCTCTCGCACAGCTCCTGTCCGGAAATATAGCCGTCTGCCTCTTTTAAATATCTGAGAATCTCTGTCTTCATTACTGTCTACCCCCAAAGGATGGATGCCGCACTCATCACTGCCATCAGAAAGAGAGCTGCGGACGCGATAAAAAGCAGGATTTCCGGAACACGCCATTCCCCTCCTGCTGCCTGTCTGTCTGTTCTGCTGAGGGCATTGGAAAGGCAAAGTCCGGCTCCCAGCAGAAAAATAACCGGAAAAACCGCTCTGTTTGCATCCGGATTCAAAAATACAAGGACAGAGAGAATCACGATGGCAATTCCCACTCCAATATCTGTCATTTCCCTTCCAAATGTGGATCTCCTCTTTTCCTTCTGCCTTTCTGTCATAAGCATATTACACTCCTAACGTCACAGCCATTATCGCCTCAGCGGCACCAAATTTTCAAACTCTTCTCTATTCTACCTGAATGTTTGGCGATTGTCAAAAGTTCTTAGATTCTAAACCCTGTCATACTGCCTGTCCCTGGGGCATATATTTTTATATGTCACATGAGTGCGCAGCCTGCAGAAGCTGCCTGCCAAATTTTTCAGGGGGGATTTTATGATTATTCATCCAGTTTTCGGAGCCATCATGAGATACAGAATTGTCCAGAATGCGGCAGAGGCCTACTACCGGTATAAGATGAAGCGCCCCTGCTTCATTATGGAGCAGAACAGCCGGTGGACGTTAGTGACCATTGAGCGGTAGGCCGAAACGGGCAATCCTGCGATCAACAAAGGCGGAGACTTGTTTTAAGCCTCCGCCTTTCATATCTCTCTAGCTCTGTCTGCCTTTTCCTGACTCTTACTCTTAAGGATTCTCGTCCTTTGCCCCAACCTCTGCCAGAGATTTCACAAGACCGGCGATTCCCTGAATCTCAGACGGAATGATAATCTTGGTGGCCTTTCCGTCAGCGGCCTTGGCAAATGCCTCCAGACTCTTTAACTGAAGCACCGCATTGTCTGCGCCGGCTTCCTTGATGAAACGGATACCGTCTGCATTCGCCTGCTGTACCTTTAAGATAGCCTCGGCACGTCCCTCTGCCTCCTTGATCATCTTCTGCTTTTCAGCCTCGGCGCGCAGGATGGCAGCCTCCTTCTCAGCCTCTGCCTCCAGGATGGCGGATTCCTTCTGTCCCTCTGCCACAAGGATGGTGGATTTCTTCTCACCCTCTGCCCTGAGGATAGCCTCTCGCCTCTCCCTCTCCGCTTTCATCTGCTTTTCCATGGCATCCTGAATGGCTGCCGGCGGAATAATATTCTTTAACTCTACGCGGTTTACCTTGATTCCCCACGGATCTGTGGCCACGTCGAGAGCTGCCCTCATCTTTGTGTTGATCGTTTCTCTGGAGGTGAGCGTCTGGTCAAGCTCCAGATCTCCGATAATGTTTCTGAGCGTCGTGGCAGTCAGATTTTCAATCGCCATAATAGGATTTTCCACACCGTAGGCGAACAGCTTCGGATCGGTGATCTGGAAGAATACGACCGTGTCAATCTTCATGGTTACGTTATCCTTCGTAATAACCGGCTGCGGTGCGAAATCCACTACCTGCTCTTTCAAAATCACTCTCTTTGCCACATGGTCGATAAACGGCACTCTGAAATGCACGCCCACGGACCAGGTTGCCAGATAGGCTCCCAATCTCTCCACCACAAGGGCCTGAGCCTGCGGCACGATTTTGATACAGGAAAAAAGTATCAATAGCACGATGACCACAAGAATAATAAAAGCAATAAATGGCATACTACTGTCCCTCCTTGACTTTCCTCACCATCAGTTTGACTCCCTGAACCTCTGTGATCTCAACCAGAGCGCCCTCCTCAATGGGGCTTCCGTCTGAGGAGCGGGCCGTCCACTCCTGGCCCTCCACCACAGCTGCCCCCGAGGCGCTGTCATTGTCCACGGCCTCTGTGATCCTGGCCTTCTTTCCGATGAGCCCTTCCACATTCGTCTTTACCGTATTCTTATTGATATATCTCACGGCCAAAGGCCTGGTAAAAATAAGGAGCACACAGGAAACGATAAAGAACACAGCCACCTGCCCGTATCTCTCCATTCCTGTAAAGGTCAGAAAAAACGAAACGAGCGCTCCTATGGCAAACCAGATCGTGCAGAGATTCAGCGTCGCCGCCTCAATTCCTATCAGTATTACAAAAGCTGCCAGCCATACAACCCATTCCATAAATTCTCACTCCTCTCTGGCTGATCTTATGAACCAGGTTCTCACTGTATGTATGAGCTAGTATACCCTGTTTTCAGACTTTTTTCAAGCTTTGTCAGGAATATTTAAGAAAATTGTCAATATTTGACATAATTAATCTATCTTCTGCCCCTTCCCGTTTCTCCTCTGTCTCGCCGTTTCGTACATGAGGATGGAGGCCGCTACAGCCGCGTTCAGAGACTCCACCTTTCCCAGCATGGGAATTTTAATATATGCATCGGCCAGCTCTGCCGTCTCGTCGCTCAGCCCGTTGGCCTCGTTTCCAATCAGAAAGCCCGTACTCCCTGTATAATCCTGCTGGTCATAATTTTTCTCTCCCTTCAGATGAGCCGCGTACAGGCGGACACCGGCCTGCTTAACTCTTCTGACGGCGCCGGCCAGATCCTCCACATAGACGAAGGGAACCCGGTATACAGAGCCCATCGTAGAGCGGATTACCTTGGGATTATAGATATCTGCTGTGGTGCTGTTCATGATCACGCCTGTAATCCCGGCCCCCTCCCCGGCCCGCAGAATTGTTCCCAGATTTCCGGGATCCTGGAGGGTTTCCAGAATGACAAGCTGAGCCGGAGCCTTCTCCTGTGTATGTTCGTCTCCCTCCTTCCTCTCTCCCAAAATATCTGAGAGCTCATAGGAAAACTGCCTGCACAGTGCCAGAATGCCCTGGGGCGTCTGGGTATCGGCCATTGCCTTCATTACCTCGTCGGTCACTGTCTCATAGCGGCAGCCGGCAAGCAGGCGGTCTGCCTCCTCGCCCTGCTGCCTTAAAAAACTCTCTGTCACATAAGTGCGGTGAAGCCTCTCTTTCGGGAGCTCCGAGAACATCTTCTCGCCCTCTACGATAAACAGCCCGCTCTCTCTTCTGGCTTTCGCCCTTTTGGCAATCGCCGATACCTGCTTCACCTGTGAATTTGACGTGCTGGTTATCATGAGCGCACCTCCGAAGCGTGCTCCTCCCTGCTCTCAAGCGCCTCGACCTCTTCCAGCCACAGGCGGCTCGCCGCATCGCTGGGCATCCTCAGATCTCCGCGGGGCGATACTGCCGCGGAGCCTACCTTAGGGCCGTCCGGCAGGCAGGAACGCTTAAACTGCTGATTGAAAAATCTCCTGTAAAATACCTTGAGCCATTTGAGAATGGTTTTTCTGTCATAGGCTCCGTCAAAAGCAAAGACGGCCAGTCGGAAAATCTTGCCGGGATGGTATCCGTATCTGAGAATGTAGTAGAGGAAGAAGTCGTGAAGCTCATAGGGCCCTACCAGATCCTCTGTCTTCTGGGCAATGGTTCCGTTGTCCTCCGGCGGAAGCAGCTCCGGGCTCACCGGAGTGTCGAGAATGTCGAGAAGCACGTTTTTAAGCTCCTCCTCCCCGCAGGTGTCAGCAAAGTACCTTACCAGATGGCGCACCAGTGTCTTCGGCACGGAGGCGTTGACGCCGTACATGGACATATGATCCCCGTTGTAGGTGGCCCAGCCCAGCGCCAGCTCCGACATGTCTCCTGTGCCGATGACCATTCCTCCGGCCTGGTTTGCAATATCCATGAGAACCTGCGTCCTCTCTCTGGCCTGGGAGTTTTCATAGGTCACATCGTGGACGGAAGGATCGTGGTTGATATCCCGGAAGTGGGTATTGACTGCATCGCGGATGTCCACCTCCATCAGCGTCGCCCCCAGCTTTCTCGTCAGAAGGCAGGCATTATTGTAGGTGCGGTCTGTGGTGCCGAAGCAGGGCATGGTCACAGAGTAAATCTGGCTCCTGGGAATCCCTGCCATGTCAAAGGCCTTCACGGTCACTAACAAGGCCAGAGTGGAATCAAGCCCTCCTGATATTCCCACCACGGCATTTTGGCAGTGGGTGTGAACCAGGCGCTTTTTCAGGCCCATGGCCTGAATCATCAGAATTTCCTCGCATCTTCTTGCCCTGTCGGCCTCATTGCCCGGCACGAAGGGGGATGGATCGACAAAGCGCTCCAGGCTGTCATAGCCGGAGTTTTTCGCTTCCTGCCCATTTTCCTCCCCCCATGTTTTTTCCTCATCGAGATCCAGCTCGAACTCCACGAAGAGATAATCCTCCCTGCCCTCTGTCTGGTAGGTCGTCATCCTCCTGCGCTCGCATTCCAGCCTCTCCAGATCAATGTCCGCGTAGATGGTCTCGTTCTCAAACCGCCTGGACTCCCGCAGGATATTTCCATTTTCCGCAATAATATTCTGTCCGCCGAACACCAGATCCTGGGTGGACTCTCCCTCCCCTGCATTGGCATAGACATAGGCGCACAGAAGCCTTGCAGACTGACCGGAAATCAGGCTTCTCCTGTAATCCGCCTTTCCCGTAGTCTCATCGCTGGCAGAACAGTTCACGATCACCGTGGCCCCTGCCGCCGCATGGGCAATACTCGGCGGGTTCAGAACCCAGACGTCCTCACAGATCTCAGCTCCCACTGCCAGGTTTTCCACATTTTTGCAGGAAAAAATAATCTTCGTTCCGAGGGGAATCTTCTGCCCGTCAAACTCCACTGTCACTGTGCCGAACTCCCATGGATTAAAATGGCGCCTCTCGTAGAACTCAGAGTAGTTTGGAATCCAGATTTTCGGCACAAGGCCCAGGATACGGCCGTTCTGGATGGCTGCCGCCACATTGTACAGCTTATTGTTATACTCCCACGGAAGTCCCACAAAAACCAGCATATCGCTTCCGGCAGTAAAGGCCGCAAGAGCCTTCAGCTCCCTCTTTACAGCCGTCAGAAGAGGCTTCTGGATAAACAGATCCCCGCAGGTGTAGGCAGTCAGACAGAGCTCCGGGAATACCATGATTTTGGCCTTCTTTTCCCTTCCCTCTCCGATCAGCCGGCAGATCTCCTCCCTGTTAAACTGCACATCGGCTACCTTTACCTCAGGAGTGGCCGCAGCCACCCGTAAAAATCCATCTCTCATTGTGTAATCTCCTTGTTTACTTCTTTTCGCAGAGCTGCCGTCCGGCAGATCCGCCTGCCTCTGCGGCATCGTTTCTTCTAATGTCGTTTCTTCTAATGTCCTTTTTTCTTCCTGTCTCCTGCCTGTCCCAGCCACCGGCCCCATTTCATATAGGCCAGATCCATGAGAACCGTCGTCGCCCAGGTTATGGGATAGCACCACATGACTGCATCAAAGCTGGGAAACAGAGGGACAAACAGATTAATATAAATCACCCGCAGCACGCACATGTTTCCCACGGAAATCAGCATAGTCTGCATGGATTTTCCCGCTCCTCTCATGGTTCCCATCAGAATCTGGTGGGCTGAAAGCAGGAGGTAAAACGGAACCATGACAATCATAGTCTTAAGCCCATAAGAAATGACTCCCGGATCCGAAGAAAAGATTTCCAGAATCGAGTGGGCTTTAAAAAACAGAAGCACAGACACACCTATCGTGTAGATGGAACAGATGACCATTCCCTGGAACAGCCCCTTCTTTACCCGATCCATCCTCCTGGCTCCGATGTTCTGTCCTGTAAAGGTCGTGGCGGCCATGCAAAAGCTCTGCATGGGCAGAACCACGAAGCCGTCCACTTTATTGTAGGCTCCGAAGCCCGCCATGGCCATGGCGCCGTACACATTTACATTAGCCTGGACAATCACGTTGGAGAGGGAGATAATCGACTGCTGTATGCCGCTTGGAATTCCCATATTCAGAATCCGCTTCATCATCCGGAAATCAATCTTCAGCTTTTTAAGCTCCAGACGGTAGATATCGTCTGAAGTCATCAGCGCCCACACCGTCAGTACGGCTGAGATAAGCTGGGAGATAATCGTAGCCCATGCCACGCCGTCCACTCCCATGTGAAGCTGGCTCACAAAGAGGAGATCCAGGACAATGTTTACTACCGATGACACGCACAGGTAGTAGAGAGGTCTCATAGAATCTCCCACCGCCCTCAGAATTCCCGCTCCCATATTGTAGACCAGATTGAAGGTGGCCCCCAGAAAATAGATCCTGAAATACAGATTGGAGTTTGCAAGCACCTCCTCCGGTGTTTTCATCCACCGCAGGATGACCGGGGAAAACGCCACTCCGACGACAGTCAGCACCACGCCTCCCACCAGGCTCAGGGCCATGGACGTGTGGACTGCCCAGCTCATCTTTTCTGCACTTTTGGCCCCGTAATACTGGGAAATAATCACTCCTGCTCCAACGGAAATTCCCATAAACATTCCGATAATCAGGTTGATCAGCGAGTTGCTGGACCCCACAGCCGCCAGGGCCTCGCTGCCGATAAACTGCCCCACCACCACAGAATCCACTGTATTATAGAGCTGCTGGAACAGATTTCCGATCAGCAGAGGGATGGAAAAGGCAATGAGCTGCTTCCATATTACCCCCTCTGTCATCAGGACGCTGTTCTTCTTTTGTTTTTTCATTTAACCCCTCCCTCACGCTCAGTTATTTTTCATTATACACATGTTTCTGATAAAAAGGAACTGGTTGGGGAAAAGATCATCTGCCTGTACTTAATGTATTCCTGTCAGATCCCTGATTACCTGGCCGGCGATCATGATTCCGGCTGCCGGCGGGACAAAGGACACACTGCCGGGAATGGCCCGCTTTCTGGGAGCCTGCGCGTCTTCCTGGGGATGCCCTTTTTCCAGACCGTCTTTGGGAACATCTCCGGCAGGCTCCTGCTCTTCCGTCTGAGCAGAGGGGGGAACCGGCTTTAACGGCGGCTCTGTGGAATACAAAACCTTAAGCGACTCGATTCCTCTTTTTTTCAGCTCTCTCCTCATTACCCTGCACAGAGGGCACACAGATGTTTCCGTAATATCCGCAATTTTAAACAGCCCCGGGTGCAGCTTATTGCCGGTTCCCATGGATGCGATCAGAGGAATCCCATGCTTCTTTGCAAATTCTGCCAAAGCGAGCTTTGCCGCCACCGTATCGATGGCGTCCACAATATAATCCAGCTTCTCTGTCACCCCGCAGAGCAGCTCCTCGAGATTTTCCGGAAGCACGAAGGCCTCGATTGTGATAACCTCCGTATTCGGGCAGATCTCGTGGATGATATTCTCCATCACCTTTGTCTTAAATTTCCCTATGGTGCTCTGAAAGGCTACACTCTGGCGGTTTATATTGCTCCTCGAGACCACATCGCTGTCTGCCAGCACCAGCCGTCCGACGCCTCCTCTGGCCAGGGCCTCTATACAGTGGGAGCCCACTCCCCCCACGCCGAATACGGCTACCGTACTCTCCCCCAGACGGCTCAGCCCCTCTGTCCCAAGGAGCATCCCGGCCCTCTCAAATTCTTCCATTTTTTCTGTATGCATAGCTAAAACAGAGGGATGCGGCGGGCATCCCTCTTCCTCCTTGTTGTTTTATGATTGTGCAGCCCTTCCTGCAGGCTCTGGCTCTCGCAGCCTTCAGAACCTCCTGGCCGGCAGCCTGTGTGCGGAAATGCTGCCTCTTCCCGTGACTATTATTAACGCTATTGCTGTTTTCGTCAAGCCTTTTTGCCAGGATCCGCCCGGCGGAAATTATCCGGCACCTATCCCGTGAAAACCTGCTACTCCATCGGCGCCTGATAAAATTTTCCGTAAAACTGGGTGGTTTTAAACTGGTTAACGATAACATGAGGATCCGCCTCTCTCATCAGAGCTACTATGTCAGCCGCCTCATAGGCAGACACAACGGTGTGGAGGACGTACATCTTCCGCCCGCTGTAGCCGCCTACAGCCTCCACACAGGATATTCCATGACGGTACTGTCCCACATAGGCCTTCATCACCTGCTCTGCCTTTTCCGTCGTGATCTGGAGCGTCACCCTCTCGTACCTGTGATGGAAGGAGGAGATGGTCTTTGTGCTGATGAACTGGAAGATGATAGAGTAACCGGCTCCCATCCATCCGAAGATCAGTCCAAAAATACAGAACAGCACCACATTTCCCACAAAAACCCAGGTCCAGATAGACTGTCCTGTCTTGTTTGACACATAGAGGGCGATAAAGTCCGTCCCCCCTGTGGAGGCATTTCCCTTAAGAGCAATCACGATGGACGTGCCCAGTAAGAAGCCGCCGAAAATAACATTGAGCATGATGTCGTCAAACATCGGGGTAAAGTGAAATATCTGAAGAAAGAGGCTGGAGCAGGCAACCTGAATCAGTGAAAATACGGTAAACCTGAGGCTGATGCTCCGGCTGCACAGCAGGGCAACCGGTATATTGAGAGCCAGCATGCCCAGCGAGGTGGAAAAGCTGTGGCCAAAGAGAGAGGTCACCATATCGATCAGAATTGCGATCCCTGTAAAGCCCCCTGACAGAAGTCCTGCCGGCCGGATAAATACCTGGATCACAAAGGACTGCAGAAGAGCAGACAGCACCACCGCTGCCAGGGTCACTGCATTCCTCACCTTCTTTTTCTTTCCCAGTTTCTTTATATTTGCTGCAGCCTGAAATACTCCCATTTTATTTTCCTCCGCTTGCCGGTGCGCTCCGGCTTTTTCACCATACATTATACCTATACATTATAAATATCTTTCCCAGAATCCCCCAAAACTTGCCGCAATGAAAAGCGCAGCTGCAGCCCCCAAAAGCGGCGTTTTCCTTCCCGCCGCAGTCCGATCCCCGCGGAGCGTTTTTATATAAAAAAGAACCGTTTCTCCCCCTAGAAAACGGCTCTTTTGGTCACGTTCTGCAGACCGATACATTGAATAGTTTTGCTTTGTTCAATATAACATTTTAAAACAAATCTGTCAATGCATTTTCTGTCATTTTGCACAATTTTAGTGACAGTTCAGCCATGCGAAGATTAGGACAGGAAAATGCGTTGAAAGCGTGCTTTCATAAGAGTTTTCCTGTCCTAATCTTCATAGGGCGGACGCCAGACGCTTCTTGTCCGCTTCAAGCGGGCAAGAAGATATATGGCTGAACTGTTACCAATTTTATCATTTCTTAACATATAAATGTATCATTTTTTCACATTGTAAAATTTTTGTTCTGGGGCTCTCATATTTCAGTGCAAACCTGAGCATACTTTCCAACATAAAACGCTGCGGCCCGAACGTCTGTCCCAGACTGTCGGCCATCTTTTTTCGCTGCAGCCCTATGAGAGGAGTTTTTTCATGGAAATTTCTAATAAACTGGAGGTAAATCTGCGTCATTTTCATCAGCTCCTGCGGGTAAATGAAAATTTTGATGTGGTATACCGCGTGGTTCGGGTGGGGGATCGGGACGCCTGTGTCTATTTCGTGGACGGCTTTGTGAAAGATGACACACTTTTGAGAATTCTTCAGGGCTTTTCCGCGGTCAGAGCCGATACAATGCCGAAAACAGCCCACGATTTCTCCAAACTCTATATCCCCTACTGTGAGGTGGGGCTCCTGACGGACGATGAGCAGATAGCGGTGCAGATCTTATCCGGCGTGCCCTGTCTTTTTATCGACGGCTATGACAAATGCTTTGCCATCGACTGCCGTACTTATCCGGCCAGAGGAGTGGCAGAGCCTGACAAGGACAAGGTTCTGCGCGGATCCCGGGACGGCTTTGTGGAGACGCTTGTGTTCAACACGGCCCTGATCCGGCGGCGCATCCGCGATCCACAGATGACCATTGAGATCATGCAGGCAGGCGATAAATCTCACACAGACATCGCCCTCTGCTATATGGATGGAAGGGTTGACAAAGAGCTTCTCTCCCGGATCAAAGGCAGGATTGAAAACCTGCAGGTGGACGCTCTGACTATGAACCAGGAGAGTCTTGCCGAGTGCATTTATCCCTACAAATGGTACAATCCTTTCCCAAAATTCCGTTTTTCCGAAAGGCCTGACACGGCGGCAGCCTCTATTCTGGAGGGCAGTCTTGTGATTCTGGTGGATAATTCGCCGGCTGCCATGATCCTGCCGTCCTCAATTTTCGACATTGTGGAGGAGGCGGACGATTACTATTTTCCGCCTTTTACAGGAACTTATCTGCGCCTTTCCAGACTGGTGATCTCCTTCCTCACCCTGTTTCTGACGCCTGTGTGGCTGCTGTTTATGCAGAATCCCCAGTGGATTCCCCACTGGCTGGAATTTATCCGCCTCTCTGACGAGATCCATGTGGCGCTGATTTTCCAGCTGCTGATTCTGGAATTTGCCATAGACGGACTGCGGCTGGCGGCAGTAAACACCCCCAGCATGCTGACAACTCCCCTGAGCGTGATCGCCGGAATCGTGCTGGGTGAATACTCCGTTAAATCCGGCTGGTTTAACAGTGAGACCATGCTCTACATGGCCTTTGTGACAATCGCCAACTACTCCCAGTCCAGCTATGAGCTGGGATATGCCCTCAAATTTATGCGGGTGCTTCTGCTGATTCTGACCTCTGTCTTTAACCTGTGGGGCTTCATTGCAGGAACTGTTTTCTGCCTTGCCGCCCTCATCTTTAACAGGACAATCGCAGGAAAGAGCTATATTTACCCGCTGATCCCCTTCAGCTTTTCTGAACTGAAAAAAAGAATCGTCCGGACAAGGCTGCCACACACAAGAAATTAAATTCCGTCGTTTCTTCGTTTCTTCTTTTTCACTCAAGAGCGGCCTTCAGCCGCAGCAGAGCCTCCTCATACTGGCTGGAGGGTAGGGATGCGCAGGAGAGCAGAAGCCGTTTTACTCCTGCCTCCTCCCCGCACTGCTCTCCCTGTTCCACTGTGCGGATTCCCACTCCCGACGCCTTGGCGCGCTCCCTGATCTCCCTGTGTGAAAGTTTCGTCTTAAGCTCCATCAGCACAAGAAATCCTGCCTCTCCCAGACAGGCCTTCGCCTTATCCCCGAACACTTTCTCAATTTCAGCTCCAAGGAGCTTTGCCTTCTGGCTGTACAGCCTTCTGGATTTTCTTATCTGCCCTTCCAGGTGGCCGTCCCGGATAAACTGACAGAGAGCAATCTGTTCTGCCTTTGACGCTGTCTGGTTATAAAATTTTCCTCTATTTTTATATACGTCCAGGAGTTCAGGCGCAAGCACCATAAAACTCAGACGGATGGACGGCAGAAGAAGCCTGGAAAATGTCCCCATATAGACTACCCCGCGCCCTCCCGAAAGCCCCTGAAGGGATGAGACAGGACGGCTGTAATAGCAGAACTCACTGTTATAGTCATCCTCAATGATAAGGACATCCCGCTTCCTGGCCTCCCTTATAAGTTCCATCCGCTCTCTCATCCCCATCACATCTCCCCAGCTTGTCAGCTGTGACGGCGTCAGATAATAGATGCTGCCGGGAGCAGGCATTTTCCCCTCTGCGGGCATTCCGGTGACATGAAAGCCGTGATCCTCGAAAATCGTGCGGCCCTGATGGAATCCCGGGTTATGCATGATCACCTGTCTCCTCTCCTTTACCATGGGGCAGAGGATATTCAAAAGACTCTGCACGCCTGCTCCCACCACAATCTGCTCCGGCGTACAGATCACATTTCTGTGGCGGTTCAGATAGCGGCAGAGTTCCTCCCTCAATTCAGCCTCTCCCTGAGGTTCGCCGTAGGAAAGCAGCCTTTCATCCTGCCTGAGGGCGCTCTTTACATACCGCCTCCACACCTCGAACCGGAAACTTTCCCGATCGACACGGGAAGAAGAGAAGTCAAAGGGAAGCTCTGCCTCTCTCTCCTGCTTTCGGTTCTCCCACTCCTCTTTTTGGGCCTTGGCAAATTCTGTCACATAGTAGCCGCTTTGAGGCCTTGACACAATATATCCCTCCGCAGCCAGCATCATATAGGCCGTTTCCACCGTTGTCCTTGAAAGCTCAAGCTGTACGGAACATTTCCGGATGGACGGCAGTTTCGTTCCCGGCCGCAGCATGCCTGAGCGGATCAGCTCCCTGTAGTACTCATATACCTGAAGGTACAGCAGATCCTGACCGTTCCCCCCATCTCCCAGAACCAGTCTTTTCTCCTCTCTGGCTGTCTTCCCCAGCCTTACCGTCTCTGTCAGTGGCATTTTCCGATTCAATCCATTCTCCCCATTTCCTGATTTTGCTGTTTTTGTCTGTCAATCTTTTTCATCATACCATCAATTTCTGTGAAAGTCACTTTTTCTTTCTGTTTTTTCTTTACCCCAGGCGGAGTTTTCCCTTATAATAGAGCCGTCGCTTGAAAGGCTTGCTCTCTGTCTCTTTTTCCTGTCAGAACCGGAGGCAAAAAAAAGCGGCGGGAGAAAAAACGGACAGGCCCAAAGATGTTCCCCGAGGCACATTGAAGCAGCCTGCTGTCTGCCCAGCGGCAAATATGAAACACAGAAATGGAGATATAACTATGACTCAACCAAACACGCTCCGAGGCATCCTGTCTGCCCTGGCAGGCGGCATCCTCTGGGGATTTTCAGGAACCTGCGGACAGTTCCTCTTTTCCTTTGAAGCCGTCGACCCCTCATGGCTCACCGTCACGAGAATGCTTTTCGCCGGAATCGTCCTGTTAGCTGTATCCTTTCCCGGCCACCGCACTGCCATGAAAGGAATCCTGACAGAAAAAAGCAGCCTGATCAGACTGCTTCTCTTTTCTGTCCTCGGTCTTACGACCTGCCAGCTTACCTACCTGACTGCCATCTCCTATTCAAATGCTGGTACCGCCACAGTTCTTCAGTACCTGGGGCCTGCCCTGATCATGGTCGTCTCCTGTTTTCTGGCAAGGCGGCTGCCTTCAGGGAAGGAGGTATTTGCCATTGTTCTGGCCGTCTCAGGCACCTTTCTGCTGGCAACCCACGGTAAGCTAGATTCTCTGGTCATCTCTCCAGAAGGGCTTTCCTGGGGACTTTCCTCTGCCGTTGCCCTCGTACTCTATACCATGCTTCCGGGCAGTCTCATCGCCCGCTGGGGAAGCACCGTTGTCACTGGCTATGGGATGCTCATCGGAGGGATCTTCCTCTTCTTTCTGACCGGATACTGGAATTATCGCATATCCTTTTCCCCTGCCATGGTGATGGGTGTGGCAGCTATTGTCGTTCTGGGAACAGCTCTGGCCTTTACGCTCTATCTTCAGGGGGTCAGCGATATAGGCTCCGTAAAGGCCAGCATGCTGGCCTGTATTGAACCTGTTTCCGCCACTGTGATTTCCGCGCTCTGGCTGCACACCAGCTTCACGACTGTGGACATTGCCGGGCTTGCACTGATTGTCACAGCAGTCCTCATGCTCAGCCGGAAAGGGAAGGGTACAGAATGAATCAGGGACGCTATCTCATAGGGGAAGTAAGCAAAATTACGGGTATTTCCAAGGATACCCCGCATTTTTACAGCAAGACGGGGCTTCTCGTGCCAGATTACACCGATGAGTCCAACCAGTACCGCTATTATTCCCGTTTCAATCTCTGGCAGCTGGATATTATTACCACCTGCCGGAAACTGAATATTCCTCTGAAACGGATTCGCCAGATTCTGGGCTCCCATGACAATAAGAAGGTTACAGAGCTTTTAATGGAATACAGAAGTGAGGCACTGCGGCTCAGCGATTTTTACAGACAGGTAGCGGACGACATCTCCTGGTATGAGGCTGAGAATGAAAAAATTGATGAGGCTGCCCGTTCTCTGGATCACGGCATTTCCGAAATCCGCCTCAAAACCCTTCCGGCCGAGACGGTAATTGCCGGAGTGATGAAGCGCGACGAAACCTCCTACCATGCGAATCTTCAGGAGGCTGTGAGTACCGGGCTGCAAAGGGCCGGATCTATCCGGCGCAAATACGGCTACATGATTGATCCGCAGTTTATGTGTCAGGGACAGTTTTATAAATTCCGGGAATACATCAAGCCAGACGGCGTTCCTCTCCCTCTTGAAAACCCGGACACACTCTATACAATACCGGCCGGAAAGTATGCTGTTTTTATTCTGCATATTATGGATGATCAGGCTGACTTCGGGCCATTTCTCAGATGGCTTGATGAAAATGGCTGGGAAACAGATGCCGTATACGCTGATGAGCTGGGAATGCAGCTTTTCGATTACATAAAGGATTACTACTGCGAGGTGAAGGCTCACCTGGTAAAAAAGAACTGAGGGATCAGAATCCGTCCCCAAAAGAGTACTCCGCCGTCTGAATCTCGCCTCCGGAAATTTTCCTTCCACTAAAATTTTATCTTGACTGTGTAGTTACTCCATACTTTATGATATCCACCAAAAGAAAGGAGAATTGACTATGCAGCAGCCATCTATATGGAACCGCCTCATCAAGCTATCGCTACCTGTCATGTTTTCGCTCCTGATTCAGTCCATCTACAATATCGCTGACAGCTATTTTGTCGCCCGGTATTCTTCTGACGGACTGGCAGCCCTTTCCCTGATTTATCCGATTCAGCTCTTTATGACAGCTCTCGCCACAGGTACCGGAAGCGGACTCGGTCTTCTGGTATCTCACATGGACGGACAAAAAGCAGGGGGCTCCTCTGAAATGATCAGAGAGAAACATTCTCTGATTGCCAGCGGCCTTTTTCTCGGGATTTTCAACTATCTCATCTTTACCCTGACAGCCATGTGGGGAATCTGCGGATACTTTTCCATTTCCTCCAGTCAGCAGGCCGTCAGGGAAAGCGGACTTCAGTATGCCCATATCGTATTCCTGTTTTCCTTTGGCCTGTTTGCAGAGGCTAATGCCACCAAGCTCCTTCAGGCAAAAGGAAACACCGTTCTGCCCATGCTTGCCCAGATTGCCGGAGCCGTTTTGAATATCCTCCTGGATCCCATTCTGATCTATGGCCTCTTCGGACTTCCCGCCATGGGAATACGTGGAGCTGCTATCGCCACCGTTCTCGGGCAGTGGCTGGCCATGTTCATCGTGATCCTCCCTGTTTTCCGGCGTTTTCCCGTGTTCAGCGGACGTGTGCTGCCTGCTGACTGCATTAGAATTTACCGGGCAGGGCTTCCGGCTATCGCCATGCAGTCCCTCAACACTCTCTATATTGTCGGACTCAATCTGGTCCTGAAGCAGTTTTCTGAGAGCGCAGTTTTAGTTCTGGGCATCTACTACAAGCTTCAGACCTTTTTCTTCATTCCCCTCATGGGGCTTCAGCAGGTTATCCTGCCTTTAATCAGTTTTTACCACGGAGCAGAACAGCCCCAGCGGGAGCGGCAGGTGCTTGGCTGCTCCATAAAACTCTCCCTGGCTGTCATGCTCACCGCCCTGGGTGCATTTATGATCGCCCCCGAAGGCCTTCTTTCCATCTTCACAGCCGAACTGGCTGTCCTCTCCATCGGCTGCATCGGGCTTCGGATCATCTCCCTCAGTTTCCCGTTCGCCGCCCTGGGAATGATGTATACCGTATATTTTCAGAGCGCCGGGCGAGGGAGAACCAGCCTGCTGGTGACTGTGCTTCGCCAGGTCGTTCTCCTGGTCCCCCTGGCCTGGCTGTTCCACTATAAGGGGCTGACCTTTGTCTGGTTTACTTTTCCTGTCACGGAAATTTTTGTGGCAGCGGTATGTCTTATGCTGGATCGCCCGCGGCCGGCTACATGGGCCCGAAATGAATTGCCTGCGCGATAATCAAAAGCACAGCTCCCACCAGAAGCCAGATGAGAAACAGCTTCCACATAAATTTCATCCATCTGTCATATGGAATATTCGCCGCGCTGATAATGCCCATCAGAGCGGTGGAGGTGGGCAGTACATAGTTGCAGAAGCCATCCCCGAAGTTAAAGGCCAGAACCGCCGTCTGCCTGGTCACGCCCAGCAGATCGGAAAGCGGCGTCATAATCGGCATCACCGCTGCCGCCTGCCCGCTTCCCGATGTGAGAAATACATTGATAATCGTATTGGCCAAAAGCATAGCCGGAGCCTGAAGAACGGACGGGACGCTGGAAAGGCCGCCTGCCAGTGCATGAACCACTGTGTCAATAATATTCCCCGCAGTCAGAATGCTTCCGATTGCCGTTGCCATTCCGATAATAAATGCCGCGCTCAGCATTTTTTTGCAGCCGTCCAGGAAGTCCTTTGAAATTCTGGACGGGCCAAATCCGGCAATCGCACCGGCAGCGATGGCAAGCCCCAGGAACATGGCGGCTGTTTCCTCCATATCCCAGTCAAGCTTCACTCCCCCGTATACAATTGCTATGAGAGCTGCAAAGAAGGCTGCCATAATCAAAGCTTTCCGAAGGTTCATGCTTCCAAAGGATTCCAGATCTGCGCGATCCTTAAAATCACTCTGTCTGTCCAGATCGTACATGGGGCTTAATTCCGGATTTTTGTGAATCCTCATGGCATATCGGATCAGATACACATTCGTGACCACGTAGAACACGCCGAAACAGACAAACCGGTATCCAATACCTGAGTACAGCGGCAGCTCCGCAATCTTCTGTGCCACGATGGTGGTATTGATGTTTAACGGACCTGTGGAAAATCCCACAGCTCCTCCCAGCAGAATAATGGATGCGCCTGTGATGGAATCAAGCCCCATCGCCATGGCAAGCATTACCATAATCGGCGCAAAGGCGATAAACAGGTTAACCCCCTGGGTGGTGCAGATCAGACCGAATACCAGTGTCAGAGGGGGGATAAAAATATAGAGCCTGCCGGAAAAGGTTTTAGCCAGCTTTGCCACAACCGCGTGAAGCGCCCCGGTCTGTGTCACCATATGGAAGGCTCCTCCCGCAAACAGAATCACCAGCATCAGGTCGATCTGCTTGATGAATGCCTTGACAATATACAGCGGTATCAGAAGCGGATTTACAGGTGTCCTGGCAATATAGGAAAACTGGCTCGGATCAATGATCTTAATCCCCTCTGCATTCTCAAATCTTGCATACTCCCCGGCCGGAATGATCCAGGTCAGAGCAACTGCCGCCAGAATAATGGTGAAAATGATCACAAAGGTATGGGGCATCTTAAATGGTTTCTTCGTTTTTTCGCTCATATGTGTTGTCCTCTCTTTTGCAGCTCTATGAAAAAAGGGCTGTACATTCAATCATTTAAACTGCGTATTCTCTGCTCCTGTATTTCCTTCTGCAGGACGGAGACCTCCCTCTCCTGCCGGAGCTTCTCCCTGAATTCCTCCTTTATCTTTTTCAGATAATCAGGATTTTCAATTAAATCAGCAGCAGTTCCCGCCAGAATCCTGGCTCCGTAAACGACAGCGCTGTGGGCCTCCTCTGTCTTTCCAGCCTTTAAAAACTGTTCCGAGTGTGAAGCTGTCCCTTCCTCCACAAATGCAACGCGGATGCAGGAGCCTGGTATTCTGTGCATGATGTTTCCGAAATCCGTGGAACCTGTCTTTTCCCTGGGTGCCCGGATTCTGGGTGCTCCCGCCTCCTCGGCATTCTTCATCAGCAGATCATTAAGGCCGATGCAGGGAATTTTACTGTCGATGGCTTTTTCCTCTATAATCTCAACCTCGGTCTCTGTCATCATGGCCGCCCCTTTCAGCACCTTCTTAAACCGTTCTGCCACTGTATCCAGACAGGCTCTGCTGTATGAGCGGATGTAGAAACTGCCCTCTGCCTGTGCAGGGACAATGTTAGCCGGAGTACCGCCGCAGCTCACCACGGTATAATGGATCTTCACGTCCTCCGCCACATGCTCTCGCAGAAATTCCGTCCCCTGAAACGCCAGAAGCAGTCCATCCAGAGCACTCCGCCCATTCTCCGGCTTTACAGCTGCATGTGCGCTGACCCCGTGATAAATCACCTTATATCTGGAGAGCGCAAGGGACTTCACATCAACCTGGGTACATCCGTTTCCATGCATCATCAGAGCCACATCCAGCTCCTCAAACGATACGCCGTTTTTGAGCATCAGAATTTTCCCGCTCACACTTTCCTCTGCCGGGGTTCCATAAATGGTAACGCTATAGTTTTCTGCAAATTCTGCCCGCTTGAGTGCTGCTGCCGCAGCCAGAACTGACGGCCCCTGCAGATGATGGGCACAGGCATGTCCGATCCCTTCCAGGGCATCATACTCACAGAGAAGACCGATATTCGGTCCCCCCTCCCCGTGGTTCCATACTGCCCGAAAGGCTGTCTTAAGGCCTCCCACTCCCCTCTCCACCTGAAAGCCCTCCCGCTCAAGCCAACCTGTCAGGAGATCCAGAGCATGAAACTCCTCCATCCCCAGCTCCGGGTGATCAAAAATGTCGTCAGCCATAGCTGCCATCTCAGCAGCCATGCCGTCGATACAGGCATACAACTGTTTCTTGTCCATAGATAAAAAAATACCTCCTCTGTCCAAATGCTTTCCGTTCTGCCGCTGCGGCTTTGGGCCGCCTGCCGCTGTCTGATGAAAGTATATCCGACAGAGAAGGTTTCTGTATAATTCAAAAATCTTACTGTTAGTATTTGCTTTTTTTATGGATCGCTGTTATATCCTTTTCCAGCCTGCCTGGGGACTTCTCCTCTTTTCCTCTCCTGTTTTATCTTTCGTATTACCTGTCTCCGTTTTCCCATTCCGTAAAGGCCTGTTCCCGGCACAGGGCGATAAACCTCTGCATAGGCTCCGGCACATGAAGATCCCGCCTGTATCCGGCCACAAATGCTGACTTTGATGCCGCGTCCCCGACTGTATAATAATTGACACGTTTTCTGTATTTCATATTCATGGCGTAGTATTCTCTGTTAAATCCCACCCCCAGCCCCTCGGCAACCATCTGCATTGCCATCTCAATATTGCGGATGTTCTCAATTCTGCCGGGCGTCACGCCTGCCCTCCTGAAGGCCGCTTCCGCCTCCGCCCGAAGGCTCTGCCCCGGATAGGGGAGAATGATGTCCTGCCCGTTCAGCCACTTCAGCTCCAGGCGTCTGTAGCGGGAGCCCTCCACCCACACTGCTTTTTCGTTGAGCGGACTCAGGGGAGGAACTGCCACCAGAAGCTCCTCACTGAACAGTTCCTGGGACTGCATGCCGCTTTTAATGTCCGCTCCGTTCATCAGCACCAGATCCAGCTCATAGGCCTCAAACATCTGCATCAGCTCTCCATGGTTCCCTTCCCGTATCATCACTTCGATATCGGGATATTCCCGTTTAAACCTTGCGAGCACCGGAGGAATCAGCCAGGTTTCCCTGCGAAGCTGAACGCCGATCCGCAGTCTCCCTCTCTTTCCCCCTGCAATCTCAGAAAGCGCCTCGTCAAACTCTGCCTTCAGGGCCAGCATTTTTCTCGCCTTTTCCACATACAGTTCTCCCGCACAGGTCAGGACAAACTTTTTCCCAACACGCTCGAACAGGCGGATTCCCAGACTTTTTTCCAGGCTGCTGATGTAGATACTCAGAGCCGGCTGTGAAATAAAAAGCCTCTCTGCTGCTCTTGTAATATTTCCGCATTCCGCCAGCACACAGACATAGGTCTGTTCCTTCAGATTCATTCTCTCATTCCCCACCTTCCATTTTCATCGGTCTGTCATATCCTCCCGATATGCCGCCTCTCCGTGGGGAGGCACACTCTCCGCATAGGTGTTTTGGCTCCCTTCGGGCGCCAGCGGCTCGGCGCAGGTATAATTATTTAACAATTTTATCTTTTTTTATTTAAGCATAAGTTTTTTTAATGATTCTAATCCTGACTCTGCCCAGCCGCCGAACACGGCTTCGGAGCAGCAGTTCCCATATGAGAGGTGCGCAACCACAGCGGAACATTTTTTTGCCCTACAGGGCCGACTTTTATATCCTTTAACGCAACAGGTCTTCCCCACAGCGCAAAAAAGCAGACATTCCTCCGCCTCATTCACTGATAATGAAACGTCAGAACTGCCTGCCTCCGCCTGTCTGTTATTCTACAGTTATGCCCGGTGCCATTCACAATCCTCACAGCAGACGTCTCTCAGAATGCCGGCACTGCAGGAACTCTGCGTTCTTACTCTGTAAAGTCCTTGAATCCAAGGCCAAATACCTCAGATGTGTCTGTCACCATAACAAACGCATTAGGATCTGCATCGTAGACGATCTTCTTCAGACGGCTGAACTGTGATTTTCTGACTGTGCAGAGAAGCACATTGGTATCCTTTCTGCTGTATGCCCCCTTGGCGGGCAGAAGGGTTGCCGTCCTGTCCAGCTCGGAGATAACCTTTTCTGTGATTTCATCAGGATTAGAAGTGACAATGGTAGCCATGCTGCCCACTTCCCCGCCATAGATAATCGCGTCAATTACCTTTGTCTGTACATAAAGGGAAATGAGACCGAACAAAGCGGCCTCAATATTTCCAAACACAAAGATGGAGGCGGCCAGAATAATCCCGTCAACAATCATCAGGGCGCGGCCAATGGACATATGAGGCCTCTTTTTCTGAAGTATATATCCCAGAATATCCGTTCCTCCTGTAGTGCTCCCCGCTATGAAAATAAGAGCCATTCCGGCACCCACCAGTACGCCTCCGTAAAGGCTGCACAAAAGCCTATCTCCGGCGTAGACCGGTATAAAAAGCGGAACTACAAAATCCAGCACGAAGGAACAGACAGCTGTGGTGATTGCCGTAGACACTGCAAATTTTTTGCTCAGATAAAACCATGCCAAAATTAACAGCGGCACATTCAGTACAAGCGTCAGTGTTCCTACCGGAAGCCCTGTCACAAAATTGACCATAAGTGCGATGCCGGAGGCTCCGCCCGGCGCAATATTCGCCGGCACAACAAACATATAGATTCCGATACCGTAAATGAGAGAGCCAATCAGCAGAAGACTGACATCCCTCAGCATCCCCCTTACACTGTTTTTCTCCATCATTTTCTCTCTCCTTCCAAACTCATACAGCTATTCTTATCCTTCCCCTTTTACCCTCTAAAAAACAGGTGATACCAAAAAAGGTACCACCTGTTTTCATCTCCTCTATGCAGCTGCATGTCATGTCTCCACGCGCTGCCGTATTCTGTTTTCCTACAGTCTGATCACTACTCAATGCTGTAGTTCGGGGCCTCTTTTGTAATATGAATGTCGTGGGGATGGCTCTCTTTCAGAGATGCAGCCGAAATCTTCACAAACTTTCCTGTCTCCTGGAGAGTTGGAATATCTGCAGCGCCGCAGTATCCCATACCGGCACGCAGTCCTCCGAGAAGCTGGAATACCGTATCCTCAACCAGACCCTTGTAAGCAACCCGGCCCTCAACGCCTTCCGGAACCAGCTTCTTCGCGTCTGTCTGGAAATAGCGATCCTTGCTTCCGTTTTCCATGGCAGCGATGGATCCCATACCGCGGTAAACCTTATATTTTCTTCCCTGGTATAATTCAAAAGTTCCCGGGCTCTCATCACAGCCTGCAAACAGGGAACCCATCATGCACACGCTTCCGCCGGCCGCGATTGCCTTTGTAATATCTCCAGAATACTTGATACCGCCGTCTGCGATAATCGGAATACCGTACTCCTTGGCCACTGCATAGCAGTCCATAATCGCGGAAATCTGCGGAACGCCGATTCCTGCAACCACACGGGTAGTACAGATGGAACCCGGTCCGATTCCAACCTTGACAGCGTCAACGCCTGCTTCGATTAAAGCTCTTGTAGCCTCTCCCGTCGCTACGTTTCCGGCGACTACCTGAACTTCAGGATATGCCTCCTTAATCATTTTCACACAGCGGATTACGTTTGCAGAGTGTCCGTGAGCGGAATCCAGCACAATCACGTCAACCTTTGCATTGACCAGAGCCTCCACACGCTCCAGCACGTTGGCCGTAATTCCCACAGCGGCTCCGCATAAGAGTCTTCCCTGTTCATCCTTTGCGGAAAGCGGATATTTAATCTGCTTTTCAATGTCCTTGATTGTGATAAGTCCCTTCAGGTTGAAATCGTCGTCCACGATAGGAAGCTTTTCAACTCTGGCCTTGGCAAGGATTTTCTTCGCCTCCAGCATGGTAATGCCTTCCTTGGCTGTCACAAGATTCTCGGATGTCATGCATTCCTTAATCTTCTTGGAATAGTCCTCCTCAAACTTCAGGTCGCGGTTTGTGATAATTCCCACTAATTTCCTGCCTTCTGTGATCGGGACACCGGAAATGCGGAACTTGCCCATCAGCTCATCCGCATCCTTTAATGTATGCTCTGGGGATAAATAGAATGGATCTGTGATGACGCCATTTTCCGAGCGTTTTACCTTGTCTACCTCTTCTGCCTGCTCCTTAATGGACATGTTTTTGTGAATGATGCCGATACCGCCCTGTCTGGCCATGGCAATCGCCATCCTGTGCTCTGTAACAGTATCCATTCCGGCACTCATCAGCGGAATATTGAGCTTAATCTTTTTGGTCAGGTAAGTGCTTAAATCAACCTGGTTCGGAATCACTTCCGAATAGGCCGGCACCAGAAGGACATCGTCAAATGTAATGCCGTCGCCAATAATTGTACCCATTAATTTTTCCTCACTTTCGTATTCGTTTTATTAATAAGTTTAATTAATAACGTGATTATGTTAGTAATTTAGTATATCAATTTTAAAATGACATGTCAACTGGCGAAGAAAAAATTTTGACGTCCTGAATTCTGCATAAAAAACTCTCTGCAAAAATTTTCCTTCTGTATCAGCTTTCCTGCGCTGCCTTCATATAGCTCTCCACCCTGGTCTTTACGTTCTCCTGCAGGTTCCGGTAAAAGAACTGATAGTCATACAGATGATAAATTCCGTCCTCAAATATATATAAGGACGCCGGGTACTCCTCCGGGGTCACATCCGTTACCTTCAGCGCGCCCCGGGTACTGTCTATGTAGGCTCCTGTCAGTTCCGGTATCTCGTTGACAATGTTTCCGTCATAATCTGTAAAGCAGGCTCCCAGATTCTGGTTCTTATCTGCCTTTGTTCCATCTGTTTTCCAGTTAAGGGGATTGATGGATACAGCCTTTGTCCCTGAAGGAATCATCAGAGAATCTGTGATGCTCTCCGCCTCACTGTTGAAAGAGATGATCACTCCTGTGTCCGCCTCTCCCTGCGCTGCTTTCATATGAGGATTTTCCTCCAGCTCCTCCTCCGTAATACTCCAGCCTATGGCATAGCAGGCTACCAGCTGATCCTGAAGCGCTTCGTCGTCAAAGCAGTCTTTCATCAGTCTCAGGCACATGTCTGCTCCCTGGGAGAAACCGGCCAGCACAATCGGTCTTCCATCGTTCCATTCCTCACAGTAATACTCAAACGCGTCCTGTACATCCTCATAGGCCAGTTCCAGGTATTCCTCCCTGTCTGCTGCCGGCATCTCATAGACATTCAGGCCGATCTGGCGGTAATAGGGGGCAAAAAAGCGGCATTCTCCGTCATATATTCCCTTTTCCATATTGGTGGCCCCGAGAAAATTTGCTTTTGTCTCCTCATCGTCCATGGCCATGTTTTTCTCTTCATCTGTTCCTCCGAACACGGTGGGACAGATAAAAAAGACGTCAGCTTCCCTCTCATCTTCTCCATTCTCACAGTATGCCCAGTTTTCTTCAAGGGAGTAGTCGACTCCTGCCTTTTCTCCTGTCTTCTCTGGTGCACATCCTGTAAGAAGAACGGCTGCCAGACAGATTCCCAGAAAAAAGGTCTTCATATACTGCTTCATCTCTTTTCCTCCTTCCAAATACATCCCGACTTTTTTGATGCGTTTCATCAGACATCGTCAGGGTTTTTTCATTATACCCTATCCTTCGGATACGGCAGCCTCCGGCGGAACTTAGCGCCCGGCTTTCAGCAGTGAATGCTGAAACCGGTATGCGCAGGTATAATGACTGCTTTGCAGTCATTATACCATAAATCCCCCTCTTTCACAGCATGGATTCCGTCTTTTTCCGTATAGCAGGGGAGGGAGCACTTCAGTCAGCTCTGCCTGCAGGATCAATTTCTGGTTTTTTCCATGACAGGTGGAGAGTGTCAGTATATGGGAATGTACCGGAAAAACAGTGCCGTTCTCCCCACGAGTCTCCCCGGCTCCGATGTCTGGCTGATAGGGGGACATATCGGAATTTTTTGTCAGGAAGACCTCCCTGATTCTGTATTCTCTCCAGATACTGCTGCGGCAGATATAGATCTTTCTGTGCTGTTCCAGATATTCGTCATTGAGGTACTCCTTCAGTTTTCCAAACATCTCCCCGGACCTCATATTGTGGCCGTAAATCACCGTATTGGGTTGGGAAAACGGGAGAAATGAAGATTCAAAAAACAGACATCCACAGGAATGGCTTTCTTTTTTAAAGGTCTTTCCCAGGTAATCGCTGTTCGATTTCGGATATACAACCGGATAATTAACTGCCGTATCCGGAATGTACAGCCATGCAGCATAGTCCCGGTTCAGTGCGCGAAGGGACGGTTCGTCGATTCTCGGAAGAAACAGAAGTTTTCTGCTTTCCGGACAGGTAAAAGCCGAAACCGGAAGATTGAAAGCCTCTGGCAGAAAGCAGAGGCGGGAGAAATCCCCCGCCGTCTGTGTCTCTGCTATTTTGCAGATAAGCTGATATTCTTTTTTTCCTGCACAGTCATCATGGTATTTATACCAGAGCAGGGAACCGCTGAGCAGCAGACTCAAAAACAGGATAATTGCCGCAGCCCCCATTCCCCAGCGAATAACTGTGCCCATGGTCCTTCCGGTAGATTTTTTAATTAATGTAAATTTCACACGCTTTATGATTCCTCCTTTTTCTCCTTTTTCGGCATCCCGGAAAACAGGGGTATGCAGGCTTTAAATACATTCATTTCCGCCTGAAGCATTTTCTGACCAGAATCAGCATGACCGGCATAATTATCATTCCTGCCCCGGCAGATATGAGCACAGCTTCTCTCCTTTTCAGCCATTCCCACACTCTTGCCCCTGCAGATTTCCTCTTCAGCGGTTCTGTATTTGAAATATATCTGGCTGCAGCCTTGATTGTATATGTACTATCCCCCTGTCCTTCACTGTCAGAACTGAATGGTTCCCCCTTTAATCTCCCCTGTTTTTCTTTCTCCCCAGGGGGACGGTCTGAATAGATCGCCTGAACTGATTTTTCCCCCGGTTCAGATTCTTCACCAGATCTTTTCTCTGCAGCGCCTTCTGCTGTCACTGTTTTCCAGGACTTCAGATAATACGTTTTTCCGTTTTCCGTAATCTCCCGTTCCGGGATATGGTTTTCTCCTGTATCTTCGAAGCAATCTGACATCACAATTCTCAGGTTCTCAGACTGCCTGGGATTTTTCCTCACGGAAATCGTTTCGTAATGAACAGCGTCAAGAAAGTATATCGATCCATCCTCCTCAATCGTTTCCGGAAAAGGAAACTCTTTTTGGCTGTCCTCTGCCGTATAAATAACTTCTCTGGAGAGATATTCAGAAAAACCTTCCTGACTGGTCTGCCGCTCCCTGGCAAATGGCAGACCGGCCTGCAGGCTGCCGGAATCTTTTCCGGCAGCATCTCCGGTGACGGCAGACACTGAAACTGCAAGAAGGAGCACTATCCCGGCATACATGAACCTTTTGACTTTTTTCCCTCCTTCCCTCACAGACTTCAGACAGCCATTCTTTGTACGGATTCTCTCTTCTTCGAAACTAAATTTTTCTCCTTCAGCCTCTGTGCCAGGGTTTTGCCTGCCATGTTTTTCTCTACCTTTTATTTCTTACCGCCTCCTTTTTTCTTCTTTCTGCGTCCGGCCATCCACAGTCCCAGAAGCCCTGCTGCAGAGACAACAAATATCCCTGCTGCCAGCTCTACCGGAAATGTGTCCCCCGTCTTGGTGAATGGGATTTCCAGCCTGTCTTTTTGTTTCTTTATGCTTCCTTCTCCATACAGAGACTCATCATATTCTGCTGTTATTTTTCCTTTCAGTTCCGGCTGTTTCGTGGTTTCCGGCACCTCTGGAGCCTTCTTGTTCACCACAAAGAATACATAGCTGTTTTCAGTATCCTGGTAAAAAGCCAAATCTCCGTTTAAGATCTCTGCATCCCCGGATCTGGGAATCCGTATCTGATAGCTTCCGTCCAGTTTTTCATATCCGTCCGGCGCATGGGCTTCCTCCACGGTAATGGTCTGAGGCGTCTTTAAAGTTAACTTAAATACCGTTCCTCCCTGTTCCTCTTCTAAGGTCAGCAGGCGGCCATTCTGATCCTTCACGGTAAATCCTGCTCCAGGCAGGGGCTTCCCGTCCTCGTCCACTTTTTTCAGACGGACCGTATAGTCTGTTTCCCCTCCTCCGCCTTTTTTCATATTCTCCACCACGATGGTGAGAACATCTGCATAGTCGTTGACCGTAAACTCTGTATCCTCCATTGACCGGTAACCGGCCGGAGCTGATATCTCACGAAGGATATAGTGTTCCCCTGCTGTCAGTTTTCCATAAATCCGATGGGGTTCCCCGGTGGAAGTCCACGCTTCCCGGACCTTCCCGTTCTGGTCAAGGATCTCAAATCTGGCTCCTGCAAGGGGCTTTCCGGTTCCGGCATCCAGTTTCAGAATCTCCACCTTTGTCACATCGTCGCGCATTTCCACCTGGTTGACCGTTCCGTCGCGGTTGACGGTAAAGACAGCTTCCTCTGCGTAGGCATAACCGGGGGCAGGCTTTATCTCGATAAGGCGGTAGGTATGACCCGCCTCCAGGATTCCCGTGATCTCATGGGGTGTTTCCCGGGAGAGCCACTGGTCAATAATAATTCCTTTTTCATCCACCAGCTGCATCTTACAGCCGGAAAGCTCCTCCTCTCCGGCGATCGCCTTTTTAGACAGAACAGCCTTTGTCTGTCGATCTTCCATCACCACCACATCAGTCCGGCCGTCAGTGCTGACAGTGAATTTCACATCCTCGGAAAATCCGTATCCGGGAGCCGGTTTTATTTCATGAAGCCAGTAGGTATTTCCTGCTGTCAGCTGCTTTTCAAGCAGGGTAAAGGTTTCTCCGGTGGTAAAAATCATCTCCTTTCCCTGGTACAGGGCAGGTGTTTTATCCTCATTTAAAATCTGAAGAACAGCTCCTTTCACAGCAACTGCCCCAGCTTCCTCTGCATGTACCGTATCAGATGGGGTTTCCATGAAAGCATTGGATGGGGTTCCTGGCCTTTTGTCCTCTTCTGTCTCCACATACCTGTTTTTATAGATTCTTACCTTTGTCGTATCATCCTTCATTTCCACATAATTGATGCTGCCGTCATGGTTTACAGTAAAAGCAATATCATCGGCAATGACAAAGCCGTCTGCAGGGATAGTCTCCCGCAGAGTATAAGTTTCGTCTGCCCGGAGCTTTCCTCTGATCTCGTGGGGCGTTTCCCCGGAAACCCATTCATCCGTCACCTTTCCCTCCGAATCCAGGAGCTGCAGATGCGCTCCCGGCAGTTCCTCTCCGTTTGTGATGTCCTGTTTGGAGACAATCAGGTGAGTGGGCCGATCCTCCATTCTGATCTCTTCGGCCGCCCCGTCTTCATTGACTGTAAAAGTTATGTCGGAGGCATAGCCGTAGCCGTCCGGCGCTGCAGCCTCTTTAAGGCGGTAGCTTCTTCCCGGCTTCAGTCCGCTCACTGAAAATGTTTCCTCCCCGGTTGTCCATTCCGCAGTCAGTGTCTCCTCCCCGTCTGGAAGCTCCGGCAGCTCGTAAAGCTGCAGCCTGGCTCCCACTACCGGCTCTCCTGTCAGCAGATCTGCCTTTTCTACGATAGTTTTCGTTTCTTTATCGTAGCCTCCAATAATGGAAATCCCGGCGTGATCATCAACGGTAAAGGACAGGCGGCCGCTTATTTCTTCTGTATTATCGGAAAAGAATGTGGTTTCTGTGAGATAATAGGTATTTCCCCTGACAAAAACTGCCCTCTCTGTGGGATCTTCCACCTCCCTGGTAAACCAGGCGGCCGCTCCCTCCTCTGAAATCCGGCCTTTGAGCTGGTGAGCTTCTGACTCCATCCCGTTTTCCTCCCTGCTTACCTCATAGGTGCAGCCGGTGAGCACTGGATCGATGGTGATAAATTCATTTTCCGAAAGCTCTATGGTATCGCCGCTTCTCATGGTTCCGTCACAGCTTCCGGTGTAGGCATAAGTTCCGGCCAGTTCATCCCCGTTTCGATTCCAGAGTCTGATAGTAAAACGGGAAGTTTCTCCCTTATGCTGCTCCTTTCCGGAGCCAGTCAGTTCACTGTAGACAGTCAGACGGTTTTCCTGTCTGACGGGAACTCTCTTTTCTGAGGAGAAGCTTTCTTTATTTGAGTTTTCAACGGTGACAGACAGGGCGGCCGCCTCCGCCTCCTTTGTCAGCTCCGAGGCGAAGGAGACACTTCCCTGGCTGAGAGGCGCTGCCTGTGAAACCGTCCACACAACGGTCTCCTCTTTTTCTGCTTCCCGATCCCTTTCCAGGGTTCCGTCGCAGGGATCGATCACCTCCATCCCCTCCTTCACCGTCACCCGGATCGTAAGATCCTGCGGTGTATGTTTCGGGTTATACCAGTGAATAGTGCTGATGACTGCCTGTCCTCTCTCAAGAGGTTCTCCTTCCTGACCTGTCCGGCTTCTGATGACTGCCTTCGGATTTTCCGGATTCACTCTATTTGTCACCGTAGTTTCCAGGGCTCCTTCCTCTGGTTGGAACTCCGTGATGGCCGCTCCCTCACTGTCTGTCAGCAAAAGCGCAAGTCCGGCGGCAGCCCGCCCGGCATACCTGAACACGCCGTCCTTATCAAAATGAACACGCCGGGTGCTTCTCTTCGTGATCACATCGCTTCCATCAGAGTAAATCGTGTGCTCCTCGAAGGTGTACAGGCCATTTTCCCGAAGGCCGTCCTCCCTGTGAAAGACATGTTCCTCCCCGGTTTCCACAAAGCGCAGAAGCTCCTCCCCCTTCTCATTCAGAATCGCCGTTTCTGCTTTTACAATGGTTCTTCCCTTAAAAGTAATGCTGTCAATGGAATTGCTGTCTGCACAGGAGGGATCCCCGTTTTCTTCTCTGTAGTGTACAGAAATGGCAGAAAGATTATTGGAGATGGAGTCAATGCCCCGGCCGTCCCTTTTCACTGTAAAGAATATCGGTCTCATCAGGGTATAGCCCTCCGGCGCCTCCCGCTCCACCAGCACATACGCCTGTCCCGCCGTCAGGCCTTCCAGCAGATGCCGCCCCTCCGTTTTAGCAGTCGTCCACTCTTCGGCCAAATCTTCCTCCGCCCAGGTATAGCCGCCTTCTTCATCCAGCTCTGATACCCGGTAGACGGCCATCCTGGCCCCTTCCACAAAGGCCCCGTCAGTCCCTGCATCCCCAAGGTCAGAAAGCTCCTTTTTCTCCAGATAGATCCTGGTAGCCTCATTCTCCACCTCCATCTCATGAATGATCGTTTCCGCAGGTTCGCCTTCTGTTTCGTCAAACTGGAAGGAGTGAATCTGCGGGTTTACAGCAAAGCCTTCTGGAGGAACCAGCTCCTTCAGCCGATAGGTGTATGGCTCCACGCTTCCGTCCTCAGGGTTTATCCTGCCTGTCGGCAGTCCTTCCACATGGACGGTTCCGTTGATATCGGAAATTTTCTTCGGAAATCCTGCAACCAAAGTTCCGTTTTTCTCACAGGCGGAAAGTTCAAACACCACTCCGGACAGGGAGCCTCCCTTTTCATCTGTCTTATGGATAAGCAGTTCGCCGGTAAAGGGCTCATCGATCATCCGCTCAATCTGCACGGCTTCGTTCTGTGTCCCTGTATACTCAAATTTCAGCGGCTCTGCCGTCCGGTAATAATCAGGCGCTTTTATTTCTGAAAGATAATAGGTTCCATCCGGCAGGTCATAGAGGAAATGAGGCTTTAAATCTCCCTCCTCAAAACCCTCCAAAATCCGTCCGTTAATTCTGTCCGTTTCTGTGTATACGCCGTCGGTTCCAGTGATCCAGGAGGCCACCAGGTATTCCTCTGTCTGGCTTAATTCTCCTGCTTCGTCGGCCCAGTAGAGGGCAAGCTCCGCTCCCGGCAGTTCCTTTCCGGTGGCGGAGGAAGCTTTTGAGAGAGCCAAAGCTTTTCTCTCATTTAAGATCTCATGAAGCTGCAGTTCCTTTTCTTCCCCCACCGTAACCAGGAGGGGATCCATAGCTGCAAAGCCCTCCGGAGCCTTCGTTTCCACCAGTACATAGGCGGCACCCGCCGGAAGATAATCTATCCGGCGGCTTCCGTCCCCTGTCAGCCAGGCGTTCGCATAGCTGTTTATCTGAGGAAGCTGATGATAGTCAAACTTGTAAGAATACTCAAAACCGCTTCCGTTGTACCGGACATCAGCCAGCACAGTTTTTCCGGTTTCCTGAATCGTCAGCGTCACCTTCGCCACATCCGGATATTCTGCGGATGCCCCTCCTGCTAAGGACGCATCCCAGACGGCTGCATCCGTTACCGCTGCGGTGCGGGGAACAGCCCACTTTAAAGTTCGCTTCTTCCCCAGCATGGCGGCATAAGCGGCCTTAAAGCCCTCCCGGTCCTCCTTTTTCATCTGCGGCGGGAAGGTGACAGTCTCCTCTCCCGTCTCCCCGTCAGTTCCAATCAGCACGCGGCTCCCATCCTGAAGCCTCCACACCTTTGAATCCCGGGAATCCCGCACAGCCGTCCGCTCTGCATACCAGGTAAAGCCCGTACCGTGAATACCGTATTCCTCGTACATCGCTTCAAAGTCCAGGGTGAATCCGGTTTTCCCCTTCATATCACCCAGATTCGGGTAATTTCTCAAATCAATGCTTTCCGTATAGTCGGCGGCATCGTCAGAAATCCAGGACTCCACCGGGCGTTCCTCTTTGTACCGGGGAAGTCCGTTTTCATCATATATGACCTGTCCCTCTTCATCTGTTTTTGCCTCATACAAGGTAAACTCTGCACCTGGAAGGATTGGTTTTTCCCCCTCCTGCTTCGTATACTTTCTGAAAGCCACCTTTGTGTGGTCGTTGTACAGCCGGAAGTTCTGAATTTCCCCGGTGCTGTCCACCTGGATATTCATGGGAGCTGCCTTTAAAAAACCTGGCGGAGCAGTCAGCTCCTCCAAAATATACCAGCCGGCAGGAAGACCCTCCACGTAAAACGGTGTTTCTTCAGTTGTCCAGGCCATCTCCTGATACTCCTCTGCCCCGGCCCGGCTGTTTGTTGTTTCCAGACGGTAGGGGGTGTCGGAGGTTTTCTCCAGCCGGTAGCCCTCAGGGGATGCCGGATCAGCCACATATCTGGCCGGATAGAGGGCAAGTCCTGCGCCGGGGAGCTGGCGGTTGGTATAGTTGGCAGCCGTCTCTCTTCCGCTCTCCACACCGTCTATCTTTTCAAAGTATCCTTTCGTCGTGTCATCATACACCTGAATGTTTTTGATCCTGGCATCTTCCTCCACAGTAACCCCCTGGGGGAAGGATTTCGTATAGCCCTCCCCCTCCGGAGCAGAAATCTCCTCCAGAATATAGGTTCCTGCCGGCAGACGCTTAATTACATCTGCCTGCCCGGCCAGTTCCTCTGTGGAAAATGGATCGTTCGGCGTTTTGTCAGAGGTAAGCCAGGTGTTCTCCAAAATATAGTTCTCGCCGCGCCTATGATACAGGCGATCCTGTGTCTGATGCTCTTTCCCGGCATCCCCATCGTACAAAACCTCATGATCATCCAGCGCGTAGGCCCCGTCGTTGTACTCCTCCAGGTTATCAGAGTTTTTATATCGGACAAAATCCCCGTTCCGATCATACAGCTCACTCCCCTTATCGTAGGTTTCATTGCTTCTCTGATAGTACAGCACCAGACCATGCTCATCGTAGACAGGACTCATATAATTTAAAAAAGTACCGTTATTAATGTCTGCCAGGACCTCCTGATTCATGTTCTGGCCGAATTGATTTTGTCTGACGGTCTCTTCTCTGTGGCTCTCCTCTCCTTTCTCTGACTGCCAGGTTCCGCTGATATATCCGAACTCCTGGTGGGAATAAGACGGCTTTTCTGAATCGGAAAGTTTCTGATCCGTCTGATTGTTAGGCTCCAGCACTTCCTCCTCCCCATAGCCGTCCTGGTTTTCCCCGACAGTGGCAATCCGTGAGGTGGCAATTTTATCTCTGGCTGTCACGGCTCCGTCTGCATCCCTGGCTGTCTCCACCGGCCACACCAGCACACGGTCTGCCACATGCACTCCCTCATCGCTGAATTTGGGTTCCAGCACATAGGCCATCCCTGTGTAGGGATCTACCCTTGCATCACGGTTTCCGTCCCGATCCAGGTGGTACACTGCAGTTCCCTCTCCCATCTTCCATTCACGGTTGGCGGTCACAAATTGAAGGGACGCGAAATCTCCCTTCAGGATCTTGCTGACGGCATCATAGGAGAGCTTCGTCAGATCTCCTCCCACAAGCTCCAGATAGGGCTGTCCGCCCTTAAAAGCATAGAGGGAAAGCTCTTTATCAGCTTTGCCCTGGCTTGCCTGGTCAGCCTGGAGCTGAGATACGGATACTTTCTGATGGTTTTTATCCCATCCATACAGCACCCTCCTTCCATGGAGCTGCTCTGTCCAGGTTAAGGACAGGCCGTCTAGAGGGTAGTACAGAATCTCTGTATCCGGCCGCTCCACGGTCCCTTCCTTCCAGACATAGCCTTTTTCCGCAACAGGGTTTCCCTCTTCATCGAGCCCCGTAACATAGTCGGTCAGAATCGGTTCTCCGTTCTCATCTTCCTCCCTTACAAGTTCCGTCTTTTCTCCGGCAAAGCCCTGCTTAACCGTCATGTTTATTACGCTGTTTGACAGATTCCGCTCAACGGAAAGTCCCTCAAAAGCCAGATCCTCACTGTCTCCGGAAGGAATCAGTTCTATGGCATCAAATAAGGTCAGCCTTGCCCCGGCCACATAGGGGTTTTCATCGTCATCTGTTTCGCGTCTTTTCGTCACATAGCCATAGCCTGCGAAATGGCTGCCGTCGTAGACAATCTCCACCTGCTCGCCGGCTTCCCTGAGGGCTGCCAGGCGTTCCAGGGTCCCCTTGGGATAGGCATAGCCCAGATATGTTCCATTGTCGTCATAAGCGTATTGGAGTGCCCGGTTTCCTCCGATTTCTGTCAGGCCTCCCTCGATCCGCTCCCCAATCCGGAATGTAACGGTTCCCCTGGGCTTCAGCTTCTCCACCTGAAGCTTGATGGGAATGTTCTCCACATAAATGTGAGCAATATCCGCCGGGTTCCGGGGAGTGTTTCCATTTCCGCTTCCTCCCTCCATCCTTTCCTCATAAATGGCAGCGCGGACACGCCGATCCTGTTTTCCCTCCTTATAGTACGTGACCTTGTCGGAGTATATCTCTATGGCAACAGGCGCCGTGCGCACATATCCTCTGGGCGGCACCTCCGCCAGTACGTAGGTTCCGGCTCCCAGAGGCTGCGGAGTGGTGAGATAACCGACAGTCTGAAGACGGTATTCGTCTGGCGCCTGGTTCGTATCCTCCTGTTTCATGGACACATCGCTCACAGTAGAAAAGGCCTTAAACTGTCCCACCAAATTTCCCTGAGAATCAGACAGGACAATCTGGTCCTGCTCTTTGCAGACAGGGGTTCCGGCCTTTACAGTGCCGGAATGCAGAGTCCCCGGTCCGGCCTCCTCACTGTCTGATGAGGGTTTGTCTGTCTTTTTTCTGTGAAGCGGCTGGATGCCGGAAGCTCCCATAGCTTTTAGAAACTCCTCGCTTCCCGTCAGAACCGTATCCTCCTCGTAAAACTTCACCTCCCCTGTTTTTTTATCCCGGGACGCTTTGTAAATCATAAACAGAGCCCCGTCGTGAAGCAGATTTTCATGGGTTTCACTGTCCAGTTTATCAATCCTCAGTCTGGCAGAGTAGAAAGTATTCCGGAATTTCCCGTCAGCATATCCTTTGAAGGAAACAGGGTCATAGGCTCCTTCCTGTTCCGGCTCCAGCACAGAGTAGGGAACCAGCATGGGAGCATACAGACCGTCGTAGGCTGTCTGCACACCCTGCATGGCCCGGGCGCTACGGTAGACAGCCCCTGCCCCGTTTTCTTCCGTGCTCCCGGCCTCATGCTCAAACCCGATGCTGCCAGCTTTTCCGGCCTGCTCTGAGATGGAGCCGTAGCTGTATCGGGCTTCTATTGCATCATCTTCATACGGTTTTCCATTCTCTGCCGTCTGGCCTTTATTTCCGTCGTCTGCAAAATAGTGGCTGTTTTCATTGGCCCCCTCCTCTTTTGTCAGATTTCTCCCTCCTGCTTTATGAACCGGATGATAGTAGTCCTTCAGGGGATCGTATTCCTCCTGGGTGATGGAAAAGCCTTTATACTCATAACTTTCTCCGCCATAGGAAATCGCTCCTGTCAGCTTATCCGGCTCCAAACCATACTTATACACCTCGAAATCCCCATCGTGGCTGTGGGCGTGGATTACATACTCCCTCTGGTCGGAAGCGTTCTTATCCCACTCCTCCCCAAACCGGATCAGATAATTTTCTTCAGCAGCCTGAGCGTCCAGAGACTGATCCGCATCATACCGGTATGCATGGCTTAGTTCAGCCGCCGGTTCATGGCTGGTTCCCGGCTCATAGACACTGGGGACCTGGATCTCCTTTGGCCCATCCATCTGGTAGTGTTTATTTGCCAGTTCTTTCGTCGGCTGCTGCTCCGCGATCACATAAGTCCCGTAGGGAAGATAGGCGGACAGGCCATAGCAGTATTCTGCTCCATTCCCCTCTGCCTCCCTGTCTGCGCATACTGTTGTGGGATCTTTGTCCTCCCCTCCGCCTTCCTCTCCGTCCCAGCAAACAGCGTACAGCTCATCCAGATCATACAGGAAGAAGGGTTTAAGGTAGTCGTATGCTTTAGAAAGGGCTGCGTTCAGGGCTTCGTCATAGAGCATTTCTGAAGAAAGGTTTTCTGCTTCTTCCTTCTTTGCTTCATCCTCCTCTTCCCCGTTGTCCTTTAACAGCTTTGCCGCTTCATCGTCCAGATACCAGGTAATGGCAAACTGACGCACCATGTCAGAGGCTCTGGCGTTATTTTCTGCATACTCTGTCCGTTTTGCTGCATTTCCAAGAGGCTTCCAGGAGGTGTAGGTCTGATGCTTCTCATCCCATTTGTCCGTATTGGCCACCCGGACAGCGTCAAAGAACTTGTCATAGTTGTAGACCTGGATGGTCACCGGCTCCTTCCCGCTCTTTTCCTGCCGTTCCTCTGTCTCCAGAAGCCGGGTATACCCTTTGTTGGCTTCTCTGCGGATCTGGGGAGTTTTCCCGGTGTTGATGTTTTGGCCCCGGTAGCTGTAAAGGGAAGCATTGACCAGGACACCGATGCCTCCCGGGGCAATAGAAGTATCAAAGGGAATTCTCCGGGCCGCGTTTTGATCTGCCGTTTCCGGATCCTGATAGGAGGAGAGAATATTGTTTCCGCTGATACTGGTCAGGGTGGAGGCGGTGTCGTGAAGAGCCTTTGTAAACAGCTTCGGCACGTTGATTTTTATAGGGTTCTGCCCGTTTTTCCCATTTTCCCGCCGCCTGTTTTCTGATTCCTGAAGCAGAGTTTCCGGGTATGCAAAGTCAAGCAGTTCCTCATAGGAAATCTCATTTCCATTCCGATCCATCCACACAACCGTTCCGTCCTCTGCCCGGTAAAGCCGCTCCAGGTTACTCTTCAGATATGCCTTGAAGCGGAAATTTTTCTCTCTGGCAGTTTCTGGATAGTCATAGGTATTGTTCCCATAGCTTCCGTCCCGATTGGTGTGGATATCCTTCACCACTTTGATGCGCTGGCGGATGGGGCGTTCATAGACCTGGGCCGGGAGACTTCTTGTTCCTCCGTCTGCATATATCTGCTTCTGTCCAGGATATGTCAGGGAGACTGGAATCGTATATGCATCCTCCCCTGTCAGTTTCTGGTTTCGGCAGTCCAGATATGCCTTGGCTCTGGCCTTCTTTGCATGGACATAGTAGCTGGCGCTGCCCATAGGAGAACCCGCCGAAAAACCGCCCATCAGCTCATGGTTCAGCTTCTTTGCATCCTCCTCTGAGAGAACCACCTGTGTTTCCTTCAGTACTGCCTTGAAGGAAATGGTCTGATCCATTCCGTCATTGGTATGGGACACTCCAAAGGCGTCGGTATAGGCCGCCTCCACCGGAATGAGGTACGTTCCGTCCTCACGGCGCTCAGACGGAATCTTCTGCCATTTCACCTCTTCTGCTTCCTGAATTTCTGTTTTCATAATCTCCCGGTACTCGCAGGCCTGGATCAGGTTTCCATTAGGATCCCTCACCAGCTCCCCGGTCTTATAATAGACATTTTCCTGCCTTGTCCTTGACCTAAGATTCCCCTCTGCGTCAGCGACCGCATCTGTCACCAGGGTAGCCGATGCCAGAACGGAAGAACCTGCGGCCTGCTCTGAGTAATCCTCATAAGTTCCAAAGGCTCCATAATCCGGATTGTTGGAATAGACTGCATAGATCCGGCGGGGCGGCCTGGAAGTGTCTGCCGGCAGATAATCCACAGCGCGGCAGATGATACTGTCTGTTACGGCGTCGCTTCCCAGCACCATAAAGTGATCCGGATTTCCGTCCACACTGGCATAGACGGTAAACCGGTAGTGTTCCCTTTCCTCCTCCACAGCGTCAATTCCTCCGTAGCTGTAGTACGGATGGCTGTCGTAATAGTCCAGCACCGAGAGAATGGCGTCCCCCACAGTCAGAGCAGTTCCGTCCTCCTTCATCTTTTCTATCAGAAGCGTCTGTACCGGCGAACCGTAAACTGTATAGGCCGCAGGGTTTCCCGGCTCCACGCCGGACAGACCGAAGCTGTCAGTCTCTCCCTCTCTGACACCCCTGTCAAACACACCCTCCCGGATACTGGAGTAGCCGTACCTGCCTCCTTTAAGCCGGCTCCGGGGTGTGGACTTCCCGTTCCTTCTGAGAGCCTTTTCCACCTTCCCCTTAACGAACGGAAGAGCGGCTGTTTTAAAAGGTTTTGCCAACTCTGCCTGGATCTCTTCCTCTGTCATGCCCTCCTCTGCCTGACGGATGGCTTCGTCTGCCGCCCCTTCCTCCAGCCTCCGCACAGAAACCTGGCGGATGTCATGGGCTTCGACGTTCATTGGAACCTCCCTTGTCATAAGGCTCCCGTCCTCATTATATTTCAGATACTGGTAATCGTGCTCAGCAGTCAGGTACCTGGGGGTTCCATCTGGATTCGTTAAGAGTATCTTCTCATAGTCTCCGGTTCCCACCGTAACCTCCACCTGCTTTGTGCCAATCTCTTTCCTGTATATCTGAACCCCTTCCGGGAGATTAGACAGGAGCAGGTCATACCTCTGATTTTCTGTATCTCTGGAGCGGGCAGAGAAATACAGCTCGTTTGGCCCGGCTCCTTCCCCGTCCCCGGAGGTCTGCTCCTCTGCATACATTGGCTCAGAAATCACCGCGTAGCCTTTCCCTCCCTCCGGCGCCTCTGCCCTCAGATCCTGCCCCCGGTTCGTCAGATTGTGGCTCTTATTTCCCACAGACAGCTCATAGCCCTCAGAACGGGACAGCTCTTTAATATAGTAGTCTCCCAGAAGAAGGGGACGGCCGATCCAGCAATTCCCGTTTTTTGTCTCATTGTCCTGGTATACGCGCTCATAGACTCCATCCTCCCTGTAATCATCACAGGATATATCGGCCACGTACAGGTTTTCCGGTGCCTCATTGGCCCATCCGTCCGAAGTCTCCGCGATCCTTCCTGTTTCATAATCGTAAGTGCGGCCCGGTGCCTCCGTATTGACCAGAAAAGAGGCATCGCCATTTCGATCCGTGGCTGCCACAGCCACCAGGTTATTAGCCCTGTAGACGGTTCCCGTCTTTCCGTCCGGATGAACGATATCCTCTGCTGCAAACAGACCGTATATGGCTCCTTCCAGTGTGGTGTCTCCCTGGGTCTCGCCATAGGCGTCAAAATCCTCAGACTCTCCGGCGGCCAGATCCAGGTCTTTTTTGTTGATGTGAAATTCTGCCTCCGTCCGGTGGTCGTAAATCCGCCAGGCATTGCCCTCTCCGTCCTTATCGCTGCAGTGACTGTAGTTGTCATCCGGCCCCGGCTCTGCCTGGGAACCTATGCTGTCTGAGGTCAGAGCCCCCTCATAGGCAGACGGGAAGAGGCTGACGCCCTCCCTTCCTGTTTTCTCCTCTTCTCTGGCAAGAGGAGACCGGAAGGCAGAGTTGTGCCTGCTCCACCGGAAAACTGCATTCGATGTGGTTGCCGGATATGTACGCTTTTTCTGTCTTATCTCTTTTTTATCCCCGTCTTCCGATTCTGGATGGTCTGTGCTATCTGCCCCGGACGGCGTCGCCAGACGGAAACCTGCCTGAACAAGAAGTGAAGGGCGGGAGGAAATTTCCGCTTTGGAATTTTCCTCTGTTTCCTTTTCAGGCTCCTCTGACTTCTCTTCCTCTGTTTCCGGCTCTGCCGAATCCTCCTCTTTCTCCTGTTCAGAATAGCCGTTCTCCTGTTCTGCCGTTTCCTCTTCTGCCTTTTCAGGAAGCTGCTCCTCTGCTTCTGATTCTGATTTTTCCTTTTCAGGCGTCTGTTCTTCTGCTTCTGATTCTGATTTTTCCTTTTCAGATGTCTGTTCTTCTGTTTCTTCCTCCTCTTCCATTTCTTCTGTCTCCTCCCGCTCGTCTTCCTCTGAAAAGAAATAGGAAAGGATCTCCTGGCTGATTTCTTTGATTTTCTGGAATAAAACGGGCCGCTCTTCGGTTTCCCCGGCAGTCTCTTTCCCGTCTGTATTTTCTGACTGCCCTTTCTGCTGCCCCTTCACCGCTTTTTCCGGCAGGGCAGCACTGCCGCGGGCAGACTCAGACTCCAGCGCTTCATGATCGCTGTATTCCCCGGAAAAGGACGCATTGGCTCCATTTTCCGACGCGTCCGTTGTAATAATCTCAATGGGCAGATCATCTGAGTGAATGTCATGGCGAATATAGCCGTCCTTTGCCTGGAACTCAGTCAGTGCATAGCTGTACTTCAGGGAAATAAACTTCTCATAGGTGTCCAGCATATCCTGATAGCAGCCGGATTTCTCATAGGCCGTATCCGCAGACGGCTCCTCTGAAGAGCCGCCGTCCGGTGTGGTTCCCTCCTCTCCTCCGGAACCTGCAATATTCTCGATTTCCTCCCGGCTGACTTCCTCTGTAAGCCAGTGGAAATGAACTCCCTCGAAATCACCTCCGGCCTTTTCCTCACAGTCGGCCACGGTGTCAAGCCACTTTTTCGCCGCAGCCTGGTTGGCGGCCTTCGCTGCAGCAATGGCCTCTGAATTAAGTGTTTCCCCTGATTCCTCATCTTCCTCCGGCTCCGGCACCGCCGCAAATGAAGGAGCCGGGTGTCCGTCGCAGAAGGTCTTGTCATAGTGATAGCCGTGGGTGACTGTCTTTGCCGCATGACCGTCCTCCCCGGTTACAATGGTTCCAATCTGCCGGAATCCATCCCAGATCACCGGATCATCCATGTGGAAGCTGGCATATGGCTCCCCTCCCTCATAGATATGCACCGGACCATCCTTTTCCCTGTCAATCTTGCCCAGATCGTCAAAGCGTTCATAAAGAACAAAGCGGGCTCCCTCCAAAGGCTTCCCGGTTTCATGATCGTATTTATACATCTGGACATTATAGGTGGATGTAAAATCTTCGGCGTGACGGAATACGTTAAATGTCAGGTCTGCCCCTCCTTGGGCGGAAAACGGATCACTTCCCAAAACCGCGTAAAACTCCGTTTGAGGCATATCCAAATCCAGCCAGACCATGCGCTGATGGATCTCCGTCGGGCTGACTGCCGGCGTGCCGCCTGTATGGGTTCCAGAACATCTGACACACTCCCAGAGCTGGAGGCAGTGTTCGAATAGCTCCCTCTCTGATGCATATCCCCCACCAGTTGCGGCATAATCTGTTCCGCTTACTGCAAACTTGATCAGCACCTTTGGCGGCCTGGGATTTGGATTATAAAAGGTAATGCCTGTATCTGTCTTACTGTAGGTCCATCCATCCGGAGGTACATCTGTAAAGGTTGCGCCACTGTCACTGGAAAACTGAATGGGAACTGACGCAATAAAATCTGCATCTGCCCCGCTCTCATCGAAATGGATGGTAAAATCAGAACGGCTGATCTGGTAAGCAGATGACTCGGTAGTGCTGCCTGCAATCACATCGGGAATCTTTTTTCCGCTCTGGGTTGTTCCGCTTCCGCCTCCAATCAGGCCTGCCATTTTCAGATAGTCCTCTGTATTTGCCGCCGCAGTATCCAGCCAGGGGTACTTTGCCCGGACGTCAGAACGATAGATGAGGGCTTTTAAATCCTCTTCCGTAATTAAATTGCTGATCCCCTCTTTCCCCTGTTTCAAGGCCTCTGCATTTATATTTTTAACGGCAGAAGCGGCTTCAGGAATCCCCAGCGATGCCTGAAGAGTCAGAATTCCCCAGAATATATACTCCTGCTCTTTCTCTGACAGTGGAATTCTCATACTGCTCACAGAATGCTTTTGGTATTGATCTCCGTCATCTGCTATGCCCCAGATCGCAAGCCCGCCCTTATCGATGCAGTAGAGCCTATGATCCCCTCCGAAATCGCCATGGGCGGTCGTCAGAGTTACCAGATTATCATTTTCTGCTGCTTCCAGCTGCAAAGGCGGCAAATATGGCAAGAAAACCATAAGCGCCAGTACAGCCGACAAAAGCAGTGATATTGTTTTTTTATTTTTTCCTCTGAAAAAATCCAAATGAAACGTTCCCACTACACCCCTCCTTCTTTGTACCAGAAAACCGCAGCCGGCGCTCTCTTCATTACGCCGGCTGACGGTCCAGCTCACGTATCCGCTCTCCCTTCTCTCTTTTGCCGCCTGTGCTGTTCTGGCTCTGTCTGTTCCGTTTTCAAGTTTCTCCTGGCTCCTCCTCTATCTCTTTCCCATCTGAAATCCTTCCCCCTTTTCCTTTTCCTTCTCCACCTTCTTATCTTTTTCTTATTTTTTCTTGTTTTATCTTATCTTGTCCCTATCTTTCCCTTTCTTCACCTGCCGGCTCCGCCTTCTTTTCTCTTGTCTGAATGATCCCGCCTGCTGTCCATGCGCCGTCCTGATTTACCTCGTATCCATCCGGCGTCACTGTCCCTTCTGCCATCCGCCCTTTCGTGCCATCGGACTCGGTATGGAAGAAATAACATTCCTCTCTTCTGTCTCCATCCCGATCGATCCACTGCCAGCCGGTCACCATGCGGCCTCTGCTTCCATCTGAATAGGGCCAGAGGTAGTAGACGCCCCCATCTGTATCTTTAAACCAGCCCGTCATCATATGTCCTGCCTCATCAAACCGAAACCAATCCACTGTGCTCTGCCCCGGAGCCGCATAGGGATTATAGATATAGGCCCACTCGTTTCTGAAGCTGCGGTTTCCTGATGCAAATGTCCAGTATCCGTCTTCCGTATACTCCCAGCTTCCCGAAATACCTTCCGCCGCAGCAGCCGGCCCGGATGCAGAGTCTGCCGGAAGACCCGAAATATCTCCCGAACCAGAAGGTCCTGATGATGAACCTCCTCCGGACGATGAGCCTCCTTTACCGGAGGAGGAACTTCCTCCAGATGAGGAACTGCCTGAGGAATACGTCTGATCATCTACGCGGAATGTCATCTTTACGCCGATCCGATCGGCCATTGTCCCATCCGGGCTTGAGGCGATAATCTCCGCGTTTGTCTCCGCTGACGGCGGGTATTTTTTCAGAGCTTCCCTGATCCATTCTGCACTCACTGAACCATCTTCATTTACAGCGGCAGGAACTGCCATCCCTCCCTCTGTCACAGTCAGAATTGAAGGATCACTGCTGGTCCATACGGGCTTTTTCTGTCCCTGTGCCGTGTAGACTGCGGCTGCAACCTGTTTTCCCTCCGTCCCGCTCCAGGTCAGCACAGGATTGGACCGGCGTCCTTTCCTGGTCAGAATAATCTCAAAATCTTCCTTTTCCCGATCTGCTTCTACGGCCTCTGCCTGAAAATGGAGCGCTACCTGGCAGACTGCAGCCTTTTTTCCGTCCTCTGTCTCTGCCGTGACTGTCACTGTTTTTTCTGCCCGGTATGGAGCCTTCTCCAGCGCTTCCTTGATCCAACCGGCATCCTCATTGACAGTCAGTGTTCCGTCTTTCACAGATATCGCTTCCGGATCGCTGGAAGTCCACAGGACGGTTTTGTTATACGGCTCATGTTCCCCTCCTGCCGCAAGCTCAGGAAGTACAGAAGCTCTCAGCGTATCCCTTACCCCGAATCCCGACTTTTCGCGTATTCCGGAGCGGATATCCCCCTCAAACGCATAGGAGAGGGGATAATCCAGCTGTGTCCGGTCGAGAACGATTCCCTCCGGGTGAATTACTGTCTGATCATCTGTTTTGAACCGGACCGTCACCTGGCAGTCGGCAGTTACCACCCCATGAGTCTGATCCTCTGAGATTGCCGTGACCGTTTCTGTCACGGCTCCGCTTCCAGACAGCTTCAGATATCCTCCGTCTGCAGCCTTCCTTCCATTGTCCTCATTGACAATGTTCTGAATCCAGGCCGGGTGGTTTTTTCCCTCTGAATCGAAAACTGCCGTCACCTCACAGCTCTGCCCATTCTGCCCCTGAGGGGTAAGAGAAAGTATTTTTTCTCCTTCTCTGGTCTTCCATGTCACATTTTGGTAAAACGGCTGCGGTGGGTTCAGGCTCGCATCCAGAACATACGGCGAATCAGCCACATAGGTTTCCGTGGGATTTTTTCGATCTCCCGTCAGCCTTCTGGTTATGTCGAGGGTCAGGCTGGTCTGGTTCAGCGTCAGCCCTTCCACCCGAAGTGTAGTCTGATCGGAAATCTGGAAAGAAACCTTTATCCGGCAGGTTCCCGTCACTGCCTGGTTGTCAGCGCTCGTTGCCGGGTTTGTGGACGCCGTCACAACGGCTGAGTCTGTGTATATGGTATTTCTGATCGGCTCCCGGTAGCCGCTGTCTGCCTGGGCCTTCGTCTCTCTGGCCAGAATGGTTTCAATAAAGTCAGAGTCCATATTCGGAAGCACTCTGGCGTCCTCTTCGGTGTATCCGCCTTCCCACCCGTCAGCAAACTTAAGCAGATCCGTATTGTCAATCGACCACAGCACCGTCCGATCAGCCGAAGAGCCCTGTCCATTGTGCTCTGCATGGACTGACACCGGAAGTACCTGCACCTGAGAAATATCACTGCCGTTTATGTATTTTGCTATCAGCGTGCCCTCCTGGTTTCTTACCTCTGTCGTAATATCCGGATTCTTCCTGTCGCCGGAACGGATCTGTCTGATGGAGATCTCTGTCTCCTTCGGCGTCATGGCCAGCTGTGTCGTCACCTTAACGTACTCTGCATTCAGCTCCGTATTGGCTTCTGGCATCTCAAAGGAGTAGGAGCCGCCGTTTATGTAGGTCATAGGCTGTCTCTTCCCGTTTTCGTCTGTGTAGGTAGGGGGCTTAACCTTTCCCGGCTCATTCTCATCGTATACCATCTGGTACCTGTTCCCGGCCTGGTTTTTGGCTGCTGTGGCAACGGTCACCGTACATCCGGGCGCCACGGCGGACGGATGCTCCTTGTCTATCTGCCTGTAATAGCTGTTGTTCGTGGAGGAGATGGCCGTCATAACTGCCACATCACTGTCATACGTTCCATTGGCATTTCGGGCATCTATTCTGGGAATGGAGACGAGATAGCCTCTCACCGGCTCTCCGCTGTTTCCCGGTGCATAGTGATCCAGGTTAAAGGCTCTGTCCTTCCAGAATTCATCCAGGCTCTCCCCCAGCTTCTGTGTGATAATATGCTGAACCGCATCCTCCAGCTCCTCGTAAAAGAAGCGATCCTTTCCGTCCTCCTCCCTGGTTCCGGCTACCAGACAGTACCTCCTCTGATAGTCTGTAAAGTATCCGATATGGGCATCCATTGTCCAGGAATTGTCATCTGCAATGGAGGAGCCAATCACATGCTTTGCCTGAGCCGGAGTTCCGGCAAAGAGAAATGCCACATTGTCCTGGCGTCCCGTGCCATACCGGAAACCGTTTTTTGGATCCCTGGTTCCGATAAAGGTTCCCTCATGGGAGGCAGCACCGTTTCCCGTTCTCCCTATGTCGCCCTCGAATCTGGCGCCGATCAGATTTCCTGATTCATAGAGTCCTGTCATGCCTCCTGCTGCCCTGGACCCGCTTCCGCCTATGGTTCCCGCTGTACAGACATTGTAGATATCCGTATCGTTCTGCCTTCCGACGATTCCTCCCACATATCCCTTTCCCTGAATCCGGCTGCTGTCTCCGTCAAGGGTGACGGCCTCTGAATCCGCTATCACTGCCTTCTGGACATTGCCGGCAATTCCTCCGACAAAGCTGTTCCTCCCTTCAGAATTGATGATCACATTGTCCGCTCTGCAGTTTTCAAGCACTGCCCTTTTCGTTTTGCCCGTTACTTCACCTGCTATTCCTCCGGCGTCCCCGCCGGCATAGACGGAGCCCGACACGGAAACATTGCAGATCACCGACTGACCCTCAGCACAGCCTGTAAGCACTGCTACATTATCGCCTCCGGAGATCTCCTCGGCTTCCAGATTCAGATTGCGGATCTGGGCGTCCTCTATCCGTCCGAACAGCCCAAGATAGGAATATTCCTGACCAGGCTTTGCAAATTTCAGCCCGGTTATCGTATGTCCCGCCCCGTCAAAGTTTCCCATAAAGGCAGTTCCCGGCTTTCCTCCCAGCTCTGTACGGCTCCTGAACCATCCGATGGGATTCCAGCTTCCTCCGTTCAGCTCTATATTTTCGATATGAATATCCTCCTGCAGTTCAAAGTAAACGCCGGAAAAACTGTTTCCCCGGGCCACTGCCTCGGACAGCCCCATAAGCCCGGAAAGATCCCTTATCATAAATGGATTTTCTTTTGTCCCCAGGCCTTCCCAGTCCATGTCAGCCCCTATCCACTCATCCCAGAGATCCCCTGTGGCAAGGCTGAGCAGAGAAGGAGAAAATTCCTGTCCGAAAAATTCGCTGCAGGCCTTACGAAACATCTCTTCATGCTCGGAGATCCATAGGAGAAGCTGTTCCCTCTGTCTCTCCTGCTCCTCCCCTTTACTGTTCTTTAGAATATCCAGTATCTGCTGCCAGAGTGCCTCTTCCTCACAGTTTTCCTCAAACCATTTATCAAAGTCCAGGCTTCCGATCTCGGGCATAGTTTCTGGCCCGGCAGTTTCCTCCTCTTTCAGATCACTCTCTTCCTCACCCTCTTTCCCTGTTTCCTCTTCTTTCTCTGTATCTTTTTCCGCGTCTGATGGCGACGCATCCTCACGCTCTTCCTGGTTTTTGCCAGTTTCCGCCTCCCCCCTCTCAGGCAGCAGTTTCTGCTTCATCTGTTCATCCGCTGCATCAGAAGGCGAAGCTGTCAAAAATACTTCTCCTCCTCCAGCCTCCTCCCTGTTCAGCATAAGCGCAGAAACCTCTTTCCTGTTTTCATCTGCCTGTGCCGGTACTGTCATTCCTGCTGCCATGGCAGCCGTAAGCATCCAGGCAAGTCCTCTCTTTGCAAACCATCGTTTTCTCAATCTCTCATTCCTCCTCTTCTCCCTGTTCTGTGTCCTTCCTGCTGCCTGCTCTTTTCTCCCTTTCTTTCTTTTAATCCTGCGGCATGACAAATGCAGGCCTCACCCCGAACGCCGCCGTCACATCCAGCTCCTCATCTCCGGTTCCTCCCTCCGGCTTCACCCTCTGAGGGTGAATATTCCCCCGTTCCAGATCCACCCCATAGACGAAGCCCGTGTCAGGATTTTTTTCATCCCCCATAGGGCTTCTGAGCCAGTATCCTTTAGAAAAGGCTGAGAGCTGACTTTCCGGATTGTCCCTGCTCTCTCCCTGAAATTTCCACAGAAAATCCCTGTATTTCAGCGCCTCGTCTACGGAGAGAATGAAGAGCTTCCCCGAGAGCTTCTGATCTCCGATGGAATAGGGCGCAATACTGTTTGACCGGAAATCTCCATATTCTCCCTCCGGTGTTTCTCCCATATACGCCGTGTCGTTTCCCACCTGAACCGTCTTTGCCAGATAGAGCTCCTGTCCGGCCTCATCCAGCCACTTTCTTACTCTGGAATATTTGTAATCACTGCCGTCCCCAAAATTTACAAGCGGCCCCGGCTGGAATACATATGCGTGGCTTCCGTCTGTTTGTTCCTCCAGGACGTAATCTGAGCCGTAATTGGCAGGAATTACAGCTGTGCATAAGAACAGGGCTCCGGCCTCACCCGTCTGTCCTCCTGTATAATTCCGGTCAACGCAGCTGAACAGATATTTCTCGCCCTGCAGTTCACACTCCTGCAGGTCTCCTGTCTCCCAGTGAATTTTTTCCGTTCTCCCCGCATCCGGCTTTTTGAGCACAATCGCGGGCCGTATTCCATAATCACTGCCATCGGGATCCACAAGCTTTAGAGAACCGTCCAATCCAGCTCCCCACACTTTTCCCTCCCCGCTGTCACGCAGCAAAAAGGCTTCTCCTGAAATACGCTCCCGGTATTTCAGGTATTCCTCTCTGGACAGACTCATAGCGTAATCCGTCTCTCCATTTTCCGGTATCTCAATCCCCACAAGACTGCCCTGAAGGGAAATGCCATTCTGAATCCCGTCCCTGAAATACTTTCGTACCTGGCTGTCTCTGTACTCCGTTTCCCCATATCCTCCAAACCATTCGGCCTCCAGTGCCTGGTCTGACAGATAGAGCATTCCTCCATCTCTAAGTTCCGGAACATATTCCCTGTAATCCTCATCAATACAGGTAAAGGTCAGCTCCCTTCCTCCCAGGCTGACCCTGATTTTTGAGCCTGCTTCCTGATAAAAGGCTCTTGTCCTGCATCGGTCGCAGACAGAATCTCCATTTTCATCTCTGTGGCCCAGAGGAGCGGTGTAAATTTTTCTCTCCTGCCCTGTCCTCCGTCCCACGTACAGCGCAGTTCCCCTGGACAGACAGGACGCCTCTGTTTTCCATCTCAGTTCCCAGTTATCCCCTCCCGAATCTTCCCGGTCCGTCCCGCGCAAGACGCTCATTCTGGCAATATGCCACACATCTTTGCCTGTCCTCAGCTCTGCTTCTTCACAGTTCGAGTACACCGTGCCCTCTCCAAACCATTCTGCCAGGGCTGTTCCATTCGGCGAAAAATTTCTCCCGAATACATAGAAGGCAGCCTCCTTCCCCTCCTCGATCTGGGCTGCAATGCTGATAACCCGGCTGTCATTCTCCTCCTGTCCGGAAACGATAAACCGGGTGTCCGGCACAGACTCTGCCTTCTCTCCTGTAATAAGACTTTCGCACTGTCTCGCCTTTTTCAGAAACTCCGAAAACTCAGCACCTTCCTCCACCGGCCCCATGTCCCGTTCCTCCTGAAAAAGCGCATTCTGCGGACTGGCTGTGCTGATTTCACCTGTCTTCAGGTCTGCTGTCAGCAAAGCCGTCTCCCTGGGGACCTGGGCTGCCCCTGCGGCTGATGGAGGGCTCCATATGAATCCCAGAACCACTGTCAGCCCAATGCACCCTACTGCCCTGGCCGCTTTTTCTCTCACGTCTCCTGTTTCATTTTTCACCGCTGCTCCCAAAGCAGAGAGCAGCTTTAAACATTTCATGTCCGCCTTCTCTTCCTCCTCTCTCTTCTCTGCTCCATTTTCCGTTTTCCAGCACAGCTTCTCAGCGCCTGCAGGCAGATTCAAAGCTGACTGCACTCCCTCCCGGCAGAATTTTGCCGAAATTTTTTTACGCTCTTCCATGTCTCTGTTGGAAAACGTCTGTTTCGATACTCTGAATTTTAGGCCAGATCTGGCCGGAACTAATCGAGAGTGAACACTCTCGGAAGTTACGTTTATATTATCACTTTTTGGATGATATTTCAACCTTATTTTAGAATTAAATGGTTAGAATTTAAAATTATTTAATATAATTTTTTATATTTGTTTTATTATACAGAATATTTTTAACATTTTACGCAAACACTGTATTTTCTTCTGCCAGGCAGGCGAGGAATCTCCATGCCAGGGAGCTGCTGTGGAAAATTTTCAGAATCCTGCCCATACACAGAAGGAGGAGGCCCGTTTCCTGTGCCCCCTCCTTCTGTTCTTTTATCTTCTTTTCTTTTATTTTCTGAGCTGTTTTCTTTTCCCTTGTGTTTCCCTATTCTTCTGCTTTCTGCTCTTCTTCCTGGGAAACCTCAATTCCGAGCTCTTTCAGCTGCTTTTCGTCAACCGGAGACGGAGCCTCTGTCATCAGACAGGATGCATCCTTCACCTTCGGGAAGGCGATCACGTCGCGGATGCTGTCTGCACCAACCATGAGCATGACCATACGGTCAAGGCCGTAGGCAAGGCCGGCGTGAGGCGGAACTCCGTACTTAAAGGCCTCTAACAGGAAGCCGAACTGCTCGTTTGCCTGTTCCTTTGTGAAGCCCAGCACCTCGAACATCTTGGACTGAATGTCGCTCTGGTGGATACGGACGGAACCGCCGCCCATCTCCGTGCCGTTTAGCACGATGTCGTAGGCCTTTGCGCGGACAGCTCCCGGATCGGTGTCGATCAGAGCCAGATCCTCCTCCATAGGCATCGTGAACGGATGATGCATGGCCACGAAGCGGCCCTGCTCCTCCGAGTACTCGAGAAGCGGGAACTCTGTCACCCACAGGAACTTAAAGTCATCCTTCTTTAACAGGTCAAGCTGTCTTGCCAGCTCCAGACGCAGGTTTCCGAGTACGTCGAACACAACCTTGTCCTTATCTGCGGCAAATAAAAGCAGATCGCCGGGCTTTCCGTCCATAGCCTTCACCAGGGCTGCCAGCTCCTCCTCTGTCATGAATTTTGCAAAGGAGGACTTATAGGAGCCGTCCTCAAGGACAGCCAGATAAGCCAGCCCCTTGGCGCCAAAGCCTTTGGCAAACTCAACCAGAGCGTCAATCTTCTTCCTCGGCATTCCTGCCTGGCCCTCTGCGTTGATACCCCGTACGGAGCCGCCGTTTTCCAGGGCGCTCTTAAATACGACAAACTGGCAGTCCTTCACTGTTTCCGACACATTTTTAAGCTCCATTCCGAAGCGGAGATCCGGCTTGTCGGAGCCAAAGCGGTCCATGGCCTCGCGCCAGGTCATTCTCTGAATCGGGAGCTGTAAGTCAAAGCCGCAGATTTCCTTGAACAGCTTCTTAAGCAGTCTCTCATTGACATCCAGCACATCGTCCACATCCACAAAGGACAGCTCCATATCGATCTGTGTAAACTCCGGCTGTCTGTCGGCGCGCAGGTCCTCATCCCTGTAGCACCTTGCGATCTGGAAGTAACGGTCATAGCCGGAGCACATCAGAAGCTGCTTGAACAGCTGGGGTGACTGGGGCAGCGCATAGAAGCTGCCGGGATGCACACGGCTTGGAACCAGGTAGTCTCTGGCTCCCTCAGGTGTGCTCTTGATAAGGGTCGGAGTTTCAATCTCCAGAAAGCCCTCCTCTGCCAGAAATGCTCTTGTCAGCGTTGTGACGCGGCTTCTTGTCATCAGATTCTTCTGAAGATCCGGCCTTCTCAAATCCAGATAGCGGTATTTTAATCTCAGCTCCTCCTTGGTCTTGGAATTCTCCTCAATAGGGAATGGCGGTGTCTCAGACTCGGAGAGGATCCGCAGGGCATTTGCGCGGATCTCGATGGCTCCTGTCTTTAAATTCTCATTGACAGCGCCGGAACGGGCCTCCACCTTTCCAGTAACTGCGATTACAAACTCACTTCTGAGCTTTTCTGCCTTGGCAAAGCTCTCAGAGCCGCAGTCTGCCTCCTCGAAAATAATCTGAAGCAGCCCGGAGCGGTCTCTTAAATCTACGAAGATAATTCCGCCCTTGTTTCTGCTTTTCTGGACCCATCCCATTACGGTGACGTTCTCACCGATATTTTCTGTGGACAGCTCTGTACATCTGTGGGAACGCTTCAGTCCCAGCATTGATTCTGCCATGATATGTTTCCTCCTGAACTTTGTGTATCTATATTCATCTGCAGAAGCCTTTCCGGCACATCCCTCCGGCACAGGCCTTCCGCATACCTGAACTTCTGCTTAACCAGAATGCTGTTTTTGCTTTTTTAAAGTTTCATTTCATTGGATGCCTGGTCCGCCTCTTACTTTAAGGCTTCTCTGTAAAACTCCTTAAACTCTGTGTAGCCGTCCTTCTGGAGCTGCTTCTTCTGGAACTTCTTGTTTTTGTTCATCTGGGCTACCAGCACCTGAACGCCTGCCTTTCTCTCCTCGGATGCCTCCTTTAACACCTGGGAAAGCTTCTCGCTTCCGATGTTTTTCTCAAAGAGGTATGCCTTCTTTCCTGACGCAGCCGGAACCTTAAAGCCATTGTCGAGAAGGATGGTGACAATTCTCTCAAAGCCGATGGAGAATCCGCAGGCCGGAGTATCCATGCCTGTAAACTTTCCGATCATCTTGTCATAGCGGCCGCCGCCGGCTACAGAGCCGCCGAAGCCCTCCATGGACACCTCGAAGATAGTTCCTGTATAGTATCCCATTCCCCTCACCAGAGTCGGATCAAATTCAATGCCAAACTCTGCCTCAGCTGTGGATGAAACTGTCTCCATAATATTTGCCAGCCCCTCAGCGGTTCCCTCCTTCAGTACCCCCTTCAGGGTTTCTCCGAGGGCGCGCACGCCTGCCGCATCATTTTTTACAGATGCCAGGAGCTCTCTGTAGCGGTCTACGCTCTCTTTTGCATAGCCCATCTCCATCAGCTCAGCGGCAACCCCGTCAAGGCCGATCTTATCCATCTTGTCCAGGGTGATAAACACCTTGTCGCAGTCATCCTCCGGGAAGCCGCAGTAGGATGCCATGGCCTTCAGAAGCTCTCTGTCATTGATCCGCACGGTAAAAGAATTATCGGGGCAGATACGGGACAGGGCGGTGGTTGTGGCTGTGATAAGCTCAATCTCTGCCAGGGAGGTGGGATCTCCTAAGATATCAATGTCGCACTGCACAAACTGTCTGAAGCGTCCCTTCTGTGGGCGGTCAGCACGCCAGACGCTTCCCACCTGAAGAGCCTTGAAGGGACTGGGCAGGTTTGCGGAGTTATTTGCATAGTAACGGGACAGAGGAAGGGTCAGGTCATAGCGCAGACCTCCGTCCACAACGTCGCCCTCCTCCCTGGCTGTCTCCAGGTTGAGCTTCTCGCCCCTCTTTAAAATTTTGAAAATAAGCTTCTCATTGTCCCCTCCCTGCTTGCTGGTCAGGTTTTCAATGTGCTCCACGCACGGAGTTTCTATAGCTGAAAAGCCGAAGCTTCTGTAGGTTTCCTTGATCTTTGCGAGCACGTAGTCGCGGATTTCCATTTCTGCCGGTAAAATATCCTTCATCCCGGTTACTGGTTTTTTCTTTAAAGCCATGGTATTCACTCCTGTTTTCTATTCTGCACGCCCCGGCGGGGGCGGTCTTTTCTGCGCCGCAAAAAAGCGGTCCGCCATAGGGCCGTCTCTTCGGCGGCAGGCCGGCTAAAGGGCCGTCTATGTTACATAGTAGCAGACATTTCAGGGATTGCAAGTCTTTTTATCAAATCCCTCATCCCTCCAGCTGGCGGATCAGCTTTTCCTTCCTCTCAAGCATCTCGTCCACCCGCTCGATATACTGCTCCACTTCCTTCACATTTTCCGCCCTCTCAAGGCGGTTTTCTCTTGGAAATACCACCTTTGTGGTGGTTCCGGCGCCGCAGGCCATAATGGTCTGCTTCTCCTCCATAATCAGAATATTGTAGATACAGGCCTTGCCTGGAACGCTGTAGCCCACATTCTCAAAATTCCCCGCCATGTTCTTCTGGCGGTAGAGATAGTAGGGCTCCATTCCCATCTCCCTCGCATAGCGGGCCGTCATGTCGATCATCTCCTGGGTCCCCGTTATTTTCAGGTTCCCGTACCGTTCTCTGAACATGTTGAGCCGCGCAGCCCTCTTGATGGCCAGGGAGTGGACAGTCAGGCTGTCCGGACGAAGCTCCTTGATCTGCTCCATGGTATTTCGGACATCCTCCTCGTCCTCCTCAGGAAGCCCCACGATCAGATCCATGTTGATGTTGTCAAAGCCCATCCTTCTGGCAAGGCGGAAGGTTTCCTTCACCTGCTCTACCGTATGGCGGCGCCCAATCAGATCCAGGGTTTCCTGCTTCATGGTCTGGGGATTGATGGAGATTCGGGTGATCCCGTGGTTTCTCAGAACCTGAAGCTTCTCCTCTGTGATGCTGTCCGGCCTTCCTGCCTCCACCGTAAACTCCTTCACCTGATCCATGGGGAAGGTTCTCTCCACCTTATCTAAAATGGCATCCAGATCCTCCGGACTCAGGGAGGTAGGCGTCCCTCCTCCGAAGTAGACGGTGTCCAGGGGACGTCCCTTCATCTTCTCCGCCACATAGTCCATCTCCCGGAACAGGGCGTTCAGATAGAGCCCTGTCCTGCCCTGCCACTTTCCTATGGGAAATGAGGTGAAGGAGCAGTAGAGGCAGGTGGTGGGGCAAAACGGGATGCCGATATAGAGGCTGTACCCGTTTTCATAGTCCACAGCGGAAAGAAGCTCCTTCTCCCGTCTGGCCACGTCCAGGCTCAGCTGGATTTTTTCCCTGCTGGTCAGGTAGGTCTCCCGCATGTAGTCCCGGATCTCCTCTTCTGACATCCCCTCGTAAAGCCTTGTGAGGGCAATCTTGGTGGGGCGGATGCCTGTAAGGGTTCCCCAGGGAAGGGTTCTTCCTGTGAGCCCGCTCATCAGCCGGTAGAGCTCCCTCTTGATCCGGTTCTTCGTCTCCAGGCGGTCCCCGTCAAGTATCTGCACGCAGCCTTTCCCGGCAGCCTTCCAGGAAGGAGCCGCTGCCTCCTGTACCATGCAGTCCTCCCCGTCCCCTTTTGCTCCGGCCGGCGGCGCGAAGGACTGCCCTTTTTCGTCTGCCCGGGTTTCCACACAGAGACAGAATTCATCTCCCGCCCGCTCTCCGCGGACAATCAGCTTTGCCTCTGAGACGGCCTCCTCTTCCTCGTGGGTGAACTTATTCCCCGGACAGAAGGCCATCAGAAGCTCTCTTATATCCTGTTCAAATGAATTATCGCTAAGCAGTATTCCAATCATTTTTTCTACCATCCAATATCCCTCTGCCTGTATATCACATCCGCCCGAAGGCCTCCTTCTCTATTCCAGCAGCTTTCCCTTATAGGGCGCCAGAGGATTATATTTTTTCTCATCCCCGATGGTTGTATAGCCCAGATGTCCCGGATATACATTCACATCATCGGGAAGCTCAAACAGCTTATCGAGCACAGAGTGGAGAAGCTGCACGGAACTGCCTCCCGGCAGATCCACACGCCCGTAGGAGCCCTCAAACAGAGTATCGCCTGCAAACAGAGCCTTTTCACTCTCCACATAGTAGCAGCAGGAGCCTGTGGTATGGCCCGGTGTGCCAATCACCTGAAACTCATATCCGATCATGGAAAATTTTTCCCCGTCTCTCAGCCACACATCCGCCTCTTCGCGGATGATGGTTCCCAGAAGGCTCTTTGACAGATTCAGGTTCTCGTCTGCCAGAAGCTCCCTCTCCTGATCCAGGGCATACACCTTCGCCCCGGTGGCCTTTTTCACTGCCTCCAGACCTCCGATGTGATCGGAATGGCCATGTGTCAGGAGAATGGCCCTTGTCTGAAGTGAATCACGCTTTAAGGCCTCCGCAATCAGCTCCCCCTGATCTCCCGGATCAATGACAACAGCCTCCCTTGTCTCCTCGTTTGATACAATATAGCAGTTTGTCTGCACATAACCGACTGTCAGCTTCTTAATCTGCATCTGTCTGTTCTCTCCTTTTCCCTCTCTCCATTTTCTTCTGCCGCCTCTCAGGCCCTGGAAGCCGCTTCTGAACCCTGCTCCCGGTCAGAGGGCACGGCATACTCTTTATACAAACACAAAGAGAAAACTGCTTATCCGGCAGTTCTCTCAATGTCTATTACGCCTTCAATCTGTCTCAGCTTGTCGGCCAGTTTATTCAGTTCCTCTATTCCGTGAATGTCGAAGGTCATCATAATCGTGGCCTTCCCCTGCTTGCTGGTTCTCACATTCATGGATTTGATATCAATCTGCCGTTCCGTAAACACCTTGGACAGATCCACAAACATGCCAATCCTGTTGTTTGCAAAAATCTTGATCTCCGTGGTGTACCGCTCTTTTCCTGTCTCGTTTCCAACCGGCTGCTGCCACTCTGCCTCGATAAGCCTTGCCTTCTCGTCCTCCGGCAGGTTGATCACATTGATGCAGTCTGTCCTGTGAATGGAAATGCCGCGGCCTCTCGTCACAAAGCCCACAATCTCGTCTCCCGGCACCGGGCTGCAGCACTTGGAAAACCGCACGGCCAGATCGTCGATCCCCTTGACCACAATGCCGCTCTTGGACTTGCCCGGAGCGATGACGGGAACCTTGTTTCCGTCCCCGATGGAATCGAGGATGGTGGCGTCTGTTTTCTCCTTTTCCAGCTTCTTCGTCCTAGCCTCGAGCATCTTGTTGATTACCTGGCCCTCCTTGAGGCCGCCGTGGCCGATGGAGGCGAGGACGGAATCCCAGTCCTTGAAGGCATACCGCTTCATGACCTTTTCCATAAACTCGGGCTTGTTAATCTCAGAATAATTGATTCCCTTGTTCCGGCAGTACTTGTCGATCATGTCGCGGCCCCGGATAATATTGTCCTCCTTGAGCTCTGCCTTGAACCACTGGTTAATCTTATTCTTGGCCTGCGTGCTCTTGACAATCTTGAGCCAGTCGCGGCTGGGTCCCTTGCTGTTCTGGGAGGTCAGAATCTCAATTCTGTCGCCGTTCTTGATCTCGTAGTCAATATTGACTAACATTCCGTTGACCTTGGCACCCACCATCTTGTTTCCCACCGCGCTGTGGATGGAGTAGGCGAAGTCAATGGGGGTGGAACCGCTGGGAAGGTTCTTCACGTCGCCGGACGGGGTAAAGCAGAATACGCTGTCAGAAAACAGATCCAGATCGCTTTTCAGGGAATCCAGAAATTCCTTGTTGTCCGACATATCCTTCTGCCACTCCAGAATCTGGCGCAGCCACGACAGCTTTTCCTCCGCACTGTCCATGGCCGCCTTCGTGCTTCCGCTCTCCTTATACTTCCAGTGGGCTGCAATACCGTACTCAGCCACACGGTGCATCTCATAGGTGCGGATCTGAATCTCAAAGGGCTGGCCGCTGCTTCCGATCAGAGTCGTATGTAAGGACTGATAATTGTTGATCTTCGGCATGGCGATATAGTCCTTAAACCGGCCCGGTATCGGCTTATACAGCTCGTGGATGACGCCCAGAGCCGCGTAACAGTCCTTCACCGTATCCACAATAATCCGCACGGCGAAGAGATCGTAGATCTGATCCAGGGTTTTATTCTGCTTCACCATCTTTTTGTAGATGCTGAAGAAATGCTTCACGCGCCCATCTACCTTGCACTCGATTCCGGCATCGTCCATATGGCTCTTCACCTCATCGACAATCCCCTTCACAAATGCCTCCCTGGCATCCTTCCTGAGGGAGATCTTTTCTGACAGCTCATAGTAGACCTCCGGCTCCAGATACTTGAGGGCCAGATCGTCAAGCTCTGTCTTGATCCTGGAAATTCCCAGCCTGTCAGCGATGGGGGCGTAAATATCCATGGTTTCCCTGGCCTTTTCCCTCTGCTTTTCAGGCTTCATATACTGAAGGGTGCGCATATTGTGAAGGCGGTCGGCCAGCTTTACAAGGATTACGCGGATGTCCTTGGCCATGGCCAGGAACATCTTTCTCAGGTTCTCCGCCTGCATCTCCACCTTGTCCTTGTCCCAGGAAATATTGGTCAGCTTTGTGACGCCGTCCACCAGAAGAGCTACCTCGGCGCCGAACTCCCTGGCCAATCCGTCGGTGGTCATCACCGTATCCTCTACCACATCGTGAAGGATTCCGGCCACGATCGTTTCCTTGTCAAGCTCCAGGTCAGCCAGGATAATAGCCACGCAGAGGGGATGGATGATGTATGGTTCACCCGATTTTCTCTTCTGATCCTTGTGGGCTTCAAAGGCCAGTCTGTATGCCTTCTCCACCATCGAAATATCATCGGACGGATGATACCTCTGGATGCTCGCAATCAGATCCTGATACAGCTCCTCCGGGCTCGTAAAGTCTGCCGGCTGCTCCAGCTCCCTATCCAGTTTTTTCATCTGATCCACCTTTTCCATACTCTGCCTCCCAGCTTCAGGCGTCTGCCCCGTTTTCCCTCTGTCGTTTGTGTCGTAAAATCCAGCCTTCTGTCACCCGGCGCAGAGCCGCGTCCAGGCATCCAGGGCGGTTTTCACGGCGGCCGGCACCTGAACCGGCCGCCGACTCCGTTAGAGAATTATCACTATTATAAATTTTTTTGTCGGAAAATGCAATTATTTTCTGTTCTCCCGGATCTGAACCCGATTTTAAACACGTTTCTGCCCTTCCGGCGGCCGGCTTCCGCCAAAGGTCAAACAGCTGTTTTTCAGATCCTGCCCCATTTCATCTCATTTATTCACTCTGGTGTGAAATTCCCTGAAACGGCGCCCATTTTATTCCCGCATCGGCTCTCTTATAGCCTGTGCTCCTGTCCACCGGGCTTACATACTCCCCCTCTCCCAGATACGCTCTGAGATTTCTGCAGCTTATCTCCACAATCCGGTCCAGGGTGTATTCCAGATGGAATCCTCCTGACACATGGGGCGTAATAATCACGTTTTCGCAGTCCCAGAGAGGGCTCTCAGGCGGCAGCGGCTCAGGTTCCGTCACATCCACGCCTGCTCCCAGGAGGTATCCCTCCCTCAGCGCCTCGGCCAGGGCGTCTGTATCCACAGCCGTTCCCCTCCCCACATTGAGAAAGACGGCTCCTCTCTTCATGGAGTGAAGCATTGCGCTGCCGAACAGCCCTCTGGTAGCCTCCGTACCAGGAAGGCATGACGCCACTATATCGGCCTTTCCGAGCTCCTCCTTCAGCGCGTCCATGGTATAGAGCTCATCCACACAGTCAGGCTTTTCGTGGATCGTTCTCCTGATTCCCACAATATAGCTTCCGAACGCTTTCATCCTCACAGCAAACTCCATCCCGATGTCTCCAAGGCCCACAATCAGGACCCGGCTCCCGTAGACAGACCTCACCATCCCCTCATCCTTCCACAGATGCTGCCTCTGGTTTTCCAGATATTTGGGGAATTTTTTCAGAAGGCTTAACACCATTCCCACCATGTGCTCTGAGATGGCGAGCCCGTATGCTCCCGTGGCATTTGTCAGAACCGTATCTACCGGGAGCACCCCCTCTTTCGTATACCCGTCTGTGCCGGCGCTGCTTAGCTGTACCCAGCCAAGGTTCCTGTTTCTCTTTAAAAGCTCAGGCGGAAGATTTCCGATCACACCGTCCACTGTCTCTATCAGCTCCCTGATCTTTTCCATGTCCCTCTCACAGAGAAGCTCAGCCCCCGCAGCAGCCTCTGCAAGCCTTCTTTTATGCCCCTCTGTCACCGGCAGCGTCACTAAAATTCTTCTTTCTGTTCTCCTCTGCTCTCCCATGGTTCCACTGCTCCTTTCTTTTCCTGTTTCGCCGTATCCTGTCTGTTTCTGCCTGTCATAACAGCAGAGCCGGCACTTTGCTTTTCTTTAAAATTTTTCCTTTAAGATTTGTCTTCCTTACGGAAAATGCCGGAATGCCTCATTTCTTTGGCATTCCGGCATTTTGTGCCTACTTACCCTCGTATACAATCAGGGATTCCACCTGATATTTTTCCAGCTTCTTTCTTCCCTCAAGGCCTGCCAGCTCCATGACAAAGCAGATCCTTACAACCTCTCCTCCAAGGCTCTCGATGAGCTTGCAGATCGCCTCCATGGTTCCTCCTGTGGCAATCAGATCGTCGATAATGACAACCTTCTGGCCCGGCCTGATGGAATCCTCATGCATCTCAATCTCCGCGCTGCCGTATTCCAGATCATATGCCATGGAAACGGTCTTGCAGGGCAGCTTTCCCTTCTTTCTCACCGGCACGAATCCCTTGCGGGCAGCATAGGCCACCGGCACTCCGAAGATAAATCCTCTGGACTCCGGTCCCACTACCACGTCATAGTCCACACCCTCCAGTGTTTTCAAAAGGCCGTCCACAGCCAGATGAAGTCCGTCGGGATCCTGCAGGATCGTGGTAATGTCCCTGAAAATAATCCCCGGCTCCGGAAAATCCGGAATGCTTCTTACATACTCTTCAAGTTTTTTCATGGTCTGTTTCCTCCCTGTATCTGTTATTTTATATTACATCAACTGTTTTATCATTCCTCTTTGCAGAGCAGGCGCCTCTCTCCTATGCCTGCTGTTTCGTTTTTTTCCAGGCTGTCCTCCTGAACGGCGAGCCTTTGTCTGTACACGGCTATGGCCCTCCTCATGGCATCCTGCCCCGGCGCTCCGGCAGTCACCCTTCTCCTTACGCAGTTTTCCATACTGATGGCGCTGTAGACATCCTCCTCAAACACAGGGCTTACCTTCCTGTATTCCTCCAGAGGCAGTTCATCCAGGGAGCATCCTCTCTCAATGCATAAAAGCACCAGACGCCCGATAATCCCGTGGGCATCCCGGAAGGGAACGCCTCTGTTCACCAGATAGTCCGCAGCGTCTGTGGCGTTGGTAAAGCCGTTCTTTGCACTCTGCTCCATCACATCTTTTCTGAATGACATGGAAGAAATCATGCCTGTAAACAGAGCCAGACTTCCCTTTACCGTGTCGATGGCGTCAAAGGTCAGCTCCTTGTCCTCCTGCATATCCTTGTTGTACGCAAGGGGAAGCCCCTTCATCGTTGTGAGAAGACTCACCAGGGCACCGTACACGCGCCCCGTTTTTCCGCGGATCAGCTCCGCAATGTCGGGATTCTTCTTCTGGGGCATAATGCTGCTTCCCGTACTGTAGGAGTCGTCCAGCTCCACAAACCGGTACTCGTTTGTATTCCAGATAATGATCTCCTCACAGAACCGGCTCAGATGCATGGAAATGACAGAAAGCGCGCTTAACAGTTCGATGAGGTAATCTCTGTCAGACACAGAATCCATGCTGTTTAAGGTTGCCCCGTAAAAGCCCAGCAGAGAAGCCGTGTATTCCCGATCCAGGGGATAAGTGGTTCCCGCCAGAGCACCTGCACCGAGGGGGCAGTAGTTCATCCTCTCCCGGATGTCATGAAGCCTTGACAGATCCCGGAAAAACATCTCCGCATAGGCTCCCAGATGGTGAGCCAGGGTGATGGGCTGGGCCTTCTGGAGATGGGTAAAGCCCGGCATGTAAGTATCCAGATTTTTCTCCATCATATCTACAAGCACCTTTAAAAGTCCCCGCACAAGGCTGTCCAGCTCGTCAATCTCATCTCTTGTGTAGAGCTTCATATCAAGGGCCACCTGATCATTCCTGCTGCGCCCCGTGTGAAGCCGCTTTCCCGCCTCTCCAATCCGTTCAGTCAGCTGACTCTCCACAAAGGAATGGATATCCTCGTACTCCGGCGTAACCGTAAGGGTTCCACTCTCCAGATCCCTCAAAATTCCCTGCAGCCCCTCTGTGATCGCTTCTCTGTCCTCTTCTGAAATGATTTCCTGCCGGGCTAACATCGTCACATGGGCGATGCTCCCCTCAATGTCCTGACGGTACAATTTCTGATCAAAGGAAATAGATGCATTAAAGTTGTGCACCAGCTGGTTTTCTTCCTTCGTAAAACGGCCTCCCCATAATTTCATGGCAATTCTCTCCTTTATCCCTGCTCCTGGGCCTCTGCGCCCTCCTGCGAATGTTTCTCTGTATTTGTCTGCCCCTCTCTCTGCAAAGCTGAGAGCTGGCTTTCTTTTTCCTGCCGCTGCCCAGATTTCTGGCTTCTGGCCCTTTCTCTTCTTTTTCTGTCGTACATCTGCTTTCTCTCGCGCTGCTTTCTGGCATGGGAAATGCCAAAGGCAACAGCCAGAACGGCCAGGGAGCCGAGGGAAATTGCAGCCCCCATTTTAAGTCCCTGGGGCATATAATGCATCTCAATCACATGGCTTCCGGGGGACAGCTCAATTCCCATAAACGCGTCAAACAGCTTTTTGGCAGTTTTTTTCTCGCCGTCCACAGTTATGCTCCATCCCTCGTCATAGGGGATAGACAGAAACAGCGTTCCTCCCGCCTCCGTCTCCACGCTTCCCTTGAGTCTGCTGTCCTCCCAGACAGTCAGTTCAAGGGGACTCTGGGCCAGCTTTCTGTAGACATGCTCCAGGGCAGCCTCATTGTAGCGGTACAGGCGGATTCCCAGATCCTCACTTCCCTCCTCATTCTGGAAGGTCAGCGTCTGGCCTTCATCTACAAGTCCCACTTCAATCAGATAGCCTCTGTTTACATTGTCAAAGGTCTGTTCTTTCTCTCCTTTTTTCAGAGACACCTCTTTCACCTGTCTGTTGGAGACGTAAGCATAGTACTCTCCCGGCTCCTCCGGTGTATAGATTAAACTGGGCCCGCTGCCGAGCCCGCCAACTTCCATAAGCACATCCGGCGCGTCAAACAGACCGCACAGGGAATTCTGCACATCAGCGGGATTTACCATGTCAAGCTGCCACTCATTTTCCATGATATCCGGGATCAGAAATCCCAGAGGCAGGGTATACCGGTTGGCGTACAGGTACACGCCTCTGTAATCCTGAATATACTCCACCCGGGGATTTCTCTGCTCCTCCGGATAAAATGCATATTTCACCGACAGAAGGCAGTCCACCAGAGGCGTGCTTCCCGTAATGCTGTAGGCATTCGTGGAGGCCTCGCAGCCCATGTGCCTCATGAAATCCGTCACATCCGCGCTGGCCACCGAGGAAAACAGAGAGACTGAAGGAAAGTGCATCCACGCACCGTCATTTTTCGTCCTCTGATCCGTCTTTTCAACTCTGTAAAATCCCTCCTGCCCCTTAAGACTGTCAGCCAGAATCTCAACCGCCTCATTGTCCTGCGTGTACGCAGTTCTGCTGGTAGTGGTGACGCTGGTGCAGGTCGTATTGACCGCCGCCTCCACACTGACTGTAAGAAGAGCCAGAAGCATAATCAGGGCCTGTCTGCCCCGCCATCTCTGGCCGCATCTCTCCCTGCTGCTCCTGTAGAGGAAAATCAGCCCTGTGTAGAGCGCCAGGAAAAAGATCGCCCCGTAAAATACGGCAAAGTGGTAGGCCTCGTCCCCTTCCATGAATTTCTGTGCCAGGAGGACAAAGGACGCGGAGCCCCAGAAGGCCACGGACACGCTCCTGGAAGAAATCCCTTCCAGATTGGTATAAGCCCTGCAGCAGACAGTCAGCATCAGCGCAATGTAGATAAAGGACTGTCTTGCAGGAAGGCTGTTGGGATAGTGTAAGCCATGCCAGATAAAATTCAGCACATTGATGGAAAAGCTGGCAAGGAAAAACAGCAGAAGCGTACAGTAAACTGCCTTTTCCTTAAGTTCAATTTTCCTGCAGGCCAGATACAGCAGAAAAAACATAAGCACAGCCACGCCGCAGTAGATGTTCGGCCAGTGATTAAGACCGATTTCCACCTGTACATTCCCGATATGGCGGGCCAGCATATCCAGGATGGAGAAGTAGCTCTCCGCCGTTTCTGGAAAGCTCATCTCTCCTGAGGCAGTGCTCTGCAGAGCATAAATTTCAGGCAGAAGCACAAAGGCTGCCAGTCCTCCGGCCAGCAGGGAATACCCGGCAAACAGTCCGATGGTCTTCCCCCATCCGTCCCTGAAGCTGTCCCAGTCGAGAACCGCCAGGGCAATAAAATACAGCACCATGAAAATACAGATCATGATGGAAATATAGTAGTTGGACAGAATCGAAAGTCCCAGGGCCACGCAGTAGAGAAGCCCTTTTTTTTCACTGACCAGTCTCTCAAGCCCCAGCAGGATCACCGGAAACAGCACAATGCAGTCCAGCCACATGATATTCCAGCTGTAGGCCGCCATATACCCGGATAGGGCATAAAAAATACCGAAAAAACACGTCCCAAAGTCGGAAGTTCTGCAGTGCTTTCTCAGATACCAGGTAAAGGCAAGGCCTGCAAGTCCGATCTTCAGCACGATGGAGCCTGTCATAAATTCGATGATAAACTCCTTTGGGCAGAAAATGATCAGCCAGTTCAAAGGGCTCGCCAGATAATAGGCATAAAGCGCCGCAAAATTAACTCCCAGCCCTATATTCCAGCTGTAGAGCAGGCTTCCTCCCTGTGACAGCTTGTGTTTAAACTCTGAAAAGAACGGAGCATACTGGTGGTACATATCCGTCCTCAGAAAGCTCTGTTCTCCAAAAGGGAAGATTCCGCGCTGGGCAAAAATAATAATCATGATTATCACAGGGATCAGGAAGGCCGCTGCGTAACAGTCTCTCACCCTCAAAAGTCCCGGGCGATCCTCTTCCTGTTTCCGGCTTCTCTCCGGATACCGTTCCCTGGCGCCTAAAACGGCCGCCTTCTGACCTTCCCTCTGACCTCTGCCAGGCCTCAGTCTGTCCTCTGTGCCGTTTTCCGGCTTTCTCACCCGCCGCTGGCTGGCTGCAGCCTCTTTTATCCCGGCGGGTTCCATTTCGTCCACCCGTCCCTCTTCTCTGTCCGGACCGGTATCTTTCCTTTCAGCCGCTCTCTCCTCGTTCTGTCCCGGTTCCCTGTCTGCCCCTGCAGCCACCTGATTTAAAACCCTGTCAAACTCCCTGGAAATTCCGGCTATCTCATCTTCTCTCATAGAACCTCCAAATTTCCTATCTCGCTTCCTGCTTATTCCTGAAAATGAACAGCTTGCTGAGCACATAGTTCAAAACAAGAGATACCGCAGATACTGCGATCTTTCCGATCAGATTCGGCCATCCCAGGCCATTTACCATGATCTCCATTCCGGCAATCGTGATGACTCCTGTAAAGAGCCTGCATGCCACGAAGGACGTCAGCTCATTCAGCAGCTTTGCCGGATGTAAGGTTTTGCTCTGAAACACATAAATCTTATTGGTAACAAATGCAAACAGGACAGCGGCCACAAACGATATGGTCTGGGAAAATACAACGGAGTATCCCATGTAGTAAAGGACAAAATATCCCACCCAGTCTACCGCTGTGGTCAGCACACCGAAGATAAAGTAGGACACGGTTTCCCTGTTCACAAACTTTGACCACAAGGCTTCCCATAATTTTCTAATCATATACTTTCTGCTTCCTCTGCTCTCTTTTTCTCTTTTTTCTTTTCGTCTTATCTCTGTTATCTCTGCCTGTATGTCCGGCGCCTGAACGCCGCCTTTTATTGTAATGTTTTTTTCTGCAAAAAGCAAGGACGGGAGCCTGTTTTCTCACATGTTCCCGCCCTTCTATTTTCACGCCTTCAAACGGATGGATAAACAAACGCCCATGTTCCATCCCAGGCCGTACGGCCTTTCACATCTGCGTTTCTGGCAGAGCTCTGCCAAATTCTGCCTGAATTAAAGCTCGCTTAACAGCTTCTCCACGCTCACCAGCTTCACGCACAGTGTGAAGAGCTCTGTTGCTGTGATCAGATCCTGAAGCGGCGGATAGGAAGGAGCAATACGGATGTTGCTGTCCTTCGGATCCTTTCCGTATGGATAGGTAGCGCCTGCATCTGTCATGATCACACCTGCCTTCTTGCACTTGGCCACAATCGCCTTCGCGCAGCCCTCTAAGGAATCAAAGCAGATAAAGTATCCTCCCCTGGGCTTTGTCCAGCTTCCAATCTCCAGACCGCCCAGCTCCCGATCCAGGATCTCCTCAACAGCCTCAAACTTCGGGCGGAGAATATCAGCGTGCTTCTTCATGTGCTCTACCATTCCATGAATGTCCTTAAAGAAGCGTACATGGCGCAGCTGATTTACCTTGTCATGTCCGATGGTCTGGATTTTTAACTGCTTCTTGATGTCCTCCAGGTTATTCTGGGATGTGGCAAGAGCCGCAATTCCGGAGCCCGGGAAGCTGATTTTGGAAGTAGATGCAAACTTGTAAACCAGATCCGGGTTTCCGGCTCTCTTGCACTCTGCCAGAATCTCTGTCACCTGATCCTGCTTGTCCTCATATAAATGATGGATTCCGTATGCATTGTCCCAGAAAATTCTGAAATCCTTTGCAGCCGGCTTTAATCTCGCCAGACGGCGTACCGTCTGATCGGAGTAGGAGACTCCGCTTGGATTGGAATACTTGGGAACACACCAGATTCCCTTGATTGCCTCATCCTTTGCAACCAGTTCCTCCACCATGTCCATGTCAGGACCGTCCTCTGTCATCGGCACATTGATCATCTCAATGCCAAAATATTCTGTAACCGCAAAGTGTCTGTCGTAACCGGGAACAGGACAGAGGAATTTCACCTTATCCAGCTTGCACCACGGAGTATTTCCCATAATTCCATGTGTCATAGCACGGGAAATCGTATCGTACATTACATTTAAGCTGGAGTTTCCATAGATAATCAGATTAGATGCAGGCACCTCGATCATATCTCCGATCAGTTCCTTGGCCTCACTGATTCCATCCAGCACGCCGTAATTGCGGCAGTCTGTGCCGTCATCACAGGTGAGATCGGTGGAGCTGTTCAGCACATCCATCATGCCCATGGAAAGGTCTAACTGCTCTGCAGACGGCTTTCCGCGGGACATATCAAGCTTTAACCCCTTTGCCTGGAATGCCCGGTACTGTGCGTTCAGTTCATGGCTGAGTGCCACTAATTCTTCCTTTGTAAGTTCGCTGTAAGGCTTCATTCCCTCTAAATCCTCCTTGTTATCAGGCTCTCTCGGCCATCTTATTCTAAAAAATTCAGTCTTTCCTATTTATCATATCAAAACGCAGTTTTATTGACAAGATTTTTTTGCAGGCTCCTTTTGCTTTTAAATCTCTTTTTGACCGTGGATTTATACCTTTTTACGTTGCACAGCTTTCCCATCAATGGTATAATGACCCGAAGCGGATCCTATTACCGGGGCAGATTTCAGCTCCTGCTGTATAAGTCCCGGCACTTCGTCCCGCCTAAGTCTCCCTATCCGAAGGATATGGAGCCTTCCCTATCCCATAGACTAGAGAAAAGAGGCCTGCGCAATGAGTTCAGAGTATCTGCTGGTGGACGGCTACAATATCATATTTGCATGGACAGATTTAAAAAAAATTGCAGAACAGAATATCGATTCGGCCCGCACAAAGCTGCAGGATATTCTCTGCAATTATCAGGGCTTTAAAAAATGCAATGTGATCCTGGTATTTGACGGCTACAAGGTAAAGGGCAATCCCGGCTCAGTCATCAAATACCACAATATCCACGTTATATTCACAAAAGAAGCGGAAACGGCAGATCAGTACATAGAAAAGGTCACCCAGGAGATCGGACGCCAGTACCATGTGAGAGTTGCCACCTCAGACCGCCTGGAGCAGGTGATCATTCTCGGAAAGGGAGCCGTCCGCATGTCAGCCAGGGACCTGGAAAAAGAGATACGTGAAACGGACGCTGTTATCAAAAAAGAGCATCTCGACAAGATCAAGAGCTATAAGATGCGTCTGTTCGACTACGCCGATCCGGCCCTGCAGGAATATCTGGAACGCCTGCGCCTGAACCGGGATACGGACGGTGAGGAGTAAGTCCCGACTTTTCTAATCCGCTGTCAGGGCAGTTTCGGCATATTCATCTGCCAAACACTGATATTATAAAAATAACTTCAGGAGGTGCTCACCTATGTCTTTAGCTGAGCTTTTTATTCTTGCAGTGGGAGTTTCCATGGATGCTTTCGCTGTCGCAGTCTGTAAAGGACTTTCCATGAAACAGCTGAACTGGCGCCATGCCGTTATAATCGGAGTCTATTTCGGTGGATTCCAGGCAGGAATGCCGTTTATCGGCTATCTCCTGGGCTGGCATTTTAAGGACGCCATCACCTCGGTGGACCACTGGATCGCTTTCGTGCTCCTGGCAGCCATCGGACTCAGCATGATTCGGGAATCACGCTCCAAGGACGAGGATGAGGAATCACTGGACGCATCCGTTGACTTCAAAACCATGTGCGTCCTCGCCCTGGCTACCAGCATCGATGCCCTGGCAATCGGAGTCACCCTCTCCTTCCTAAATGTTGACATCGTTCCGGCAGTGTCCTTTATCGGCATCATCACCTTCTCCCTGTCCATCGTGGGAGTAAAGGCAGGAAATGTATTTGGAATACGATACAAATCGCGGGCTGAGCTTGCAGGAGGTACGATTCTCCTTCTCATCGGCTCCAAAATTCTGATTGAGCATCTGTTTTTATAAGACAGATGCTTTTTTCATATAACCGTCCCTGATGCCTGAACAGTCCAGCAAATCCAAGGTTCTGCGAAAGCCTCCGCTATTTTCCGGCAGGCTTCAGCGGGTAGGTGTGGTGGAGAATCAGCTCCTCCTCCGTACCGTTTTCGCTGTAAAATGCCCTGCAGATACGTTCTGCAATCATCTCCACATTTTCCTCCGTCGTGTCCGACAGCATGACAAGGTACTGACAGCTGCTGTACTGTGCATAGAGATCTCCCATGCGCAGATTATTCTGTATCTCCTGTCCCAGAACTTCCAGCTGGTAATCCCTTTTCTCCAGGGTGGGAAACTCATTGGAGGTGTCTGTGAGCGTAAACAGAATCAAAAAGGCGCCCATATCCTTTCGCGTCATCCGGCGCTCTACAAAGCGGTAGATACTCTTGAAGGTCTCATAGTCCTGACAGTAGGCTCCCGGATGGGGATCCTCCTCACGCATCTCCTTTGCCAAGATTTTCATGTCAATCCGGATCTCGTCGCCCTCTGTATCCGTCACAGTTCCCTTTCCGAATTTTCCCGCGTCCCGGCTCCGCTTCTCCTTCACCATCTGCTGGTCGGCCAGGTCAAACAGCTCCCTGTACCCAAAACCGGGATGGTAGGTTCCTGAGCAGATACTCATGGAAAGGCGCAGAAGCACCCTGCTGTTCACCTCAACCCTGGAAAATCTCTCCCGAATCTGGCTGCACCGCCGTTCCAGCTCCTCCTTCCCGAGGGTCTGGGGAAAGAAAATAACGAATTCATCCCCTCCGGTTCTCCCTAACAGGCAGAAAGGCGGCATCATCTTTTTAAGGACAGAGGAAATCTCTCTGAGAAGCTGATCTCCGATGATGTGGCCATAGGTGTCATTGACCTTCTTAAACTGATCAATATCCATCACGATCATGCTTCCGGCTCTGTTCTTTTTCAGCTGCTCATCCACCCGCTTTTCAATGGCTCCTCTGTTGTAGAGGCCTGTAAGCCAATCCTCCTCAGCCAGCTTCTGGTAGGCGGCTATGGCCTGTTCCAGCTGCTTTTTTGTCTGCACTTTTCCTGTGCTCGCCCGTTTTTTCATTTTTCCCCCTGTCCGGCCCATAATACAAGCCTTTTTACACATTCGCTCCATACAGTTTCAGCCGTCACTGTGCAAAACCTTATGCGTTTTCCTGCTGCCGGTATCCGGCAGATTCTGTTTTTTTAACAGTAGCACAGCCGGGAAGAAACTTCAAGCCTCCTGTTTTGGAATAATCTGCACCGATTCTTGGCGAACCTTTCTGCGGGGCAGAGAAAACCTCCTGCCAGAATACCGGAAAGGCGGGAGAACATACAAAATCTGCCTCCCGCCTCTGTCTTTCCGTTTTTTCAGAATCTGTCTTTTTTTGCTGTTCACCCTCGTTATTCCAGCACAACTCTCTTAAAATTCTTCTTTCCGCGTTTTACCACGACTCCCTCGCCGGAGAGCTGATCCTTCGTGAATGCAGCCTTAATATCTTTCACCTGAACTCCGTCCACGGAGACGCCTCCCTGCTCCACATTTCTTCTCGCCTCAGAGCGGGACGGTGCCAGACCCGACTTCTGAAGGATGGAGAGGATGTCAATCGAACCGTCCGCAAAATCCTCCTCTTTGAGCTTCGCCGTAGGCATATTGGCAGCATTTCCGCTTGTAAATAAGGCTCTGGAAGCTTCCTGCGCCTTAACTGCCTCCTCTTCCCCGTGAACCAGGGCAGTCAGCTCATAGGCCAGAATCTCCTTTGCCTTGTTTAACTGGCTTCCCTCCCACTGATCCATCTCGTCAATCTGCTCAAGAGGCAGGAAGGTCAGCATGCGCAGGCATTTTAAGACATCTGCATCCGCCACATTTCTCCAGTACTGGTAGAATTCGAACGGAGATGTCTTGTTTGGATCCAGCCACACAGCGCCTGACTGTGTCTTGCCCATCTTCTTTCCCTCAGAGTTCAAAAGCAGGGTGATGGTCATGGCGTGGGCATCCTTTCCAAGCTTCCTTCTGATAAGCTCAGTTCCGCCTAACATATTGCTCCACTGATCATCGCCGCCAAACTGCATATTGCAGCCGTATTTCTGGAACAGCATGTAGAAGTCGTAGCTCTGCATGATCATGTAGTTAAACTCCAGGAAGCTCAGTCCTCTCTCCATCCTCTGCTTGTAGCACTCAGCTGTCAGCATACGGTTTACAGAGAAGTGGGGGCCCACCTCACGGAGAAGCTCCACATAATTGAGCCCTAAAAGCCAGTCCGCATTGTTTACCATCAGGGCTTTTCCGTCAGAGAAGTCGATAAAACGGCTCATCTGCTTTTTGAAGCAGTCGCAGTTGTGCTGGATGATCTCCGGGGTCATCATGGATCTCATGTCTGTTCTTCCGGACGGATCGCCGATATATCCGGTTCCCCCTCCAATCAGGGCAATCGGCTTGTTGCCGGCCATCTGCAGACGCTTCATCAGGCAGAGAGCCATGAAATGCCCTACGTGAAGGCTGTCGGCAGTGGGATCAAAGCCGATATAGAAGGTGGCCTTTCCCTCGTTCACCATGTTTTTGATTTCTTCCTCATTGGTCACCTGGGCAATCAGCCCGCGGGCAACCAGCTCTTCGTAGATTTTCATACTGATTCTCCTTTTTCATTTTTCATATCGTCTGGCTTCGCCCTTCAGGTCTCATGCCGCTTCAGGATGAACCCAGACTGCATTTAAGGCATTTTCTGTTCCGGGACAGAACCGTTGGCCTGAAATTTTTACCGCTTTAAAAGCTCAAACTACAAAAAGCTCCATCCCTCTGAACTTCTTCAAAAGGACGGAGCCTTAAACTTCCGTGGTACCACCTTATTTCGCGGAAACACTCGCATGTCCCGCCTCACCGAGTACAGTCGGCATATTATCAAACCTGCTTTCAGCCTGCCGCTATACTCCCGCCGCTGTAACGTGCGGCGACCCCGCTGCAGCCTACACAGGAAGCCTTCCGGTCCGCTGACAGCGTAAAGCTGAAATCAAAAGCTCTCCCGCTCTCTTCCCTTCGGTGCAGGGCTCTGGGATGTATTCGTCTGCCTCTCCTCCATGCGCCTCTCACCATCCGGCGGCTCTCTGTATGGGGTGCGGGGCGGCTACTTTTTCCCGTCAACGCCTGGTATCTGTTTGTCATTCCTGCCGGTTCAAATCTTGCCTTCAGCTCCTGTCAGCTGAATCTGCCCCCTGCAGGTTATGTGCTATTATAAGGGCTTTTTTCGGGAAAGTCAAGAGCGGACTAAAAAGAACTTCCCCTTTGCATCCCCCCTTTATGAGAATCCAATCATCACTGCAATAATTACAGCAAGGGATGAGCATACAAACAGGATAGCCTGGAATTTAATCTGGAACTTTGCCCATTTTCCCCAATCAAGCTTCGCAGCGGCAAGAGCGCCGAGAAGACAGCCTGAGGTCGGAACAATGAAGTTCGTAAATGCGTCTCCCAGCTGGAAGGCAAGGACAGCAACCTGTCTGGAAACGCCCACGATATCTGCCAGCGGCGCCATGATCGGCATAGTCAGAGCAGCCTGTCCTGAACCAGATACAACGAAGAAGTTGAACACAGACTGGAACACGTACATCAGCCATGCGGAGATAACCGGCGGGAAATTCTTCATTCCCTCGCCAATCGTGTGAAGAATCGTATTCAGAACCGTTCCGTCTGTGGGGCTTGTTCCTCCCAGGACGATAATAATTCCCTGAGCCATACCTACGCAGAGAGCCGCTCCCAGAAGATCAGCTGCTCCCTTGTCAAATGCTTTTGCAATATCGTTGAGCCTCATGTCATTTAATTTGAACACAACGCCGATAATACCGGAAACAAATCCCATCACGAAGAACTGGGATGCAATCTCCGGAATATAATATCCCTGGGTTATAACGCCCCAGATTGTCCAGATTATCGTGGCCAGAATGGATAACAGAACCAGCTTGTGTCCCAGCGTAAAGGGAAGCTCCTGCTTGCTGTCCATCCTGAATTCATTTCTGTAGTAAGCGTCTGATTCATATGCCACAGAAAGCTTCGGATTTTTCTTGATTTTAGCCGCATAGCGCATGGTAAACACGATGGTAAGTCCTGTAAACAGAATCCACAGGACAATACGGAGCGGCGCGCCGGACATAACCGGTATTCCCGCGATTCCCTGGGCAACCGCAAGGCTGAAGGGATTCATCCAGGATGAGCCAAAGCCGATCTGGGTTGCTACATAGGAACAGAGAATGCCCACAATTCCGTCATATCCCATGGCCACAAACATAGGCGCCAGGATCATGACAAAGGGAATCGCCTCCTCTCCCATTCCAAAGACTGCGCCTCCCAGGGAAAACAGCGTAATCAGAATCGGTATCAGGAGAATCTCCCGCCCCTTGGTGATGGCAATAACCCTCATAATTCCTGCATCCACTGCTCCGGTCCTCAGCACAATTCCGAATGCGCCGCCCACCACCAGAATAAAGGCGATAATTCCTACAGCAGTCCCGTTTTTGTCTCCTACCGTCATTCCCTCAAACACAAAGTTCAGAATTCCCTGGCCGCCGAAATCCTCGGTTCCCCAGAGCGGAGCTGCCTTAGTTACCTTATTTCCGTTTTCATCCAGCACATACTCAAAGCTGTCAGGATCGAGAACTGTCTTCGTCACTTCCTCCCCATTCTGGATGTACGTAATCTCTTTCTGCTGATACGTCCCCAGCGGGATGAACAGTGTCATAATAGCCGCCACACAGATAACCAGGAAAATGATTATATACGTGTGAGGCATCTGGAATGTTTTCTTCTGTTTCTCCATAATCATACTCTCCTTTTAGTATTCAAAGGTCCCCCTTTTCAGAACCCTTTTTTCGGAAACCATCAGCTCGCCTTTGGCGAGAACTGTGTGGATTTCCAATGTATCCGAATCAGACAGCACCAGATCGGCGTCTGCATTTTCGGCAATTCTGCCCTTGTGGGAAAGTTTCAGAAGGGAGGCAGGATTTGAGGTCACTGTCCTCAGGGCATCCGTAAGAGAAACGCCGTCCGTCAGCACTGCGTCACGCATCTCTCTGTAGATTGATGAAACCTTTCCCACCCCCAGATGCAGGAATTTTCCCTGGCTGTCAAACACAGGCAGGCTTCCCTGGCCATCGGAGGAGAATGTCACATGCTCCGCGGGAACTCCCGCATCCAGCGCCATTTTAAGCCCTGTGCTGGCCTTTACCTCCTCGGGATCCAGGAAATCAGGATCCGAGCTGGTGGTCAGGTCAATGTATCCTCCCATATGTTTCGCATAGTCGATGCCATCCTCCATCAGAGAACGGCTTCTGTTGATATGCGTCGGAAGCATGTTGGACGGCGGAATCTGTGTTTCCTCCAGCACATAGCGCAGAAAGGAGAGCTGCTCCTTGCCGTCGCCCAGATGAATGTTGACAATTCCGGCCTTGCCGGACAGGATTCCCCCCACTCTGGTATCAGCCACGATTTTGGCAAATTCTTCTTTTGTCGGCTGGGAGGAACGGTGATCGGAGACGGCAATCTCCCCTGTTCCCACAACCTTGTCAATCAGAATCAGGTCATCCATCACGCTTCCCATGAGGGTACGGACAGGAACCTGGTAGGAGCCCGTATAAATATACGTGGTAATTCCCTCCTCCTCAAGACCTCTGGCCTTGGCAATCAGATTTGTCATGGTTCTCGTGGTCCCGTCTGTTCCGAGGCATCCCACAATAGTGGTCACTCCCCCCTCCAGGGCATCTGTGAGCATCAGCTCCGGCGTTCTTGTATGGTAACCGCCCTCTCCGCCGCCCCCCAGGATATGCACATGGGCGTCAATCAGCCCGGGCATCAGAACTTTCCCCGTGCCGTCGATCACTGTGATCCCATAGGCCTCCTCTTCCGGAAGGTTTTCCGCAATCCTTAAAATTTTTCCGCCTCCAATCAGAACGTCCCTGATTCCCATGTCTTCAGGGCCGTACAGATGGGCATTCTTTATCAAAATCATATTGGAGTTCCTTTCCCCTGTATCTGTTTTTATTTTCTTATTTCCTGTTTTCCCCCTAAAAAATGGTTCCGGCTGCTTCCCGCAGGTCCCCGGCTCCCTCCCCGGCTCCCTCCCCGGCTGCCTTTACAGCAACACGCACAGCCGCTTTCAGCGCTTTCACCATCTCTGCTCTTGGAAGAAACGGCTCTCCCTTCCCGGCCTCCGCCATGGTCTCGTCGTAGGGCACATGGATAAAGCAGCACCTCATATTCCGGTTCTCCTGCTCTGCCAGATAGAGTCCTGTATACATCACTGCATTGCACACAAATGTGCCTGCAGAGTAGGACACGCAGACGGGGATTCCCTCCTTCTCGATCTCCTTTGCGATCCGCTTTACAGGAAGGGTAGAAAAATAGGCATTCTGTCCGTCCCTCCTCACAGGAATGTCAAATGGCTGCTCTCCGTCATTGTCCGGAATCCTGGCCTCCTCCAGATTGATACCTACGCGCTCTATGCTTATCTGTCTTTCTCCTCCGGCTAAACCCACAGAAATCAGGCAGTCAGGACATTCTCTGCGCACTGCCTCCTCGAGAGGAGACGTAAATCTTCCAAAGGAAACCGGAAGGCGCAGCTTAATAATCTCTGCCCCCTCTATCCTGTCCGGCAGAGCATTCACCGCCTCCCAGGATGGATTTAATTTGTGAAGGCCAAAGGGTTCAAAACCTGTCATCAGAATCTTCATGGCTTCACTTCCTTTCCCAAATATATACAAACATATAGATTCCTGTGTATTCTAGCACAGAACAGTTGAAAAGTCATTCCCTTTTTGCGAGTTTATGCATATCTGTTTAATAAATATTCCTGAAGTGGGGACAATCTTCCGAAAGACCGCAAGAAACCGGAACAAAGTCCCCGGATCTGCCTGTTTTACGGCTTTCTGCGATAGCTGCGTCTTCTCGATTTTTATTCTGCCTTGCCTCTTCCCCCACTGCTTCAGACGATAAACTATTTGACAATTCCCCTGTTCTCTCTTATAATGATATAAGTCTTTGCGGGTGTGGCGGAATTGGCAGACGCGCCAGATTTAGGTTCTGGTACGAGAGTGTGCAGGTTCAAGTCCTGTCACCCGCATTATCATAAGTAAGAATCCTGCCTCGCAGGATTCTCCGCCTGCGGCGGG